>Ga0181538_10001794_pt1 | contig 23438 bp, 22 predicted proteins | sample PEATcosm2014_Bin_40_FD_119773 | JGI IMG/M metagenome (GOLD analysis project Ga0181538, IMG submission 119773) | Peatland microbial communities from MTU Mesocosm Facility, Houghton, MI, USA - PEATcosm2014_Bin23_30_metaG | ecosystem: Environmental > Terrestrial > Soil > Wetlands > Peat | place... | reverse complement strand
GGCCTGTGATCGGGAGACGATTTGAGCGCGGATCGAATCGCCTCCACCTTGCCGGGACCGCTGGGAACTTGAATGAGCTGATCGGTAATTGTGCCATTCTCGATCGCCACTTCGGCGGCCAGGATGCGATCTTGCGGGATGCCGAAGTAGCGCATGGCGGAACGGATGACCCACTGGTTCGAAGAGGAAACGGCCCAGACGTCGCATCCGGCAGCGCGCAGGCGCTCGATGAGTTGCCGCATCTCCGGGAAAATATTTTGAGCGATTCCCTGGGCAAAGTAGGCGTCGCAGGCCTGCTGCACGGTTTCATCGCGCAGTCCGCGATGCATGGTAACCATTTCTCCGCACATGACCTCTTCGGCGACCAGGCCCGCTTTGTAGTCGGCGTAGCGCGCGCGCGCCCAGCGCGCGATCGGTTCCGAGACCAAGCCGTGGTCCAGCTCCCACCAGAAAAATCCTTCTCCGGCGTCTCCGGACCAGAGCGTGCCGTCGCAGTCGAACGCGGCGACTCGCGGACTCAGGCTGAGTACACTTTCGATGAATTCGGTTTGACGAGATGTTAGAAGCGTCATGGTTCGATAAGTATTGTTCGATAAGTATAAAGATAGGGCCTTGGCCGGGACTAACTCGAGGGCAGAAGCTGTGGCGGCAAATTCAAAGCTGCATACTGTTCCGGCGTGTCGATGTTGGCCGCAACCAGCGGGTCATCCACCGGAACGTACTCGATCTCACTCGGATGCGAGTGCTCGACCTCGCGCGCATTCGACGTTTCCGGAGCCTTCAGAAACGCCTCCATCATCTCGCGGCCCATCAGAATTGGATGCCCGTGTTTCCCCTGGTATTCGGGGATCACAGCCCATTTCCTCTTGGTTATCGCCTGTTCGAACGCCGATTGGAGCCTCTCAATCGTCTTCATCTGGACCGGCGGACGGTCCACGAGCGTAACCATGGCCGCGTCTCGGCCGCGGTTCAGGACCTCATGCAGACCCAACCGCAGCGAGCTGAACTGGCCGCGCGCCGGGTCGGGATTCACTACCAGCGATGCTCCATTGGCGTAGACGACCGGAGCCACAGCGACTTCATTCCCGCCAGCGACGACCAGCACGACATCAACGTGGGAAAAGAAGAGCCGTATAGCAGCGGAGAGGAACGTGTCGGTCGTTGTTGCCGAACCTGAGGTTGATGGAGGCCATGGCAGCAACGCCTTGTCGCGCCCCATGCGGGAGGATTCGCCCGCCGCTAGAATTACTCCGCAAAAAGCCGGGGTTCGCCCCATGAGGGCACGATAGCAAACCGCTGCCACTCTGCCAAGGACGCGGGTCACGCAGATGCGTTAGCTGAACGTCGGCAACTTGACCAGGTCGTCGTGGGGAACTCGTTCCACGGCGTGTCCCGCCTTGCGCCAGGCGCGCAGGCCGCCGGCGATGACGAATACTTTGAATCCGAGCTCCTGTAATTGTCGCGCCACCCGGGCGCTTGTGGCTTCGCGCGCTCAAGTACAGTAGAGATAAATCTCGCGATCCTTGGGCAGGTTTTTGACTTCTTCAATTAGGTTGTTGGGTTCAATGCGGATTGATCCCTTAATGCGTTCGGAGTCTGCATCGTAGTAGCCGTGGCTGCGGACGTCGGCGATCAGCATGTTGTCGGCCGCATCGGACGCCAGTCTTTTTGCGAGCTCCTCGGCCTGTATGCGGGGAATGACGTCGAGCAGACGGTACTTGCGGTAAAGCCAGATGCGATAAACGAGATAGACGGCGAGTCCGATGGCGAAGACGAGCTCGGCGGCAGAGCCGGCGGAGCGCAGTCCGCGGGTGATGGCGCGGAGCGCGTCACTGAAGAGATATCCGGCGAGGGAGTACGCGCCCACGTAGAAAGCCGCTCCGAGGGCGTCGAATTGCAGAAAATTGCCGAGGCGCATTTTCATGCTGCCGGCGAGCGGTGGAGACATGGTGTTGATGCCCGGGATGAACTTGGCAAAAAGCAGCGTCTGCTTGCCACGCCGGTAAAAATACTCCGCCGATCGCAGGATGCAAGTCTCCGGATTCGCCGACAGCCGGCACAGAATGCCCAACAATGCCCACCCGCTGACTCTGCCCATGAAATATAGAATGACATCGCCGCAGATCATCGCCAGCAGACCTATGCCGAATACCAGATAGAAATGCAGACCTCCATAGGCAGCGACCGCACCAGCGGTCAGGATAGCGAGCGCGGCTGGCAGCGGGAGACCGATCGCCTCCGCGAAGCACACAATCGCCAGGAACAGGTAGCCGTGGTGCGAAATCGATGAGAGCAGGTTGTTCATGGTGAAATCGCGTTTGTTCAGTATAACAATCCCGCCACAACACCAATGTGGTCGACCTGACGGAAGAACTCCTGCTAAAGTGTACGACTTCAGGTGCTACGAATTCAGGAGGGCCTTTTGTCATCCCAGAGCCGCCGCTACGTCAATCTTGCGAATCGTGCCCCGAGCCTTCCTTTCAGCGACGCCGTGCTGGTGGGCGATACTCTATACATCTCCGGACGGATCGGAATCGACCCGGCGACGGGCGAGGCGCCAGAGAGTATTGATGCCGAGCTGGAGCTCTTGTTCGACGGCTTCCAGGCTGTTCTTCGCCAAGCCGGCATGACCATGGACGACCTGGTATGGGTGCAGGTCTATTCGCCGGACGTTTCTTTGTGGCAGCAGTTCAATGCTGCCTACGTGAAGCTGTTCTCTCGCGAGTTTCCTGCCCGCGCGTTTTTGGGATCGGGCAAGCTCCTATTCAAGGGGCGTTTTGAGATGCTGGGGATTGCGGTGAAGAATCGCTCCTAGCTTCTGGCCGCTAGCGCGGCGTTCCATAGGTATCAATCGTCCAGTTGAGATTGCCAGAAGCCAGAAGCCAAGAGCCAGTAGCTATTTTTCTCTTGCCACCACGAACTCCGGCGCCCACAACAGCGCTCGCTTGATCTCCGAGTCCGGAAAGATGCAGATGGCGTTACGCGCGGATTCGGCGTAGCGGGCCGCTTCTTTGGAGGCGTATTCGAGAGAACCATGGCGGTTCAGGATGGTCAGGATCTCAGCGTGCGTAACGCCATTGAAGGCGCGATCGTGCAGGATGGTTTCGATTTGGCGGCGCTCGGCGGCGGTGCAGCGCTCCAGCGCATGAATGACGGCCATGGTGGCTTTGCCTTCCCGCAGGTCGCTGGCAACGGGCTTGCCCAGCACACTCTCTGAAGCGGTGAGGTCGAGCACATCGTCCACGATTTGGAAGGCTAAACCAAGATCGCGTCCGTACAGGCCGAGGCGTTCTTCCTGCTGCTCGGTGGCGCCGCCGAGAATGCCACCGACTCGCATGCACACCGAGAACAGGCAGGCCGTCTTGCGATAGATCAGATCGAGATGCTCCTGCAGCGAGATCAGCTGGCCGAGTTTCTCCATCTGGAGCAGTTCGCCTTCGACCATCTGCTGCGTCAGTTCGATCAGCACGTCCAGGATGCGAAAATTGCGCTCCTGCACCGCGATCTTGAACGCCTGCATGTAGAGCCAATCGCCGGCCAGCACGCACATCGAGTTGCCCCACTGCGTATTGGCGGCGGGACGGCCGCGGCGGGTCTGGGCCTCATCAATGATGTCGTCGTGGACGAGCGTCGCGGTGTGGATGATCTCGACAACCGAAGCGAGCTTTACCGCGCCCTGGCCCTTGTAGCCGAAAAGCTTGGCGGAGAGCAGCAACAGCGCCGGGCGGATTCGCTTGCCCCCGCCGCCGCGCAGGTACTCGCCGATCTCCGTAATCGCGGCGACGTTCGAGACTGTGTCGCGTCCGAATTGTTCTTCGATCGCGGCAATGTCGTCGCGCAGAAGATCGAAGATTTCTTTCCCGTTGATGGACGTCGTCGCGCTCACATGTCCTCAGTTGGTCCGGTAATTCGTGAACTGCAGATCGATGCCAAAATCCTGCTGCTTGACCAACGCGATTATTTCCTGCAGGGTATCGCGATCCCTGCTGCTGATCCGCACTACGTCGCCCTGGATCGAGGCTTGCGCCTTTTTCTTCGAATTCTTGACCAGCTTTACGATCTCTCGCGCCTTTTCAATCGGGATCCCCTGCTGAATGGAGATCTTCTGTTTCACCGTGCTTCCGGCGGCCGGTTCCAGCGCGCCATAGGTCAACCCTTTCAGGGGCACGCCGCGTTTTACCAGCCTTTGCTGGAAAACGTCGTTTACCGCCTTCATCTTAAATTCATCGGCGGAGTGAAGCAGGATCGCGTCGGTGCCCTCCATCGCAATCTGGGATTTCGAATCCTTCAGATCGAAGCGCGTGCTGACCTCCTTCATCGCCTGCTGGATGGCGTTGGAAACCTCCGCGAGGTCGATTTTGCTGACGATATCGAAACTGTTATCGGGCATGGAAGTTCACGGCTGAATCCAGGTCTGTGGTGTTAGGTCGCAGGTCTCAGGAAGGCTGGTCTTTGGTCTTTGCTTTGCCTGAGACCTAACACCTAAGAACCTCTTTTCCTGGATCGTTTGCCCCAAACCTGTACCCCTGAGGGTAACAGAAGAGGCATTATCTGCGAAGGCTGAGGGCGGTATTTTACTCAGACTAAGCGGACGCTTTTGGGTTCGTAGTGTCCGGCGCGAGGCCAAAGAATTTATAAAAATTCTGCGCGGTTTGCGAGCCAATGTCTTCCGCGGGCAAGCCGCGCAGCTCGCCGACCTGACGTGCAACCTCAGTGACAAACGCAGGCTCGTTACGCTGGCCGCGATGCGGAATCGGCGCCAGGTAGGGCGAGTCGGTTTCGATCAGCATGCGGTCGAGCGGAACCATTTGCGCCGCGTCGCGGATCGACTGCGCCTTGGGAAAGGTGATGTTGCCGGCGAAAGAAATCATGAAACCCATATCCAGCGCGCGTTGTGCATGCGCAACGCTTCCGGTGAAGCAGTGCAGAACGCCGCCCAGGCCGCTGGAGGGGCGATGTTCAGCGCTCCCAATTTCGGCGCTCCAACGCCCGGCGCTCCAATGTTCGGCGATCAAGCTCAGGCAGTCGTCCCACGCGTTCTCGCTATTCTCGGATGGACGGCAATGAATGATGATGGGCAACTTCGCCGCTTTTGCCAACTCCATCTGTTGGCGGAAGACCGCCTTCTGCACTTCACGCGGGGAGTGGTCGTAAAAGTAGTCGAGGCCGATTTCTCCCCAGGCGATTACCTTGGGATGCCGCGCCCATTGCAGCATTTGGGAATCCGCGGCTTGGTTCGCGAGGCTGGCTTCGTGAGGATGAATTCCCACGCTCGCCCAGATTCGCGGATATCCCGGTTTCCCGTCGTACTTTTCCGCCAGGCGAATCCCGCAGTCGGCTGTGTCCGGTCCGTCACCGTTGCCGATGGCGAGATAGGCTTCGATCCCGTTCTGTTTCGCGCGAGCGAGCACCTGATCGCGGTCGCCGTCGTAGCGCTTGCCTTCGAGATGGGCGTGGGAGTCGATGAACACGGTCGTTAGTCGTCAGTCGATGGTCGTCGGTCGTTCGCGAGATCGTGCGGGGACGCGGCTTTGCCCCGTCCGAGCGGTGCGAAGCTCGGCAGCGCTATTTCAGCCGCGTGCCTACCGGCACATCTTCCAGAAAGCTTGCCAGCACCGGCTTGCCGCCTTCGGGGGAGGCGGCTACGATCATGCCGTTCGATTCCAAGCCGCGCAGCTTACGGGGCGCGAGATTCGCCACGATCACGACCTTGCGGCCGATCAGTGCTTCCGGCTCATAGGCTTCGGCAATTCCGGCCACCAGTTGGCGCACTTCGGTTCCGAGATCGACTTCGAGGCGCAGCAGTTTGTCGGCGCCTTTTACTCGCTCGGCAGTCTTCACCTGAGCTACGCGCAATTCTACTTTCGCGAAGTCGTCGATGGTGATTTTGCCATCGGGAACTGCGGCTGCAGGCTTGGCTGGCGCGGTCTGGGTGGCCGGGCTTGCTGCCGGTTGCCGAGCTTCGCTCGGCTGGACGGGCGAGGCGCCCGTCTCTCCACTTGCACTCTTTTCTTCCATGTTCTGCATCCTCTCGACTGCCGATTTGTCTGCCCGCGGAAACACGGCTTGCACGTCGCCCAACTTTGTGCCGAGGTGCAGTTGCCCCCACTGCAATTCGGTCAGGTCGAATTTTCTAATGTCTCCGAGGCCGAGCTGGGCCCAGATCTTGGCGGTGGCGTCGGGCATCACTGGATGCGCGAGGGCCGTTACAATCCGCAAAGCTTCGGCGCTGGTGTAGAGCACGGTTGCCAGGCGAGAGCGGCTCTCTTCGTCGCTGTCCTTTTTTTCGCCCAATGACCAGGGTTCGTTTTCGACGATGTATTTGTCCACGGCGCTGACCAGGCCCCAGGCGGTTTCGAGGGCGCGCGAGAACTGGAATTGATCAAAGAGCGTGCCGTAGTCGGCGATCGCTTTTGTCGCCGTCTCCGCAATGGCTGCATCGGCCGGGGTGTGCGCGGTGTTTGACGGATACGGCACTTCTCCCTTGAAATAGCGCGCGATCATGGTCAGGGTGCGGCTGGCGAGGTTGCCGAGGCCGTTCGCGAGATCGGAGTTATAGCGCTGCACCAGCGCATCGAAACTAAACGACCCATCCTGCCCGAAAACTACTTCGCGCAGCAGAAAGTAGCGCAGAGCGTCGGTGCCGAGCACGTCCACGATGGTTTCTGCGCGCACGATGTTTCCGCGCGACTTCGACATTTTGCTTTCTTCAAACAGGAGCCAGCCGTGCGCCGTAATGCCCTTGGGCAACGGCAATCCGGCGGCGAGCAGGAACGCCGGCCAGTAAACGCAATGGAAGCGCACGATCTCTTTGCCGATCATGTGCACGTCGGCGGGCCAGTACTTGTCGAACTTACTTGCGTCGCTTGAGCCGTAGCCGAGCGCGGTAATGTAGTTCGCCAGCGCGTCGAGCCAGACGTAGACCACGTGCTTCGGATCGTCCGGTACAGGGATGCCCCAGGAGAACGTCGAGCGGCTGATGGAAAGATCGCGCAGTCCGCCGCGCACGAACGAGAGCACTTCATTGCGGCGCGTTTCGGGGCGGATGAAATCCGGCTGCTCGGTGTAAAGGCGGACGAGTTGGTCCTGAAATGCCGACAGTTTAAAGTAGTAATTTTCTTCGTGGACGGTTTCCGTCGGACGGCCGCAATCGGGACAGGGAGCGCCCGGCTCCGCATCCACGTAAAGCTCATCGGAAACGCAGTATTGACCGGTGTAGGTCCCTTTGTAGATGTATCCGTTATCGCGGATCTTCCGCCACAATGCCTGCACTCCCTGCTGGTGCCGCGCGGAGGTGGTGCGGATGAAGTCGTCGGGAGTCAATCCCATGTGCTTCCACAGCGCACGGAATTCCGCGGAAATCTCATCGGTGAACTGCTGCGGCGTCTTGCCCACGGCCTGGGCGGCACGCTCGATCTTTTGCCCATGTTCGTCGGTGCCGGTCATGAACCAAGTGTCATCGCCTAACATGCGGTGCCGGCGCGCGATGGTGTCGCAGGCAATCGTGGTGTAAGCGTGTCCGATGTGCGGGTGCGCGTTGACGTAGTAGATCGGAGTGGTGATGTAAAACTTCTTGTGCATTCCTATCCTTGGAGTCGAAATCTTACCTCAGCGGCTACTAAGCTGCATTCGATCTGATGTCATCCACTTCGATTCCGATGTGTTGCAAGTGGTGCAACATATGGGTGACATAGTCCTCGAATACGAACTGTAGTGTCAGCGGCTCCGAGCCGGCAACGGTAAGCGTCCGTGACCAGGCAGAGTCTGGCACTGCTTCGGCGGCTGCCAGCAATTGCCGGTTGAGTGCCTGCCACAACTCGGTCAGCTCTCTCCAGTCGCGGCGCTGGTAAGCATGCACAGCTACCCAGCCATTCTGGTCATAGCCGGGCATGGCCGGGTTGTTTTCCAATTGCGCACGAACGATTCGCTGATGATTGTTGGCGGCTGAATCGAGCAGGTGCCCCAGTTCCTCCTTCGGAGACCAGCCTGATGGCGTCGGCTTGCTTCCGGCCGTTTCGTTGGAAAGTTTATCGAGACGGCCTGGCACGCGCTGCACAAGATCGCGTAACGAAGTGAGCGTTGGCATGAAATCCTCCTAACTTATGCTCGTGAACGTAGGACTCTACTTTTGTAACTCCGCGAGCGCCGCCAACACTTCGGCACTGTGCTCATTCGGTTTTACCTCGGTGTATACCTTCACAATCTTGCCCTCTGGATTGATGATGAAGGTGTGCCGGGCCGCGACTTTGATCAGCCCGAAGTTGGTCACCGAATCGTAAGCACTGGACACTTTGTGGTCGGTGTCGGCCAGCAACTTGAAGTTCAAGCCTTCCTTGGCGCAGAACTGCTTGTGCGAATCGGCGCTATCCACGCTGACTCCAAGGATTACGACATTCTTCTGCTCATACTGCGCCAGGTCGCGTTGAAAGTTGTGCGCCTCGACAGTGCAGCCGCTGGTGAAGTCCTTGGGATAGAAGTACAAGACCACCCACTTGCCGCGAAAGTCCTTCAGGCTGACCGGCGTCCCTTCCTGCGAGTTGAGCGTGAATTCGGGAGCCTGGGTGCCCACCGACGGAGCCGACCCCGCGAAACTGAGAAGCGTTAGCGCGAAGAGAGTCAAGCAAATCGCAATCATCCTGTAACTGTTCACCATATACAACCTCCTGATTGAATTACGCCAGCCCCTAAAGAGGCGTTTGATTTCGACTACTTGCGGCATCGCTAAAGCGAATGCCCTGATACGAGACAGGCCCGGCACGAGACTTGGCTCATGCTTTGCGCTCGCCTCGAAGATACTGCTGGATTGCCTCCTGCATCACCGTCCGGAGCGGCACATGCTGCGCCTCCGCCAGCGTCCGGCAGTCTTCGTATTCCGGCGCGTAGTTGGAGACGGTGCCATTCATGTTGGCGATCTTGATCCGCACCGGGCCCCACGCCGTATTTACCGTTTCCCATCGTCGCGAGAGCGTCTGCCGCTGTTCCTCGCGGCGGCGCACGCCCAGGGTTGTGGTCTCGGCAAAGATCAGTTTGGTCAAGCGATTCGCGTCTTCCATTTTCGCCAGCACGGTGAGCAGCGCGCCGGGGCGGCTCTTCTTCATCTGCACCGGGACGCTGAACACATCGAGCGCTCCCTCGGCCAGCAAGCGCTCCATCGCGTAGGCCAGCACCTGCGGGCTCAGGTCATCGAGATTCGCTTCGAGCACCGCGATTTTCTCATACATGATCTTCTCATTCATGGTCAGTTCATTCGATGTTGGCGATGCGACGAGCGACGCACCCGCGCCATCCGCCATCCCAACTTCTGCCAGCCCCGCTTCCGCCAGCCGCGCTTCTCCAATGGTCAGCCGAAGCAGGTTCGGGTGCTCGGAGAATTCTCGAGTTCCCGCGCCGTATCCCGCTTTTTCGAGCTTCATTGCCGGGAACGCCGCAAAGCGGCTGCTCAGCGTCTTGACGATCGCCGCGCCTGTGGGCGTTACGAGTTCGACCTGTGGCCCCGACGAATATACCGGCGCATCTCTGAGCAGCCTCAGCGTTGCTGGCGCCGGTACTGGAAGCGTTCCGTGCGCGCACTTGACGGTTCCACTTCCAACGTTGAGCGGCGAACACACCCATTCTTCGACGGCCAGAGATTCCGCTCCCACTGCGGCGCAGACAATATCCACCAGGGCATCGACGGCGCCGACTTCGTGAAAGTGGACTTGCTCGACGGACGTGTTGTGAATCTCGGCTTCGGCCTCGCCCAGCGCCTCGAAGATGCGGATGGCGGTCCCCTTCGACGTGCTACTGATGGCTGACTTCTCGATGATCTCGCGAATTTCCGTCAGGCTGCGACTGGGTTTGTGGTCGTTCGCACGAGCGTGCTCATGCTGCTCCCAGAAAGCTTCGCGCGGCAGATCCTTTTCGCCGCTGACGTAGACATCCACTTTGGTCGCGGAAATTCCGCCCCGTAGCACCCGCGAAATCTCCAGCCGGGCGCCGATATCGAGCGCCGCGACTGTGGCTTCCAGAAGTTTTGGAGACACGCCGGCATCCAGCAGCGCGCCCAGGAACATGTCGCCGCTGATGCCGGAGAAACAGTCGAGGTAGGCTATGCGCATGACCAAAATCGCTGTTGGCTACTGGCTTCTGGCTCTTAGCTAAAGGCCAAGAGCCAAAAGCTTTGTCTCTTGTCGAATTTTCATCATAGGTGCCACTTGCATCGCCGTCAAACCCGCCTCTTGCCGCGAGTTTGTTAGAATCACTGTTTCTTCAATAAGTTAGAGGGCATCCTTGTATCGATATCTGGAACGCCGACTGGTCGAGCATCTGCGCGAGTTTCTGCGTCGTACTTACGGCCTGGAAGGCGCGAACATTGTCGTCGAGCAGCCGCCGAAAATTGAATTCGGCGAGTACGCGCTGCCGCTCGCTTTCGAACTTGCCCGGAAACTCCGCAAGGCGCCGCGCAAGATCGCCGAAGAAATCGTCGCCGAGGTCGGTGCGATTCCTGGCTTTGAGAAATTCGAAGTGGCCGGCGGCGGGTACATCAACGTTCGCGTAAGCCGCGCCGAACTGGCCGCGGCACTCGCCGCCGACGAAGAACCCGCCACGGATGTTCCCACCGGCAAAGTCCTGGTCGAGCATTCGAGTATCAATCCCAACAAGGCGGCGCATATCGGGCACCTGCGCAACGCCATTCTTGGCGATACTTTCGTCCGGTTGCTGCGCTTTGCCGGCCGGGAAGTGGACGTGCAGAACTACATAGACAACACGGGAGTGCAGGTCGCCGACGTGGTGGTTGGATTCGTGCATATCGAGAAGAAGTCCCGCGCTCAGATTGAAGCGCTCGCCGCCGCGCCCCGGTTTGATTACTACTGTTGGGATCTCTATGCTCGCGTCTCGCAGTGGTATGAAGAGGACAAATCGAACCTGCAGGCGCGGTTAGCCACGCTGCATGCGATCGAGGAAGGGAATAATGAGACGGCGGCGATTGCAGATTTGATTTCGATTGCCGTCCTTAGGCGCCACCTCGAAACCATGGACCGGCTCGACATTGAGTACGACTTCCTGCCCCGCGAGAGCGAGATACTGCATCTGCATTTCTGGGATGCCGCGTTTACGAAGCTTAAGGAAGCCGGGGTGCTCTCCTATGAAGACGAAGGCAAGAACACAGGCTGCTGGGTGATGCGGCGCGCTGGTACCGCGGCTAGACCCTTAACCACAGGGGGCACAGAGGACACAGGGGAAAAGATCACGGAGGAAGACCAGAAAGTCATCGTCCGCTCCAACGGAACGGTCGGTTACGTCGGCAAGGACATTGCCTATCACATGTGGAAATTCGGGCTGCTCGGCCGCGATTTCGGCTATAGGAAGTTCTATCGCTATCCCAACGCGCACGACTGCTGGATCTCAACCACCGCGGGCGAGAAAGATCATCCCCACTTCGGCGATGTGGCCGAGATCTACAACGTCATCGATACGCGCCAATCCGAGGCGCAGAACACGGTGATCGAAGCTTTGCGTGGACTCGGCCACGGCGAAGCCGCCGATCGCTACACCCACTTCTCCTACGAAATGGTTGCACTGACGCCGCGCTGCGCCGCTGAACTTGGCTACACACTTAGCGACGAAGATAAGGCGCGGCCGTGGATCGAAGTTTCCGGACGCAAGGGCTTCGGCGTGAAGGCGGACGATCTGCTGGATGCGCTGATCACCTTGGCTGCGAAAGAAGTGGATGGGCGGCATCCCGAGTTGACGGGAGCGGAGCGCGCCGGCATCGCTACGCAGATCGCCATCGGGGCGCTGCGCTACTTCATGCTGAAGTTCACCAAGCCCTCGGTGATCGCCTTCGATTTCAAAGACGCTTTGAGTTTCGAGGGTGACACGGGTCCATACGCGCAGTATGCCGTCGTGCGCGCTGCGAACATTTTCCGCAAGGGTGGATTGGATCCGGAGAGTTTCTGTAGAGATGAGGCTGGCTTCGTCTCCACAGAAGGTTTTGCCAAGTATCTCACTGGCGAATCCAGCAACGACATTTGGGAACTGTGGCTGGCGGCCGCGAAAACGTCTTACATCGTGGGCCAGTGCATCGCAACCACGGAACCCGCCTATCTTGCCAAGCATGCCTTTCAACTGGCGCAGCTCTTTAATACGTTCTATCACCGCTACCCAATCCTGAGCGAAGCGGATGAGGGGCGGAGAAAGTTCCTGCTGGCAACCACAGCCGTGGTTCGCCGCGAGCTTATTCGCGTTCTTGCGGCGATGGGGATCACGGTTCCAGCGGTAATGTGAGCCAGGCACCTTGCAACTCCGGCGCTCCAAGCGGCATCCCTTTATAGTAGGGATGATTTATATGAAAAATATCTTTGCAACGGCACTCCTGATTATGGCAATGGCAACTTTGAGTGCTGCCACCGCCTCAGGGAAGGCTCCGGAATTGCCGCGCACTCTGGCCAACGCCCGTTTTGTCTACGTAACTTCCTACGACGGCGGTCAATTCAATCCTGAGATCTTGCCCGAGGACCGCGCCGCCATCGGTCGCGTCCAAGACGCAATCCAGAAGTGGGGCAAACTCATTGTGGTGTATCGGCTGCAGGAAGCCGACATCATCCTGGCGGTGCAGTCTCGTCCGTCAGAGGACCTGTTGGCTGTCTATGATGCTCATCCGGGTGGTGCGGGCAGCCAGCCTTCGCAGACCTACCTCTGGCGCGTGATGGGGAGCGGCGGGTTGCAGAAGAGCGAGATGCCGCTGTTTTCGCAATTCGAGAAAGCCTGGGGCCGGATCGCGAAGTGAAGACCGCGAAGTGAAGATCGCGAATTGCCCTGATACGAATCAGAATTACGTCTTGGGCGGCATGGGCTGATAGCGGCCGACCATCTCCAATACGGCGCCGATACTGGTCTCCAGGGTTTCGACCGGCATGCCCGGCCGCTCCAGACGGAGCACGGCCCTTGCCAGGCTGTTGTTGGCGACTTCAAAGCTGCCGGTACAGTCGGTCCTCACATAGGGAAGACGATGGATGCTCGGCCCCGCGCCAGCGATCGCTGCTTCCAATCGGAATCCGGCTTTCGTCGAACAGCGTAGATTCCACAGCAATTCATCCGGATCTCTTCTGATCTCTTGCAGATTCTTGAATTCGTGCACCCTTCCCTCATGCCAGAGCACCGCTTTGCGAAAGACCAGCCCGAACGGCATTTCGTATACCAAGGCTTCGAATGTGCTCGCTTGTCCTGCGTCCGCTTTCATCGTGCCCGAACGCCCGTCGGAGCGGGGAAAATAAGCATGGGTCCAAGTCCAGAAGTTGCGATGCCGGTATCCGCAATTGTGTCCTTGCACTCCGAACCCCAAAGGGTTTCCCTCAAATCTCTGGCCATCCAGCGTGATGTTGCCGGAAAAAAGCGCGTCGGAATGCGGGGTGCGCGAGAATCCAATCCAGCCCTTGTTGCTCAGCGTGACGCGAAACGCGGAACGGTAATGCAGGTCCCATGAAATCGCGTGCCCTTCAACTGCCAACGCTCCCCGGCAGGAGTTCTCGCCGATTTCATTGCTGGCGATACGGAAATGGAATGGAGTTTGCCTTCTCGCGCTAAGGTCCAGACCCTCCAAGGGAAATCCTTGAATGAAGCTTTGCGGCTTTCCATCCTGCGGAAAACATGTGGCCCAAACCTGGACGGGCATCGCGCTCGGGTCGCCTGCGCAACCGCCGCGGCCAGGATTCATCAGCAAATATCGGAACCACCACGCCCCGCCGCCGTCCGCCAGTCCCAGACGAACAAACCAGACCTCGTAACGGCGCCGGGCGGAGAGAGATGAATATAGTTCGTTCAGCGTCTTCACAGTCCCATCATACCGACTCGGATTCCGATCCCGACCTGCTTGTCCGCTGATCGCTATTCGCCGTTCGCGATTCGCGATCAACGAACAGCGATCAACGAACAGCGAACAGCACTCTTCATACTGCGCGTCATTTCAGGTCATTTCAGAACTATGGGCAACGGCTGGTCATAAGGTTGGATGGTGACGATCAGGGACTTGCGCTGATCGAAGGCTTCCTTGGTGACCTTGAAACCGACAATGATGACTCCTCGGCGTTCGGTTCCGGCGAGCAGCTTGGTTTCGGGGGAAAGCGGCGGCTCGGAATTTTGTTTCAACGCCGGGAACGCCTGGAAATAGCGGTCGAGATCCACGGCGGAAGCGGCTTCGTCCTCGAAGGTTTTGTCGTCGGCGGTCGTGAGCTGCGCTTTGAGGGTGTGAATCCACAGCGGTTTTTTCGTGGTATTCCGGAGGGTCATGGTGATGGCGGCCAGGATCATGTTCTGGCCCGGCACTTCGGCCGCGGCCACCAAATCGATCGAACCCGCGCCCTGCGGTTTCGGCCGTTCCGTGAAAGCGAAGATTCCCACAATCACGGCGACGGCAGCAATGCAGATCAGGACAATGCCGGCGGGCGGAAGGTTGCGCCTGGCGGTTCCGAATTCATCCCCGATGTGAAATTCGGTGGTCGGGCCGGGCGGTGGTGAGGGCTGGGGCGGAGCAGGAACCGGAAGATCGGACATGGTGTGATTGTAGACGACCGCTGACTTCCGGCATCGCGCTACGGCGTACCGGGTGAAGTCAGGATTTCAGGCAGTACCCACTGCGGCCTCACGTCCACCATTTGGCTCTGACCGGGGGACGGCTCGGAGAGGGGTGTTACGTCCTTACGGTGTCGTGACTTTGGTTACCTTGCCACGTATGACGGATGCTGCGACGATGCGGAAGATTCCTTTTGGAGGTACTCGGCGGTGAATCGTCAAACTCTCTTCAGTGCGTTGGCTTGCGCGTTGCTGGCGTTCAGCATGGGCTGCGGATCGTCTAACCACTTACAGTCTATCCAGCTTTCGACCTCTAATACGGCTGCGGCCCCTCCGGGTACCCTCGACTTGGTTGGCATCGGCGGGACGATCCAGCTGTATACGTGGGGAAACTACAGCAGCGGGAAGCAGAAGCTTCTTGCCAATCAGCCGGTTGCCTTCCAGGTCTCGATTACCCCGGATATGCCCCTATCCGGTGACCTCGCCACTCCGCCGGAGACTGTCACGTTGAGCCCGAACGGCTTGCTCACAGCCGTGCCGCCCTTTGTGTGCACCTGGGTCAATAGCGCGGTACCACCGGCGACCAGCCCGGCCTGGGGAGTAGGCGGTTCATACACAGTCACGGCTACCTATCTGGGCTTTACCTCTCCGCCGGTATTTGTTGCGGTCGCTTCCGCGTCGGCGGGTACCGATGGCGGAACCAACCCGACCGGAGAATGCGGTCCGCCGCCCACTTCTTAGTAGCCCGGCGTTTGATTTCTTGATCCGCGGGGACGGCTGCATACCGGCCGTCCCCGCTTCCATTTAGATCTGCACTGACGAAGCCGGCCATTTTCAGGCCATGCGTTTGAGCGTCCTGCTCCGCTACCCGTATAATCGTAAGCTTGCCCGTGTAGTCTTACGATGGAGGGACGGGCGTCTCGCCCGTCCAGCCGGGCGGGACGCCCGGCTCTCCATCAGCAAGACGCATTGTTGCCTATGCTTGTCATTCCCGCAATCAAAGTCGTGACTGGATGAAGGTACGCGAAGGAATTGAAGTATCGAGCCAGTCCGACATAGGCTGCGTGCGCAAGGACAACGAGGATTCGTTTGGCTATTGGGAGCCGGAGGACGACCAGCAGTTCCTGCGCAAGGGGCGGTTGGCGATTGTAGCGGACGGCATGGGTGGCCACGAAGGCGGACAGGAAGCGAGCCGGCTGGCGGTGGAAACGCTGATGGCAGTGTATCGCGACTTTGGCGGCGACGATCCGCAGGCAGCGCTGGTCGCGGGTTTGCAGGTGGCGCACGAGCAGATATTGCAATACAGCATTACCCATCCGGAATTGCGGGGCATGGGAACGACGTGTACGGCGGCAGCGATCGTCAGGGTTACGGACGGGGGTACGCAATATGATGCGCTCTATTACGTGCATGTTGGCGACACCCGGCTGTACCTGATCCGCGACGGCCAGATTACGCGGGTAACGCGCGACCACTCCTATGTGGGACGGCTGGTGGAGTCGGGAATGATCAGCCCGGAACAGGCGTTGGACCATCCGCAGCGAAACATTCTGACCGCAGCCTTAGGCACGAACCCCGATCTGGTCATGGACTCACCCGGACGACCGGAGCCGCTGCGCCCGGAAGACGTGCTGCTGATCTGCAGCGACGGATTGTGGGGGCTGGTACGCGACCCGGAGATTCTTGACGCAGTGAAAAACAACAGTGCGGAAGAAGCGGGACGCGAGCTGATCGAACTGGCTCGGGAACGCGGGGGACCGGATAACATCACGGTCGAGATTCTGTGTTTGCGGTGAGGCGGGCAGGTGTCAGGTCTCGGGTCTTAGGTCTCAGGGAAACCTGCCTTATCTCTTGACTGTGGGTTCTGCCGGCGACTTAAGGCTTTTCCTGAGACCTGAGACCTGACAACTGACAACTGAGACCTGAGCCTGTGCTCCTGTTTTGGATTCTTTTCAACCTGTTTGTAGTGGCGATGCTGGCGCTCGATCTAGGCGCGCTGAATCGCCGCGCCGGGTTTCGCGGAGCGCTTGCCTGGTCGGGAGTCTGGATCGCGCTGGCGGCGGCGTTTGCAGTGCTGGTGTTGTTCTGGCACGGGCGGGCCGAGGCGCTCCAGTTCGTGACCGGCTACGTCATCGAACTGTCGCTCAGTGTCGACAACCTTTTCATATTTCTCGTCATCTTCCGCTATTTCAAGGTGCCCGACGAACACCAGCATAAGGTGCTGTTCGCGGGAATCCTTGGGGCGCTGCTCATGCGGGGTGTGTTCATCGTGGCGGGCGTGGGCCTGATTCGCCGCTTCAGTTGGATCACCTACGCATTTGGCGCTCTGCTTGTTTATTCAGGATTGAAGCTGCTGCAGCAGCACGAAACGGAGATTCATCCCGAGAAAAACCCTGTTCTCCGCCTGTTTCGTCTTGCTTTCCCGGTGACGGAAGAATATGTGGGCGGGCAGTTCTTTACGCGGCGATTTTTCGCGGGAAAGAGCGGACTTTACGCCACTCCGCTGCTGGTCGTGCTATTGGTGTTTGAGACCAGCGACATTCTTCTTGCTGTGGATTCGATTCCGGCGGTCCTCGCCATCACGCTGAACGCCTTCATTGTCTATACCTCGAACGTGTTCGCCATTCTCGGCCTGCGCTCGATGTACTTTGCGCTGGCGGGCATGATGGACCTGTTTCACTACCTTCATTACGGACTTTCGGTGGTGCTGATTTTCGTCGGGCTTAAAATGCTGGGGTCGCACTACATCTACATTCCAACCGAATGGGCACTGGCGAGCGTGCTTTTTGTTTTGGCAGCTTCCATCTTCGCCTCGCTGGTAAATCCGCAAAAGAAACTGGCCGAGTAACCCATACGCTATGATGAAGTCCATGATTAGCGTTCCCGTCGCCACGCCGTCGCGCTCCTATGAAGTGCTCATCGGAAGCGGCCTGCTCGCCCGTGCCGGAGAATGCCTCGGCAAGTTTCTTGAAAATCGCCGCGCCTTTGTCGTCACCGTCCCGCCGGTGCGTCGGCGCTGGGCAAAAGTTCTGCTGAAATCACTGTCGGCAGCGGGAATCAAAACCGATATAGTCGAAATGCCAGATGGCGAGCGCTCGAAACGTCTTACCACACTGGAGAAGCTGGCAGAGAAACTGGTGAAGCACGGCGCAGATCGTGGGGTCGCGCTGATTGCGCTCGGCGGCGGTGTGGTCGGCGACGTGACCGGGTTTCTAGCCTCGATCTATATGCGAGGCGTGGATGTAATCCAGGTGCCGACGACCGTGCTGGCGCAGGTGGATGCGGCGATCGGCGGAAAGACGGGCGTCAACCTCGTATCGGGAAAGAATCTGCTGGGGACTTTCCACCAGCCGCGGGCTGTTCTGGTCGACCCCACCGTTCTGGAGACGCTGCCTTCGCGCGAATACTGCGCCGGTCTGTACGAGTCGCTGAAGTGCGGCATTATCGGAGATCCGGGTTTGTTCAAGCTTTTTGAAGACCGGCGCCGCGAGATTCTGGATCGCGACCCGGTGGTGGTTGAGAAAGTGATTGCCGATTCGGTGCGCCTGAAAGCCTCGGTGGTGAGCGCCGACGAACACGAAGGCGGTTTGCGGCAAGTGCTCAATTTCGGCCACACGATAGGACACGCTCTTGAGGCCGAGGCCCGCTATACGCAGTTGCTCCACGGAGAAGCCGTGGCCTGGGGCATGATCGCGGCGACGCACATCGCGCTCTCCACGGGCAAACTGGATAGCGTGACGGCGGGACGCATTTCGAATGCGGTTCTTGGTTTTGGCAGGCTGCCACGCATGCAGTTGCAGACCGCGAACATCGTGAAGCGATTGCGCTCGGACAAGAAGACGCGGCACGGAGTGGTGCACTTTATTCTGCCGCGCGAGATCGGCAAAGTCGAGATAACGAGCGACGTGCCGGAAGCAATCGTGCACTCCGCGGTAGACGAGATTCGGAAGCTGGCGGGGAATTAGTGCTGTGACCTGCGGTGGGGCGACGGGTGTCTCGCCCTTGCAGCAGTGTGGCGGCCGGGCGGGGCGCCCGGCCCTCCACCAGCAACAGGAATATGGATCAAGAGGTGAATCAGCGAATCGTAGGCGCGGCTCCTGCCGGCGCGCGGGACCAAGAGTCGGCGGCGGCGACCGTCCGGGAGATGTTCACCTCGATTGCCCCGCGCTACGACCTGCTGAATCACGTTCTTTCGTTCAACATTGACCGCTGGTGGTGGTGGCGCACGGCGCGCCAGTTCGATGTGATTCTGAAGCGTCCCCAGGCTCGCGTGCTGGATCTGTGTTGCGGCACTGGCGACATGACGTTCGCTTTACGCCGGCGCGCCGACCCTGGTGCTTCGCAGATTCTGGGCGTGGATTTTTCTCACGCCATGCTGCGGCGCGCAGCGGCTAAGGCGGCCGAGAAGACGCCGGACAAAGGACGATACACGCCGCTGCGCTGGATCGAAGCGGACGCGCTTCGGTTGCCGTTTCCCGATGGACATTTCAATCTGGTGACCTCGGCATTCGGCTTTCGAAACCTGGCCAACTACGACGCGGGCTTGCGTGAAATTGCGCGGGTGCTCGGTCCAGGCGGAGAATGCGGCATCCTCGATTTCGGAGAGCCGGGCGGCTTGATCGGACAGTGCTATCGCGTCTACTTCAAGAAAGTTCTTCCAGCGGTTGGGACGATGATTTCGGGAGTGCGCGGCCCGTACGCCTACTTGCCCGCGTCGGTCGAGCGCTTTCCGCCGCCGGACGAAATGCTCGGGCGCATGCGCCAGGCGGGTTTTCGCGAGGCTTCGTGGACTCCGTACACGTTTGGCATTGCGGGGCTTTACCGGGGAGTGAAGAGCGTTTAACCGCCGAGACGCCGATAACGCCGAGAAATTCTGAGAAAAGCATCTGACCTGAACTAGTATGATGCACAGCGCCCGGCATATCGGACTCGCGAGGGAGTTATGGCGATGCTTGTGGCAGTCCTGAAGCGTTTTGAAGAGCCCGACGAGATACGAGTGTTCGAAAAAGGAAGATTCGAACTGGTTCGCATCGGGGGCATGACCATCGGCCGCGCCACGTACGAGCCGGGATGGAAGTGGTCCGTTCACGTCGGGCCCAGCTTGGGTGCGTCGCGCTGCAACGTCGAGCATGTGGGGCTGGTGCTCTCCGGCTGCGCCACGGCTGCGATGGAGGACGGCACGATCCACGAACTCCGCGCCGGCATGCTCTTTTACATTCCACCGGGACCTCCCGGCCACGATAGTTGGGTGGTGGGTGATGAGCCGTACGTTTCGCTCCATTTTCTCGGGGCTGACCACTACGCAAGCAAATAGTTCCTAGTTTCTCTGGAACGAATCTGCGAACGCCTCCGCATTGGTTTTCTCAATCACGCGCTCGTAGTCGTCGCCGAGAAATTTCTTCAAGCGGTCGGTGTTCATGATGTACTGGCCGGTCATGTAAGGGACGGCGTCCGGCGGAATCGTCGAAATGTTCCAGTCCCACAAGAACTGCAGAGCGCGGCGCATGGCCCACGGTCCGGGGACGCGCAGCAATTTCGCGTGCGCCATTTCGAAACACTGCGCGAAGGTCAAAGGATCGCCGCGCCCGGCAACATTCAGGATGGTCAGCCGTTGGGCTTCCGGTTCCCGCTTCAGGATCCACGCGATCAGCCGGGCCATGTCGTCGACGTGGAGGAACTGGATTTTGTTATCCAGATACTTCTGGCCGAAGGGCAGCATGGCGGGCAGGCGTTTCCCCGACTGGCGCATGCGGGCGGCGCGCGCCCCCTTTCCGTTGGGCGTTCCGCGGAACGCTCCCATCAGGTAATTTTCGACGGTGGCTCCGGCGAAGATGTGCGGACGCAGGATGAACACTCCGCACCCGCGCAGGGCAGGCGCGCGCTGCTGCACCACCAGATCGCTTTCTTTCTTGTGGACCGCGTAGGGTAACGTGTGAGCGCCGAGCGGCGAGTCTTCCGCGACCGGCGCGGGCAAGTCGGAGCCATATGCCGACACGCTGCTGGGAAAAATGAACTGCCGAATGGCGGTTCCGGGATTGCGGTTGGCTTCAGCAATGGCTTCCATCACTCGCGCTGTGCCGGCCACGTTGATCCGCCACATCCGGTCGACGTCCAGAACCCCTGAGCGGTGGGGATCGATCACGAACGCCAGGTGCACCAGGGACGAAGGCTGCAACTCGCGTAGCAGCAGCAGCAACTCGCGGGTGGATTCTTCTCTTCCCAAGTCGAGCGCTACAAAGCGCTCAACCGGGGAATGCGTGGGGGGCGTGACGTCGATGCCCACCACCTTGAAATCCGAGAGCTGCGGCAACAGCCGCTGGCCCAGATTGCCCGAAACACCAGTAACGACAATGGTTGGCTTTGCCGTATCCATTTAGTCGTGGTCGGGTCGCACGTCGGGAGGGGGCACTGGTCCCCGATGCGGTGGCGGCGGCGGTGGACTTTGGACGGGGCCGAAGTAGGCATCGTTCAAGTCGACGTTGCCCTGAAAACTTTGCATACTATCGCGATAGCGCTGGCCGGAAAGAGCCTTGAGAATGTCCGGTTTCACGGTATCCAGAGGTAAGGTCTCTTTGCTGACCATCTTGTAGATGTAGTAACCGTTGGGATCGGAGATCAATTCGGACACTTCGCCGGGCTTCAGGTCCATGACCGCTTGATGGTTCGGAGGCAGCGCGCTGCGGCGCATTTTCTCCATCTTTGTGCTCGGAGCAGCTCCGGGGAGTCCAGCGGCGGCATAGGCCTCTTTTTCCAGCTTGTCGGGGTCTTCACCCGCAGCGGCGCGGGCGCGGAGATCGGTGGCGACTTTTTTCATCGCGTCTGCAGCAGCTTGCTTTTGCTCCTCGGTTGGAGGCTGCTCTGCATTGGCGGTCGCAGCGCTCTTAGCACCGGCCTCGGTATCGGCCTTGGGCTTTGCGGGTGAGGGTGTGATTTGCCTGGCGCGGGGAATGTAAACCCGCGCAAAGGTGGCTTGCTCGTAGGAGATTGCGTTTCTCTTGTAAGAGTCCTCGATATCGGCGTCGCTAACCTTAGTGGAATCTTCCTGCAGTGCGCGGCCGAGCTCTTGGGAAAGAATTTGCGTGCGCGCAAAGTACATCTTTTCTTCGAACGAGGGCCCTTTGTCGAGGCCACGCTTCTCCGCTTCGGTGGACATCTTCAGGGCCAACGAATACCGGGTTGCGAGTTGGCGACGAAGGTTCAGAGGCATTCCCGGCTGTAACCCATCGGCGAGCTTCTCAAATTGCGCGCGAGTGATCACGGTTTTGCAGGCGTCGCCCTGCAGCTTGGCATCGGCGCAGAAACCCTTGAGCGTAATAACCGTATCTTCGGGCCCAACTTTGACTTCGGGGGCTTTAGCGGGCGCGGCGGAGGCGCTTTGCGCCGCCTTCGCTGCGGCGGCGGGAGGTACAGGCGGTTGCGCCGCTTGTCCGTAAGCCAAGCCGGCGAGCAACAAACACACGAGGCACCGGGAACGCATGAATCAATATCCTCCAGCGAGAAATTGCGATGAATTTATCGTAGCATGTCCCGCTGGGGCCCGGGCAAGGGGTCAAGGGGTTGGCGGCGGGCGAATCCAAAGCGATAATGACGTTCATGACATTCAGTTCCGGGTCGATGCGCCGGGAAAAGCGAGCCGTTGCCGGAAACTCGGTGCTGGCGGCTCTGGTGATCACCAGCCTGAAAATTGTAGTGGGGATCGCGACCGGCTCGCTGGGCATTTTATCGGAGGCCGCACACTCTGGCTTGGATCTGATCGCAGCCCTGGTGACGTTTTTTTCGGTTCGGGTTTCCGACAAGCCGGCCGATGCCGATCACCAGTACGGACACGGCAAGTTCGAGAATTTTTCGGCCTTCATCGAAACCGGCCTGCTGCTGGTGGCCTGCGTCTGGATCGTCTATGAATCGATCAGGCGGCTGTTCTTTCACAGCGTGGAAATTGAGCCGAGCGTGGCTGCCTTCCTGGTCATGCTGCTTTCGATCGCGGTCGACGCCTGGCGCTCGCGCGCACTTGGGCGCATCGCGGCGAAGTACGACAGTCAGGCGCTGGAAGCCGATGCGCTGCATTTTTCCACGGACATCTGGTCGAGCGGAGTCGTGATCGTGGGCCTGGCGCTGGTTTGGTTGGGGCGCAGCCATTTGGGTCGCAGCTACCAGGTGGAATGGTTGCGCCAGGCCGATCCGATTTCCGCGCTGTTCGTGGCGGGCGTGGTGATTTCCGTCAGTTGGAGGTTGGCCCGGAAAACGGTGGATGCGCTGCTCGATGCGGCACCGGTTGGCGTGCGCAGCCAGATCCTCGATCGCATCAGGACCGTCGATGGCGTGCTGGAAGTGGAGCGGGTACGGTTCCGAAAAGCTGGGAACCGCTACTTCGCTGACGTTTCGGTGGGGCTGGAGCGCAATTTTACGTTCCAGCGCTCCGAGCAGGTGTCCGATGCGGTGAAGTCGCGGGTGCGCGAGATCTTGCCTGACGCTGACGTGATGGTGCACCCCGTTCCGCGGGCCCGGCGCACGGAAAATATTTTTGACCGCATCCGCGCCGTGGCTACTCGATACAACTTCAATGTGCACGACATCAGCGTGCAGGACCTGAACGGGCAGTTGCACGTGGAGCAGCATCTGGAACTCGACGAGCAACTCAGCATGAAGCAGGCGCACGATGAAGTTACCCGGCTGGAGACGGAGATCCGCAGCGAGGTCCCGGAAATTGCGACCATCCTTACGCATATTGAAAGTGAGCCGGCGACGATTGAAAGGGGACAGGAGATTGTTCGCGAGCCGGAATTGGAACGGCGGCTCAAGAATATTGTGAAGGAGTTTCCCGAGGTGATGGACGTTCACGAATTCCAGTTCAAGAAGGTCCGCGCGCGGCTGTATGTTTCCTGCCACTG
>Ga0181538_10001791_pt1 | contig 23458 bp, 14 predicted proteins | sample PEATcosm2014_Bin_40_FD_119773 | JGI IMG/M metagenome (GOLD analysis project Ga0181538, IMG submission 119773) | Peatland microbial communities from MTU Mesocosm Facility, Houghton, MI, USA - PEATcosm2014_Bin23_30_metaG | ecosystem: Environmental > Terrestrial > Soil > Wetlands > Peat | place... | reverse complement strand
GGTTCAGGATCGATCAGGCGATCGATCTGTTGACGGGGCGGGTGGGGGGGATCAAGAACGTGGTGAGCTTGCAATGAGCAACGGAGCCGAGCATGCGCGGCTGCAAGAGGATGCGGCGCGCAAGGCCAACTGGAAGCGATGGGGGCCGTATCTATCGGAGCGGCAATGGGGGACGGTGCGGGAGGATTATTCCGCGAACGGGGATTGCTGGAATTATCTTCCGCACGATCACGCGCGGAGCCGGGCGTATCGCTGGGGAGAGGACGGCTTGCTGGGGATCACCGACCGCGAATGCCGGCTCTGTTTCGCGCTGGCGTTGTGGAACGGACTGGACCCGATTTTGAAGGAGCGGCTGTTTGGTCTGACCGGGCCGGAGGGGAATCACGGCGAGGACGTGAAGGAGCAGTATTTCTATCTCGATTCCACGCCGACGCATTCGTACATGAAGGGGTTGTACAAATATCCGCAGGGTTTGTTTCCCTACCAGCAGCTTGTGGAAGAGAACCGCCGGCGGACGCGCCTCGATCCGGAATATGAGATTCTGGACACGGGCGTTTTCGATCAGAACAAATACTTCGACGTGTTCGTTGAATATGCCAAGAACGCGCCGGACGACATTTTGATTCGAATCACCGTGAACAACCGCGGGTCGGAGCCGGCGACGATTCATTTGTTGCCGACGCTATGGGCGCGGAATTCGTGGATTTGGGGCTGCCTGCACGAGGGATGCGAGATCAAGCCGTATATCGCCAAATCGGGGCCGGCCTCGGTGGACGTGGATCACGAGTCGCTGGGGAAATTCCGGCTGGTCGCCGAGCCGCGGGGCGATCAGCCCCAGATGCTGTTCACGGAAAACGAGACCAACGTTCAGAGATTGTTCAATGCGGCGAATGCCACGCGTTTCGTGAAGGACGCATTTCACCGTTACGTGGTCAATGGCGAGACGGATGCCGTGAATCCGGCGGGAGTAGGGACGAAGGCGGCGATGCGATATACCATCGACATGGCGGCCGGGGGCGAGGCGGTGGTGCGGTTGCGGCTGTTTCCGCGGAGCGCGGCGCCGGCAGAGATATTCGGGGCCGATTTCGACCGCATTTTCAATCAGCGAATTGCCGAGGCGGACGAGTTTTACGACGGCCGGCTTTCCAAGTCGCTGCCGGCCCAAACGCGGGGGATCGGCCGGCAATGCTTCGCGGGGCTGCTCTGGTCCAAGCAGTTTTATCTTTACATCGTCAAGGATTGGCTGAAGGGCGATCCCGAGCAGCCGGCCCCGCCGGATTCGCGGTGGAACGGGCGGAACCGGGACTGGCTGCATTTGTACAACCGCGACGTCATTTCGATGCCCGATAAGTGGGAATTTCCGTGGTATGCCGCGTGGGACCTGGCGTTTCACGCCATCACGTTCTCCAAGATCGATCCGGAATTCGCCAAGGAACAACTCGTGCTGATGTTGCGGGAATGGTACATGCATCCGAACGGGCAGCTACCGGCGTATGAGTTCGAGTTCTGCGACGTGAACCCGCCGGTGCATGCCTGGGCGTGCTGGCGCGTCTACAAGATGACGGCGCCGCGCGGCCAGCGCGACCGGACTTTTCTCGAGCGCACGTTCCAAAAACTGCTCCTGAATTTCACCTGGTGGGTGAACCGCAAGGACGTCAGCGGGAGAAACATTTTCGGAGGCGGATTCCTGGGGCTGGACAATATCGGCGTGTTCGACCGCTCCAAGCCGTTGCCCACCGGCGGCGTGCTGGAACAGGCCGACGGCACGGCCCACATGGCGTTCTACTGCTCGACCATGCTTTCGATGGCCATCGAACTGGCTCGCGAAAATGCGGTTTACGAGGACATCGCCTCGAAATTCTTCGAGCATTTTGTCGCCATCGTCGATGCGATGAACACCCTCGGCGGCACCGGATTGTGGGATGAACAGGACGGATTCTATTACGACCAGCTCTACATGGGCGGCGGGGCGATTCCCCTGCGCGTGCGCTCCATGGTGGGAATGATCCCGCTGTTTGCCGTCGAAGTCCTGGAAGGGGGAGTAATCGACAAACTCAAGGGTTTCCGCAAACGCATGGATTGGTTCCTGAGCAACCGCAAAGACCTGGCCCGGCACATTTCCTACATGAAGCGGTCCGAAAGCAATCACTCGCATTATCTTCTGGCGATTCCGTCGCAGCAGCGGCTGGAGCGAGTGCTGAAATATCTGCTCAATGAATCGGAGTTTCTATCGCCGTATGGAATTCGCTCGCTGTCGCGATTCCATCTCGACCATCCCTACGTGTTCCATACCGACGGCAAGGAATATGGCGTGAAATATAGTCCGGGCGAAGGGGAAACCGGCCTGTTCGGCGGGAACAGCAATTGGCGCGGGCCGGTCTGGTTTCCGCTGAATTTCATCCTCCTGGAAGCGCTGGAAAAATATCACCACTTTTACGGCGAGGGGTTTAAGGTCGAATGCCCGGTCGGGTCGAGGAAGATGCTGACTCTCCAGCAAGTCGCCGACGAGTTGGGCAGCCGGCTGATGAACACGTTCATCTCGGACAAGAGCGGCCGGCGGCCGTGCCATGGGGACGATCCGCGGTTTGCCGAGGACCCGAATTGGAAGGATTTGCTGCTGTTCCACGAATATTTTGACGGCGAGACCGGCCGCGGATGCGGCGCGAGCCATCAGACGGGGTGGACGTCGCTGGTGGCCCGGCTGATCGTGGGAAGGGGGAGGAAACTGGATCGGGAGATGCGGCGCGACACGCCGACGAGATCTTTTTCGTAAGCCATTATTCCTTGTCACCTTTTCCCCCGCTCGACGACTTGGTTGGCGAGCTGGAGAATGTCCATGATGACCGAAACCGAGGCTGGCGATGATGCGGAATTGGTCGATCGTTGCCTTGGCGGCGACCGCGAAGCCTTCGGGCGGGTTGTGGAACGATATCAGGGGCTGATTTGCGCGATTGCCTACAGCGCCTGCGGCGACGCGGGACGAAGCGAGGATATGGCGCAGGAAACATTCCTGGCCGCTTGGCGCAATCTGGAGAGCCTGAAGGATCGAAGCCGGGTGAAACAGTGGCTGTGCGGCATCGCGCGGCACGTCATCCAGGAATCTTGTCGCCGGGCCACGCGCGATCCGATGGCCGCGTCCACGCCGCTGGCCCAAAACGTGGCGGATGGAGAGGAATCATTCCAACCGAGCGAGCAGACGATCAGCAAGGAGGAGCAGGCGATCTTGTGGCACGTGCTCGGGGGATTGCCGGAACTCTACCGCGAGCCGTTGGTCCTGTTCTATCGCCAGAGCCAGTCCGTGGCCGAGGTGGCCCAGACACTGGAACTGTCCGCGGATGCCGTCAAGCAACGCCTGTCGCGCGGGCGGGTCATGCTTGGTGAGCGGGTGGCGAAGTTTGTCGAGACGGCGCTGCACAATACCGGGCCGACCAAGGCGTTCACGCTCGGCGTGCTGGCGGCGTTGCCCCTGATGACCGGGTCCACGAAGGCGGCGGCTGTGGGCGCGATGTCGGCGAAAGGCAGCGCGGCGGCAAAGGCGGCCGGTCTGATGGGGCTTGTCAGTGCGGTTCTCGGTCCGGTCATCACGTTCTTTAGCTTTTATGTCGGTTACACGTTGGATCGTGATAGCGCGCGGTCTCCGCAGCGGCGCGCGTACATCATCAAGAGCTATCGCATCCTGGTCGTATGCATAGTGGCGTTCATGTTGGCCGTGCTGATGCTCACGTTGTGGGGGATGCCGATGGCCGCGTCGCGTCCAGCGCTTTTCGCCGGGCTTTTCATCGGACTGGGGGCGGCTTACGTACTGGTCATCATCGCCGTCAATGTGTGGATGATGCGTCGGCGGCGAAGTCTCCGCGAGCAGGAATTCGCTGATGGTCGTCCGGCGCCGCTTCTGGTGCCGGTGTTTGAGTATCGCAGCAACCTCGCTTTGTTGGGTTTGCCGCTGGTTCACATCCGGTTTCGCAGCGGTCTGGAACGCGGGCCGGTCAAGGCTTGGATTGCGGCGGGCGATGCGGCCATCGGCGTGATTTTCGCATTCGGCGGTATGGCCATCGCACCGATCAGCTTCGGTGGGTTGGCCGTCGGCCTTTTGACGTTGGGCGGCTTGGCCGTTGGTCTGGTGCCATTCGGTGGCTTCAGCTTTGGCCCGTGGGCGATGGGCGGATTTGCGGTTGGATGGCAGGCTTTCGGCGGCTGCGCCGTCGGCTGGTTGGCTGCCCAAGGTGGCGTGGCCGTCGCTCATGGGTTCGCCGAGGGCGGCGTGGCACTGGCGCGGCACGCAAACGATACGGCTGCCCAGACCTTCTTTCAGAACAGCGCGTTCTTTCAGCACGCGCTGGCAATGACGGGCCACGCTTACTGGGTAAACTTGGTGGCGATACTGCCGCTGGCGTTGTGGTGGCAGCATAGAAAAAAACGGAAGCAAATTCGCCCCGGCAACTGATTTCCTGTAATTTGCTCGGATCGAGTCCGTCATATTCCTATCGCGAAAAGGAGCAACCGATGTTTGCGCGAATTTTCTGCCTGATGTGCGCGTTTTTCTTGGCAGTTTCACTCGCTTACGCGGAGCCGACGACCAAGCCGGCGGCCAAACCGGTGATCGCGGTTTTCGATCTCGCGGGAAAGATGGGCGAGACGCCGGTGGATGATTCGCTGGCGATCTTCGGTCCGCCGCCCTTGTCGCTCAGGGACGTGGTCATGCGGATTGAGAAGGCGGCGAATGACCCGGACGTGAAGGCGGTGATGATCTTGGCGGACGGATCGGCGTTCGGGCTGGCGCAGGCGGAGGAATTGCGCCAGGCAATGCAGGTTGCTCGGGCGGCGGGGAAAGACGTATACGGCCATGCCGATGGGTTGGAGATGGGACAATACGTGCTGCTCAGCGGAGCTTCGCGAGTAAGCGTTGCCCCGACGGGCGACATTTGGGCGATGGGGTTGTACGGGGATGCGCTGTACCTGCACGGCTTGCTGCTGAAGCTGGGGATTGAGCCGGACTTTTTGCATTGCGGGGCGTACAAGAGCGCCTCGGAGATTTTCATGCGCGACGGGCCAAGCCCCGAGGCCGACCAGATGGAGAATTGGCTGTTCGATTCAGAGTACGTCACGGCCATACAGCAGATCGCCTCGGGTCGAAACGTTTCTCAAGATGCGGCGCAAAGCTGGATCGACGGCGGTCCTTACACGGCGGAAAAGGCCAAGGCCGCCGGGATGATCGATGCGGTGGAGGATCGGGCGGCATTGGAGGCGATGCTGAAGGAGAAATACGGCAAGGACGTGGTGTTTGAGAAGCGGTACGGCGCGGAAAAGCAGCCGGAGATCAATTTCTCAAATCCATTCGCGATGATGGGAGTGCTGGCGCAATTGCTGAATCCGCCGAATGCGGGGATGGGCAAGGCGGCCGTCGGCGTGGTGTACGTGGACGGGTTGATCGTGACGGGGAAAAACGATTCGGGCCTGATGGAGAGCGAGATGGCCGCCAGCACGGACATCGCCCGGGCGCTGGACGATGCGGCGGCGGACGATGCGATCAAGGCGGTGGTGTTGCGGATCGATTCCCCGGGCGGCTCGGCCACGGCCAGCGAAATCATCCTGAGGGCGACCGAGCGGGTGAAGGCAAAGAAGCCGCTGGTGGTGTCGATGGGAGACGTCGCGGGGAGCGGGGGCTATTACGTTTCGTGCGCGGCCGGCACCGTTTTCGCCGACGATGCCACGCTCACGGCTTCCATCGGGGTCGTCGGCGGGAAGCTGGTGACCACGGAAATGTGGAACAAGATCGGCGTGACGTTCAAGGCGTACAGCCGGGGCGCCAACGCCGGATTGCTTTCATCGGACACGGATTTCAGCCCGGACGAACGGCAGCGCATGCAATCCTGGATGGACGACCTTTACGGGGTGTTCAAGAATCACGTGACGGCGATCCGCGGAAACAAGTTGAAAAAGTCGATCGACGAGTTGGCGGCCGGCCGAGTGTTCACGGGCCGCCAGGCCGTGGAATTGGGATTGGTGGATCGGATCGGCACGCTGCACGATGCGATCGCCTTCGCGGCCGATCAGGCGAACGTGAAGGATTACGACGTGAGAACGGTACCGGCGCCGAAGAATTTCCTGCAAAAGCTGATGGAGCAGTCAGCCGGCGATGACGAGACCGGGCACGTGGCCATGGGCGCGGAATGGCTGGAGAAACTGGCGGAGCCGTATCTGGCGGGATTGGACCCGGAGCACGTGGGTTTGGTTCGGACGGCGCTCTGGCAGCTTGAATTGGTGCAGCGGGAACAGGTGATATTGATGATGCCGGCGCCATTTTGCGTGAAGCCCGCGGTTTTTCGCGCTCGCTAGGGTTGCGTCGCGGCGGAATCGGTCGCGAATTCCGCGTGGACTGGAACGTCATCGGTCAATTTCAGCCAGCCGACGGCAAACGGCTGGCCAGGGGGAAGCGTGGCATCGTGCAGCGACGGTTGAGGTTGGAAGCGAAGGCTTCGGCGGCCGGTTTCGATCTCGTCGAATTGGGAAAGGCCCTTGGCATCGACGAGATCGGCGTCGGGCCAGGTGACGTCCACCGCCACGGCAAGGGGGCCGGGGGCGTTGCCGGTGTTAGTGAGGTCGATTTCCGTCAGCTTGGCCTCGGGGTGCCGCAGATTGATATGGATGTCCGGTTTTCCCCGGCCGATGGAGCCGTGGTGTTGGCGTTGATAGACCACCCAGAAGACGATCGCGGCACAGAAGAGGGTATCAACGACGACAAAGGGGATCACGAACGTTTTGACGCGGGGATTCACGGATGAATCATCTCGTGAAGAATTTTTTGACGAGGTGAACGGTCGCCTGGCGTCCGACGGTGGCGATGCTCTCAAGCAATGGGATTTCCTTGGGGCAGACCTGGACGCAATTGCCGGCCTTGGAACAGTCGCCGATGCCGCCTTCTTTCATCAATGCGTTGAGGCGATCTTCCTTCAGCTCCGCGCCGGTGGGATGATCGTTGAAGAGGCGGACCTGGCTGATCACCGCCGCGCCGATGAACTGATTGACCGGGGTATATTGCGGGCAGGCGTCGAGGCAACAGCCGCAACTGATGCACCGCGAGAGGGGATAGCGTTCTTCCTGAAGCCGGCGGGAGATTTGCGGGCCTTTGCCCAGATCGTAAGTTCCATCGACCGGCACCCAGGCCTTGACGCGTTTCAAATCGCCGAACAGACGTGAACGATCGACGAAGAGGTCGCGGACTAGGGGAAACTTGCCCATGGGTTCGAGGGTGATGGGACGTCCGGCGGCAAGCCTATCGACGAGGGCGGAGCAACTTTGGCGTGCTCTGCCATTGATGACCATGGTGCAGGCGCCGCAGACTTCTTCGAGGCAGCCGCTGTCGTATACGACCGGGGTGGTGGATTTGCCGTCGGTGGTGGTGGGGTGGGCGGCAATGTATTGCAGGCAGGAGATAACGTTCATATTTGGCCGGCGTGGGACGGCAAATTCCTCCCATCGGGAGGGCTGGCCGGGTCCATCCTGCCGGCGAATCCGCAACGTCACGGTGCTATCGGACGACGCCGGGGGGCGCGGTTCGGTCGTGGTGGGGTTCATTTACCATGCACTTTAGAAGGCAAAGCCCTTTGGCACAAGGTGATGGGCTGCGGATTTGGATTTGGAATGTCGCGTGTGGAAAGGGAGCGCCAACGGAGAGATGGATTGCCGATGGGATACGTCCGCGGGCTGCCGGATATTGTGCGCGAGCGGTTGCGACCGATAATAAATACGCATAGATTCTAGGATTAAGCGAAGAATGATGAACCCGGAAACAGCGATCAAACCGTCGCCGCGACCACCGCCGCCGAACGAGGCGTCACTCCCGATCAAGGGGAGCAAATCGCGCTCGCTTTGGATTTTGTGGCTGGTGATCCTTTGCGTGTTGAGCGGGATCGCCGCGCTGGTGGTTTATCGGCAACACACAAGCCAGGCCAATGCATCCAGCCGGAATAACGCGAGCCCCCGGGGCATTCCGGTGGACGTGGCGACGGCGGAGCGCGGCAATCTGCCCGTCTATCAGGACGGCTTGCTGGGCACGGTGACGCCGATCCAAACCGTAACGATCCACACTCGCGTGGACGGCCAGTTAATCAAGGTCGCGTTTGTCGAGGGGCAGATCGTCAAAAAGGGCGATTTGTTGGCGCAGATCGATCCCAATCCGTTCAAGGCGCAATTGCTACAAGCGCAGGGCCAGCTTGCCAAGGATCAGGCGTCGCTGAAGGATGCGCAATTGGATTTAGCGCGTTACAAGCAAGCGCCGGATGCGTACACGGCTCAGCAGATCGACACGCAGCAAGCACTGGTCGATCAGGATGCCGGAGCCGTCAAGAGCGATCAGGGTGCGATTAACAGCGCCCAGGTGCAGTTGGACTACTGCACGATTAGCGCGCCGGTGACGGGTTTGGTGGGACTTCGCCTGGTGGATGAGGGGAACATCGTTCATGCCTCCGATACGACCGGGCTGGTGGTGATTACCCAGTTGCAGCCGATCACGGTGATATTTCCGATCGAGCAGGAATACATTTCAGCCGTGCTGACGCGATCGGGCCGGGTTCCGCCGCTGGAGGCGACGGCGCTGGACGACGATCGGGAGATTGCCAAGGGAAAGCTGGCGGCCGTCGACAGCCAGGTGGATACGACGACCGGCACGGTGAAGCTGAGAGCGCAGTTCGATAACGAGAAGCTGGAGCTGTTTCCGAATCAGCTTTTGACGGTCAGGCTGTTGGTGAACACATTGAAGCACGTGGTGCTGATTCCAACGGAAGCGGTGCAGACCGGGCCGGATTTTTCGTTTGTCTACGTGGTGAAATCGGACAACACGGTTGAGGTCCGCACGATCAAGCCTGGGCAGAGCGAGATCGTTGACGGTCAGGACATGACCGCGATCGACAACGGACTTTCGGCGGGTGAAACGGTGGTCACCAACGGAGTGGACAAGCTTCAGGCGGGTTCAAAGGTGGATCCGACGCGCGGGGGCACGACGAGGCCGACGACGCGATCCGGCACGACGCGCCCCGGCGTCCACGTCCGCCGCTCGCTGACCAACGATTCAGTTCAGCCGGCTACACCTCCGAGGAACGGCGAATGAGCCCGTCCAGGCCATTTATTCTGCGGCCTGTAGCGACCTCACTACTAATGACCGGCATCCTGCTGGTCGGCGTTGTCGCCTACCGCCAATTGCCGGTATCGGCACTGCCGGAGGTCGATTATCCCACCATCCAGGTTGTGACGTTTTATCCGGGGGCAAGCCCGGACGTGATGGCGTCGTCGGTGACGGCGCCGCTCGAACGGCAGTTCGGGCAGGTCCCCGGACTCAACCAGATGACCTCCACCAGCAGCCAGGGAAGCTCGCTGATCACGCTTCAGTTCACGCTGGAACTGAGCATCGACGTGGCCGAGCAGGAGGTTCAGGCGGCCATCAACGCGGCGGCGACTTATCTGCCGAAGGGTTTGCCCAATCCCCCGATCTACAGCAAGGTCAACCCGGCGGATACGCCGATCCTGACGCTGGCGCTGACCAGCGACACGGTGCCTTTGTCCAAGGTGGAGGATTTGGCCGACAGCCGGCTGGCGGAGAAGATTTCCCAATTGCCGGGCGTGGGGCTGGTGAGCATCAGCGGCGGGCAAAAGCCGGCCGTCCGGATTCAGGCCAATCCCACGCTTCTGTCCGCGATGGGTTTGACGCTGGAAGATCTGCGAACGATCGTTCCCGAGCACAACGTCGATCAGGCCAAGGGCAGCTTCGACGGCCCGCATCAGGCGTACACCATCGGCGCCAACGACCAGATTAGTTCCGCCAAGGATTACAAGCCGATCATCGTGGCTTACCGGAACGGCGCGCCGATTCGCCTGTCGGACGTGGCCGACGTCGTGGACGGTGTCCAGGACGTGCGGGAAGCGGCGTGGATGAACCGCCAGCCCGCAGTGATTCTCAATATCCAGCGCCAGCCGGGGGCCAACATCATCTCCGTCGTCGATGGGATCAAAAAGCTGCTGCCGCAATTGAGCGCTTCCATGCCGGCGTCCATCCAGATCACCAACCTCACCGACCGCACGGTGACGATCCGCGCCTCGGTGGCCGACGTGGAATTCGAGTTGGGGCTGACCATCGTCCTGGTCGTGCTGGTGATCTTCGCATTCCTGCGCAACCTGCGGGCGACGATCATTCCCAGCGTCGCGGTTCCGCTCTCCCTGGTGGGCACGTTCGGAGTGATGTACCTGCTCGGATACAGCGTGAACAACCTGACGCTGATGGCGCTGACCATCTCCACGGGGTTCGTCGTGGATGACGCCATCGTCATGATCGAAAACATCATCCGCTACATCGAAGAGGGCGATTCACCGCTCCAGGCCGCGCTCAAAGGCTCCGAGCAGATCGGGTTCACCATCATCTCGCTGAGCGTGTCGCTGATCGCGGCGCTGATCCCGCTGCTGTTCATGGGAGACATCGTCGGACGGCTGTTCCGAGAATTCGCGGTGACGCTCAGCGTGACCATCGTCGTCTCGGCGATCGTTTCCCTGACGCTGACGCCGATGATGTGCGGCCTGCTCCTGCGGCATACGCCCGAGAGCGAGCAGGGATGGCTCTTCCGCAAATCCGAAAGCATTTACAACGGCGTGATCGAATTCTACGGATTCACCCTGCAATGGGTGCTGCGGCATCAGTTCGCGACCCTCCTGATCGCCGCGGCGACGCTCGGCGTCACTGTCTGGCTTTACATCCTCATCCCCAAGGGCTTTTTCCCCGTGCAGGACACCGGCGTGATTCTCGGCGTATCCGAAGCGGCGCAAACCGTTTCCTTCCCCGCCATGGCCGAGGCTCAACAGCGGATGGCCGACCTGATCCTTCAGGACCCGGCGGTCGATAGCTTGTCGTCGTTCATCGGGATCGACGGAACCAACACGACCATCAACTCCGGCCGGATTCAGATCAACCTCAAGCCCATCGAAGAGCGGAAAATCAGCGCCAGCGACGTCATCCGCCGATTGCAACCACTGCTGGATCGCGTGACGGGGATCACGCTGTACATGCAACCGGTGCAGGATTTGACCGTCGAGGACCGGGTCAGCCGCACCCAATATCAGTACACGCTGGAAGACCCCAACCCCGATGAATTGGCCCTGTGGGTTCCGCGGTTCGTGGACGCGATGCGGCAGATTCCCGAGCTGCGCGACATCGCCACCGACCAGCAGAACCTGGGCCTGTCCACGATGCTGGCGATCGACCGCGACGCCGCCTCCCGTCTGGGAATCACCGCCCAGGACCTGGATAACACGCTGTACGATGCGTTCGGCCAACGGCAGATTTCCACGATTTTCACGGAGTTGAACCAGTATTACGTGGTGCTGGAAGTCAATCCGAAATATCAGCGGAACCCGCGGGATTTGCAGAACATTTACGTGCACGCGGCCAACGGAAACATGGTTCCGCTTGCGCAGTTCACGCATATGGAAAAGCTGGCGTCGCCGCTGGCCGTGAATCACCAGGGGCAGTTCGCGGCGGTGACCATCTCGTTCAACCTGGCGCCGGACGCGTCGCTGGGAGCGGCGGTGAGCGCCATCAACGCGCTACAGAAGAAACTGAACGCGCCGCTGAGCGTTCAGACCGCCTTCCAGGGCACGGCGGCGGCGTTCGAGGCGTCGCTGACCAACGAGCCGCTGCTGATCCTGGCCGCACTGGTCACGGTGTACATCGTGCTGGGCGTGCTGTACGAAAGCTACATCCATCCGATCACGATTCTTTCGACGCTTCCCTCGGCGGGGGTGGGGGCGCTTTTGGCGCTGCTGCTCTGCGGGACGGATTTCACGGTCATCGCGCTGATTGGACTCATTCTGCTGATCGGCATCGTCAAGAAAAATGCGATCATGATGATCGACTTCGCGCTGGAGGCCGAACGCAAGGAAGGGAAATCGCCGGTGGATGCCATCTTCCAGGCGTGCCTGCTGCGGTTCAGGCCGATCATGATGACGACGGCGGCGGCGTTGTTCGCCGGATTGCCGCTGGCGCTGGGGACAGGCATGGGCGCGGAGCTGCGCAGGCCGTTGGGCATCGCCATCGTCGGCGGGCTCATCTTCAGCCAGATTCTGACGCTCTACACGACACCGGTGATCTATCTGGCGTTTGACCGATTGGCCAAGCGGCTGGGCGGCGCGGTGGTGCGCGAGCCAATCCCGCAATCGCTGGCGCCGGAGGAACTGTCGTGAGCATCTCCACGCCGTTCATCCAACGTCCGGTGGGGACGACGCTGCTGACGATCGCGATAGCGTTGTCGGGGACGTTGGCGTACCAGTTTCTGCCGGTGTCGCCGTTGCCGCAGGTGGATTTCCCCACGATATCGGTGGGCGCGAGTTTGCCCGGAGCAAGCCCGGAAACGATGGCGACGAGCGTCGCCACGCCGCTGGAGCGGCAATTCGGGCGCATCGCCTCCGTGACCGAGATGACGTCGACCAGCTCGCTGGGTTCGACGGGGATTACCCTCCAGTTTGACCTGAACCGGAACATTGACGCAGCGGCCCGCGACGTTCAGGCGGCGATCAACGCGGCCCGGAGCAATCTGCCGACCGATCTTCCTTCGCAGCCGACCTATCGCAAGGTGAATCCCGCCGACGCCCCAATCCTCATCATCGCGATGACCTCCGACATTTACACCAAGGCGCGGATGTACGATGCGGCCGATTCGATCCTGGCTCAAAAGCTCTCGCAGGTGGCGGGGGTGGGTCAGGTTTTCGTCGGAGGGGGGGCCTCACCGGCCGTGCGCGTCGAGGTGAACCCGGCGGCGCTGAACAACCGGGGCATTTCGCTTAGCACCGTGGCCGGCGTTTTGCAGACCGCCAACGCCAATCTGGCCAAGGGAGAGCTGTCCGACGATCTGCGCTGCACGTCGCTGAGCACGACCGATCAACTCTTCAAGGCCGACGACTACAAAAAGCAACTGGTGGCATACTCCAACGGCGCGCCGGTTCGCCTGGAAGACGTGGCGGACGTGGAGGATTCGGTCGCGGATATTCGCACGGAGGGGATCGCCGACGGCAAGCCGGCCGTGGTCATCATCATTTTCCGTCAGCCCAATGCGAACATCATTGACGCCGTGGACCGGGTGCGGGCGATCATTCCGGAATTGCAAGCCGAAGTTCCGGCCGGAATGAAGCTGAAGGTCGTGATGGACCGCACCACCACGATCCGAGCATCGGTCCACGACACCCAGATCACCCTCATGACATCGGTCAGCTTGGTGGTGCTGGTGGTCTACCTGTTCCTGCGGGATTGGCGGACGACGTTCATTCCCAGCATCGCCGTGCCGGTTTCGCTGGTGGGGACGTTCGGCGTGATGTACCTGGCGGGGTACACCGTGGACAACCTATCGCTGATGGCGCTGACGATCGCGACGGGATTCGTGCTGGACGATGCCATCGTCGTCATCGAGAACATCACGCGATACCTGGAACAGGGAATGCGCCCGATGCAGGCGGCGCTGGTGGGGGCCAAGGAAATCGGATTTACCGTCATTTCGATCAGCGCGTCGCTGGTGGCGGTGTTCATTCCGATCTTGCTGATGGGGGGAATCGTGGGCCGGCTGTTCCGGGAATTCGCGGTCGTGCTTTCGACCGCCATCGCGATTTCGCTAGTGGTTTCCCTCACCACGACGCCGATGTTGTGCGCGCTGCTGCTGCGACCCGAGGCAGAACGTGGGCACGGATGGTTTTACCGGATAAGCGAGGGGACTTTTCAGCGGATCTTGGCTGGCTATCGCAGGACGCTGACGGCGGCGCTGGCGCATCCGCTGGTGATGCTGTTCGTCACGCTAATCACGCTGTTTTTGACCGCCGCGCTTTACGTGTTCGTACCCAAGGGATTTTTCCCGCAGCAGGATGCCGGGCGCCTGGGCGGCTCGATTCTCGCGGACCAGGCCACCAGCTTCCAGGCCATGCGGGGCATGGTCGTCCAACTGGCCGGGATTGTCGCCCAGGACCCGGGCGTCAGCGACGTGATCGCCTCCGCCGGCGGTGGAAGAGGAAGCACCAATACGGCAAACATGTTCATCAGCCTCAAAGACCTGTCTCAGCGCAAAGTGAGCGCCGACCAGATCGTCAACCGGCTTCGGGCGAAGCTGTCGCACGTGCCGGGCGTCACTCTGTATTTGCAAGCCTTTCAGGATGTCCGCATCGGAGGACGGGCCAGTAACGCGCAATGGCAATACACGCTCCAGGGTGACGATCTGAAGGAATTGCTCAACTGGGCGCCGCGCGTGCTTGACCGGCTCAAGACCCTGCGCAACCTGGCGGACGTCAACACCGACCAGCAGGTCCAGGGGCTGGAGGCGATGGTGACGATCGACCGCGCCGCCGCCAGCCGGCTGGGGATCACCCCTCAACAAGTCGATCAAGTTTTAGGCGACGCCTTCGGCCAGAGCCAGGTTTCCATCATGTACACCCAGCTCAACCAATATCACGTCATCATGGAGGTTGCGCCGTCGTTCTGGCAGAACCCGCACGGATTGGACTATATCTATCTCACCGGCTCGGGCGGCAAGCAGGTACCCCTGAGCCAGATCGCCAAATTCTCCCGCGACACGACTTCCCTGTCCGTCAATCACCAGGGTCAATACCCGGCGGTGACGATCTCCTTCAACCTCTTGCCCGGCGTCTCGCTCGGCGATGCGGTTAGCGAAATCAACGAGGCCGAAGGCCGCATGGGACTCCCCAACTCCATCCACGGCAGCTTCCAGGGCACGGCCCAGGCGTTCCAGGATTCCCTGTCCAACGAATTGTTCCTCATCATCGCGGCGGTGGTGACGGTCTACATCGTGCTGGGAATGCTCTACGAGAGCCTCATCCATCCCATCACGATTCTTTCCACGCTTCCCTCGGCCGGGGTCGGCGCGCTCCTGGCGCTGCTCTTGTTCGGAGCCGATCTGGACGTCATGGGAATGATCGGGATCATTCTGCTGATCGGAATCGTGAAGAAAAACGCGATTATCATGATCGACTTCGCGATCGCGGCCGAACGACGCGACGGCATTCCACCGAAGGAGGCGATTTTCCAGGCCTGCATGCTCCGTTTCCGCCCGATCATGATGACGACGATGGCCGCACTGCTGGGGGGATTGCCCCTGGCCTTGGGACACGGAACCGGCTCCGAACTCCGCAAGCCGCTCGGCATCGCCATCGTCGGCGGATTGATCTTCAGCCAGATGCTCACCCTCTACACGACGCCGGTGGTGTACCTCTACATGGACCGACTGCGGCTATGGCTGAAGCAGGCGATGCATCGCCGACCGATCGAGGACGCGAAGATCGCCGCGTTGCCGGCATAGCCGGTCAGATAGCTGATTTTGACGCCGCGATAATCGCCTTGGCATTCACCGGCCCGTCATATCGACGGCCGTTCATAAAAAGGGTGGGAGTTGCCTTCACTCCGCTGCGACGCCCGCTTTCAAAGTCGGTGCGGATTCGCAGACGATGCTTCTCCTGATTCCAACTGGTTTCAAATTTGTAAATCTCCAAGCCCAAGGTCAAAGCGAGATGGCTCAAATCAACGTCCGCAAGCTCTTTTTGGTGCTGGAATAGCGCTTGGTGCATTTCCCAGAACTTTCCCTGCTCGGCGGCGGCTTCCGCGGCTTGGGCCGCGGCGCTGGCGTGCGGATGAATCGAACTCTGCGGGAAGTGCCGGAACACGAAACGCAAACGGTCTCCGAGGTTTTTCCGCACCTCCTCGATGACCGGAACGGCGTTCAGACAATCCGGGCATTCATAATCGCCGTATTCCACTATCGTAAAGGGAGCACTCGCCGGTCCGATCGCATGGTCCCGTTCCGTGACCGGCTCGGCTAATAGATGGTCCTGGTTGATCGATTCAGCGTCCATCGAGTTGCCACATTATAGCCCCCATCGTCGCTCAGTATTTGATATTGGAAGTGCTGGAGGAGACGGGCAAGTCGGTGGAACTCGCGTATGGGGATCAGGGTTTTGCTTGCGAATCCGACGTCAGGATTGAGCGGAAGTCTGCAACAGGCACCAACCGTTCAGTGCGCCTACATGACCGCTCGCCGCATTCGCCGCAGGAGGCCAATCGAGCCCAGCCCGGCCAGACCCACAAGCGCAATGGCTGCGGAATTTGGCAGCGGCACCGCACTGGTGCCGCCCGAGCCGCTGCCCAACGTGGCGGTGAAGCTGACGTTGTCCCAACTGTTGACCGACAAGTTTCCCCCTGAGGTGGACATGTTTAGCCAGTTGCCGATAAATGGATCGGAGCCGGTTTCGGTAATCGGACCAACCGATGTTTTCATGTCATAGGTCGCAAACACCGAGTTGTCGATTTCTATCACGGCGATTTGGTCATTCACCGGCGCTACCCACCCCCAGGCCACGAATTGCTCAGAAGGGAAATTGTAAAGACCCAGCAACCCGGTCGAAACGCTGGTCGATCCGATACCGGCGATGTTGATGGTGAAGGGCATGGCGGGAAAGAGAATCTCTTCGCCGTATGCAGGAACATCGGACGTATCTGTTACCGCCGTCGCGCTTAATTCGACATTCGAAAAAGTTTGGCTGCCGAGTGTACCGCTGGCAGTCCCATCGAAGACATACTTAATCGCTTCCGCATCGGCAACCGAGAAATGCACCAACGCAGTTACACCCGAAGCCAGCACAAGCGCGCGCAATTTCATATAACCCACCTTCTTAAATGCCCGGAGTCAGGGATAGGCCATAGCATATCGTTGCGTCCGTCATCAGGGCAAGAAAAATATCTCGACTTTTTGCCCCAAACACGCGATTTCCGCACTCAAAGTCTTATAACTCGCCGCCGGAGAATTCGGGCATACAATCCGGCTATGGCCGACACCTCAGCAACATTATCTAATTCCATCGCCTTCCCGACTCTGGACGCGGGCGAACTGGCATCGCTGGCGCCGTTGGCAACCTCGTGCTCATTCGAGGACGGCCAAACGGTCTTCCGCGCGGGGGAGGCTGATTTGGATTTGTTCGTGGTCGAGTCCGGAGGCATCGAGATATTGAACCCTTCCGACGACAATCGGCACATCGTGACGCATGGGCCGGGACATTTCGCCGGCGACATCGACTTGCTGACCCGGCGGCCCGTGATCGTGACCGGAATCGCCCGGGGTCCAACGCGGTTGATGCGGATTCCCGGGGCGCGATTGCGCGAGGTGCTGAACAAGTTGCCGCAGGTCAGTGAAAAAATGCTGATCGCCGCCCAGGAGCGGCGCCGGCTCCTTGTCCAGACGGGTGTGCTGGGACTTAAAGTGGTCGGCCCGGGCAAATGCCGCGATACCATGCTCGTCCGCGAATTCCTTTTCAAGAATTTCGTTCCGTTCACCTGGTACGACTCGACATCCGAGCAGGGTCGAAAATTGATGACGAGCTGGGGATCGCCGCAAAAATCGCCCGTCATTGAATTCGGCGATGGCCACCGGCTCATCAATCCCAATTTGCGCGAATTGGCGCACGGTGCGGGCGTGTGGCGTCATTGTCCGAGCGACGTGGTGGACTTGGCGATTGTCGGCGCCGGACCGGCGGGAATGACCGCCGCCGTTTACGCAGCCTCCGAGGGCGTCTCCACCGTCGTGCTCGACCGGCTGGGGCCGGGCGGCCAGGCCGCGGGATCGTCCAAGATCGAGAATTTCATCGGGTTTCCCAGCGGGCTGACGGGCGCGGAGTTGGCGACGCGCAGCGTTCTGCAAATGCTGAAATTCGGAGCGAAAATGGTCGCCCCGGTGACCGTCGAGCGCATCGTGCCCGGCGCGGCGGCGGGCGATCTTCATGCCTTGCAACTGGACTGCGGAGCGACGATTCACGCTCGCACGGTGCTGATTGCCGCCGGCGTGCGATGGCGAAAACTGGAAGCCGAGGGCGCGGAGCGATTTGAATCGGCCGGAATTCACTACGCCTGCACATCCGTCGAGGCGATTCTCTACGACACGCAGGACGTTGCGGTGGTGGGCGCGGGAAATTCCGCGGGACAGGCGGCGATGTTCCTGGCCGATTGCTGCCGCGATCGGACCGTTCACCTGCTGGTTCGCAAACGCCTGGGACCGGGAATGTCCGAATATCTCGTCGGTCGGATTCGCGCCGCCGCCAATATTTCGCTGCACGAAGGCGTCGAGGTCGCGGCCGTCCATGGCCAGCGGCGATTGGAGAGCGTCACCCTGCGAGCGTTCAATGGCAATGGCGCATCGGGGAACGCGGAAAAATTATCCGAAACCCTGCCCGTCTCGGCCGCTTTCGTTTTCATCGGCGCCGAGCCGGGATGTTCCTGGCTGCCGGAAGCGATCGCGCGGGATGGACTGGGTTATATCCTGACGGGCGTGGATGCGCTGAAATCGGGGCGTTGGCCGCTGAAGGATCGCGAGCCGTGCCCGCTGGAAACCACGATTCCCGGAATTCTAGCGGCGGGCGATATCCGCGCGGGTTCGACCAAGCGCGTCGGTTTCGCCGTGGGAGACGGCTCGCTGGCGGTCACCTGCGTTCACAAATTGACGGCCATTCGCGGTTAATTTGCCGGCGGCGCGTCGGATCGAGTGGTTCCGACGGGACGCGGTTCACCGTACGTCGCCGCGCCGCTCCTTTCCGGGGCCGTGATTCTGAAATGCGTGTTGCGGATCAGGCGGATCATTTCCGACCCGGCAAGCAAGACGGGTCCGTAACCGTGGATGTCGTCGCGATCGGGGCGGGTATAGTAAAAAATGTAATCATCGCCGTATCCCGTGCCAATGCAGGTTCCCGTGACATGGCCTTCGGCATCGATGCGGGTGGTCAAGCCATCCCAACCGGCCTGGGCGACCGGGCCATAGGCGCCGCCGTCGAGCCAGCCGCGGTTGACTCCATGCGCCAGCGCATAAACGAACATCGCCGAGCAGCTGGTTTCGGTGTAGCTGTCGGTGCGGTCGAGCATCTGATGCCAGAGTCCGTCGCCGGCCTGGGCACTGGCCAGGGCCTGCGCGTTGGCGCGGAAGAGGCGAAGAATCCGGTCGCGCTGGGGGTGGTCTTGGGGAAGCACGTCGAGAAGGTCGGCCATCGCCAAGGTCACCCAGCCGTTGGCCCGGCCCCAGTAGTAGCGCGGCTGATCGTCGGGATTGGCGGTATTCCAGTGATGCGTGAAAAAACCGGCGTTTGGAATGAAGAGATAATGCGCGAAGTCGAGCATTTGATTCGCGGCGTCGTCGAGGTATTTCGAGTCGTCGGTCAGCGCCCCCATCTGGGATAAGAACGGGATGCTCATGTAGGCGTCGTCGGCCCAGACGGAATTATGAAACGGGCGGGGGCGCGCCAGAGTGCCGTCTTCGAGCCGAAGCTGCTTGTGGCTGATGTAGTCGGCGATTTGGTCGATGACCGGCGTGAGGTCCGGGCCGACGCCGGCGCGGCGCGCCTGGATCAGCGACGCTCCGACGGCCCCGCAATCATCCAGCGAGGTTGGTCTCAGCAGGGTGGTCACGTCGCCGCCGCGATGCTGCGCGGCGAGCGACGGGTCCACCTTGGCGACGGCGTCGGCGAACAACTGAAATCGCGCCGCGTCGAAATCCGCAAAAGAGGCATCGCCCGTCGCGTCGGCGGCCGAGAGCATGCCCGAATAAATCACGCCCATCGGATAGGAGATCAGGGCAAACCGGCGGCCGAAATCCGGATCGGTCGGATCCGTCGCCGCGTGCGTCGTGGGCCGGGTCATCGACGAACTTTCGATGCGAGCCTTGACCGCGCGCAGAACCCGCGTGATTTCACTGACCGTGGGCGTGCGATAGGGAACGGGATAGGCCGGCGTCGGCGGCGCCGAGCGCGTCGCCGCCGAGCGCCGGTCGGATGCGGACGGCTCCGCGGAAAACGCGGATGCCCCGGCGATCGAAATCAACGTCAGAACAAACCAGTAAACGGACCGAGAAAGCAAATGCGTCATGTTCATCTCCCAGCGGAACCAAATTTCCTGTCGGCAAATTCCAGAATCTTTTGCCAGTCCCATGCGGTGACTTCATGTTTGCCGGTGCGGCAATGAAAGGCGATGTCGCCCATGATCGCCGTGTCCAGCGGAGGCATCACGTCCATCCCCAGACCTTGTCCGCCCAGGAGGCGATAGATCGGACCGGCGGCGACGGCGGCGTCGAATTCACCGCGCGGATCGGAATGCAAATCAAGGCTGGCCGTCGCCAGATAAATCGGTCGCGGCGCGACCAGGCCGATCAATTCGTGCGAGTCCACCGGAAGATCGGTGACGTGACGGCCGTATTTGCGGTAGTTGGCGCAGAATTGGTAGGCGTACCTCTGGTTGAGATCGCCGACGCTTTCGCCGAAATTCCGCCGGGCCAGCGAGGCCCCGCCGCGGCCCGAGCTGCACGCGATCACCATCGCAAACCGCTGGTCGCTGGCGCCCGCCCACAAAGCCGTCTTGCCCAGCCGCGAATGGCCCATGATCGCGATGCGGGCGCGATCGACCCGCGGATCGTTTTGCAGATAGTCCATGGCCCGGCTGGCGGCCCAGGCCCAGGCGGCGATCGTGCCCCATTCATCCGGTCGGACATCGCTCAGTCCCGGCTCCAGAAACGCGGACCGCACGCCGTACTGCATTCCGCCCGCGAAATCCGGATCGATCTGCTGATAATAGATCGCGGCAAACCCGTATCCGCGATCGAGCGTTTGGTCGACTTCAAACGACGGCGATTTCTCGCGCCGTTGGCTGGCATGGCGCTGGTGGTTGCGGTCCCATTCATCCTGAAGGCGAATGCCGGGATCATCCATCACGCGCTGCAACGGGAAAAAGCTGAAACACAGAAAGAGCGGGACCGGTTTGACGGCCTTGGCCGGCAAATAGAGCAGGACGTCGAACTTCGGTGCATTGGCCCCGGCGCCCAGATGCACCGTAATCTGCTTGCGGATGGCTTTGCCGCCAAGGGCGGTTGGATCGTTGTCGAATACTTCGAACGATTCATCCTCCGGCTTGCCCGGGCTTTTGCCGTACACTTCCGTCTGGAACAAGCCGAGGATTTCCGGGCGGCGTTGCGCGAACCAGGTTTGGGCATCGCGCACGGGCCGGCCATCGGACAAAACCAGCGGATTGGGCAGAACCCAATACCAGGCTTGGCCCTCGTCGTGATTTTCGACCCGGCGCGTGGTCGGCTGGGTCGAAGGATTCGTGGCCGGCGTGGTGACGCGTTGCATCGGTGATTCGGGCCTTTGCTGGGAGCAACCCCAGCTCAATGCAAGAAGCGACAGAATTGTGATCCCAAGATAACGTCGCATCGGCTAATTGGAAATTGAACCAGAAAGATTAATCGGTTGGAAGAAAATGGGCAAACGCATTGTAAATGACCGTCATCCCTGCTGGAATTATTGCGCTGGCCGCGTATCTTGTGGGCGGATGAATTTTCTGGAGGAAACGTGACCGCATCGCAAACGGCCGAATATCACTCGCCACCGGCGCGAACCTCAGTCGGCCACGTGCGCTGGATCATCTGTGCGGTGCTCTTCGGCGCCATCGTGCTCATCTACATCCACCGCAACGTGGTTTCCGTCCTCAACGGTGACACGTTCGGCAGGGTGTACGGCTGGACGGCCATCGACTTCGGCAACATCGGAATGGCCTTCACGGCTGGATACGCTATCGGATTGGTGGGCGCCGGGCGATTTCTCGATTGGATCGGAGTTCGCAGAGGATTCCTAATCGCCGCCGTCGTCTGGACGTTCCTGGCCATGGGACACGGTCTGGTGCATTTTCTTCCGGCCACGTCCGTACTCAGGGGGTTTCTGGGCGCTCGATTTCTGCTGGGAATTTTTGAAGGGGCGTTTTTTCCGGCTTCAATCCGGGCGGTGGCCGAATGGTTTCCCAAAAAGGAACGGGCATTCGCCACGGGAATTTTCAATGCCGGCAGCGCGCTGGGCGCGCTCCTCTCGCCGCTGATTGTTCCCTTCATCGCCGCGGCATGGGGTTGGCCGATGGCGTTTTATTTGGCGGGCGGGCTGGGCGTGATCTGGATCGCCTCTTGGATCATTTTTTACCGCGAGCCGGAAAAGGATGCCCGGCTCTCCGCCGCCGAGCTTCAGTACATCCGCAGCGATCAGGAGCCGCGCGTTAGAAGTCTGCCGTGGCGGCGAATCATCGGCTATAAACAGACGTGGGCGTTTTCGCTCGGTAAATTCTTGACCGATCCGATCTGGTGGTTCTACATTTTCTGGCTGCCGCCGTTTCTGCACAGCCATTTCAATCTCGACTTGAAGCATTTCGGTCCACCGCTGGTGATCGTTTATCTGATGGCCGATGGCGGAAGCATTGCCGGCGGGTGGCTGTCTTCGAAATTGCTGAGTCTAGGCTGGAGCGTCAATGCCGGGCGAAAAACCGCCATGCTGATCTGCGCCTTGTGCATCCTGCCGATATTGTCGGTAACGTACATCGGGAACATGTGGCTGGCGATCGTGCTGATCGGCCTGGCCGCCGCCGCCCACCAGGGATGGTCGGCCAATCTGTTCACGCTCGCATCCGATTTGACCCCAAAGGCGGCGGTCAGTTCCGTCGTCGGCCTTGGCGGAATGTCGGGTGCGATCGGAGGAGTCATCTTTCAGAAGTTTACCGGCCAGGTCGTGGACAAGACGCACACCTATATCATCCCCTTCGCCATCGCCGGCCTAGCGTACGTATCGGTGCTGCTCGTCATCCACCTCATGCTCCCGCATCTGGAGCCGATGAAGCTCGAACAAGCGGAATCGCCGGCCGCCACGGTCTGAACAAGAGAGCACCAATCATGAAAACCCGAACAGTTGCCGATCAAACACGATATCAGCGTATGACTACCGCGGAACTGCGCGAAGCGTTCCTCATCGAAGACCTTTTCCAGAACGGATCGGTCGAATTGTATTACACCGACGTGGACCGCGCGGTGATCGGCTCGATCGTGCCGGCGGACAAGAAGCTGGCCCTGGGAACGAGCAAGGAACAGCTTGCGGCCGAATACTTCGCCGAGCGGCGCGAGATCGGTCTGATCAACACCGGGGCGGCCGGAAACGTGACCGTCGATGGAAAATCGTTTGTCCTGGAAAACTGCGACGGTCTTTACGTTGGCCGTGGAAGCAAGCAGATCGAATTTGAAAGTCGAAGCTCCGCCGACCCGGCCCGGTTCTTCCTGATGAGTTATCCGGCTCACACGAACTATCCGACCGTTCACGCGAAAAGGGCGAATGCCGAAGCGACGCACCTGGGCTCGGTCAAGGATGCCAACCAGCGGACGATTTACAAATATATCCATCCCAAGGGGATCGCCAGTTGCCAGCTCGTGATGGGTTTTACCCAGTTGAAGGAAGGGAGCATTTGGAACACGATGCCGCCGCACACGCATTCGCGGCGGACGGAGGTTTACCTGTATTTCAACCTCGAGGCGTCGGCGCGGGTGTTCCACATGATGGGCGCGCCAACGGAAACCCGGCATCTTTTGGTGAAAAACGG
>Ga0181538_10001790_pt1 | contig 23462 bp, 22 predicted proteins | sample PEATcosm2014_Bin_40_FD_119773 | JGI IMG/M metagenome (GOLD analysis project Ga0181538, IMG submission 119773) | Peatland microbial communities from MTU Mesocosm Facility, Houghton, MI, USA - PEATcosm2014_Bin23_30_metaG | ecosystem: Environmental > Terrestrial > Soil > Wetlands > Peat | place... | reverse complement strand
TGATGACCATCCGCGCGTTCAACGAGGCTGCGCGGGCGCTGGTTCGATTATGCGGCGGGCGATGCGACGATCAAGGCGATCGCGATGCTGCATCCAGCCTACCTCCTGCGCCAGCCGGCCCAGAAGAAGCTGGCCTGGCGGGACTTGCGGCTGCTCACAAAGGAGATCGCGCGGCTTCACGCGTCGTCGTCCGAAAACTCTGCTTGAAACCGGGGCTGCATATGGCCTTTAGATAGCTGCCGTCGAAGGGTTGCTTTTCCGCAGTTCGCGCCAGAAGCCGGGAGCCGATAATGAGATGGGAAGATTTTCGCCGGTCCGACAATGTCGAAGACCGTCGTGGCGATCCGGGTTACTCCGGCGGCGGGGGGACCGGCCTTGGCGTCGGCGGCGGCCATCTCGGCCTTGGCGCTGTCGTCGTCCTCGGCCTGATCGGCTGGATGCTCGGAATCAATCCGGCGGTTTTGATCGGCGGCGCGGAAATGGTGAATGGCTTGCGCTCGGGCGGGAACGCCCAGCGAGCGCCGGCGCCGTCGCAAACGGCCCAAACGGATGCGCCCACCGATCAGATGGGGCAATTCGTGGCCGCCGTTCTGGCTGAGAATGAGGACGTCTGGAGCGACGTTCTGCCGGCGCAGAAGGGCGTCGCCTACGTCAAGCCGAAGCTGGTGCTCTACAGCGGCTCCACGAGATCGGGCTGCGGCGGCGCCAACGCGTCGATGGGCCCATTCTATTGTCCGAATGACCAGAAGGTCTATCTCGACACCTCCTTCTTCAACGACATGAAGCGCAAGCTCGGCGGCGGCGGCGATTTCGCCTACGCCTACGTCATCTCGCATGAGATCGGCCATCATATCCAGAACCTGCTCGGCATTCTGCCGCGTGTTCAACAGGCGCAGATGCGCGCCGCCGACGCCGGGGACAAGGCTCAGTCGAACGCGCTTTCTGTTCGGGTCGAGCTGATGGCGGACTGCCTCGCCGGCGTGTGGGCCGCGAACGCCCAGAAAAAATACCAGATTCTTCAGCCGGGCGACGTCGAGAAGGCGATTTCGACCGCGCAGGCGATCGGCGACGACCGCCTGCAACAGGAGTCGAAAGGCTATGTCGTGCCGGATTCATTCACCCACGGTTCGGCGGCGCAGCGCGTGCAATGGCTGAACACGGGGCTGCAGTCGGGTCAGGTCGACGCCTGCAACACTTTTGCGCGATGAAGTGTTTTCGAGCAAAGCGGCATCGCTTCGCGTGAAGAAAATGCGACGAAGCCGAAGAATGAGAGCCTTTGCGGCCTGACGACGCTCAGCCAATCCGGCGGGCGTTCGTGCGCAAGGGCGTGGCCGATTTGAAAAATTGAGCCAGCGCCGCGAATTTCATCGCGGATTTATTGGCGAATAGTTCGGCGCACCGGTCGCGCGGCGCGATCAGGCCGGCGAGCGGGGCCGCGCGGGGAAACAGCCGCTCAGCGAAAGTTTCCGGCGCCGCGCGGAGCAGCGCCACGGGGGCGCTCCCGCTCTTGTCGGCGCCCTGCGCGCGCAAAAAATCACCGGCCTCTTCGATGAATCCCGCCAGCGGCGCAAAGCCTGAGCGAAGCAGGAAAAGCTCGGGTCCCCGGGCCGCGTCGATTGCGCGACGCAGCCATTCGCTCTCGGCGGGCGCCTCGAACAGGCCGCAGCCCGCCTGGTCGGCGATGAGGCCGAGGCCTTGCCCCGAGGGTCCCGCGATCGCGACGTCGCCAAGAAGGCCCTCCACATTCGCCCTGATCAAGGAACTCAAGCTTCGCACCAAGCGCTCCGCCGGGTCGATGCGCCCGGATTGCAGAGAGCTTTCGCAGAAGACAATGGTTGAAAGCATGATCGAGCCAGAGCCGGCTTTGCGCGCCGCGTAAAGCAAATAATTCAAAAGGAATAGGGCAATCGCGGTCTTTCGCAAAATGCGCCGCCCGCTTCGCCGTTCCGCCCAAGACGGAGAGGATCAAGCGCGGCGCCGCTCGCGCGGTTTCACAAAAAATGCCGGAATGCTTCCCTTTCTCCAGTTTGTAGTTACTCTAAAGATAGCGGCAGTCATTAGTCGCGCCGGCGCGCGGCGCCGCAAAGCAGTAAATCCAGCGTTCGTTATGCGCCGTGCACAAATGTTGCATGACCCGAAATTGAGCCTGGCATCGTCTTTTTAGCAGCGGACAGCCGATGAGCCGATTGCGCGACCAACTTGAGATAACGACGGATATTCTGCTTCGCGCCTATTCCATCGGCCTATTTCCCATGGCCGAAAGCGCGGATGATCCGAATCTGTTTTGGGTCGAGCCAGAGGTTCGCGGCATTTTCCCGCTCGATAACATCGTCATCTCGAGGAGCCTCGCAAAGACCGTCCGCACGGACGTCTTCGAAGTGCGCGTCGATCATGATTTCGACGCCGTCATGGACGGCTGCGCGGCTTCCTATGGGGATCGCGAGAAAACCTGGATCAATGACCGCATCCGGCGGCTGTATCGGCAGCTGTTCGACATGGGCCGGGTTCATACGGTCGAGGCGTGGAGCGACGGCGTTCTCGTTGGCGGGCTCTACGGCGTCCGCCTCGGCTCGGCCTTCTTTGGCGAGAGCATGTTCCACCGCAAGACGGACGCCTCGAAGGTGGCGCTGCTGCATCTCGCCGCGCGGCTGCGCCAGGGCGGGTTCACGCTGCTCGATGCGCAATTCGTCACGCCGCACCTCGCCTCGCTCGGCGCGATCGAGGTGCCGAAGGACGTCTATCGGCGCCGCCTCGCGGAGGCTGTGGCGCGCCCCGCCGACTTCTGGGTCTGGCCCAAAGAGCGCCGCGTTCCAGGAGCCGAAGCGCTGGCGGCTCTGCCGAGGAGGGACCGGGCCGCGATCTCAGCTTGATGGCGAATCGCGATCGAGCAGGGTCTTCAGCTCGACGGCCTCGCGATCGCTCAGGCCTTGAGGCTCAAGAATAGCCGCGCGGCGGCGTCGCGAATTAAGAAAGATCGCGCCGCCGCCGACCAGAAGAATGACGATCGGCGCGCCCCATAAGGCGAGCGTCTCGGCCTTGACGGGCGGCTTCAGCAATATGAAATCGCCATAACGCTGCACGAGATAGGTGCGGATCGCATCATCGCTGTCGCCGGCTTTCAGCCGCTCGCGAACGAGAAGGCGAAGATCGCGCGCGAGCTCGGCATTGGAATCGTCGATCGACTGGTTCTGGCAGACCATGCAGCGCAACTGCGCCGAGAGATCGCGCGCGCGCGCCTCGAGCTTTGGATCGGCGAGGATTTCGTCCGGCTGCACGGCCCCGGCGGCAAGGGGGACCAGCCAGAAGGCCGCCACGATCATGCATCGGCGCACGAGGCGATAATTCATCATCACTCCGCCGGCAAAGGGCTGGCCGCGGCGCTCTTGCGGGCGCGCCGTCCGACGCCGACGCGAAGACGCATGTCGCTCAGCGACAGCGCGCCGCCAAACGCCATGATGAGAGCGCCGAGCCAGATCAAGGCGACGAGCGGCTTCCAGTAAATCCGGGCGTCGAGTTTTCCGTCCGGCGCGACCTCGGCGATGCTCATATAGACTTGGCCAAACCCAAGCGTCGCGATGCCGGCTTCCGAACGGCTCGTCTTGCGGGACGGATAGGCGCGCATCGCGGGCTCGATCGCGGCCTTGACGACGCCGCCGGAGCGGATCGTCGTGCGCCCGAAGATCTCGGCGTAATTCGGGCCCTGGCGCTTCGACACGTCTTCGAGGGTTAGCTGGTAGGGTCCGATCTCCACTGTCTCGCCCGGCCTCATGGAGGTGATGCGCTCGGCGCCCCAGCCGGTCGCGGCGAGCCCGAGCAAGGTGACGCCAATGCCGGCGTGGGCGAAGGCCGACCCGAAGGCCTGCCGCGGCAGCCCGAACAGCCGACGCCCAGCGGCGGCGAAGGAGGCGCCGCCGGCGAAGAGCCGCCGGGCGACATCGGCGAAGGAGCCTATAATCACATAGGCGGCGAGTCCGGACAGGATCACGCTCAAGACGGGGCCGCCGCGCCATGCGGCGAGGGCCAGAGCGACGATCAGGCCGCAGCCTATGGCGAAGGTCAATCGTTGCGCCGCGGCCAAAAGATCGCCGCGCTTCCAGGCCAGCGACTGGCCGATCGGCATCAGAATGAACAGCGGGATGAACAGGGGAACGAAGGTCAGATTGAAGAAGGGCGCACCGACCGAGATTTTCTCCCCCGTCAGAGCCTCAAGCGCCAGCGGATAGAGCGTGCCGACGAGGACCGTCGCGCAGCTTGTGGTCAGGAGGAGATTGTTGAGCACAAGCGCCCCTTCGCGCGAGATCGGCGCGAAAAGGCCCCCTGGCTTGAGCCCCCCCGCTCGCGCGGCGAACAGCGCCAGCGAACCGCCGATGAAAAGAACGAGAATGACCAGAATGAAGACGCCGCGCAGCGGATCGCTGGCGAAGGTGTGCACCGAAGTCAGAACGCCGGAGCGCACGAGGAAGGTGCCGATCAGCGACAGCGAGAAGGCGAGAATGGAAAGAAAGATCGTCCAGATCTTGAGCGCCTCGCGCTTCTCCATCACCAGCGTGCAGTGAATGAGGGCGGTGGCGGCGAGCCAGGGCATCAGCGAGGCGTTCTCGACCGGGTCCCAGAACCAGAAGCCACCCCAGCCAAGCGTGTAATAGGCCCAGTAAGAGCCCATCGCGATGCCGAGCGTCAGGCAGGTCCAGGCGATCAGCGTCCATGGCCGCACGAAGCGCGCGAAGACCGCGTCGATCCGTCCGGTGATCAGCGCCGCCGCTGCGAAGGAATAGGTGATCGAGAGCCCGACATAGCCGAGATAAAGCAGCGGCGGATGAATGGCGAGGCCGGGATCCTGCAGCAGCGGATTGAGATCATTGCCCTCGATCGGCGGATTTGCAATCCGCGCGAAGGGATTGGAGGTGAGCAGGATGAACAAAAGGAAAGCCGCGCTGATCCAAGATTGCACGGCGAGCGTGTTGGCGCGCAGATCCGCAGGCATGTTCGACGACAGCAGCGCGACGGCGGCGGCGAAGATCGCCAGAACCAGCACCCAAAGCATCATCGAGCCTTCGTGATTGCCCCAGACGCCGCTGATTTTATAGATGAGCGGCTTCAGGGAATGCGAGTTCTCGACGACGTTCACGAGCGAGAAATCGGACGTCACATGGGCGTAGGTGAGTGCGAAATACGAATAGGCGATGAAGCCGAAACTCGCGAGCGCGACGGAGGGAGCAATCGACATCAGGCGCCGGTCGCCGACGGCCGCGCCCCAGATCGGCAATACCGAATTGACGAGCGCCAGGGCGAGAGCGAGGACGAGGGCGTAGTGGCCGGTTTCGACGATCATCCGATCCTCATTTCACGCTCATTTCGCGGTCGCCGCCTGTGCGCCATCCTGCGCGCCGGTCGGCGCGGCGCCCTCGCGCCAGACGCCTTGCTTCTTCAGGGCGTCGGCGACCTCGCGCGGCATATAGCGCTCATCGTGCTTGGCGAGCACGCTGTCGGCGCGAAACACATGATCGGCGCCGAGAGTCCCTTCGGCCACGACTCCCTGCCCTTCGCGGAAGAGGTCCGGCAGCAGGCCGACATAGGTCACCGGCACGTCCTGCTTCAAATCGGTGACGGTGAAGCGGACGCTCGCATCGCCTTCGCGCTGAAGCGAGCCCTGCTTGACGAGACCGCCGAGGCGCAGCCGCGCTCCGGGCGACGGCGCCTTTTGCGCGAGTTCGCTCGGCCCGTAGAAAAATACGATGTTGTCGCGCAGCGCGAACAGCACGAGGCCGACGGCGAGGCCAATGACGGCGAGCCCGCATGAAATCAAGACAAGACGCCTTTGTTTGCGGGTCATACCAATCGTTATCCTTCGAGCCCAAGTTCGCGCGCGAGAGCCTCGATGCGGGCGCTCGCGGCGGGATCGGCCGCGAGATTGCGTCTCGCATCGTTCAGCGCCGATTTCGCCTTGTCCTCTTCATGCAGAACGGAATAGGCGCGCACGAGGCGAAGCCAGCCTTCGACATCCTGTCCATTTTGCGCCAGCCGCGCGGCGAGGTTATCGACCATGCCCTGGATCGCGCTGGATTGCGCGGCGCCGGACATCGACTGGATTTTGTCGGCGAGAGCCGGATTGGCCGCCGGACCCGCCGGCGGTCCCCCGTCGATTTTGCCGGCTTGCGAAGGCGCGCTGGACAGGGCCACGAGCTGCTGACGCACCGTTACGATCCATGGGGCGCCTGCGGGAGCGTCCTTCAGAAGGGTCTCCCAGATGTCCCTGGCTCGCGTAGCGTCGCCATCCTGGGCGGCCGCGAGACCAAGATAGAAGCGCGCAAGCGGCAGCGCCGGGTCCTTCGCGCTCGCCGCCTCGAATTCATGCCTTGCTTGCGCCGTCACCTCGCCGCCCGCGGCGTCGACCAGAGCTTCGCCCAAACGCGCCAGCCGCTCGGGCGTTTCGCCATTGAGCCGCAAGGCGGCCTCGGACGCCTTCACGGCGTCGTCGTAGCGTCCAAGACGCAAATAGACCGGGGCGAGAACCTCATAGCCGCGACCATCATCTGGATCCTGCGCCAGATGCGCCTCGATCTTCGCGATCGCCGCCATCAGGTCCATGCGGCCCGGGGGTTCGCTGAGCCGCGCAGACAAAGGCAGATCGGGAAAGTCCGGATGGCCGACAAACGCATAAAGTCCCAGCGCCGCCGCCGGCACAAACAGAGCGACCGCGATCCCGGCGTAGCGGGCGGCGCGGCTCTGCGTGGCGGCGGACGGCGTCGACGGCGCATCCGCGGCGGCGATCAGGCGGCGGGCGGCCTCCGCCTTGGCGCCTTCGGCGTCGGCCGCGGCGACAAGACCGCCGGCGGCGTCGCGGTCGATCGCCGCGAGCTGGTCCTTATAAAAGGCGACGTCGATCGCGCTGCGCGCGAGGCTGCGCGGCGTGCGGACGAGCGGCCACAGCACGCTCAGCACCGCAACGCCTGTAAAAGCGGCAAATACGAACCATTGCATAGGCGCCTTAATAGTCACAGCCGCCAGGCTTGGAAACATCTTTCCGTTCACGGGCGCGTTTGCCGCGGCGCGTTCGACGTCGAAGGCAGGCGCAGAACGGCGCGAAGACCGCCCATCGGACTGACCTCCAGCGTCAAATCGCCGCCATACAAGGACGCGAGGTCGGCGACGATCGAGAGTCCAAGGCCCGATCCCGGCTTTGTCTCATCGAGCCGGCGCCCTCTCTTGAGCGCAGCCTCGCGCAGCTCCGGCGCAAGGCCCGGCCCGTCATCTTCGATGGCGACGCGAAAGAACGAGCGTTCGGCTCCGCTCTGGGTGAATTCAGGCGCGATGGCGATCCTTACGGCGCTCATCGCCCATTTTCCGGCGTTGTCGGCCAGATTGCCGATCATTTCCTCAAGATCCTGTCGCTCCCCGAGGAAGCGCACCGGCTGCGGCATATCGACCGCGAAGCTGATCGCGCGCTCCGCGTAGATTTTCTCAAAGGCGGCGGCGAGCGATTGGGCGACCGGTCCAACATCGGTCGCGCTCGCGACCGCGCCTGCCCTAACCGCCGCCACGGCGCGATGGAGATAATAGGACACCTGATCGCGCATGATCGCGGCCTGTTCCTGAACCTTGCCGGCGGAGGGGCCCGTCTGCAGCGCGGCTTCGTTGATGATGACGCTTAGCGGCGTTTTCAACGCATGCGCCAGATTGCCGACCTGCGTGCGGGCGCGCTCGACCACCGCCCGATTCGCGCCGATGAGCAGATTGAGTTCACCGGCGAGCGGCGCGAGATCGGGCGAGAGCGCGCCTTCGATCGATTCGGCCTCCCCGCGCCGGATCGCGGCGACGCCTTCCTGCAATTGCCGCAACGGCGCAAGGCCATAGCGCAGCTGTGCGGCCGATGAGGCGATAAGCGCGATCGCGAGCAAGCCGAAGGTGACGACGAGATAGGCGTCGAAACGCTCGATCGCCGCCTCGATCTCGCCGGTCGTCGCCGCAACCTGGACGAGATAAATTCCATTGTCGCCGGTATCGATGACGCGCTCGACGATGCGCAGGCGCCGCCCATCCGGGCCGATCGCATAGCCCCGGCGCGCGCCGCCAAGGCCGGCCGGAACGCCAGCGTCGGCGAGCCGCGGCAGACGCGCGGCGAAAAGCGAGCGCGAACTTCTGATCTGCTGCTTGTCGGAGTCGAGGCGCGTGATTTGCCAGTACCACCCGGACAGCGCCAATGCGAATTGAGGATCGCTGAGTTCCTCGGGATTGGTCTCGCCGGTCTCGCCCGGGGTCGCGATATCGGCGACGAGCGCGTGGAGATAGACGCTGAGGCGCTCATCGAAATTGGCCTCGGCGGCGCGCTGATAGAAATGCGAGAGGACGACGCCGGCGATCAACAGAATCGTAAAGCTGAGGATCGTGGCCGACAGGAAGAGCCGCTTCGCGATTGAGATGTTGCCGCGGAGCGTCCCGGCGGCGGCCGCGCTTCGACCCTCTGGCGCCCGCGTCGTCAATTTCAGGCGCCGGGATCGGAGCGGCTGGCGGCGGGGCGATCGTCTTTGGCGGCGGGCGGCGCCAGGACATAGCCAAGGCCGCGCACGGTCTGGATGACATCGACGCCAAGCTTGCGGCGCAGGCGGCCGACGAAAACCTCGATCGTATTCGAGTCGCGATCGAAATCCTGATCATAAAGATGTTCGACGATTTCGGCGCGCGACACAACCTTCCCCTGATGGTGCATCAGATAGGACAGAAGCCTGTATTCATGGGAGGTGAGCTTGACCACATTGTCGTCGATGGCGACGCGTCCGGCGCGCGCATCGAGCGTGACGGGCCCGCAGGAGAAGACGCTTGACGCATGCCCGGCGGCGCGTCGCATCAGCGCGCGGAGCCTCGCCAGTATTTCCTCCATGTGAAACGGCTTCGTTACATAATCGTCAGCCCCGGCGTCGAACCCGCGAACCTTCTCGCCCCAGCGGTCGCGCGCGGTGAGGATCAGCACCGGCATCGCGCGCCCGGCCCGGCGCCAGTCGGCCAGCACCGCAACGCCGTCCTTCTTGGGCAGGCCGAGGTCAAGGACGACCGCGTCATAGGGCTCCGTGTCGCCGAGAAACCAGCCTTCTTCGCCGTCGAAAGCGCGATCGACGGCGTAGCCGGCGCGCGTGAGCGCGTCGGCGATCTGGCGGTTCAAATCCTTGTCGTCCTCGACGACGAGCAGACGCATTGTCCTGATCTTCCTGCTACTTCGCGGCCTTCGTTTCGATGATCTGGCCGGTCTTGGCGTCGTAGAGGCTGCGAACGATCTTGCCGTCGCGACGCAGCAGGCTGATCTCATAAACGAAAGCATCGTCCCGCCGGCAAAGTTTCGCCCCGAGCGCTTCAGCCTGGAAATGCGCCGCGGCCTTTTCAACGGAGCGCAACGGTTCGCTTAGGCCGTGGGCGGCGATCTTGTCGCGCGTCTCGGCAGTGGAAAAGCACTGGTTTTGTTGCGACGGCTGCGCCTGTGCGCCGACGCAAAAGCCAATGCAACTGGCGAACAGGAACGAAAAGATCAAAAGAATCATACAAAAAACTTAGCGCGTCGACGCTGAATGGCGGATGAATGGAACAGCGTGGCGCGATGCGCATGGTGGCCGGTCGCAACGCCACCGGCGTCGCCCCTTATTTGCCGCAAGGCTCTTTGCTTCGCCCCCCTTCCATGTCGGGGCGGGATATGGAAAAACCGTGGCGAACCCCGCCTCCGGCCACGGTCCGGAACTGGGACGAAATCAGGCATTGCGGGCGCTCCGGCGCAAAGGGCGGCGACCATGACGGCAGGCTTCAGTTCCAATTTTTTTGTTACGACGGCATGGCTCGAGCAGCATCTTGGCGCGCCCGATCTCGCGATCATCGACGCCAGCTTTTTTATGCCTGCGGAAAACCGCGACGCGCGGAGCGAATACCTCGCCGGGCACATCCCCGGCGCCGTCTTCTTCGACATCGACGCCATCGCAGACCATTCGACCAGCCTGCCGCACATGCTGCCTTCGCCGGCGGACTTCGCCAGCGCTGCGGGCCAACTCGGCCTCGGCGATGGCATGCGCCTTGTCGTCTATGATGCGTCCGAGCTCGTCGGCGCCGCCCGAGTCTGGTGGACGCTGCGCCTCTTCGGCGCGGCGGACGTCAGGATCCTGGAGGGCGGTCTGCAGCAATGGCGCGCGGAGGGACGTCCTCTCGAGGCTGGACCGCGCGAACCGGCGCCGCGGATCTTCACGCCCCGCTTCGACGCCGCGGGCGTCGTCGTCGCCGCCGACGTGCTGCGCGCGAGCGAGGCCGGTCCGGCGCAGATCGTCGACGCGCGCAGCGCCGGCCGGTTTACCGGCGAGGTCGCCGAACCCCGTGCGGGCTTGCGCTCCGGGCATATCCCGGAAAGCCGCAATGTGCCGTGGAGCAAGGTCGCCGGGGAGGGAAGAATCAGGCCCGCCGCGGAGGTCGCAAGCGCCTTCGCCGAGGCGGGAGTCGATCTCGACCGGCCGATCATCACAACCTGCGGCTCGGGCGTCACCGCCGCGATCCTCCTGCTGGCGCTGGAGAGCATCGGCAAGAGGGACGTCGTCCTTTATGACGGCTCTTGGAGCGAATGGGGCGCGCGGCCTGATCTGCCCGTCGCGACCGGCCGGTCAGAGGCGTGAATTTGCGCGCGCGAAGGCGCCGATGACGGCAATCCGGGAGGTCGCCGAAAAATTGCCGGAAACTCGCCGGAAGTTCGCCGGAAACTTGCGTCGCGCTGGCGAATCGAACCGGGAAAACACCGCGGTTTTAGCAAAAGAGCTTGACGCGGCAAAAGGCTGGGCTACCATCAAAATAAGCGCGAGACGTTTGAAACTCTAAGGGGTTTCTGGCGTTCGGAGCGCAAGTGGAACGTCCGGCGACCGCTGGATGTGGCATCGGCCGACGCAGGCACGCGCCAGCGTTTTTCAGGTTCGAGCCAGCTGGCCCTGAGCGGCTTCCACATTCCCCTCCCGCCTTGGGGGGCTGCTATCTTCACAGCTCGAAGCTTATGCCTGCCGCGCGTCTATGGCCGGACGGCTTATGCATGGAAGGGGATCATTCCGTCTCGAGACATTTAGGAGTGGCACAAATGTGTGACTATTCGCTTGAAATGTACGCCTCCCGGCCCGCGCGGGAGTCCGAGAAGTATGTGACCACACGCTTCCCGTCGGGAAGCATCGGCCTCGCCGCACCCGGCGATTGCTCGACCGCCGTCTGCGTTCTCTACGACACCAAGCTCGACCTCGAAGGTATTTCGAGCGATCTGCAAACGCGCCTTGGCGTGCAGGCGAGGGAACAAGTCGTGTTCGCCCGGCTTGAACATGGCGCCTATCGCGATGGCGTGAGATTCGGAAACGGCAAGGAAATCTCGCTCCAGCTTCTCGGCTCCGGCGTCGGCGCCTCGCTCGTCCCGACGCGCATCGTCGCCCCCGAAACCGCTCCGGAAAGGAAGGAGATTTTCGAACCGGCCGAATAGGCAAGAAACACGTCTTTAGTTTTTGTCGAGGACCCGCTCCGCGTCGCGCCGGAGCGGGTTTCCCGTGTGAAGGCTGCGTTTTGGCGCCGCAAGCCTTTTTTTTTGGCACGACCGCAGTTTTTTTAGCCTTTGAAGCCGCGCGCCGCGATCTTTTGCGGGATTCGTGCGTCGCGGTCAGAAAACGCCGCCTCAGATGGCGTCCGGCTCGCTTTTAAGCCCCAGCCCAGCGGATCAAATCCAGCCCCACCCTGCAATTCTGGCTTTTCCTTGGATTTTCGCGGTTCCATTGCGGTTTTTTGGCCCGCCGATTGCTTTCATCGACAAACCTGCTTCGAAAACGCCAAAAATAGCGGCTCAGATCTCCATTTTGTTCGACCCATGTGGCGTTTTTGCCCCGCAGGTGGTAAATGCCGCCTAATTCCGCACGAGTTGCCCAAACAATGCGACGTAAGAAACGCCAATGAAAAAGATCGAGGCGATTATCAAGCCGTTCAAGCTCGATGAAGTGAAAGAAGCGCTTCACGAGGCTGGCGTAGCCGGCATCACCGTGACTGAAGCGAAAGGCTTCGGACGGCAAAAAGGCCACACGGAACTTTATCGGGGCGCCGAATATATCGTCGATTTCCTCCCCAAGGTTAAGATCGAGGTGGTCGTCGCCGACTCCATCGTCGACGGCGCCGTCGAGGCGATCCGCAAGGCGGCCCAGACCGGCCGGATCGGCGATGGCAAGATTTTTATCTCAAATATCGAGGGCGCTATCCGAATCCGCACCGGCGAAACCGGCCCGGACGCCATTTGACGTTCGCTTGCCCTTAGGGTCGCAGCTCCCGCGCCAAACCAAAGCCATAAGCGTTCAACCCGACCAAGAGGTTTTGAAAATGACGAAGACGGCCCATGACGTGCTCAAGGAAATCAAGGACAATGACGTAAAATACGTTGATTTCCGTTTCACGGATCCGCGCGGCAAATGGCAGCATGTCACCTTCGACATCACCCTGATCGACGAGGAGATCTTCGCGGAGGGGACCATGTTCGACGGATCGTCGATCGCGGGCTGGAAGGCGATCAACGAATCCGACATGCTGCTGATGCCGGACCCTGCGACCGCCGCGATGGATCCTTTCTTCGCCGCGCCGACGATGGTCATCGTTTGCGACGTTCTGGAGCCGACCAGCGGCGAGCCTTACAGCCGCGATCCGCGCGGCATCGCCAAGAAGGCCGAGGCCTTCATCAAGTCGGCCGGCATCGGCGACGCCGTCTACTTTGGACCCGAGGCCGAGTTCTTCGTGTTCGACGACGTCCGTTTCCGCGCCGATCCCTACAACACGGGTTTCGTGATCGATTCGGCCGAACTGCCGTCGAATTCCGACACGCCTTATGAAGGCGGCAATCTCGGCCACCGCATCCGCACAAAGGGCGGCTATTTTCCCGTGCCGCCGCAGGACTCAGCGCAGGACATGCGTGGCGAAATGCTCGCCGCCATGGCCGCGATGGGCGCGAAGGTCGAAAAGCACCATCACGAGGTGGCCTCGGCGCAGCATGAGCTCGGATTGAAGTTCGGGCCGCTGACGACGATGGCGGACCACCTGCAGATCTATAAATACTGCATCCACCAGGTCGCGCAGAGTTACGGCAAGACGGCGACCTTCATGCCGAAGCCGATTTTCGGCGACAACGGCTCGGGGATGCATGTCCATCAGTCGATCTGGAAGGGCGGCAAGCCGCTGTTCGCCGGCAATAAATACGCCGACCTCAGCCAGGAATGCCTCTATTACATCGGCGGCATCATCCGCCACGCCCGCGCGCTGAACGCGTTCACCAATCCGTCGACCAATTCCTACAAGCGTCTCGTTCCCGGCTATGAAGCGCCGGTTCTGCTCGCCTATTCGGCGCGCAACCGCTCCGCCTCCTGCCGCATTCCGACGACGTCGAATCCGAAGGCGAAACGCGTCGAGGTCCGCTTCCCCGATCCGACGGCGAACCCCTATCTCGCCTTTTCCGCGATGCTGATGGCCGGCGTCGACGGCATCGTCAACAAGATCGATCCGGGTCCGGCGATGGACAAGGATCTCTACGATCTGCCGCCGAAGGAGCTGAAGAAAATCCCGACCGTCTGCGGCTCCCTGCGCGACGCCCTCGCCAATCTCGACAAGGACCGCGCCTTCCTCAAGGCCGGCGGCGTCTTCGACGACGATTTCATCGACAGCTATATCGAACTCAAGTCCCAGGATGTGATCCGCTTCGAAATGGCGCCCCATCCGGTCGAGTTCGACATGTATTATTCCTACTGAATTTTCCCCCTTGAGAGCCGGCGGGCAAATGGATGAGGGCGTTCCCAGCTCGAATCTCCCGCCGGCTGATCGGGGCAACCGGACCTCGCCTCGGACGCCGAACCCTCCGCATGCGCGAACGCGGTGACGCGCCCCGCCTTTTGGTGACGCAGGTCAGGCGCTCGCCGACGCACGCATAGGCGAAAAAGGAGCGCGACACCGCGATTCGTTGTGCACCCGCGGCATTCCGCGGCCGAGGTCGCTCGCCTTCGGTTCCGCTTTCCCGAGATCATGTCTCCACCGCGACGGCGCAAGCGAACTGGATGAAGCGGCGAGCAGGAATTCCCCCAAGCTTTGGCATGGATGATGCGAGGCGGACCCGCGCACGCGCGCCTGCGGTTTCAAAACTGTTCACGCGAGCAGCGTCCGAAGCAACCGCGACGCTACCGGATCGACAATGAAAGGAGGCTAGGGGAACTATGGCCAAATATAAACTCGAATACCTATGGCTCGACGGTTACCAACCCGTGCCAAATCTTCGTGGAAAAACCCTGATCAAAGAGTTCGCCAACTTCCCCACGCTGGAGCAGCTTCCGCTGTGGGGTTTCGATGGCAGTTCCACCAAGCAAGCTGAGGGAAAGAGCTCCGATTGCGTTCTCAAGCCAGTCTCGGTCTTTTTCGACAGCACCCGCAAGAATGGCGTCCTCGTCATGTGCGAAGTGATGATGCCGGACGCCGTCACGCCTCACCCCACAAACGCCCGCGCAACAATTCTAGACGATCCTGGCGCGTGGTTCGGATTTGAGCAGGAATATTTCTTCTATAAAAATGGGCGGCCGCTTGGCTTCCCGGAACATGGTTATCCGGCTCCTCAAGGGCCCTACTATACGGGGGTTGGCTATAAGAATGTCGGCGATCTAGCCCGCCAGATCGTCGAGGAGCATCTCGACATCTGTCTTGACGCCGGCATCAATCATGAAGGCATCAACGCCGAAGTCGCGAAGGGCCAGTGGGAGTTCCAAATCTTCGGCAAAGGCTCCAGGAAAGCCGCTGACGAGATGTGGGTCGCCCGCTACATCCTGCAGCGCTTGTGCGAAAAATATGGCGTCGACATCGAATTTCATTGCAAGCCGCTCGGAAACACCGACTGGAACGGCTCTGGAATGCACGCCAATTTCTCAACCACCTATCTACGTGAAGTCGGCGGCAAGGAGTATTTCGAGAAGCTCATGGCCGCCTTTGACAAGGCCAAAGCCGAGCATATCGCCGTTTATGGTCCCGACAATCACATGCGGCTCACCGGTCTGCACGAAACGCAGGCCATAGATATGTTCAGCTACGGACTCGCCGACCGCGGCGCCTCGATCCGCATGCCGCACAGCTTCGTAACGAACGGCTATAAGGGCTATCTCGAAGACCGCCGTCCAAACTCTCAAGGCGACCCCTACCAGATCGCCTCCCGTATTTTGAAGACGATCGCCACCGTGCCGACGACGGCGGGCGCCCCGCATTTGAAGGTGGCCAGCGCGTAACCAGCGGAGAGAGGTCGGACTGCTTGCAGCGCCGCCTTCTTTCAGCGTATCGAAGTTCAAAGGGCGGCCACGAGGCCGCCCTTTTCATTATTTAAGCCCGCGCCCCGCGAAACCAGGTTCGTCGAACCGTCCCTCCCATAATCTATGAACCGGAAAATGTTTTCGTTCCGTTCCTTTTGCCGGGCGTTCGTGGCATAAGGTTCTCCCCAAACAAGGCATCGAAGCATTCATGGCGAATCATGGCGATCTCTTCGGCGGCGCGGCGCGCAAACAGCCCCCCGCGCGGTCGGATCCAAAAAGCTCCGGCGGCGCGAATGGCGCCCCGCGCGAACTCCGCGCGACGCCGGGCGAATCTGGCTATACCGCCGCCTCCATCGAGGTCCTGGAGGGGCTGGAGCCGGTGCGCCGCCGCCCGGGCATGTACATCGGCGGCGCCGATGAGGCGGGCCTGCATCATCTCTTCGCGGAAGTCATCGACAACGCCATGGACGAGGCGGTTGCCGGCCACGCCTCCTTCATCGACGTGAGCTATGAGGCGTCGGGATATCTTTCCGTAACCGACAATGGCCGCGGCATCCCGGTCGATCCGCATCCGAAATTCCCCAAGAAATCCGCGCTCGAAGTCATCATGACGACGCTGCACGCGGGCGGGAAATTCGACTCCGGCGCCTATCAGACCTCCGGCGGCCTGCATGGCGTCGGCGTCTCCGTCGTCAATGCGCTGTCGGCGGAACTCGAAGTCGAAGTCGCGCGCGGCCAGCTGCTTTATCGGCAAAGCTTTGCGCGCGGAATCCCGACGAGCAAGCTCGAGCAGGTCGGCAAGGCGCCGAACCGGCGCGGCACGCGGGTGCGCTTCAAGCCGGACGAGCAGATTTTCGGCAAGGGCGCGCATTTCAAGCCGGCGCGGCTGTTCAAAATGGCGCGCGCGAAAGCCTATCTCTTCGGCGGCGTCGAAATCCGCTGGCGCTGCGCGCCGGAATGGCTGGAGCCCAATGGCGCCACGCCGGCCGAGGCGGTGCTGCATTTTCCGGGCGGCCTCAAGGACTATCTCGCCCAGGAGATCGAGGGCAAGGATCTGGTCATCGAGCCGATTTTTTCAGGCAAGGTCGAGAGGCCGGGCGGCCATGGCTCGCTCGAATGGGCGCTTTGCTGGCTCAGTCTCGACGATGGTTTCGTGCATTCCTATTGCAACACGATCCCGACCCCGGATGGCGGCACGCATGAGGCCGGCCTCCGCTCGGCGCTGCTGCGCGGGCTCAAAGATCACGCCGAGCGGATCGGCCAGGGCAAGCGCGCAGCGGCGATCAGCAGCGACGACGTCATGACGTCCTGCGCCGCCCTCGTCTCGGTGTTCATTCGCGAACCCGAATTTCAGGGCCAGAACAAAGGCCGGCTGATGAGCGCGGAAGCCTCGCGCATCGTCGAATCCGTCTTGCGCGACGCCTTCGATCACTGGCTGGCGGCGGCGCCCTCGCACGCCCTGAAGCTGCTCGACTGGACCATCGAGCGCGCCGAGGATCGTCTGCGCCGGCGCGCCGAAAAGGACGTCGCGCGCAAGACAGCGAGCCGCAAATTACGGCTGCCCGGCAAGCTCGCGGACTGCTCGAATAACTCAGCGCAAGGCTCTGAAATATTTATTGTCGAAGGCGATTCTGCGGGCGGATCAGCCAAGCAGGCGCGCGATCGCGCCAATCAGGCGATCCTGCCCCTGCGCGGCAAAATCCTGAACGTCGCCAGCGCCACGCGCGACAAGCTGGCGGCGAACCAGCAATTGAGCGACCTCATTCAGGCGCTCGGCTGCGGCGTCGGCGCGGCCTACAAGGAAGACGAGCTGCGCTACGAGAAGATCATCATCATGACCGACGCCGACGTCGACGGCGCCCATATCGCCTCCCTCCTGATCACCTTCTTCTACCGGCAGACGCCGAAGCTGATCGAGGCGGGCCATCTCTATCTCGCCGTGCCGCCGCTCTACCGCCTGACTCAAGGATCGCGCCAGCTTTACGCCCGCGACGACGCGCACCGCGACGAGCTGATCGCCAAAACGCTGACCGGACGCGGCAAGGTCGAGGTCAGCCGGTTCAAGGGCCTCGGCGAGATGCTTCCGGCTCAGCTCAAGGAAACCACGATGGATCCGAAGAAGCGCAATCTGCTGCGCGTCGTCGTGCTCGCCGAAGATCGCGAAGGAACCTCGGAATCGGTGGAGCGCCTGATGGGCAACAAGCCGGAGGCGCGCTTCGCCTTCATTCAGGAGCGCGCCGCCTTCGCCAGCGCGGCAGAGCTGGTGGTGATCTGAAACCGGGATTGTCGCGTGACGAAGGTGGCCGGCGGCAAGTGGCGTTTCGAGGAGGCCACTCCTAAACCACTTGCGCGCCGGCCGACCCTACGGACCCAGGAGATGCGGCGGACCTGAGCACTCCGTAGGGTAACTTCCATTCAAGTCGCCAGATGCGCGTCAGCGCAGGGGCGCGGGTGAAGATTTTCTTGCAGGAACCCGTCCCGCGCCGCACCCGGCTGCTCCGGGCTCGGCCTTTGAACGTTAGCGCGCGGCGGGATAAATGCAACGACTTGTTGCGGCCGGCGTCCGGTTTCGTTAACGCGCCCCGATCGCGACGAGCGGGATGCGGTTTTCCTCATCCCGCTCACCGGCTTCGCTTTGCGAGGCCGAGCGGCTCGAAGCGGCCCCGCGCCAGCCCGGCCATTGGTTGAGGCGCCGGCGGCGCATCGACGGAGACGCGGTTGCGTCCGGCCTCCTTCGATCGGTAGAGGCCCTTGTCGGCGCGCCGCATCAGCTCAGCGGCGTCCTCGCCGCTTTCCGCGAGACCCACTGAAATCGTCACTGACAGCGCCTTCTTCGACGCCGCCAGCAAAAAACCCTCGATGGCGACCCCGGCCCGTATGCGCTCGGCCGCCGTGGCGGCGACGTCGAGACGCGTCTCGGGCATGACGATGACGAATTCATCGCCGCTGAGCCGGCAGAACATGTCCGAGCCGCGGATCATTTTCCTGATCCGGGCTGAAAGACCCTGCAGCAATTGATCGCCGGCCGCGTGGCCATAAACGTCGTTGACGGTCTTGAAGTGGTCGATGTCGAACATCATCATGGCGAGCGGGCGCCGCTTGCGCCGCGCCTCCTCGACGAGCCCCGGAAGGGCGCCGTCGAGATAGCGGCGATTGTAAAGTCCGGTCAGGGCGTCGACCACCGCCATCTCGATCGAGGTCTCGACATTCTGGCGCAGGCCGTCGGCGTAGCGTTTGCGGCGCATCAGCGTGCGCACGCGCGCGACGAGTTCGTTGCGGTCGATCGGGCGCTGCAGATAATCGTTCACGCCGAGGTCGAGGCCGCGCAGCATCCGCGCACGATCTTCCGGCTCGGCGATGGCGAGGATGGGAATCTGACGCGTCGCCTCGACGGCGCGGATCTGGCTGCAGAGCCGCAGTCCGTCATAGGCGGCGAGGCTGAGGCTGACGATGAAAAGATCGTAGTCGCCGGCCGCTCCCTCGACCAAGGCCTCCAGAGCATCTGGCTCGAGTTCGACCTCATGGGATGTTTTGAGGGCGCCGACGATCGCCTCGCTCGATGAACGGCGGTCGTCGACGACGAGGATGCGCCCGCCCTCGCCGGTTTCCATGACCGCCGCCGCGAGCGAACCGTTGATGCCGAGCTGCGCCGCATGCATCGATCGCGTGCGCAAATCGTCGAGCGCGAGCCGCAAGCGGGAGAGCGAGCGCACGCGGGCGAGAAGAGCGATCTCGTCGATCGGCTTGGTCAGGAAGTCGTCGGCGCCGGCCTCGAGGCCAGCCAGCCGGTCGGCAGCCTGATCGAGGGCCGTCACCATGACGACGGGGATATGCCACGTCGCCGGATCGGCTTTCAGCCGGCGGCAGACCTCAAACCCGTTCATCCCCGGCATCATCACGTCGAGCAGAACGATGTCGCAATCGCCGGCGGCGCAGATCTTCAGGGCGTCCGGGCCGTTGGTGCAGGTGACGACGTCGAAATAATCGGCGGTGAGGCGCGCCTCCAGAAGTTTTAAATTGGCGAGGATGTCGTCAACGACGAGAACGCGCGCGGTCATATTGCTCCCTTTCCGGCGCGCGCTCGCGCCGGGGCGGCGATCGCAAGGGCCAAAATTGGCGAAAAACTCATGGCTCGTGGAGATAGAGCCGGATCGTCTCGATGAATTTGACGATCGAAATCGGCTTCGAGAGATAGGCCTCGCAGCCGCCCTGGCGGATCTTCTCCTCGTCGCCCTTCATCGCGAAGGCGGTGATGGCGATGACCGGGATATGGCGCAGCGCTTCGTCCTCTTTCAGCCATCGCGTGACCTCAAGCCCGGAGACCTCCGGCAATTGAATATCCATCAGGATCAGATCCGGCTGGTGCTCGCGCGCGAGCCCGACCGCCTCAAGGCCGCTGCGGGTCTGGACCGTCTTGTAGCCGTGCGCCTCGAGAAGATCGTTGAACAGCTTCATGTTCAACTCATTGTCCTCTACGATCAGGATGGTTTTCTGCATTGGAGACCCTGTTTCGCCCACTGAGCACGGCGGACCGTCCTCGGCTTCGAGCCATCCGATCATAGGCGCAAGCCTTAACGGATAGAAATTGACGAAAGGGATATCGCCAATATGCAAAGTCGAGGCAATCGGCCTTTTGGCGACAAGGCCGGTCAGGCGCGCGAATCGGCGCAGGCGCTGGCGATCGAGGTTTTGACCTATATCGCCGCGGATCCGGCGAGCCTCGAGCGGTTCATGAGCCTCTCCGGGCTCAACGTCGGCGATTTGCGCCGGGCTGCGGCGGAGCCCGGATTTTTCGTCGGCGTGCTGGATTTTCTGAGCTCAGACGAAGCGCTGCTGCTGTCCTTCGCCGCCAACGCCGGGCGCGATCCGGCGGCGATAGAGCGGGCGCGGCAAATTCTCGCGCCGCGCGACGAGATCATGTGAGCGCAGCGCTGAGGCGCGCGCGATCGTGCGGCGCGGCGAAATCGATCTCCGGCCCGATGGGCACGATCCCAGTCGGATTGATCTGCAGATGGCTCCGATAATAGTGCGCCTTGATGTGGTCGGGGCGGAACGTCGAGGCGATGGGACCCGTCTGATAGAGATCGCGCACGTAACTGGATAGATTCGGATAGTCCGCTATACGCCTGACATTGCACTTGAAGTGGCCGACGTAGACGATGTCGAAGCGCAGCAGGGTCGTGAGCAGGCGGATGTCGGCCTCGGTGAGCCGATCGCCGCAGAGATAGCGCCGCCCGCCAAGGCGCGCCTCGAGGAAATCGAGCGTCTCGAACAATGGGCCGACCGCCTCCTCATAGGCGCCCTGGGTCGTCGCGAATCCCGCGCGGTAGACGCCATTATTCAGCGTCGGATAGATGCGCGCGTTGAGCGCGTCGATTTCGCCGCGCAGCTCCCGCGGATAATAGTCGCCCGGCGCCGCGCCGACGCCGTCGAAGGCCGAATTGAACATGCGGATGATCTCGGAGGATTCATTCGAGACGATCGTCGCGGTCCGCCTGTCCCAGAGCACGGGAACGGTGACGCGGCCGGTGTAGTCGGGCGCCGCGGCGCGATAGACTTCATAAAGGAAGCTCGCGTTATGGATCGGATCGCCCACAACGCCGTCGCCCGGCGCGAAGGTGACGCCGTTCTCCCGCATCAGCCAATGGACGATCGAAACGCCGATCATGGATTGAAGACCCTTGAGCGCGCGAAAGATCAGGGTCCGGTGCGCCCACGGGCAGAAATAGGCGGCGTAAAGGTGATAGCGGCCAGGCTCCGCCTTGAAGCCGCCCTGCCCGCTCGGGCCAGGCGCGCCGTCCGGCGTCGCCCAGTTGCGGAATTTGGAGGCGTCGCGCTCGAAGCGCCCCCCGGTCGCGCCTGTCTCGTACCATTGGTCGCGCCAGACGCCGTCGACGAGAAGTCCCATCTTTCGCCCCTTTGATCTCCCGCAGGCTTTTCCTTCGGCTTGCGAGGATGAAGCCGCCAGCCTAAGAGATCGTTCCGGTTTCTTCAGGACTCGCCGCGGAATTTTTGCATGATCTGGCCGCTCAATCCAAAATCGAACCGTCGGCCGACCGCCGAGCTGCCGGCGCCTTCGCGGGTCGCTATCGAAGCGGCGCAAGGCGCGGCTGCGACGCCATTTCCGCGCCTGCGCCGGAATCGAAAATCGGAGTGGGCCCGCGCGCTCGTGCGCGAGAATGTGCTGACCGTCGCCGATCTGATCTGGCCGATCTTCGTTTGCGATGGCGTCAATCTGCGCCAGCCGATCGCTTCCCTGCCCGGCGTGCAGCGGCTCTCGATCGACGCGGCGGTCGATAGCGCGCGGGAAGCCAAGGCGCTCGGCATCCCGGCCATCGCGCTGTTTCCCTATACCGACCCGGCGCTGCGCGATGAAGCCGGCAGTGAAGCGCTGAACCCCGAAAATCTGATCTGCCGCGCCCTCGATGCGATCCGGCAGGCGGCGCCCGGCATCGGCCTCATCACCGATGTCGCGCTCGATCCCTATACCAGCCACGGCCACGACGGCCTCATGCGCGGCGAGGAGATCCTAAACGACGAGACGGTCGAGGTGCTGGCCCGGCAGGCGCTCAATCAGGCGAGAGCCGGGGCGGACATGATCGCTCCCTCCGACATGATGGACGGGCGCGTGCGGGCGATCCGGGCCGCGCTCGACGCGGAGGGTTTCCAGTCCGTGCAGATTTTGGCCTACGCCGCAAAATACGCCTCGGCGTTTTACGGCCCGTTCCGCGACGCCATCGGCACCAAAGCGACGCTCGTCGGCGACAAGCGCACCTATCAGATGGATCCGGCCAATTCCGACGAAGCGCTGCGCGAGGTCGCGCAGGACATCGATGAGGGCGCCGATATCGTCATGGTGAAGCCGGGCCTTCCCTATCTCGACATCATCCATCGGGTGAAGGAGACCTTCGGGCTGCCGACCTTCGCCTATCAGGTGTCGGGCGAGTATGCGATGATCGAGGCCGCGGTGGCGAACGGCTGGCTCGACGGCGACAAGGCGATGATGGAGAGCCTTTTGGCCTTCAAACGCGCCGGCGCCGACGCGGTGCTGACCTATTACGCCCCGCGCGCGGCCAAATTGCTGCGAGGCGGCTGAGGCTTCGCCGCCGAGGCGCCGGAGTCCAGCCTTCTTTTTTTTGATTTTTTCAGCGCGTGTGGATAGCGGGATCCCGCGTCCGCGGCGCTCCCTTTTGTTCCCACGAACCGCTCCGGCGTGCGAAAAGGAGGGTCCCGCATCGACTGATTCGGGGTCATGATTCGAGACCCGCCCATGCCAGCTGTTGAGAGTTTAACCGATAGACTGGGCCTTTCCGGTCCCCGCGAGCCGACGTACCGGGTCGCCCCGCATAATATCGAGGCGGAGCAGGCCCTGCTCGGGGCGATTCTCGTCAATAATGACGCCTTCGACCGCGTCTCGGATTTTTTGCGCGCAGACCATTTCTCCGAGGATGTGCATCGACGCATCTTCGATGTCGCAGGGCAATTGATCCGCGCCGGAAAACTCGCCTCGCCGATCACCCTCAAAACCTTTCTCGGCGACCATGATCTTGGCGGCGTCACCGTCCCGCAATATCTCGCCCGCCTCGCCGCCGAGGCGACCACCGTCATCAACGCGGAGGATTACGGCCGCACCATCCACGACCTCGCCGTCAGGCGCGACCTCATCCTGATCGGCGAGGACATCGTCAACGCCGCCTATGATTCGCCGGTCGATGCGACGCCGCGCGGCCAGATCGAGGAGGCCGAGCGCAAGCTCTACGCCGTCGCCGAGACCGGCCGCTATGAGGGCGGCTTCCAGCGCTTCGCCGACGCGCTGACGATCGCCGTCGATATGGCCGCCAAAGCGTTCCAGCGCGACGGGCGCCTCTCGGGCATCGCGACCGGCCTCACCGATCTCGACCGCTATATGGGCGGACTGCAGGCCTCCGACCTCGTCATCGTCGCCGGGCGTCCGGGCATGGGCAAGACGGCGCTCGCAACCAATATCGCCTTCAACATCGCCAAGGCCTATGAATTCAGCGTCCGCCCCGACGGCGCGCACGAGACCACCAATGGCGGGGTCGTCGGCTTCTTCTCGCTCGAAATGTCGGCCGAACAGCTGGCGACCCGCGTCATCGCCGAACAGTCGGGCGTGCCCTCCTACAAGATCCGGCGCGGCGACATCTC
>Ga0181538_10001789_pt1 | contig 23465 bp, 13 predicted proteins | sample PEATcosm2014_Bin_40_FD_119773 | JGI IMG/M metagenome (GOLD analysis project Ga0181538, IMG submission 119773) | Peatland microbial communities from MTU Mesocosm Facility, Houghton, MI, USA - PEATcosm2014_Bin23_30_metaG | ecosystem: Environmental > Terrestrial > Soil > Wetlands > Peat | place... | reverse complement strand
GCTGCAGCAGGGGGTTCAAATCCTCAAGTTCCACCGACTTCCATGGGACGTACTTGTGCTCTGCCATTGCCGTTTCCTCCCGCTTGGAGTGCCGTCTGTCCGAACCGTAATACGCCGCTGGGTAGTCTAATGCAACTCGCGCTTATCGAGCCGGTCCCTCGCTGATCCCGGCGCGCCGCTGGGCGGCGATGCCGGCTAGGCCGGCGCTGAACTCGGGGAAGGCGGCGAGCAATTCGACGAACTCCCGCTTGGGGATCAGCAGCACGTCGGTGGGCTTGGTGGCGCGCACGGTCGCGCTGCGGCCGTGCTCGTGCAGCAACGCCAATTCCCCAAAGTACTCGCCCGCTCCCAGCCGGACAACGCTCACGCCATCGCGGATGATCTCCACTTCTCCGGAGCGAACCACGTACATGCTGTCGCCCAGATCGCCCTGCTGAAAAACCGTTTCCCCGGGCTCGAAGTGTCCGGTGCAGATGGTGCGCGAGGCCTGCACGCGCAATTGCACCAGGTCCATGGGGAACAGCAGAGCTGTGAGCCAGTCCAGAGCCACCCGCAGCCTGCGGTTCAGACCGGGCAGCTTCATCAGGTAGATGGTCCGCCATAAGAACCAGGCAAAGAATCCGCTGAAACAGAATCCCAGCACCTCCGCCACCGCGGAGTGATGGCCGAGCGAGCCCATCTTGCCCAAGCCACGGAAGGCGAACCCGGTTGATGGCTGGCCGCGCAGCGTCGCCACGATATTGGCGGCGGTGGTCCGGGCCTCCCGCACGGCGTGCTGCGCGGTCGGCGGTGCCGTGGAACCGTCCTCCATGTGGATGGCGGCGCAATCGCCCAAAACCCACACTTGCCCCTCGTAGCCTTTGAGCTCCATCGCGGAGGTTGTCGGCAGTTTGCCCCGTTCCTTTTCGCACTCCAGCGATTGGATCAAGGGCACCGGGCCAGCGGGAACGGTGGAGACCAGAGTGCGCGTGGGGATCACCTCGCCGGTACTGAGCACGGCCGTGTCCGCGCTGGCGGCGGCCAGGCGCGCCTTCAGCTTTAGTGTCACGCCTCGTTTCGCGAGCAGCTTCTGGGCGTACGCCGCCAGTTCCGCCGTGATCTCCGGCAGGATGCGGTCGCCGGAGTGCACCAGAAAGCAGTTGATCTCTTCCTGACGGACGCTGCGGAAGTGCCGCACCGCCGCGCGCACGAAATCGTTCAACTCGGCTATGACTTCCACGCCGGAAAATCCCCCTCCGGCCACCACGAAAGTCAGCAGCGTACGGCGGAAGTCAGCATCGGTTTCGTTGTCGGCTTCTTCCAGGGCGTGCAGGGCGGCGTTGCGCAGGCGGAGCGCATCACCCAGGTTGCGGAAAGGGATGGCATGATCGGCCAGGCCGGGAATGCGCGAGAAATCGTCGGTCGCGCCGACCGCGATCACCAGGCAATCGTAGGGGAGATCGAGGGTGCGGGGACGGAACGCGGGCGTCAGGCGAACGATGCGCTGCTTCAGGTCGATGCTGTCCACGTCGCGCACGTAGAGGCGCGTGCGCGGGCACAGCCGCCGGATGGGCGAAATGGTGTCCAGCAGCCCGATCGAACCGGAGATCACTTCCGGCAGCAGCGGCTGGAAGACGAAATAGTCCTCGCGGTTGACCAGAGAGATGTCAGCTTCGCCCGCCTGCAGCAGCTTTTCCAGCCAGCGCGCGACGTACACACCCGCAAACCCGCCGCCGAGAATGACGATTCTTTTCACCGCATGCTCATACTACGGCAGGAGCTGGCCGACCTTGCGCATCTGTTCGGCGAAACGTTTGGGATTATAGGCCGATGGGTTTTCCAGTTGCTGAAACAGGCCGGAGATGGCCTGCCGGATGGGCTGCTCGTTGGCCACGCGCTGGTTGCGGGCGAAGGCGATGAACAGCGAATCGAGCGCCATGGTGGCCTGCTCGGCGGTGCGCTCGCCCTCGTCGCTGAGCGGACCGGATTGCGCCACGATGCTTTTCAGCAAGCGCAGCGTCAATGATGCGTCGTAAGGCTGGGCGCTGATCCGCGAGACCAGCCTTTGCGCCGTCTCCGCGCCGCGCTGCGCCGTGGCCGCGACTTTCTCCCGGTCCGGGCTGAGGCGGTTCATGGAACCCGCGAGCTCCTGGAGGTCGGAGTCCAACTGGCGTCCGTCGTCCGGATCGATCTCCTTCACCAGCACCCGCAACAGCACATAGCGCGACGGGTTCCAGGCGGCGACGCCGGGCCGCCGGCCGCTGTAGCCGGTCTCCTGCCGCCAACTGTCCTCGGGGCGGGTGAGCGCGTGATGGCAGGCGAAGCAATCCATCTCGGCGTACTCCGGCCAGTTCGGGCCGCGCGCGCGGCGGGCGAGCTGCACGAGTGACTGGCCGAGTTGCACGCCCTGGCCGACGCTCCACGCGCGCACGTTCAGCCACGCGTCTTTATCCAGCGGCTCCTTCCAGTGGCGCGGCATCACCGCGGAGTAGGAATCGAGCTCGAAGGTCAGGTCGGGATGCCCGGCGGCGATCATCTCGTGATTGACGATGTTGTTCTCCGTGCCGAGATGGCAGGAGAGGCACCTCTCCTGCCGCCTGGCCAGGTCCTTGGTGTCATACATGCCGACGCGGACGGATTGCTGGTGCGTCCAGTCACGCGCGGTGTGCGGGCCCAGCCAACTGGCCGCCGGGCCATGGCAGCTTTCGCAACTGACGCCGTCGGTCTGGTCGAAGGTGCGGGCGCGCGCCGCCGTGGGTACGTCGAGCGCGTGGCAGGTGAGGCATTCGCGCGCGGCTTCCGGCTTCTGCTGCAAGCCGAGATTGCGCCCGATGCGCAAGGACAAGGGAGAGCCCAGGACTGAGAATGCTTTGGCATGTTTGTCCTGGACCACCCAGGTGCTGTACTCGTTCTGCTGAACGTGGGTTTCCTGCCGCGGCTGGATGCCTCCGTGGCACGCCGATGCGCTGCACGATCCCGGGCCGGTGTACTGAAAGACCGCCGGCGCCGGCGGCGGAGGCGATTGTTGTGCGGCGGCGGTGAGCGCCGCGGCCGACAGCATCCCCCAGACGACGGTGGTCCCCACGACAGTGCGGAGTCCTCTCGGTCGCTGCCCCTTCGGTTTTGGATTCATGCGGGAGTAAGTGGCTTATAGCGAGGATGGCGACGGAAGTCAATGCACGCGGAGATGCGGTGGCGGGTCAGTTGCCTATCCGCCGCCGCTCGCGGGCACCCGTTTTTCGTCCAGGGGGATCGTTTCCGGATTGCCCGTTGCTGACGAACTGGTCCGCTGGATGAACCTGGTTTGTCTGTTCCGCACCGAAGCCTCTCGCATGGTACTCGTCGATCACATTTTGGGAGACGGGCCTGCGTTTTGGCGGATCGGTCGCACGGAACCACAGGTTGCGGATCGGAATTTCCGAACTAAAGAGCCCGTCTTCTCGCATCCTTTGCCAGGATGCGAGAATTATTTCCAGCGACGTGACGTCGTCCTTTGAACGATCTACTGAGTCAAGAAATCGTCCGAAGAAGGCAAAGCAGTCGTTGGTCGCGGACGTCACCAGTTGTGTCACGTCTTGGGGGTTGAGCCGGTCCTCAAATACGGTCGCCGCCTTAATGATCGCCTGGGTGGTTCACCAGTATGCAGTAAATCAGGACGCTGACTTGCCGCGCCGGTTCTCTCACTCCCCCGAACATGATGGCGATCTTCTTCTCATCTTCCGAAGCGCCTTGCTTTCTCCGAAGGCGCGGCTGCATCGCCCTGAAAGTGGCGTGAGACCCTTCCTGCGAGAAATCTCTGTACATCGGATCTCGGCTGTCTCTGCCCAGCTTTTCTCTAACGCGAGCCGGCGCGAGCTTCCTCCAAATCTCATCGTCATCGTTTGAGCCCCATATCTCCACAAATTCGGGAAATCGGGTAAACAGCTCTATTTTGTCGAGGATCTCCAAAATAGTCCGCAGGTGTGTGTAAGCAAGAGTGGCATAGCTCCTCCGCGCGAGGAACTGCGCGACGGTCAACTCATCGATGAGCCAGTAAAACAGACCGAGAATGGAAATCTTGGCCGCGCCGCTCTGGGGACTTCGCGTCGCATCTCGCAACAGGTCAAGGAGACATTGCATTACAACGCAAAGGATGTTCTTTGCTTCGTCAATTCGTGAGTCCGGTTCGACGGGGAGAATGGGAAAGTTATCGATAAGACTCTGAGCCTTAAAGTGTTTCCCCTTCCCGAGCCCAATCAACCGCCTCATTCTTCGCATGTCCGCCGTGTCGGGGGCATCTTTCAGCATCGATTCAAAGAAATCGATAATGTTCGCCATCGCTTTGTCAACGAAGGCCTTCCCGTCAGCAGTAGCGTCTTCGTAGTGAGCAAGTGCCTCATTGAAAAAAGTCTGAAGATGCGGGAGCATTGTGCCAGGGGCGAACTCCCGCCCCATATGCAATCTTGCAAGTTCTTCAAAATCCTTTTTGTCCCATGGCTCCGCCATGCACTAAGGATACCCCCTTGTGAGCTTAGGTTGGGGCTGTGCTAGACTCCACTCCCACCAGAAACATCTTCCGAAAGTCTGGCCGGCGAACACGCGCAAGAACTTGTGCCGGGCCGCGTTGTCGGCGAGGATGGCGCCAGGATCGCAATGGGTGTGGAGCAAAAAGAGGGTCAGCCCGGGGCTGCGGCGCATCCCGAGCATGCGCCGGCGCAGTGGGGCACCTCGCTGGGATACGGCGAGCCCATTGAGCCCGACGAGCTGCTGAAGATCCCCATCTTCGAAGGGGCATCGAAGGGGCTGCTGGAAAAGAACCGCGGCGCCGTGGTGCGGCGGCACTTCAAGCCAGGCGAAATGCTCTGCCGCGAGGGCGAGTTCGGCTCCACGGCGTTCTACATCCTCGAAGGCAGCGTCGAAGTTTTTATCTCCAGCCCCATCGCCCACGTCTCCACCGACCACGGCTCCGGCGGCTTCTTCCGCAAGCTGAAAAGCCGGCTGGTCGGCCGGGCGCAGGATTTGCGCGGCGAGACCCAGAGCCAGCAGTTCATCCCCATCGACGCGCCGGTGGACCTGGCCTACGACCATCCTTCCGCGGAACTCGGCGCCGGCGAGCTGTTCGGGGAAATGACCTGCATGAATTTCTATCCCCGCTCGGCGTCGGTGCGCGCGGCGACGGATTGCGTGGTGCTGGAGATGCTGCGCAACATCGTCGACATCCTGCTGAAAAACCCCAAATTCCGCGCCCAGGCCGACGAGAAATACCGCAAGCGCGCTCTCGAAGAGCATCTGCGCAGCGTGCCCCTGTTCGCCGAAATCGGCGCCCGCGAGCAGACGCAGGAAGCCGCCGAGTTTCTCGAGCAGTTGCGCCAGCAGGTGGAGCTGGTCCGCTTCAATCCCGGGCAGGTGATCTGCAAGCAGGGCGATCCGGCAGACAGCTTCTACCTGGTGCGCATCGGGTTCGTCAAGGTCAGCGAGTCGCATCCCGGCGGCGAGCTGGTGCTGGCGTATCTCTCACGCGGCAACTACTTCGGAGAGATCGGCCTGCTGGGCGGCGGCGTCCGCACCGCTACTTGCGCGGCGCTCGACCACGTCGAGGTGGTGCGAATCAAAGCGGATGAATTCAAGCTGATGCTCGAGCATTTTCCGCACGTGCGTGAGCGGCTGGAGGCGGGCGTGCGCGAGCGCGAGGAGCAGAACCGCAACGCGCTCAAGATGGTGACTTCGGTCCCGCTCGAGGACTTCCTGGCGCAGGGGCTGATGGGCGCGCAGAGCCTGCTGGTGCTCGACCTGAGCCGCTGCACGCGTTGCGACCTGTGCGTCCGCGCCTGCGCCGATTCCCACGACGGCATCACCCGGCTGGTGCGCGAGGGGCTGCGATTCGAAGAGCAACTGGTGGCGACCTCGTGCCGGCAGTGCCGCGATCCGCTGTGCATGATCGGATGTCCGGTGGGCTCGATCCGCCGGCGCAATTCGCTGGAGATCATCATCGAGGATTGGTGCATCGGCTGCGGGTTGTGCGCGAAGGGTTGTCCGTATGGCAACATCAATCTCCATCCCATGGGCGGCAAGTCGGCGGAAGCAGGCGGGCAGCCCATGTCGTCGGCGGAGGCGAAGAAGGCGGGCGTCAAGCTGAAGGCCATCACCTGCGACCTGTGCACCGGGCTGGACGAGCCGAGCTGCGTCTACGCCTGCCCGCACGACGCCGCGCACCGCGTCGAGCCGCGCGGATTCTTCGCCAGGCTGCACGAGGAACAAGGACGAGCGGAATGAGGCGCCGGCGTGGTCATTGATTGGGCGACGCACCGGAAGTGGGTGCTGGCGAGCGCGGGCGGAGTGGTGATCGCCGCGGTGGCCTACGTCCCACACGCCATGTCGGTGCGCACCAAGCCGTTTGGCGGGACCGCCATGGGGATCACCTACGGCGCCGCCGGGCTGGCGCTGATGATCTTCGCGGGATTGCTCGGCGCCCGCGAAAAAGTTCCCGCCTGGCGCGTGGGGCGAATGCAGGCATGGATGCGGGCCCACCTGTGGCTGGGGTTGCTGAGCTTTCCCGTGATCCTGTTCCACGCCGCGTTCAGTTTCGGCCACGGACTGACGTGGTGGCTGATGGTGATTTTCACCGTGGTGACGGCCAGCGGGATTCTGGGAACCCTACTCCAGCAGTATCTGCCGCGCATGATGACGCGGCAGGTGCCGCTCGAAACCACCTTCGAACAGATCGACGACGTGCAGAAGCAATTGATCGCTGAAGCCGAAGAACTGGTGGCGGCCGCCTGCGCGCCTCCGAAGCCCGCTCCTGCCGCGAAGGCGGAAGCAGCAGCGGGAACGGCCGTCGCGACGGCACCGCCGCCGGCCACGCCGAACGAATCCGCGGCCAGGCTGCAGTCCGCCTGGGAATCGACCATCCGCGTGTACCTGGAGCAATCGACGCACATCCGCCAGGGCCGGGTGAAGAGCCGCGAGGCGCAGCACGCGCTGCGGCAGTTGCGCACCCTGCTTCCGCCCGCCATGCACGACACCGTGGCCGCGCTCGAGGACATCTGCGGCGAAGCCGGCCAACTGCGCCGGCAGACGATTCTGCACTATGCGCTGCATGGCTGGCTGATGGTGCACATCCCGCTGTCGTATGCTTTGCTGGCGTTGGGCGCGGTGCACGCCGTGATGGCGCTGCGCTACTGAGGGGAATCTCGTGCCACGACAGAAACGCACAACCAAAACGCTGGCGCAGCGGATCGACCTCTCGTACTTCAAGCGGCCGCATCCGTTCCGGCGCTGGCGGTTGTGGCTGTCGGTGGCGGCGCCGGTGGCCGCTTTGCTTTGGCTGGGCGGACTGGCCATCGCCCGCCGCGATACTGTCTACAGCGCGGGCCCGGTGTCCTCAGCGCACGCCGTGTTCGGAGCGCGTTGCGAACTCTGCCACGTGGGGCGCGGCCGCGGATTCAGCAAAACCGTCAGCGACGACAACTGCCGCACCTGCCACGACGGCCCGGTGCACCAGCCGAACCAGGTCTTTACGCCGTCGTGCGCGTCGTGCCATTGGGAGCACCAGGAGAGGACGCGCCTCGAACTGGTCTCCGACACCGGCTGCACGCAGTGCCACTCCAGCCTGGAGACCAAGACCGGCGTCCACCAGTTCGACCCACGCATCCTCGGGTTCGACAGCGTCCACCCGGAATTTCGCGCGTCGCAGCAGGGATTCACCGATCCAGGCACCGTGAAGCTGAATCACGAGGTCCACCTCAAGCCGGGCTTGAAGGGACCGAATGGAGCGGTGCAGATGGAGTGCGGCGATTGCCATCGCGTGCCGAGCCAAGCGTCGGGATGGCCGTACGGCACGGCGGAGTTCCGCAACGCATCGAGCAAGACACCGCCGGACCGGCCGACGGCGCCGCTGAACAACGCCTACATGGTGCCGCTGGCGTACGCCAAGCATTGTTACGCGTGCCACGTGCTGCTCTTCGACAAGCGATTCGCCGATCCGGTGCCGCACGACAAGCCGGAGGTCGTGCACAAGTTCCTGGTCCAGAGATACAGCGAGTACATTGCCGCGAATCCTTCGGAGGTGCGCAACGTAAGCCTGCCTGCGCAGCGCATTCCGCAGCAGCCCGAGCTGCCGCTGCCGAGGACGCCGCAGGAATGGGTGACGTTCCAGGTGGCCCAGGCCGAGCTGCTGCTGTGGCAGAAGACTTGTAAGGAATGCCACGCGGTGCGTCCGACTCCGGGGCCGCTGCCCGAGATCGCGAAGTCGGCGATCACGGCGCGCTGGTTCCGGCACGCGGCCTTCGATCATCAGCCGCACCGTATGCTGGACTGCACCGCGTGCCATAGCCGTGCGCCCAAGAGCCGCGAGACCAGCGATGTCCTGCTGCCGGGAATCAAGCTCTGCCAGGAGTGCCACCGCTCGGAAGCGAAGACGCCGCAAGAATCGGCCGAAGCGCGCTGCTTCAAGTGCCACACCTATCACGATTGGAGCAAGGAACGTCCGGTGAAGGGGAAGTACGGAATACGGCAGATCGTCGAGGGCGGCGCTCCGCCGGGCAGCGCGAGCGGCGCAGGAGCGTTGATCCCCTAGATCATTTCGGAGGGGCGCAGCTTCAGCGGACGCGGAAAAGACCGATGGCGGGGCTGCTTGGAAGGGCGCGGCTTTAGCCGCGCCACTACCCCAATTAAGAATTGTCATCCTGAGGGAGCGCGACCGAGCGCGCCAGCGCGAGGAAGCGCGACCGAAGGACCTGCTTTTTAGAAAAGTTTTTTCAAAGCAGGTCCTTCGCTTGCCCTCGCTCGCTGCGCTCGTTCGGGCGGCGCTCAGGATGACAATTTTTTGGTTTGAACGCCGAACCGTTCAGTGTGCCACCGGCGCGTCCGGCGGCGCGTCACTCAGCGTGAACAACTCCCCGTTCCGCAAATACAGCTTCCGCATCTCTTCGCCATTAAAGGGACGGGAGCCACGCCTGCCGAAGACGGCGAGCTGATTGCCGCTCTCGTCCACGGCGCGGTCGCGGTCGATGCCGCGGGAGACGGCCAGAGCCGGGCCTCGCGTGCGGTAGGTGGCGATCAGCTTGGGCGACGGCTGCGGGCTGAAGCCGTAATGCGCGGGATTCTCGGCGGGCGAAAAGACCTGCACCACGCGCAGCCCGTTTGCGCCATCGGCAATGTAGGCAAACAGGCTGGCGCTGGCGGAGCCGAGTTTCACGTCGCGCGCGTCGTTCAGCGCGCCGCCGGCATTGAATACCTGGTCGAGCGCGGGACGCTCGGGGCGCTCGATGTTGACAATGACCAGTCCCTGCCTGCCGCCAGCGACATAGGCGTAGGTGCGCGCGACATAGATGTTGCGCGCATCGTCCAGCGGAACAGTTGCGCCCGAGACGACTCGCGGCTTATCGAGCTGCGTCACATCCAGGACCTTCAGCCCTTGGCGGTCCACCACAAAGGCATAGCGGAACTGGACGGCGATGCCTTGCGGTTCGTGCAGCGCGGGAGCGCCGATCTCAGCCGTCACACGCGGCGCCAGCGGATTGTCCAGGTCCACTACGACCAGGCCGCGATCGCACAGCACGTACGCGTAGTGTCCGGCGATGACGATGCGGCGCGCGCCGTTCAGCACGCCACCGGGATTGAACGCCAGCGCGCGCTTGAGGAAGTTGTTGTTGGGATCGCCATCCAGCAGCGTGCCCACGCCTGGGGTTTTGCTCTTAGGATTGGCATCGCCAATCACCACCAGCCCTTCTTCCTTATCGGCGACATAGAGGAAGCCGTATATGAGATGGGCGCGCTGCTCCTCGTTCTCGGGCCGATGCGTGCGCAGCGGATCGACGGCCAGCGTGGACGGAGCAGCCACCGCCATCGCGTACTTCGTCTTCACGTAGAACTGCTGGCCGACGGGCGACACCGGAGCGGTCACCATCTTTTCGGAGAAATCCTTGTTATCGATATTGGCCACGTCGTAGACCCGAAGGCCGCCTTTGCCGAGCGCCGCGTAGAGATACTCGCCGCGCAATTGCAGATCGAGGATCTCGCCGCCGGCGTGATGGTCGGCTTCTTTCAGCGCGCTGCCGCCGGCAACGAACTTCTTGTAGTCGTCGGGATAGGCGATGCGATGGAAGTCGCTGCCAACCACCGCCGTGGGCTCGGTGTGCTCGGCGACGGCGACAGCATCGAAGCCCTTGCCACCCTCGGCCACGTAGATGTAGCGCCCCATCTGGTTGACGAAGCCGGTGCCCTGGATGAGCAGGTTGGCCATCCAGGCGTTGTTGTCACCGGCGCGCGAGACGTGGCAATCGGTGCAGCGCTTGGTTTCGCTGGCGCGCACGGTGTGCGGCACGTACGGACTGAAGGCCTGGCCGCTGAAGCCTTCGGCGGAGACGGTCTGTTGCAGGTAGTAGATCCAGTCGCGGTTCTGGTTCTGCGAGCTGACCAGCACGGCGCAAGCCGAGCGGATGGGCGCGACCCGATGGCCGGTGACCGTGCCGTCGATGCCGAGCATGTAGGCGTCGTCGCGCAGCACCTGGAAGTTGTACGAGGTCCAGTTGCGCGTCATCAGGCCTTCGTTGTGCAGCATGGGCTTGCGCTGGTTGGCGGTCATCGCCAGGTGGCAGCCGAAGCAGCTCGTGGTCCACGAGCTGTGGCAGGAGTAGCAGGTCATGCGGGCGTTGCTATGCGCAAGTTTGGACAAGTCAGCCGCCGCGCCCCAGGTGGCGCCGTCCTGCTGGATGGTCTTCGCCAGGCGCGATTGCTCGCTGTAGTGCGGACGGCCAGGCGTGATGGTGTCCAGCACCTGCACCACCTCCCACTGCAAATTCTGGTCGAGCATGGAGCGCTGGTAGAGCAGGCCGTCCTTCCAGAAGAAGCGGCGCATGCGCCAGGGCGTGTAGAGGCGTTCCAGGTGCGTGCCGCCGCTCGGCGCCGCCGGGCCGGAAGAGATCAGCGTGGCCCGACGCTCGATCGTGCCGTGACAATCGGTGCAGTCCACCTCGATGGCGTTGCGCGTCTCGCCGTAGAGTTTGCCGCTGCCGTGGCTGTCCTGCGCGAAGTGGCAGTCCACGCAGTGCATGCCTTTTTCGAGATGGATGTCCTTCAACTGCACGGCCTTTTGCAGCTTCTGCTCGTCGGTGAAAGGAATGATGGCGCCGTCTTTGTCGAGCAGATTGCCGTGCCGGTCCTGCTTGAAGACGGCGCGGAAAATCCAGCCGTGGCTGTGGAAGTCGGCGAATTGCGTGTCCTTCAGCTTGCGGTTGAACTCGGCCGTTCCGGTCTTTTCCAGGAACGATGGATCTAGCCACAGGCCGCGAGCGGCCGCGCCCTCGGGATTCTGCGCCTCGGCGCTGGCCAGCTCAAGCGCCGTGGGCGTGTGCTGAGCGGTGGGATACATCGCTTCGCCGTCCACTTCGTTGTCCCACCAGGTAACGCCGAAGTAGCTGGCCACCATGTTGGTGCCGGGATGCATGTGGCACACCATGCACTGGCTGGAGGGAATGGAGCGCGTGAATTGGTGGCGAATGGGATGGCCGGATTCGTTGCGCGGGATGGTCGGGTCGGAAGTGGCCGCGAGCCCGGCGTTGCCGTGGGAGGCGTAAAGGCCAGAGTGCTCGGGAGAGCGGTCGTTGGCATAGACGACGTGACAGGCCGAACAGCCGCTGGCGCGATAGTCGCCGGGATGATCGTTGGTCCCGGGCAGCGACAGCAAGGGATCCATGAGGCGCGTCTTCTGAAGTCCCAGGAAAACGGGATCGGTGCGGTTGATGGTGCCGAAGCCGCGGTCGCTGAGCTTGGAGTCGGGACGTCCGGAAGCTTCGTCGGGCAGCGGATTGCCGACTTCGGCGCGCGCGCCGCCTCCGCGTTCGAAGACGCGCAGCACGTTGCCGGGCTGCGCGATCTCCCAGCGCTCCAGCGGTTCGATGAAAGGGAGAATGCCCTTCTTCTGCGTTTCTTCGGCGGTCGGCGGCGGCCACGTCTGCAGGCGCTGCGGGGTGCCGTCCGGCGCGTAGCTTTCGCCGAAGCGCGGGTTCTTCAGCGGGAACGAACCATTGTTGTAGAGCGCCGCGCCCCACAGCATGGCGCCGTGCGTCATCATGCTGCTGCGCACCGCGCGCGCTTCGGTGACATGGCAGCCGGCGGTGCCGCAGGTGGAATCGAGCACGCGCAGATCGCCGGGGTTGACGAAGCGGATGTACGCCGAATCTTCCTTCAGCCAGCCGGTGTAGGCGCGGACGGGATTGGCGGAGCTGCGGGCATTCTGAGGAAATCGAGGTTGCGGATGGGCGCGGCGTTCGGCATCGATGTAAGGCGGAGTCCCGATGGCGGAGCCGGCGGGCGCGGTGACGGTCGCGTCGCCGCCGTGGCAGTCGGTGCAGCCGAGACGCACCGTTCCGGTGGCGTGCATGGTGGGCTCGTCGGTCTTGTGGCAGCTCACGCAGCCTGCGCTCTTGCGTTCGACATCATCGGCTGTCTGCTCGATGCGAAGGCCGCCCGGCTCAGACGTTGCAGGAGCCTGCGCTCGAGTTCGCAACACGCCGCAGAGCGCGATTGCAGGAACCAGAAGCGCTGCGAGTTTGTTTCCTGAATTCCTCAAATCGCTTTCCCGCCACTTTCAGTGTTGCTGTACAGGTGAAGGGGCACGGCTTCAGCCGTGCCGACATGCGCAGCCACATAATCGGCCTTCAGGCCCTGAGGCTGTGTCTCTCAGCGGCTAAAGCCGCATCATCCGGTTGCCTTTACGGCACGCCTGAAGGCGTGCCCCTTCACAAAGCTTACCTGCCTCAGAACTTCAGCTTCACGTTGGCAAACACAGAGAACAATACCTGGCCGGTATAGATCTCGCGGAAGCCCTGCCACGGCGTGAGCGCGGAGATTCCCGAGGTGACAATCATGTTATCCGTCAGCGGGGGGCGATAGCGCACGCCCACGCTGTAATCGCCGCCGATGCCGGCATGCACCGGCTGCTGGAACAGCAGCAACTCGAGCGGCTGCGTGTGCGCGAAGCGCAGAAAGTTGACGTTGGCAAACGTCTGCAGCTTGGGCTTCAGATCGAAGTCGGCTCCGACGTTCCACAGGAGCAACCCGGGGTTCACGAAGTTCGCCTGGCCTTCGAACTTGCTGGAGCGCAGGCTGGGCAGCAGGCTGTCCTGGCTGGTCAGCTCGATCTTGGTGCTGGTAAGGCGAATGTCTTCCTTGTTCCAGAAGCTGAAAATGCCGCCGGCGAACGCGGGCGAATCGGCGATGGCGTCGAAGCCGCGGGCGGTCGAGTCGCGCGGATTGCCGTCGCCGGAGGCGTAGAAGAACGAACTCCGGAAGCGTATCCAGTCCTTGTCGAGCGAGAGTTCGAGCGCGGCCATTTGCGCGTTGATGTCCACGCGCTTGCCGGCGATGGTGTTGAAGTCATCGTGGCCGAGCGCCTGGTAGAAGGCGTGGCTGACGTTGATGCGCCCGATGTGCCCGTTGCTGGTCCAGCCCAGGTAATAGGCGCGGATGTTGTGCGGCCGCAGCACGCCGTTCGAGACCACCGTCCCAATTGCCGCCGGGCGCACCAGGAACCCGTTCTCGTCATAGTGGACGCTGGCGTTGTCCTTGTCGTAGTGGAAGTTGAATTGGGTGGTGTAGCCCTTCCAGATGAAGTCCTGGAGGTAGGTGTTCGCGATCATCACCTGCTGGTCGCGGCGTTGGAGGCGGTTGAGCAGGCTGTTGGTATCTTTCTCGAGCAGGTCAAAGTAAGCGAGGTTGTACTCGATGCGATTCGACCTGAGATTGCCGAAGATCCGTACTCCGGGCTGCTCTTCGACGAAAAGAAAGCCGCGAAAATCGCTGCTGAACTGCTGGATGCCGGCGCGCACGGAAACAAAATCGTAGTTCGGGCTCAGGTCCTTCAGCTTGTACTCGAAGAAGGCTTCCTGCAGTCCGAGGTGGGCGTCGGTGCGGTCGGCGCCCTTGCCAACGTCGACGTTGACGATGCCGTTCTCTTCCGTGTGCAGGTAGTTCACGTTGACGGCGGGCGTGATGCGGATGCGCCAATCGACGGGGCGGTAGGCGGCGTCGCCGTGGAACAGGTCAAAGCTGAAGCGGAAGGTCTGGCTCAGGAATATCTGCTCGCCCTTGCCGAAGAATCCGAAGCTGCCAGGATTGGCGGTGCTGATGTCGGTCGGCACCGGCACCCGGCGCGCGTCGAAGAAGGTGTTGCTGGAGGCGGTGAAGTCGAAGAACGTCTGCTGTCCGAAGACGGGAGAATCGCCCTTCAGCTTGCGGCGATTGAACGGGTCCCACCAGTGGCTCTGGACGTAGGGAAACTCGCCGGGTTTTTCGTAGCGCCGCCATTCCGGCATCTCGATGTCCCAGCGGTCCGGCGTCTGCACGTAGAGATCGCGGTCCGAGGGCTGCGGTTCGGGCTGTACCGCGGCCGGGGCGGCGTCGGCGCGGGGCAGTTCGCGGTACGCTCCGGCCATTTCCGGCGGAGCGCTGGGGGCGGGGCCAACACCGCGCCAAGGAGCACTGGGCGCGCCGGTTCCGGGGGACGCGCGCAAAGTGATGGCGACCATTGCCACCTCGCCGGCGCTCACGCGCAGCGGCACGCTGCGATAGGCTTCCCATCCGCCGGCTTCGCAAACCACCTCGTACTCCGCGGGCTTGAGATCGAGCAGGCGGAAGATGCCGCTGGCGTCGGTGGCCGATCGCAGCGCCTCGGCGCCGGAGATTTTTCTCAGCGTGACCTTGGCCCCAGGGATGCCGTGACCCTGTTCATCGCGCACCCAGCCCTGAATGGCAGCGGTCTGCGGCGCCTGCTGGCGCGGGATACGCTTTTCAGGGATGGTTTGCGCGGCTGCTCTTCCCACCAAGCACGCCAACAACAGCGCGAGGGCAAGGCGGCCACGCACACCGAGGCGATGGGGGAACGGGATCATGTCCGGGGGACAGTGTTTGGCTTCCGCTCTAGGTAGCACATCGTGGTTTGGGCAGCAAGGAAATAGCTTGGTTCCTCCGGTAACGATGTGTGCGCGATCATGGTTGACGCCTGCGGTATAGTACAGGCCAAAGCACAAACTTTTCGGGATGGGGTCGCAAAAGCAGCTCATCGGTCCGGTGGATGGTCCCGCCTCTTGCCGTTCTCTTGGCGCGGCGACGCGGTGGATGGCGCTATTGCTGCTGCTGGCGCCGCTGATGGTCTCCTGCGGCGGAGCCTTGACGCCTACCCCGCAGCCGGTCGTGGTCCCGGTCACACTTTCGGCAGCCGATGTTAACTCGGTTGTCCAGCAAGCTGCGCAGTCGGTGAATGTTCCTCTGGTGATTGCGGTGGTTGATCGCCTGGGCAACGTTCTCGCGCTGCTGGTCGAACCGGGTGCGCCCGCGACCGCGCAGGGCAACTTCGGCCAGACGGTGGACACGCGCGACCTGGCCATCTCGCTGGCGCGCACCGGAGCCTTCTTCAGCAATGACCAGGCGCCACTTTCGTCGCGCACGGTGCGGTTCATCAGCGGCGTGCATTTTCCGCCGGGCGTCGTCAACGCGGCCAATGCCGCGCTCTATGGGATCGAGAACACCAACCGCGGGTGTCCGCTGGATCCCAGCCTTGTTCCCGGCGTACAGATTGCTCTTGCACGCTCTTTCAATGGCGCGGCGCTGGGTCTCGGGATCACCACCGGCAAGGCCGATACCAGCGACAGCGATCCCAACGCGGTCAACCCCGGAGGCGTGCCGCTGTTCAAGAGCGGCCAGCTCGTGGGCGGAGTAGGCGTGGCGGGAGTCGCTCCGGACGTAGCGGAGTTCGCGGCGTTCTCCGGGGCGGTGGGCGCCGGATTCGGCGCTAACCCTGCGCCACCAGGCGTGGTGGTGATCGACGGGATATCGCTCCCGTTCGTCAACCAGACCACGCTGCCAGGCGGCGTCAGTGCGGGTACGCCGATTGCGTTCAGCGCAGGGATCGGCGGGACAACGCCGCCCGATGGCGACACACTTCCCCCCAAGGCCGGCACAGTCGGAGGGCTGACGCAGTCTGACGTTCAGACCATCATCAACAACGCGGTCGCGACCGCTCAGGTGACGCGGGCGGTGATCCGGTTGCCGCCAGGTTTGCGCACGCGCATGTCGATTGCCGTGGCCGATCTGGATGGTACGCTGCTCGCGCTCCATCGCATGCCGGATTCCACCGTGTTCAGCATTGACGTCGCGGTGAGCAAGGCGCGCAACATGGCGTATTTCTCGAGCGCTGCAGGAGCGGCCGACCTGCCGGGAATGCCTCCGGGGACCGCAGTCACCAACCGCACCATCAGCTTCGGCGCGCAACCGTTCTTTCCGCCGGGCATCAACGGCTCCGGAGCCGGGCCGTTCTTCAACCTTTACTTGAACGATGTCGCGCATCCCTGCACCCAGGGATCGCAAGCTACCAACGCCAACCAGAGCGGAGTCGTGTTCTTCCCCGGAAGCGTGCCCCTGTATAAGAACGGCGTGCTGGTGGGCGGGCTCGGCATCAGCGGCGACGGCGTGGACCAGGACGACTACGTCGCCAACGGCGGATCGGCGGGATTTGAAGCCCCGGCCAACATCCGTGCCGACCAGGTGATCATCCAAGGCGTGCACATGCCCTACTTGAGCTTCCCGCGGAATCCCACGGATTAAGGGCAAGAGAAGTGCAAGGAATCGACGGGAATGAGGGTTTCACAAAATACGTTCGAGGGTGCCCCCTCTACTTCGTCTCCATCACATACACCCCGTCCCAGCCGGCTTCGGGAGGATGCTCCAGATATTCGTGGCAGCGGCGCAGGAATTCCTTGCTGGGCCCGTCCTCGGGATAAGCCACCAGCAACTGCTCAAGTTTTTCGATTGCCTGCTGCCAGCATTGTGAACGATAAGCGCAAAGCGCGTCGGCAAAGCGCGTCAGCAGGTCGTCGTATTTCGACGCGCCGTTGGCGAAGTCCAGCAGTTCGTAGATTCCCACCGGATGGAGCTTGCCTTTCACGCGGATGCGATCCAGTTCCCGGACCACGAAGCCATCCCCGACCTGCTGGCGGGTGAATTCGCTGATCACAATTCCGGTATGGTAGTGCTTGTTGATGCCTTCCAGGCGCGACGCCAGGTTGACGTTGTCGCCCATCACCGTCCAGGCCAGCCGCTGCGGCGATCCCATGTTGCCTACGCTCATGGGACCGGTGTTCACGCCCACGCCGATGGCTAACTGCTTCCGCCCCTGCTCGGCCCACTTCTGGTTCAACTCGCGGAGGCGCCGCTGCATCTCGATCGCGGCGGCGCAGGCTCGATGGGCATGGTCTTCCTGCGGCACCGGCGAGCCCCAGAACGCCATGATGGCGTCGCCGATGTATTTATCCAGGGTTCCGAGACGGTGGAAGATGATGGAGGTCATCTCGCCCAGGTACTCGTTCAGCAGCAGCACCAACTCGTTCGGGGTGAGGGCTTCGGAGATGGTGGTGAAGCTGCGGATGTCGGAGAACATCACCGTCAGATCTTTCATCTCGCCGCCGGGGCTGAGATACTTGGCCGGTTCACGCTCGATGAGTTGGATGACCTTGGGCGAGACGTATTGTGAGAAGCTCCTGCGGATACGGCGCTTCTCGCGTTCCTCGAAGACCATGCGGTAGGTGGTGATGCCGGCATAGTCCAGCAGCAGCGTCGCCGCCGGAATGGCGAAGCTCAGCCACATGTCCCAGCGCAGAAAGGCCTGGTCCACGAACAACGAGAAGAGCGCCAGCGCCAGCAACACGGAAGCCATGGCGAGTAAAGGCCGGACCCGCGAGAAGACGTAGCCCATCACCAGCCCGAATCCCACGATAAACGCTAGATCGATCGCTTCCTGGTTGGGACCGCGCCGCAAATAACTGCGGCCCGGTTCGCCCGCGTGCAGCAGGTTGTCCACGATGTTCGCCTGGATCTCCACCCCCATGAACGCGGTGTCTTCCTGAAAAGGGGTGTTGCGGATATCGCCAATGCCCAGCGCCGTTGGTCCCACCAGGACCAGCCCGTCACGAAAGGCCGAGCCGGGCACCCTTCCATCGATGACATCGATCATCGAATAATGCGGAAAAGTGTTGTAGGGGCCGGCATAGTTGATGGAGATGGTGCCGTCGGGCGCAGTCGCGATGCGATGCGGGCCCAGGTCGATCCGCTCCAGACCCGCGGCGCCCATGTATCCGGCGACTTGCTGGTCCGGGATGCCCTCGTATTGCTTCACCGCCTGGAACGCCAAAGACGGAAAGTAGTCGAGATCCTGATAGCGGATGAGCAAGGTTGCGCGCCGGAACGTGCCATCGAAATCGGCATTGGCGTTGATGAACCCATAGGACTTGGCGACGTCCGCCAGCGCCGGAATGTTGGGCTCGATGCCCCAGGCGATCTGTCCCTTGCCCTGCTCCCAGGCCTGCGGGATCTGGAAGTCTTCGCCTTTGTGTTTCACTTTAACGATTTGCGGGAAAGGCTGTCCCCAGAGCGTGTTGTAGTAGGCCTCGGCCGCCTTGGGATCGGTCTCCGCGGCGCGTTCCCGGCTCAGAAAGATGTGGCCCAGGATCACGTTTCCGGCCTTGGCCATAGCGGCCGCAAGAATGGCGTCGTTATCCTTCTTCTCTTCGGCGGAACGGATCCGTTCGACGATTTTCGGACCAGGGTTCGGACCGATCTCGGCCTGCAATTCCTTCAAGGCCTCGACGGCGGAGTTCTTCTCGGGCGTAGGGAAGGTCTCATCGAAGACGATGATGCGGGCGCCGCTGGCGGACAAACGCTCGATCAGGCTGGCATAGGCGTTGCGCGGGATGGGGAACGTCCCCATGCGATGCAGGGTGGTCTCATCCAGACCGACGATGGAAATACGCGGGTCATGCGGGCGCACGCCGCGCAACTGGAAACGCAGATCGAGCGAACGCAGTTCCAGGTTCTGCAGCAGGGCGAAGATGCGCGGAGACCTCGCCTCCGGCCCGGCGTCGAAGAAGGCCACCACCCCGAGCAGGGTCACGGCCAGCGCGATCAGCAATTCCGGCCTACGCAGGGCGCGGACAAACTGGCGCAGTCTATCGCGGAACGGCAAGGGTCTGGGCCTCTCCCGACAAAAGGGCCTGCCTGCGACCGGCTACTTTGGAGCGCAACCGGCGGCGGCGACGGTGTTGGGGTTGCAACCGGGACCGCCGCGAGTCGTTCCTACCACGATTCCGGCCACGGCGCCGGAAACAGCGATCCCGATGATCGTGTTGCGCAGGGCGTGGGTCGGCCCAGAGCCGCCACCGGCGCGAGGCGGTTCGACGTCCGTTGCGGTCATGGTCTCATTCTGCAGCGAACGCGGGGTCGCCTTCACCACCGGCACGATGTCGTCTCCCACTTCCACCATGCTCCCGGCCGCCACCGTTATCGCGGCCTGTGCCGCAGCCTGTTGCGCGGCTGAGGAATTTTGATTGAGCACATGGGCGCCGCCGATCGGCGTCACGCTCAGCAGACCGCTGTAGCAGATCACCAGCGTGCGATGGGCGGTCACACCAACGTAGAAGTCGGTGCCGATCACGCCGATCACCGCCTGCGGCGTATGCACCTCGAACTTGGCGCCGGGGTTGGTGAGTTTGACCACCCGGCTGCGCATGGCGCCGATCCCCATTTGCACCGTGGTTTGTTGCGATTTGGCATCGTGCTGCAGGACGCGCATCTCGGTATCCGAGCCCATGCTGAGCGTGGAGCCGTCGCTCAAGAGGGCGCGCAGGCGGCCGCTGTGCTCGGTCTTCAGCAGATCGTTCCAATCCACGTCGTCCTTGGCTTTGGTGGGCTTGGCATTGCGTTCAGCCGCCGGAACCAGCGCGCTGATCTCCCCCGCGCGCTGGGCGGCTTGAGGCGGCTCCGACCAGCACGGCAGTGTTGCCACAACGAGGCAAAGCACCAAACTAACGCAGCGATGGAACATGGCAGGCCCCCTATGCGGTGTGTGGTTCTTGATTATGCGTGCCCGCAGGCGGAAGGCAATATACCTGAATTCGTATGACTCTGAAGAGTAACGCGCGGGTGACGTGGCCCCAGGCGTGTGACCGCCTCTCCGTGGGGTGGAAATCCTGGGAGCGGCGCCACAGCGCCTCCGCGACTGGTAACGGACTTAAGATGGCCATCGATAGCCGCAGGTTGTGTTCCTAGTCGAGCGATTTCCGGAACCTGAGCACGCTGACCGCCAGCAGCGCCGTTCCCAGCACGGCCATGGCGGCCATCTGTGGCCACAGCACGTCTAGGCCGATGCCTTTCAGGTACACTCCGCGCAGTATGACTAGCAGGTAGCGCAACGGATCCACATACGTCAGCCACTGCACAAACCGCGGCATGCTGGCGATGGGGAACCCGAATCCGGAAAAGGTAATCGCCGGCATGATGAAGAAGAAGGCGGTAACCATGGCCTGCTGCTGGGTCGCGGAAACCGTGGAGATGAACAGGCCGACCCCCAGCATGCATAGAAGGAACAGCACCATCCCCAGCGCCAGCACGGCCAGGCTGCCGCGGAACGGCACGTGAAACCACAGCGTGCCCACCAGGCCAATCATGCCGGCGTCGAACAGGCCGATGAGGAAGAACGGCAGCGTCTTGCCCAGGATGAACTCGCGCGGCCGGATGGGGGTGACCATGATCTGCTCCAGCGTCCCGATCTCCCGTTCGCGCACCACGGCAAAGGCGGTAAGCACGATGATCATCACCTGCAGCAGGCTGCCGATCACGCCCGGCACAAAAAACCACCTGCTCTCGTAGTCGGGATTGAACCACGGCCGCTGCTCCAGCTCGACCGCCGGCAGGCGCGCGAGGAGAAACGGCGACGAGCGCTGCATGGCGTCGCGCTGGTAATCGTTGGCAAAGCCCTGGGCAATCTGGTTCACGTAACCAAGCGCGATCAGCGCAGTGTTGGAATTGGTGCCGTCCAGGATCACCTGCACCGGGGCCGTCTGGCCTTTGCGCAGCAGAGCCGCGAATCCGGGATGAATCTGCAGCGCGACCGTGACCTGCCCGCGGTCGATCATCTCGCGGATCTGCTCGCGGTTGGTCAGTTGCGCGCGCACGTCGAAGTAGGGCGTAGCGCTGAAGCGCGCGATCAGTTCCCGGCTTTCCTGGCTGTGGTCGAGATCGAGCACGGCGGCCGGCACATGCCGTATCTCATAGGTGGCGGCGTAGCCGAAGATGAGCATCTGGATGATGGGCGGACCGACCAGCACCCACAGCGCGCGCTTGTCGCGGAAGAGCTGGAGGAATTCCTTGATCAGCATCTGCCGCAGCCGGTTCAGCATCGCTCCTCCCGCAACATATGGCACGTATGAAAGCCTGGAAAGGGCAGGTCTTCGCAGCTTGCGGGAAAAATCCAGACCGGGGCTGTTTTGAAAGGGCCCGGCTTCAGCCGGGCCGCAATCTCCCCTAAAGAGTTGTCATCCCGAGCGAAGTGCGACCGAACGGTGTGAGGGAGCGCGCGCGAGGGATCTGCAGTTGTGCGAGTTCTACCAAGACTGCAGATCCCTCGCGTCCCGCTCGCCTCGCAAGCTCGGCTCGCGCTTGCTCGGGATGACAACTTAGCGGGTCTGGGGTACGGCCCGGCTAAAGCCGGGCCCCTCCGAAAGATTGGCGCCGCGTGCGCATTCTCTAATCCGCTCATAGCTTCTTCTTGAACGAGTGCGTCGCGACCAGGGTCAGCGCCAGCGCGAACAGCGCCAGGGCTGCCAGATCTCCTTCGAGCCGCGCCAGGCCGGAGCCCTTCAGAAAAACGTCTTTCAGGATGGTGACGAAGTAGCGTGCGGGAATCGCGTAGGTGACAGCGCGGATCACGGCCGGCATCTGGTCGATCGAGAACAGGAATCCCGAGAGCAAAAAGGCAGGCAGGAAGGTCGCCGTCAGCGCAATCTGGCTCGCCGCCAGTTGCGATTTGCCGACCACCGAGATGAAGAACCCCAGTGCCAGCACCACCACCATGAACAGCGCTGAGCTGACAAACAGTGCGGCCAAGCTGCCGCGAAATGGGACCTCGAACCACCAGATGGCGATAGCGGCGCAAACCGCCGTGTTCAGCATGCCGATGGCGAAGTACGGCGCCAGCTTGCCCAGCATGATCTCCAGCGGCGTGACCGGAGTCGAGATCAGTTGCTCCATCGAGCCACGCTCCCACTCGCGTGCGATGGTCAGCGAGGTGAGAAACGCGCCGATCACCGACATCACCAGGGCCAGCACGCCCGGCACGATGAACGCCTTGCTCTCCAGGTCCTCGTTAAACCAGGTGCGCGCGTCCACCCAGATGGGCGGATTGGGTTCGGGATGCCCTTGCTGCCGGAGCCAGTCCAACTGCACTTCCTGGGAGTAGCCGCGTATCACGGCGTCGGTGTAGCCGACGGCGAGGTTGGCGGTGTTGTCGTCGGTCGCGTCCACGATGGCCTGCACGCTCGCCGTCTCGCCCGTCCGCAGCCGCTCGGAAAAATCGTGCGGCACCACCAGCCCGATCCGCGCCTGGCCGGAATCGATGGCCTTCGCCAGCGCGGGATAGTTGTCCACCGCGCACACCACGTCGAAATAATCGGAGGCTTGGAAGCGCTTCAGCAGGTCCTGGCTTTGCTGGCTGCCCCCGCGGTCGAAGACGCAGACGGGAATGTGCTTCATGTCCAGGTTGACGCCGTAGCCGAACAGCAGCATCATCGCTAGCGGCATCACCAGCACAATGCCCAGGCTGCGCGAGTCGCGCCAGATCTGGATCAGCTCCTTGCGCGCTACCGCAATCAGGCGACGCCAGCTCATGCTTGCTCCTTCCGCCCCGCCGTGAGCGAGACGAAGACGTCTTCCAGCGTGGGAGCGATGGCCTCGATACGGCTGACCGTGACGCCGCGCTGCCCCAGGTAGTCGCGTAGCGCCGGGATCGCGGTCGCCGCCTCTTTCACCACCAGGTGCAGCGCGTTGCCGAAAACCGCCGCGTCCAGCACGTCCGGCGCCTGCTGCGCCAGCTCGACGGCGCGCCCGAGCGGCGAGCACTCGACGAGCAGCAACTCGCCCTTCATCGACCGCTGCTTGAGTTCGCCCGGCGTGCCCAGCGCCACGATCCGTCCGCGCTCGATCAGAGCCAGGCGGCTGCAGTACTCGGCTTCCTCCATGTAGTGCGTGGTGACGAACACGGTGACGCCCTCGCCCGCCATATGGTGAATCAGTTCCCAGAACTGGCGCCGCGAAATGGGATCGACGCCCGACGTGGGCTCGTCGAGGAAAACGATGGGTGGCTGGTGCAGCACGGCGCATCCCAGCGCCAGCCGCTGTTTCCAGCCTCCGGGCAGCGTGCCGGTCATCAGGCGTTCGTGCTCGGTGAGATCCGCCATCTCGAGCGCCCATTGGATCCGCTTCTCGACCAGCTCGTGCGGGACGTTATAGAGCCCGGCGAAAAACCGCAGGTTCTCGATCACGCGCAGATCGTTGTACAGGGAAAACTTCTGTGACATGTAGCCGATGTGCTGCCGTACCGCTTCCGGTTCTTGTGCAACATCGTATCCGGCCACCAGCGCCGTTCCTGACGTGGGACGCAGGAGGCCGCAGAGGATGCGGAT
>Ga0181538_10001787_pt1 | contig 23479 bp, 24 predicted proteins | sample PEATcosm2014_Bin_40_FD_119773 | JGI IMG/M metagenome (GOLD analysis project Ga0181538, IMG submission 119773) | Peatland microbial communities from MTU Mesocosm Facility, Houghton, MI, USA - PEATcosm2014_Bin23_30_metaG | ecosystem: Environmental > Terrestrial > Soil > Wetlands > Peat | place... | reverse complement strand
GGTGTCGGGCTGCTGCCTGCTCGCTTCATTGCTAGGAATCATTCTATCGACACCGTGAAAATATTGCGTCCCCCATCGTTTGACTTGCACCCGTCCGTCGCAATAGTCCGGGCTGGGCAACTTGGCGCCTTGGGGAAGGCCGTCGAACTGTTGGAACACGGGTTTCGGCAATTGTTTGAGGCAGCCGACACCACGAAGCCCGTGACGAGGCACCGAAGAGGTGTGCCCGCGAATCGGCGGGAGGCGCGACCGCGCAAGTAGTCGCCGAGCATCGCCTGTTGCAGCCTCTCTATCCACTTGGGGTCACTCCTCCATTGGTCAAATATCGCACGCTAGCAGCCCGTGTCTAAATCAGCGGTTTTCATGACAGCCCAAATATTTTTCATGGTAACTTCTCCTTTTGGCTGTGTTGCAAACAGCGCGGGGCCGATCTGATAAGGTGATACCTTGGCCAAGAACCGACCGGCGCTATTCCGTGGACGACACTTCGAAGACGTGATAATCATGCTCTGCGTCCGATGGTATTTGCGGTACTCCCTCAGCTATCGGGATCTGGAAGAAATCATGGCGGAGCGCGGTCTCTCCGTCGACCACGTTACGATCTGGCGCTGGGTGCAGCGGTACGCGCCGATTTTGAATCAGCGCATTCGTCGCGAACTGCGCAGCCCAAATCGATCCTGGCGGGTTGATGAAACCTACGTTCGGGTCGCCGGGAGTCGGGCGTATCTCTACCGAGCTGTCGATTCTGTTGGGGAAACCATCGACTTCATGCTGTCGCCCAACCGAGATTTGATGGGGGCGAAGCTGTTCCTGAGGCTCGCACTGTCGGGAGGGAGCGAGATCGGGCCGAGAGTAGTCAATGTAGATGGGCACCCGGCGTACGCCCGCGCGATCGCCGAACTGAAACAGTCCGGCCAATTAGGCCGGCGCTGTCACTGCCGAACGCCGCCGTATCTAAATAACATCATCGAGCAGGACCATCGGTTCATCAAGAAACGCATCGTAGCCAGCCTCGGATTCCGTTCGGCGGAAGCAGCCTGGAGAACAATCGAAGGCTATGAGGCGATGCATGCGATCCGCAAAGGACAGATCCGGTGGCTGCCAAAGGGTGATGCGGTGGGCCAGCGTGAATTCATCCATACTCTGTTTGCATCGCCGCATAAAGAGGGTCAGAAATCTCCCTTCATCAGCGCCGACTCCCTGCTATTTGCGATAGATCCCAAAATTGGGCACAATCCCGAAACTGCCGTTTCCCAGGAAGCGCGCGCAGTGTCCGCAATTTAGTGAGTGTGAAGAGGTTAGATGGAGCCACCCGCCGGGGTTGAACCGGCGACCTGCTGATTACGAAACAATCCCCGGATCGTAAATAGCTGAAAATTCAGTCTTCGGTGTGCAATATGCAGCGCCTTTGGAGCGCATCTCGGCGGTAGTTGAACAGGTTTCTGAACAGGTCATTAGCGGTCGACTAGCGCAGGCACGGCATCGGCGTGGCGATTGACAGATTGACGTTTACACCAAGGCGGCCATGTCCAGGAGCGCCGAGCGCGAAAAGCTCGAAAACGCAGTTCTCGCCCGCTTGTTGAAAAGATGAAGCCGAAGAACGCCAATAAAACGATAGTTCGTTTCCGAGCCTACCTTAATGGAGGGTAAATGGAGGGGTATGGCAAAAGCGAAATCCATTTCTCCGGAATGCCGATGCTTTCGGGGCTAGGACGCCAGCCGACGCAGCTGCTTTGGCTTGGCAATCTCCGTCTCGGGTAACCGGATCCCTTCGTTGAGTCCTGGGCGAGCGCCCGTCCCGGGTTCCTGCCAATGATCCTCCATTCAAATCTGTCCGAAAAGTGTTAACATTGTCTGGACAGATATTGTCCTCAATATGTATGCAAAAATCGGCCAGATCAAGCCACATCGCGGCCCGGCGCTGGATCTGAAAGCCCAGATCCTCGACCGGATGTGCGCTCGAAAGCCATTCACCGTGTGGACGCCTGTGGACTTCCTCGACCTTGGCGCCCGCGCCGGTGTCGACAAGGCCCTCCAAAGACTTTCCCAGTCCCACGACATTCGGCGCATTGATCGCGGACTCTATGACGTACCCTCTATTAACCGCCTTACCGCAAAAGCCACCACCCCTGATTACACAGCGATCATCGACGCCGTCGCACGGCGCGACCAGGCTCGAATTCTGGTGGACGGTATAACCGCAGCAAACCAGCTTGGCCTTACCGATGCTGTTCCAGCACATGTCGTCGTTCATACGGATGCCCGAATTCGCCCTATCAAACTGGGCAACCTCACGATCACTTTCAAGCTCACCGCACCAAGCCGCCTGTATTGGGCGGGCCGCCCCGCCATGCGCGTCGTCCAGGCCATACACTGGCTGCGGGACTTATTGCCCACCGACCAGACCAGAATTCTGAAGCGGCTTCAGTCCATCATTTCCGATCCGGCGCACGGACCCGAAATCCGTCAGGATCTTGCCGCGGGAATCCACACACTGCCTACATGGATGCAGGATCTTGTCAGGAACGCGACTGCTGAGCGCAAACCCGTCGAACGGCGCCTCTAAAACTCCTGCTCAAAGATCATGAACGACAACTTTCTCGAAATCATATCGGCGTCTGTCGGGGATCGCAGAGATTTGTGGCTCACTACCGCGACGCGACTTGGTACCACGGAACAGAACGTCGAGAAAGACTTCTGGGTATGCTGGGTCCTGGACGCGCTTTTTCATGGGCTGCCTCCCCATGGTCCGCGCCTCCTGTTCAAGGGCGGAACATCACTGTCGAAGGCCTTCGGATTGATCTCGCGATTCTCTGAGGATATCGATATAACCGTTTTCCGGGCGGATCTGGGACAGGCGGCAACGGTGGAGCAATTGGAGGCGCTAAGCCGAAAGCAACGGAACGCCCGACTCGACGAAATCAAGCGCGCGTGCCAGCGCTACATCAGAGTGCAACTGCTCGAACACATGGGCAAAATCGTTAATCAAACTGCCCAACGATCCGGTCTGGCCGCTGGTCAATTCAAGGTCACTGTGGACGAGGATGACCCCGATGGCCAGAGCCTGCTCGTCTGGTATCCGACCGCGACGCCAGTCGAGGGCTATATCCGTCAAGCTGTCAAAATTGAATCAGGAGCAAAGTCGGCCCTCGACCCGAACTGTGAGACCACCGTTCGGCCATACCTCGCGAACGATATTACGTCCCTGAATCTCGACATTGCGGGTATCACGACCATCGTCGCCGAGCGGACATTCTGGGACAAAGTCACCATCATCCACGGGCAGCGGCGATGGTTTGAGCGACGCGGCGAACTACAGCACGAGGGTCAACGCGTCTCGCGCCATTATTACGACCTCTACCGTCTGCTGGACTCCGAAGTCGGGCAGCGGGCACTGTCAGACTCCTCGCTCTGCCGCGATTGCGTGCGACACGCTCGGATGTTCTTCGACCGCCCGGATTTCGACCTCGCAACCGCCGTCCCCGGCACTCTCGCCCTCAGCCCTTCCCCCGCAATGGCCGAGCCCCTGAGGCGGGATTACGGCCTTATGGCCGGAATGATTATGGGGGCGGTTCCCGAATTCGACGAGGTAATCATGCGGATTCGGGAGTTCGAACGGGAAATTAACGAGCTTGGCTGAATTACGCGTCAGCTCATTCTGAGCCAGCTCCGAAGCCTGTAGATGCCATGCTGGCTCACGACCTCGGACCGCCCTTTGGCGCACGGCTGGCACACATGACTCGGGCCGGTTGGTTGAACCCGCAACGTGTTTGGCGGGCTGACCACCAGTCAGTCAACATCGGTGGAGTTTTGGCGATGGGGCGCGCACGCGCCGTCCGAAATCGTGTGAAGCTTGGACCCCACAACGCGGACCAGTTCTTGCTTGCAAGCGCGCCTCCAGCGGGGCGGCGGCCGCATATATCGCTTTCTCCAACGAAGCGAGTTCAAGAGTGCCGTTCGAGTCGGATTCGTGCCCCCGGGTGTCAAGCCGGCTCGCCATCGCGGACATGTTCTCGTCATTTCTCCTGACTGCTGCGTCCCGATCCGCCGCCTAACCCTTCTCGATACGATCGCAGCGCTGCCTGCCCGAGGATTGGTATTTTAGTTGCGATTCAAGTCATCGCTGTGAGGGGCGCACCAAATGAGAGACCAGCGAATCAGCAGCCCGGCGGACTATCTCGCGGCCGAACGGACCTTTCTCGCCTGGATTCGCACGGGCTTGGCGCTCATGGGATTCGGCTTCGTGGTAGCCCGCTTCGGCCTCTTCCTGAAGGCACTCCAATTCGGCAACTCGAATCTTCAGACGCGGCCTTACGGACCTTCGTTCTGGTTTGGGACGGCGCTCATCCTGCTTGGGATGGTCGTGAACATCCTCTCTACCCGGAGCCACATTCGCCTGGTGCGAGAGTTGAATCGCGGCGGAACCGGATACAATCGCCCGTCATCATTAGGTATAGCCGTCGCGATGACACTCGCGGTGCTGGGACTGGTGATCGCAATTTACTTGGCGTTGGTCGGTGGACCCACGCAGGAAACTCTTGGAAAAATCGAGGAGAAATCAATGAATGCAACTTCCAGGGCAGGTATCGTGACGATCCCGAGCCATCAATCGGTGGATCGTACCGTCGAAAAGCTGGAGCAGGTTTTACAGGCGAAGGGCGTCAAGCTCTTTGCCCTCGTCGATCACAGCGGAGAGGCGGAAAGGGCTGGCTTGCACATGTGCCCCACCAAGCTCCTCATTTTCGGCAATCCGAAAGCGGGGACGCCGCTCATGATCGCCTCCCCGAGCATCGCCATCGATCTTCCCCTCAAGATCCTGGTGTCTGAGGATAGCCAGGGCGAGGTGTGGGTCTCCTATAACGATCCGGCGCACCTGCAGGCGCGGCACGGACTACCAGCCGAACTGGTTCCGACGATCGCGGTGGTGGAAGCCCTGGCCGCGAAGGCTGGGAAGTAAGTATGCCACGCATTCCAGCGAGTGTAGTCGGCATGGGGGCGTTGGCTTTCCTCGCATTCCAATTCGTCCGGCCCACCATTTCGCATCCGCCGGTGATTGCCGATCTGGAAGCCCCGCCCGAGGTGAAACAGATACTGAGGAATTCCTGCTACGACTGCCATTCCAACGAGACCCACTTATCCTGGTTCGACGAGATCGTGCCGGCCAATTGGCTGGTGGCGCACGATGTGGAGCGCGGCCGAAGCAGGCTGAATTTCTCGGAGATCGGAAAACTGCCGGCCGGGCAGCAAAAAGGGGTCCTTTACGAAGCCGTGAACCAAGTTCAATTAGGCGCCATGCCTCTCGCAAATTACACGCGTCTCCATCGCGGGGCTCTCGTCACGCCAGGGCAACTGAGCGTACTGAGGAATTACCTGAATTCCACAACCGCCAGAGGACCGGCTACCACGGGCGACATTGAAGCCGACGACGCGCAGTACGAAAAATGGCTGCGAGAGGGCGGCCGGGAACGCGCCGTACCGCCGGCGCCCAACGGAATCGAATTTCCGTCCGGCTACCGGAATTGGAGAGCCATCAGCTCGACCGATCGCTTTGACAACGGGACCATACGGGCGATCCTCGGCAACGACACGGCCGTCCAGGCGATCGCCGAGGGGCATATCAATCCGTGGCCCGATGGAGCGACACTCGCAAAGGTCGCGTGGTTCGCTCGTGACGACGGCCACGGCCAGATTCGCCCGGGAGCATTCTTCCAGGTGGAGTTCATGATTCGCGACCGGAGAAAGTATGCGGCGACCCTGGGTTGGGGCTGGGGGCGATGGCGTGGCGACAGCCTGACTCCGTATGGCAAGGACGCTGGTTTTTCGGCGGAGTGCGTCGGGTGCCATACACCTTTAAGGGATAACGATTACGTTTTTACGGTGCCGCCGCCCATGCCGCACCAGCCGTCGAACTCTACGCAATGGGGAGTAATCACGTCTTCAGTTAACGAATCGTCGGCCACTATGAGGACGTTGTACGGAAACGCCGCCGCCGTGCAATACGTGCGCAGCAACTCACAGCACGACTACCCCGCGAGCGCGGTGCTATCGCTGGTGACTTGGACGATGCAGGAGGACCGGCATTGGTTCGGCGCCAGGATTCCGCAGCAGGTGAAGTCGATCGAGTTGGTGAATGTAGCCACGGATGATCACTCCGCGGGAAGCCGGGCAGCTTATATGCTGTCCTTGCGCGCCGCAGTGATGCCATAACGAATGGAGCTCCCATCATGAAAACAGTTGCTGGCCAGATTTCCGGATACGAGTACGGAGCGGGCGAGGTCGCAAGGTCGCCGCTCTCTTTGCAGGATCTGGAAAGCCTCAAAATCAGCGCCGGGTTTACAGAAGAGGATGAGCGCTACCTGCGGCTCACCGGAGAGGTACTCGCCGACCAGACGAAGCAGATTGTCGAGCACTGGCGCGCGGGTATCATCGCCAGTATTCCGAATCTTGCGCGGCACTCGCGCACGCCCGAGGGCGATCCCATCCCCGATTACGTGGCGAAGAGCAATCTTCGTTTTCAGCAATGGATTCTCGATACCTGCCTGCGCCCCTACGATCGGGATTGGCTCAACTATCAACAAGAGATCGCACTGCGACACACCAGCGGGAAGAAAAACCAGGTGGATGGCGTTCGATCGACCGAGTTTGTTCCGCTGCGTGACATCATCGCTTTCGTCGCGGTGATGAACCAGACCATCCGCCCATATCTAGCAGCAAAGGGCAATTCCGCGGAAGAGGTGGAGGGGATGCATCGCGCCTGGTGCAAGTCGCTTCAACTGCAGTTGGCGCTTTGGACCGGGACTTACAGCGGCCGGAACGAATGGTGATCCATGAACCGCAGAAAATTTTATTGAAGCCGGCATTGGCGCCACCCTCGCGACCGCAGTTCTGCCTGCGTATAGCAAACAGGAGAAAAGCATCATGACGCGTACCACGATTCATCGCATCGAAGCTGAAGGCGTAAGAGTGTTCTATCGGGAGGCCGGCCCGCCGGATGCCCCGGTAGTACTCTTGCTCCACGGCTTCCCCACCTCCTCTTTTCAATATCGCGAGCTGATACCTCGACTGGCGGACCGGTATCGTATCATCGCGCCCGATCTGCCTGGATTCGGATTCACCGAAGTCTCTGCGACCCTCCACTATCGGTACACCTTCGATGCCCTCGCGGGCACGATCCTGGCGTTTACCGATGCGTTAGACCTGAAGCACTACGCACTTTACGTTTTTGACTACGGGGCGCCGACCGGCTTTCGCCTGGCCATGGCGCGTCCGGAACGCGTTACGGCTATCGTCTCGCAGAACGGCAACGCCTATGAAGAAGGTCTCGGGGATGCATGGGCTCCCATCCGGCGGTATTGGGAAAACCCTACTGCCGAAAATCGTGGGGTGGTGCGCCAGGCACTTGGCCCAGCGGGACTGCGATGGCAATGGGTGGTCGGCGCGCCCGACCCGGATGCCGTCGCCCCGGAGTGCTACACATTGGATGCCGCGATGATCGCGAGACCCGGCAACATGGATATCCAGTTGGATCTGTTTCTGGACTACGCCAACAACGTGAAGCTCTACCCGGCCTTCCAGGAGTATTTCCGTAAGAACAAGCCCCCGTTGCTCGCGATCTGGGGCAAGAATGACCCCTTCTTCCTGCCCGCGGGCGCGCAGGCTTTTACCCGGGACAATCCGAATGCGACCGTCCAGTTGTTGAATACCGGGCATTTCGCAGTGGAAACACATGTTGAGGAGATAGCTATGGCGATGCGGCGACTGCTGGAGAAGACGGTGCGATAACCTGAGGACCAGGAAACGTGTCGAAAGTCTGGCTTATTACCGGTTGCTCCCGATTCAGGTTCCTTGACAGAGCTGTGCGAAGGCCGTGCGGAGCACGACGCCACGGTCGGCGCGGCACGCTTCCGCGCGAGTATGGCGGCAAGCAGCCTGGCGGCCCCCACAAGAGCGGCCCCGACGCTCCTACAAATTGTGTCGATGTCCGAGCGCCGTTGCGCTCGGCACCGATGCTTACCGTGCAGCATTGCAGAGCGCTCTGCAAGAACTCGAATCGGACAAGAAATGGAAGGACCTGAGCACCTCCACCGATTACCCCACAGGAATCGGATCTGGTTAAATCAAATGGCAGCGATTCATAACTTCTTGCGAGATTCGGAAATTGTGACCACCTTTCGCAATACCGTTCAACATCTACCTGGAACCATTCGCGAGGCGAAACTTGGCCCAAATTGGTCGGTGTGGGGCTCGCTGACGTGGTGCGTGCCGAATTTGGAAACAGGAGAAATCCGCAGTTGCCTGTATTCGTCTGGAAGGATCAAGACCGGCACGAGAGAGCTTTTTGACAACCGTCTTGGAGCCATCCGTATGCCTGCCGGCAGAATTACACTCTTTCAGGACACCGCGCGAGTATGCATTAGTGATCTGGTTGGCAGAGTGGAAGCGCTGGCAATTGAGGTCCAGGAAATGTGTCGAAAGACCTTTGCCGACCCCCGTTTGTCAGATACCTATGGTTCTGATTTTGTCGCCCGTGCTGAACTGAGACCGAGTATTCCCGAGCACCGCGCCATCGAAACGGACGAGACTCCGCCACCACCCAGCGAGTAATGGGCTTACGCTCCGGTCCGCAGCGCGCGGATATCCGCAATATCGGTAGTGAACTTTCCGATCAGGCTGGGCTAGAATGGCTTGAGCATGAACAACCGCGAGTTCAGGGACTACCTCCGCCAAAAGCGGCCCTAAACCTTCTGATGCTAAACCCGGATGGATCGCTGAGTGTGCGCAGATTCGCGCTGCCGAACGTGGTCTGGGATATGAGCATGCTTGCGCTTGTGGCGGGAGCCTGCGCGATCACTGCGGGCCTGAGTAGCTCCGCTAAGCGCTATTCCTGGCTCCTGTCGCTGCACGGCCTCGCGCTCGCTGCGTTCGGCATGATCGGCGTTTCCCCTCTGGTCAGAGGGCCTCTAAGTTTTCGACCGATCTCTCTGCTCTTCGTGTTGATGTCCGTTAGCGTCGCTGCATTTGCATTGGGAGCCTCACAAACGCTGCGGCGCGGTGCTCCGGACAGGTGGTTCTTAAGTCTGTCCGGCGTGGCCTCGATCGGCTTTGCGTTCTCTTTCATTGCCGTCGGGTTTGGCTGGCTTAGGCTGGGGCCACCGCACTCGTTTTGGATTTGGATGAGCTCGTACTTCGGCTTATGCGCGGTATTCATGGTTTACCTAGCGCTACGCGCTCGCAACCAGAGTGTTTCGCATTCGGGCCCAAAGGAAGTTCTTCCCCCTCTACGAAGTCCAAGACACGCACGATAAAAACGCAGCCCAGCGAGCGGGACACGCGCGTCAGCATTTCTGTCACGAAATCTCCTTCGCACTTGCAAAGGCCCGGAAGTCCGCGTTATGGAAAGCCTCACCGGAAACGCGCGGATGAAGAATGGTCTCCACCGAACAGTTCCGCGCCGGGACCCTTGGGCCGACAAACCGTCCACGTGGATCTCTAAAGCTGCGGCTCGATGAGAGGTCGTGGAGGTAGACGCGTCGAAAGCTGTTCTATCAAGGTCGACATAAGAGCTGCCGGTCGATACCATTAGGCGCATGACCAGTCGAAACTCCGTCGCCGTCGCGTTGGCGATTCTCGCGATCTGCGGTGATGCCCGTGCTCAGCATGCTTCCGTTACACCGTCGAAGATGCCACGGGTGGGCGCCGTCGACGAGCGCTTCCAGTCTTATAACGTCGAAATGGTGGAGGTGACCGGCGGTCGCTTCTGGAGGCCGTACCGCGATTTGGTCGCGCCAGCGGGTGGCCGGTCCGGCGCTGCTACGGCCAACATGGAGGCCATACAGGCCGCCCTCTTTCAGCAGCGCCCGCCCATCGACCTGCACAATTCGCGTCTGCGCAAGCTCGCCGCGGCGCTCGGCCCGGCGTACGTGCGGGTCAGCGGAACGTGGGCCAACAACACGTATTTCCACGATGCCGCGCAGCCCGCCCCGGCTTCCCCGCCGCAAGGCTTCGGCGGCGTGCTCACTCGGGACCAGTGGAAGAGCGTGGTGGAATTCGCCCGCGAGACGGATGCGCGGCTCGTCACGTCGTTCGCCATCAGCCCCAGCACGCGCGACGCCGCCGGTAAGTGGACGCCCGACCAGGCCCGCAAGCTGCTCGACTACACGGAATCGCTCGGCGTCAGCATCGCGGCTGCGGAGTTCATGAACGAGCCGACCTTCGCCGACCAGGGGTCCGCGCCCGCCGGTTACGACGCCGCAGCCTTCGCGCGTGACCTTGCGGTCTTCGTGCCGTGGCTCCGCCAGGCAAGCCCGCGCACCCTGCTGCTGGGGCCGGGTGGTGTCGGCGAAGGCATCTCGATCGTCCCCGCCGGCATGGCGCTCCACCTGTTGCCGTCCGAAGATCTCCTGAAGGCAACCGGCCCGGTGTTCGACGCCTTCTCCTATCATTCTTATGCGCAGGTTTCCAGGCGCTGCGCCGGCGCGGGCACGCCGCAGACCGCGCTATTACCTGAATCGCTTGCCCGCACGGACCGCATCGAGCAGTTCTACGCGGGCCTGCGCGACCGTTTTCTGCCCGGAAAGCCCATCTGGCTCACCGAAACCGCCGACGCCGCCTGCGGAGGTAACCCGTGGGACTCCACGTTCCTCGACAGCTTCCGCTATCTCGATCAACTCGGCCGCCTGGCGCGGTTCGGCGTGCAGGTCAACATGCACAACACGCTGGCGTCGAGCGACTATGGCCTGCTGGACGACGATACCTATCTCCCACGCCCCAATTACTGGGCCGCCCTGCTGTGGCGGCACTTCATGGGCGCAACGGTGCTGGACCCCGGCATTACGACGCCGCCCGCGGTGCGCCTCTACGCCCACTGCCTGCGCGATGAGCCCGGCGGAGTCGCGCTGCTCGCCATCAACACGGACCGCGCGGCCACGTATGAGATCAACTTCCCCGCCGCCGCCGAGCGGTACACGCTCAGCGCAGGTCAATTGGAGGACCGCGCGGTCCAACTGAATGGCGCGGAGCTGAAGCTCGCAGACAATGACGCGCTGCCCGCTCTGACCGCCTTGGCAACCGCGCCCGGCCGCATCACATTCGCACCAGGCACCATCACATTCGTAACCGTCGCCAATGCCGGCAACTCCGCCTGCCGTTAGTGCGCGCGTAATCCCGGTGCAGCTCTACGAGGTGCCCGGACTCCGCGTTATCCGGGTGAATCACCACTCGCTTGGCGGAACGCGATGAACGAGACTTCACGGGGGCAATCCGGATCGAGCTTTCTCCGAGTAGCCGAACGACAGAGGACCGGCAAAACGCAGCGCCGTTGATCAGGTGTTGGCCGTGAGCCGCCAACTTCCGGATGCGCCGTGATACAGGCGCTAATCGCTTCGCACGCCGCCAAGGCCGGTAAACACTAGGCGACCAGAGGGGACCCATTGCCCAGAACGCCGGATTCAAGGCCGCCGGCCGGGTCACGGTCAGAGATGGCGACAATACAGCCAAGTGGGGCGTCAGCCACGGATCGGTAGCCAGTTTGACGCTTTGACGCGGCGTCACGCTTCGTGCCGTAAGTCGGCGAACCGTTTAAAGCAATGCACTAGCCGGGTCAAACCGGAAGAACCGGAAGCTGGTAGAATGCGACGCATGAATGCTACCTACGCCGCGGACAACATGACACAGCGGCAGCGCCTCTTCGCACTGACCACCAAATGGACTGAGGCAGACCTGACGCGCCGATTGGCAAATGGCTGGTCTGTGGCCACCAAGTTGGCTCATTTGGCGTTCTGGGATCACTACTGTCTTGCACTCATCGAGAGTTGGGAAAGCACTGGCTTCACCCTGTCGTCAACCGAGACGGATGCGATTAACAAAGCCGCTCGCTTCCTGAGTCGTGGAATTCCACCCGGAGCAGCGGTGGAGTTAGTGCGGGCCGCTGCCGAGGCGGTTGATCGGAAGTTGGAGAGCATCACGCCCGACTTGGAAGCGGCAATTGAAGCGAGTGGGCGTGTACGGCTACTTCGGCGTGCCATACATCGTCGCGAGCACCTCGACCAGATAGAAAGCGCACTGGGTGGTAGCGAGCATGGCGCCTGATCACCCGGACGTAAAACGCGCTACTCGTTGAAGTGACGCTTTCCGAATAGCTCCTGGATGGTCGACCACCCTTCCGCTACTTTTTCGGATGGTTCGGCGAAAACAAACTTCCGTATGCGCCGTCACTCAGGACCTATCCGTTTCTCGTTGGGGTAAACTGAGCTGAATCGCTCAATGCCACTGTCCCCAGGCAACAAACTCGGGCCGTACGAAATCCTCGCGCCATCGGTGCGGGGGGTCTCACGGGTGCACCGCAGCGTGGTGGGCACAAACACATTGAACTGGAACAAGCCCGGCGAAATCAGGCCGGCGAACTGTACTGTGTCGCCGGTGCCGCCAATGGTGACGGTCGGCAGCGGAGACAGCGAGTCGCCCTGCGTGGGAAGAGCCGGACACCACGGCGGTTGAGGTGGGGCCAAAACCGTTGGCGTAGATTGACGGTCGCGGCTCGGCGGGTTATTGATAATACGCAGGCGGCACTCCGAGCCGCGCGCGCACGCAAGCGGTCTTTGGCTTTTTTCCGCAGCCTGCCCAGCGGTCGAATTCTCAACAGGCATGGATTACCTCGATTAGTCTCCCGGCAGCCCTCGTGGCATGAAACTGGTAATGTCAGTTCGGTCAAGCACATCCGCCGACGTTAAGGCACGTAAGTAACGGGGTGTAACGTCCTTTCCGCGGAGATTTCGCTTAAGCTGCCCCCATGAACCGGACTCCGGTTCACTTCTTTGGAGGGGCTATGAAACGCAATTCCTGCATGAATCGGGCGCGCGGCCGGGGCGCGAACCCTAGAAATTTCGTGCTCACGTTGGCCGCATTCGCGGGCTTAGCTCCGCCCGGGCTGAGTCAGTCACTGCCTGCTGCCACTCTATCTTTGGGCTTGAATCAATGCGCATCGCAGATATGCGGCCCCTTCCAGCCGACTTTTGGTTATAACGGGCCTTTGTCCGGCTTCCCTGGCACGGCCACGGTCGGGACAGGAAGCTTTGTAAAGGCGTCGGGATTTCTCCCAATCCTGGCCAATGAAGTGCCCACTAGCGGCGCCAACGCAGATAATGCGGCCACTTTGATCTATTATTTCGAGGTTGTGCCGGTGGGCGGAGGTTCGACCGTCGCGCCCGTACAAATCGGAGTTAAAGGCACCGGAACGGCGTCGGTTGGGATTATCAGCAGCTTCACTGCTGGGACCTCCGCTAACATCCTCGCGCAATTGACGCTCGCAAGCGGCGAATCTGGTGGCGCAGTTTTTTCCGATACCGCAAATATCGTCTACAACACGCTGGGGGACAACAGCGGCTGTTCCACTGCAAACACTTCAAGCGCGACAGGTGCCGGCTTTGTTTCCACTCCGGGCGTGGGTGGCGCGACGATCAGCTGCACTTCTTCGTCGATGTCCGGCGGATTCACCGAATCGGGGTCGTATACCATCGACACAAACAGCCCCTATCTTATAACCATGCAAGCCATCGTGAGGGTCGGCTGCGATAATAACGGTCTTGCTCAGGGGCCCGGTTCGAACCAGGCGACCGTTTCCGTCACCAGGCCCACTATCTCGGTGCCAGCCGGTTACACCCTCCTGTTCGGCCCCGGCATCGGCAGCTCTCCCCCGAGTGGGATTGTGGCGCCCAACGGCAATGCGACCGTAGCCGGAGACGACAACTCCGGCCTTACTCAAAACAGCGCTTCCTCCATGGAGGCCCAGACGGTGATTGACCCCGACCAGTTCCCCACTGGGCCGATCTTCGTCACCGGGCTTGCCCAACGGGCAGCCCCCGGCTTGGGAGCCCTCAACGCCACCTTCGGCCAGAGCGTTTATCTCTCCACCAGCCCCAATTGGGCGAACCCCACCGGACACCCGCTGTTGAGCACAACGTTCGCAAACAACGTCGGACCGGACAACACGCTGGTATACACCGGCTCCACCAACGTGGAGGGCGCCGCTTGCGCCGCACCCGGCCCGTGCCCTTTTGCCAACAGTATTCCGTTCACGACGCCGTTCCTGTACAATCCGGGGAAGGGCCCGCTTCTGATCGATCAGGAGATCACCAGCCTCGATTTAACCAGCGGCCAAATGGACGTGAAAGACTGCGATCCCGCAAGCTGCTCCGTCGCCGGCATTGCCGCCGTTCCACTCGGCACTGCCACGGCATCGCAGGTCAACGCCAGCGGGACGATTCTGCAATTTACCTACGTGACGGCGGCGTGCAGTATTACCGGAAACATCACCATCACCGTATTGGACGCACAAGCCGTGATCAACCAGGCGCTGGGCGCCGCGCCGCCTGCGAACGACGTGAACGGCGATGGGTTGATTAACGTTGCCGACGTGCAAACTGTCCTCACCGCTGTCCTCACTTTAGCCTGCCCCGTGAACTCCACGACCACGGACAGCTTGAGCGTATCGCTCAACCCGATAACGACGCCGGCACCGCGGTCCGGCGGTAGCCAAGGGGCGGTCAGCGCGGCCGTCGCCGTCACGGCGCCTCCACCCGTCATCCGGGCGGTGGCGAATGCCGCCAGCCTGCAAAATGGCCCGGTTTCGCGGGGAGAGATTGTGATGATAACCGGCACTGGTCTCGGGCCATCGATCCCAGCAGGCCTGACGCTGGACCAGCCCCGGAAGGCTGTGACCTCCCTCGCCGGAGTCCAGGTGTTATTCGACGGAGCGCCCGCGCTCCTGGCCTTCGTGAGCGCGACCCAGATCAAATGCGTCGTCCCGCGCGCAGCCCAAGGAACGTCATACGTTCAAGTTCGCTACCAGGACAGGGCATCGAATCTCTTCCCGCTTGGCGCCATTGCTACCAATCCGGCGCTGTTCACTGCCGATGGTTCCGGCAGCGGTTCCGTGGCGGCACTGAACCAGGATGAAAGCGCCAACTCACCGTCGCACCCAGCCGCCCGAGGCAGCACCGTGATTTTGTTCATGACGGGAGAGGGACGAACGTCCCCGCGAGATCTATTGCCGGCGCAGGTACGAATCGGCGGCCAGCGGGCATCAGTCGCATTTTACGGGGAAGCCCCGGGCGTGGTCCCCGCCGTGATGCAACTGAATGTGCAGATTCCCTTGAATGTTCCGTCCGGCGATCTTCCGGTCTCGGTCTCCATCGGCGGGAACAGCACACAGGACGGCGTGACAGTGTCCGTCCGGTAGTTATGGCACCCAATCCCGAACAGCCGGTCGCCAACGATCTCACCCGCATGCTGCGGCGGTGGAACGCTGGCGACCGGGAAGCACTACCCAGTGTGGCCTCGCTCGCTTATTCCGATCTCCGCGTCATGGCCGCGCGGTTCTTGTGCCGCGAGGACTCCCGCCACACTATGCAAGCTGCCGAACTCGTAAATGAGATCTACCTCCGGCTGGCGCAGATCCGCCGGGCAGACTTTAGGGACCACAGTCATTTCTATGCATTCGCGGGCCATTTGATGCGGATGGTGTTGATCGACCAGGCTCGCCAGACGCACAGGCTGAAGCGACCGAGCTCCGGTCTCTGCGTGCCGCTGCGCGAAGAGATAGCGTGGATCGACGCATCCAACGACCGCATGCTGGCCGTGGAGAGCGCGCTGGACCAACTGGAAACCCTTGATTGCCGGAAGGTCCGCGTCATCGAGCTCCGTTATTTCCTGGGCTATACCAGCGATGAGGCGGCCAGTCTGCTGGGTGTCTCCAGGGCCACCATCGACCGGGATCTGGCGTTTGGCAAGGCCTGGCTGATTCATCGGTTGCTGGGCCAGACATGCGTCTGAGGCATAGACCCATCGGGCGAATGGAATGGTTGTCACGACAAGCCCGCGCTCGGCCAGTTTGACCGGTCTTCGTGCCGGGCCCCAAGAAAACGTTACCTGATTTGGCTTCCTGAGAGGCCCGTCGCCAACGCCGGCGCCGCCGCGCTCGCGGACCAGACGCTCGACGTCATCCTCAACTGGCAGAACGCCTGAAAAAGTGATTACCAGTTTTGAGTAGACTTGTATGAATCCGTAACATGCCTCTCTCTGCCGGCGACAAACTCGGCCCTTACGAAATCCTCTCCGCCATCGGCGCGGGCGGGTGACGCGGGCGATGACGCAGAATGGTCAGATTTTGGGGACCTTTGAATATATGTCGCCGGAGCAATTGCGGGGAAGATGTGGATGCTCGCAGCGACCTGCTGAGCTTCGGCTGCGTACTGTACGAAATGCCGACGGGTAAGCGCGCGTTCGATGGGGCGCCCGTGTTTTTCTCTGGGAGGGAGGGGCTGGAACTGTCACCGAATGGGGCTATTCTCCGCCACGCCCAGGCGCCGCACGGGCTTCGGCCCTGGCGCATTTCTGGCGTGCTTACATTCTTTGTTGTCTGGGCGCACTGACGAGGCCCTCGCACAGGGGCATCGCGCCGTGGAAATTGACCCGCTCTCCGCTCTCTTTCGCTCGTACTGCGCCCTATTATGCATGCACATGGGTGGGTCAAACCGGGCGCGCCTTGGAACATGCCCTGCAAGCTCTGGATGTGAATCCCAACTACCCGATCGCCCAGTTGGCGCTGGGAGAAGCGTATTCCCTGCTGGGCCGCCATCAGGAAGGTATCGACTGGAACGAGAAGACACAGCCCGGCGCGCCCGCCGGCTACTTCTGCGTCGGTTTCCTCGCTTTGGCGTATTTGCGGGCAGGACGCCGTGACGATGCGGAACGGCCTCGAGCCGGGTTGGAAGAAAAGAGGAGCTGCCAATACATATCACCGGCCGCGCTCGCGTTCATGGCCGTGTCGCTGGGCGACGTGGAATCGGCCTTCCAGTCGGCGGCCAGGCGATTGGCGAGCGCGAGCCTAACATCACGTTTTCAATCCGCAGCCCGTACTTCCATCCGCTCCAGTCCGACCCCCGCTATCAGGATCTCCTCGGTTGCATGAACCTGCAACCCTGACAGGCCGCGCCGATTGGCGGCGCCAGACCGCTGCTCGGCCGGCATACCTTCCAGATGGTCGGGCACTCGGAAGTTATCCACGTGGACCGTCAAGATCGCAGGGGCCCCTTGCATTCATCCATTTCCAATTTCGTGTGCTCCGTTTGTGCTCCGTTTGATCCGTGAAGAGAGCACAGAGTGAAAACTGGGCATTCTCAATCGCCAGAACGAGGTGCCAGGAAACGCAATGTTTCTTTGTTTCCAATTGACAGTCGTATTCCCAAGCTGGACGTCGCGGGTTCGAGCCCCGTCTCCCGCTCCATAACCAGCTTGTTTTGTATGTCTTGCGCGCATACCCTTTTTTCTCTGTTTAGTTCGTGACTCCTGAGGACTCCATTTGGGGTTTTGGGGCTACTCCTTTTTTCTGTATTGACCCGCGTAATTTTCGGCTTCGAACCATGCGATTCTGAGCGTGTTTTTCTTGAACGCCGACTCGGAGAGCGGTTCTGCGTTGACCGTTAGTCCCTCGTGCTTGTGGATGAGAGTGTACAACTCCGTCGGAGATTGAGGGCTGAAGGTGAGGCGTTCTCGAATGAGGATTCGACGGTAGAGTTCTGGTATGGTTTCTGTTGTGATCGTTGGTACCCCTACGAGTTCCATCATCACTTCGAGATGGCGTTTGTTGACGTCCAGGCCTGGTGGTGGCAGTGGCGGGACAGGGATTCCGGGGATCCTGCTGAGGCGCTCAGAGGGGCTTTCGGGTGAGGTTGTTTGGGCGAGTTGCTTCTTCATGGTTGATTCTCCGTTATGAGAGGGTTGTTGGCTGGCTGATCGCCTGATCGAGGGTGTTGATGGCGTCGGCTTGTCGTTGTACTGCTGCTTTCCAGTACACGTTGGTGTCGACGTCGACGCTGTGGCCGAGTTGTTGGCTCACGGTTCGTGGGTCTGCGCCGTCATCGTTGAGTAGGCTGCTGCAGGTTCGACGCAATACTTGGAAGCTGACGTTCCCCAGCCCGATTTTTATGAGGACTGGTCTGATGTGGCGCCGCCAGTGATTACTCGGTGAGAGCGGCGTCTTGCCGTTCTCGCTTGGGAAGATCCAGGCGTTAGGCGAAACGTCTTGCTGCAGTTGTTTCCATTCTTCCAGATCCTTCCTGGCGCTTGGCCCGATTGCTACGAGTCGCACGCCGAGGTTGCTTTTTGGCGTGTTGATTTTTCCTCTGTAGACTCGTCGTGTGATGCGAAATCCCTCCTTGGTTTCGTCGTCGAATTTCAGTGCGTAGACTTCGCCGGGTCGCATTCCCGAGGTGCCGCTGAGTTTGATGATGAGCCGTTCGCGTAATCCGAACGTGTTGATGACGGTGGCGAGTGTTTCCTTGGTCATGACGTGGCGTTCGTGCATGGTCCCGCCGGTGGCGTAGAGGAGTTCGGCGGGGTTGCGTTCGATGAGTCCCTCGGCGACACCGATGCGGCAGAGCATGCGAAGATCCCACCGCAGGTGTTTGAGGACGGCGGCGCTCATGCCGGTCTTTCCTTTTTCGTCGAGGAATGTTTGGAGGGTTTCGCGGTTGAGTGCGCGGAGTTCCACGTCACCAAGCTCCTTGATGAGATGCAGTTGAATTCTTGAGGTAGTCGTGCCCTTGGTGCTCTCCTTCCAGCGCCGTTCCCATATTGGGAGGGCGATGTGTTGGACGAAACGACCGAACGTGATCGCCTCGTGATTGGTGTTGTTGCGCTCGTTGATGGGTGCAAGGAGCGTGTCGAGTTGTTGTTGGGCTTGGGTTTTCGAGAGGCTTGATACGGTGCCGAGGGTTTTCCCTTTTCGTTGCCCATTCTCCCAGTAGGTTGCAAACCATTTGAGGACGCCGCCTTGTCGTCGTTGGCGGAGGCTTCCTCGTTGTAATCGATGCTGCATGAACGGTGCTCTTTCCGGTCGTTCACGAGCAGTACTCTCATGGCAACAAAAACATTACCACGAAGACTCCACACTCGCGAGCCACAACAACAAACTCTCTTTCCGCACGAGCGTCCGGCGCCCGAGCCGCACCGACGGCAAACGAGACGACGCCCTCGCCTTGCCAGTAATGAGGTGACACACGTGCGCCTTACTACAACGTGAGCTTTCGGGAACGCTGCGCACCCTATTTCTCTGGGAAATAGGTCAGGCCAAAATTCGGCGTACCGAGGTCCGGCCGATGTTCAGGCGGCGGGCGATCTCCGATTTGCTGACACCGGCACGGTGCAGTTTCTGGATTTCCGCAGTGTGCACGGCCGCCGTTGCCGGTCGGCCCAGGCGTTTGCCGTTCTGCCGGGCGTGGGCCAAGCCAGCCCGAGTTCGTTCTTGCAGAATCTCCCGTTCGAATGCGGCGAAGACGGCCAGCAGCCCAGCCATGGCTCGACCGGCCGGAGTGGTCAGGTCCAGCGCCTCGGTCAGCGAGACGAAGCCCACGCCCAGATGCTCCAGTTCCTGGAGGGTTGTCAGCAGATCCGTTACCGACCGACCCCAGCGGTCCAGTCGCCAGACCAGCACTACGTCGATTTCCCGGCGGCGGGCGGCTTCCAGTATCTTTTCGCGGGCTTCCCGACGCGCGGCCCCGGAGTTCACCTCGCGGATTTGTACGGCCACAGCCCAGCCCCGCCGGGCAGCATACTCCCGCATGGCGCGACTCTGCATGGACAGCGTCTGCTGATCATTCGTGGAAACCCGGGCATACAGCCCGGCCCGCAACATTTTCTGCCCTTTCCGTGCGTGGCCGAAAACGTCACCGGATTTTGCCTTCGGAAGAGCCCGTTTGGCGGCCATTTCAGCGTGTCACCCGACCATGGCCGGAGTCGATCCTTTTCGGCCAGGAAGGATTCATCCTACTATGCAGCAGCGGGCGTTGCCAGCCGTGCCAACGTGTCCCTGTAATTCCAGGGCATCCATTCCGACGGCTCTTGTTTTAGCTCCTCGGCGTGCCGCAGCAGTTCGGTGAGATAGTCGAACGGATTGGCGCCGTTGAGCTCGCACGTATGAATCAGGCTCATGAACAGATCACCGACTCTGGCGCCGTTCAGCGTCCTATAAAAGAGTGCGTTCTTGCGGTTCAGGATGGCTTTCTTCAAGGCGCGCTCAACGATATTATGCCGCGCCCCGGATTATGCCGCGCCACGGGGTTCAGACCCGCCCGCCTGCCTCCCAATGATTGCGGACGCGGCATAATCATATCGCCTCTCCCGACTGCAATACCAGACAAGGAGAGACTATATGATGACCGGCCAATCGAACGACGGGCCGCCCCAACGCCTGCTCGACGATCAGATTGAACCTTTTCTCAAACAACTTCAGAACGCTGGCTACGCCCAACGCACACTTCGCAAGAAGCGAACTGTCGCCAGGGCCTTCGCCCGATGGGCGAAGTCGAAACGGATCGTCACTCGTGATCTCAACTCGAGGCACATAGCCGCGTTCGTAGCGCGCTCGCCTCGAAGAGGAAAAGCACACGTGCAGTTTGAACTTGCGGTCATGCGGCTTTTCGTTGGCTATCTGCGCCAAGAGGCCGGGCTGCCATCCACGGCTCAGAAGGAGCCTGACTCTGCCGCCGGGGGTTTGCTTCGGCAGTATGAGTCGTATTTGCGCGAAGACCGCGGACTCGCCGAGAATTCAGTTCACGTTTACGTCCCATTCATCCGGGATTTCCTTGCTTCCCGGGTCACCGCAACGGGCCGCATCTCGCCGCATTCGTGGGACCCGTTATCGATTCGGGATTTCGTACTCAGTCATACCCGCAACCGGTCTGCTGAATATGTTCGCCTTTTGGCCACGTCGCTTCGTTCGTTCTTCCGTTTCCTCTTTCTCACTGGCCAGATTGGGCGTGATCTCGCACCTTCAGTTCCCAGAGTCTGCAAATACCGTCAAACCACTCCGCCCGCCTTTCTGTCACCCGAAGAAATCACACGTGTATTAGTGGCAACGGATCGATCGATACCGAACGGGCGCCGAGATTATGCAATTCTGCTTCTCCTCGCCCGCCTCGGGCTGCGTGCGGGAGAGATCGTCTCGCTGGAACTTGGCGATATCCGTTGGCGGACCGCCGAGATCGTGGTCCATGGGAAGGGGCGGGTTGTGGATCAATTACCTCTGCTGCGTGATGTGGGCGCAGCTCTGGCGGCATATGTTGGTGAGGATCGTGGCGTCAGTTCGTCACGCCGGGTCTTCCTGCGTAGATGGGCGCCCCGCTCTGGCTTGGCCGGGCCAGCGGCCGTGGGCCACATTGTTCGATCAGCGCTCGCCCGTGCCGGGGTTCGCCGCTCCGGGCGGGGCGCTGCCCATTTGTTCCGTCACGGGCTGGCTACCAGAATGATCCGACACGGCGCTTCCATATCGGAAATCTCCGAAGTCCTCCGTCATCGTTCCCAGAGCACAACCGCGGCGTACACGCAGGTGGCCTTCGAGGCATTGCGCGGTGTGGCCCAACTATGGCCATCCACGGGAGGTGTCCGATGAGCACCATGCACAAGGCCCTCACACAGTATGTGGCGCTGAGGCGCGCGCTCGGCACCAAGTTGGACGAGCCGGCCAAGACTCTCCGTCGCTTCTTGCGGTTTCTTAAAGACGAAAAAGCTGAATACATCACCTCAGAACTGGCGCTGCGTTGGGCCATGCAGCCGCAAGGTGTACAGCGTGCGACATGGGCTCGGCGGCTTGGTATGGTTAGAGGTTTCGCCTCGTGGTTCAGCACGATTGATTCTCGAACCGAAGTGCCGCCGCGGCATCTCCTCGCTGCCCGGCGGCGGCGTAACAAGCCACACATCTTCACCCCGCAAGAGATTGGCCTGTTGATGGCGGAGGCCATTCGGCTCGCCTCGCCGTCTGGATTGCGGGCGTTGACCTATACGACCCTGATCGGACTCCTCACGGCTACCGGCCTCCGGCCAGGAGAAGCTCTGGCGCTCGATAGATCGGACGTCGATCTCGAAAGCGGCATCCTCTCGATTCGACAGAGCAAATTCGGAAAATCCCGCTTCGTTCCGGTAGCGGACTCGACTCGTGTGGCCCTCGCGCACTATGCAAAGCGGCGCGATGCACTCTGTTCGCAACCTCGGAGCAAGGCGTTTCTCATCTCCGAACGCGGCGACCGGCTGCAGGGGTATACTGCCCGCCGCACGTTCGCCAACCTGTCCTGCGCGGTGGGTCTACGAACGGCGACGGGAAGCCACCGTGTTGGCCGTGGGCCGAGACTCCAGGATTTTCGTCATTGTTTCGCTACCCGTAAATTGATCGAATGGTATCGCGCCGGCCTGGATGTCGGGCGGGAACTGCCGAAGCTCGCGACATACCTCGGCCACGTCGATATCGCCCACACTTACTGGTATCTCGAAGCGGTTCCGGAACTGCTGCAACTGGCGACAGAGCGCTTGGGCAAGCATCAGCCCGGAGGCGAGCGGTGACCGTTTCCAGCTTTCAGTGCCTCGTTCAGCGTTTCTTCACCGATCGACTGCTGAACCAACTCGGTGCGAGCCCGCACACCATAGCCGCCTACCGGGACGCCTTTCGCCTGCTACTGCAGTTTGCATCTGAACGCCTTCGACGCTCACCTTCCAAACTGCGCATGGAAGATCTCGATGCGCCCTTCTTGGGGAAGTTTCTCGAATACCTTGAACTTCGCCGCCGCAACTGCGTCCGGACACGAAACAACCGCCTCGCGGCATTGCACGCCTTTTTCCGATACGTAGCCGTCAGCGAGCCAGCACTGGCGTTGCACTGCCAACGCGTTCTGGCGATTCCATCGAAACGGTACGAGCGTGGCCCCGTGGAATTCCTGACTGAGGAAGAGAGTGAGGCCCTGGTGGCAGCGCCGAATCCTAACACTTGGATCGGAAAGCGGGACAGGACGCTGCTGCTCGTCGCTGTCCAGACCGGCCTTCGCAATAGCGAGATCACCGCGCTTCGCCATCGGGACGTGGAACTCGGCGCGGGTGCTCATGTAAGGTGTGTCGGAAAAGGGCGCAAGATGCGATGCACCCCGCTACGTCCTGATGTGGTCGCAGTCCTGAAGGGTTGGTTGTCAGGACAGGGCGGCAAACCAGAAGATCCTGTCTTCCCGAGTTCGAACGGCGGACGCCTGAGCGCAGATGCACTGCAACGACTCGTTTTGCGGCATATCGCCACCGCCCGTCTAACCTGTCCATCGCTCGCTACCAAGACCGTGACGCCACATACGCTCCGTCACGCCGCGGCCATGGCTCTACTCCGCGGGGGCGTGGACCTCAGCGTGATCGCTCTATGGCTCGGCCATGAATCGACAGAGACAACCCAGATGTACCTTCACGCTGATATGCAACTGAAGGAACGAGCGCTCGCGCACGCCACTCCGAGCAGCCTGGTGCCACCGCGGTTCCGCCCCCCGGACTCCTTACTCGCATTCCTGGAGGGCCTGTGATTATGCCGACAAGCGAGGCCACGAGAATCAGAGATCCTTCGGCAACGTGCCATGTTCATCACCCCGGCGCGGCATAATCCGGGAAGCGGCATAATGTC
>Ga0181538_10001786_pt1 | contig 23480 bp, 15 predicted proteins | sample PEATcosm2014_Bin_40_FD_119773 | JGI IMG/M metagenome (GOLD analysis project Ga0181538, IMG submission 119773) | Peatland microbial communities from MTU Mesocosm Facility, Houghton, MI, USA - PEATcosm2014_Bin23_30_metaG | ecosystem: Environmental > Terrestrial > Soil > Wetlands > Peat | place... | reverse complement strand
TCGTAGGCGAAGGCGCCGAAGAGCTTGAGGGACTTATAAACGCGCCGCTCCGCGCGCAGCGTCAAGTTCAATGTCGTTATATACAACGTGGGATTGGGCGACGTCGGTTCGGCTGGCTGCACGGGGAAATCGTAATAGGACACCCCCGTCGTTCCTTTGATCTCCCAATTCTTCGTAGTGAAGCGCAGCTCCTCGGACAGGCTATAGAGGGAGTAGTCGTAAAAGCCGCCGCCGTTGTCCTGTTCATACTGAAATCCGAGTTTGGTAATCGAGCGCCAGCGCTGGGCTGCGTCCCAGTGGTGTTCCCATTTCAGCTCCGCAGTCTGCTGCCAAAGCGCGAGCTTTTTGCCTGGTATTTCTGTCCCTGTTGCATCGGTGGCCAGCCAGGCATCATGGGCTATGTAGGCCGCGCCATAGGTGAGCGCCATCTGGGAGCCGCGACCGTAAGTGTGCGCCAAAACGACCCGCGCTCCGTATTTCCAGTCGTCATCCAGCGGCGCGCGCCACCACTCCCGCGTCACGGGCAACCCCAGTTGTATCCACCAATTGGTTCCCAGATCACGGCGCACAAACGGCCGGACCCCGAGCGCATCACCTTTTGCCACCACCGCGCTGACACCTCCCGTCTGGATCAACGACAGCGCTACCTGGTCCGCATAGAGGTCCTTTAGCTCCAGCCCGATCCGCCACTGTTCCCGGAGGTATTTCTCGATCTGGGCGCTGGCCAGGAACGAGTCTTCACCCTGGACACCTCCCACGTCTCGCCAATAGCGCGCATCAACCCCCGTCACCGTGAGATTAAACGCCAGCCCATTGAGAGGCAGGCGGAAGATCGTCAGGTCCAGGCCGCTGGTGAAGAACCCGCTGCCCTGCGGCGAGGTCGGACTCAACAGCACATTGTCTTTGTAGCCGATGCCGGCGCGCAAAGTGATGTCCTTGTCCCAGAGAAACGATTCGGTCAAAAGCGCAGGGTTGTCAGGAATGAGTTCCAGGCCGTTGGTCGAAGCATCCGAGGCCGTGCCGGCAAGCAACAGCCCTGACCACAGCCCGGCCACGCTGCAGAGAAAAGGCTTGGCCGCGCGTCGCAACGGTACAACAAACCAAGCGACCCGGGCGGGTCGCTTGGTCTTAGGGGCGAGTAAATAATCGCAACCGCAGCGTCGCAGCCAAGTCCTTTCTTAGTTCCCGCCTTTGTGGCGAGCGTTGACGGGGCCGGCGGCATCATGGGCCGCTTCCAGAATTCGCAGCACCTCTGTGTGGGTGATCTCGCCCTTCAGCGTCTGGAGATCCGCGCGCAGTTCCTGCCGGAAGGTCTTTAACTCGTCGAGGAATGCCTGGCGGTTGGCTTGCAGTTGGGCCCGAATCGCCGCTCGCTCGGCGGCGGTGGTTGCGTGCTTGAGTTGGGCCAGCAACACCCGCTGCTGCTGGAGGTACTTGTCAGCCACCTGATCAAAGCTCAGGATCAGGGTCTTGATATTATCTGGCGCGCCTCTGAGGTCACGGAGCAGAGCGGCGTCATTGCGATCCTGGGGGACGACTGTAACTGTGGTGCCAGCGAACACTATGCGCGGGCAAATCAGGCTCGCAGCGGCGACGCCGACCATCAGAAGAACTCGAAACATTTTCATACTGTCTATCGTTCAATTGCTGTTTTCAAATCGCCTATCTGCGATCTACTGCCGCCTTTCCTCCGCAAGCCCTGTGCCAAGCTTGAGGCCTAATGCAAATCTGCCTGATAGTCAACAGGATAGGTGCTTCCGGCGGGCTTGCAACGACCAACGCAAGCCGGCTCGATTGGGGACCTGCACCCAATCGAAGTCCGCAGGTGAACTGTTTTTTGGGGGTTATTCACCGGGGCCCTGGTCGGATTGCTGCCCCGCCAGGCGATAGCGGAGGTAATCGCGGGACACCCCGAGCAATCGTGCGGCAGCGGAGACGTTATTCCCGCTCTGCTTGAGCGCGTGCTGGATCAACACGCCAATGGCCGCTTCCAGGGCAAAGCCCTGCGGTGGGAAACGGAAATTGGGGTTGAACCAGCCGGCTTCAGCCATTGCTTGCGTGGTACCTATCGGCGTCTGCAGGCTTTCGAAGGTCAACTCCTCGCTCTCCTCGAACACGATCGCGCGCTCGAGCTCATGAGCCAATTCGCGCACGTTGCCAGGCCATCGGTAAGAAAGCAGCCGCTCGCGTCCGGACGGGGTGATCTTCCTCAGCGCCAGACGGTGGCGCTGGCACAGGCCGCGCATCAGCAGTTCTGCCAGGTTCAAGATGTCCTCACCGCGCTCCCGCAACGGCGGGAGGTTAATGCGGTACAAGTCCAGCCGGTGAAACAAATCCTCCCGGAACTTCCCTTGTTCAACCCGGCTCTTCAGGTTGTGATTGGTCGCGGCGATGATCCGGACGTCGGCGGCGATGGTCTTGTTGCCGCCGACGCGCCGGATCTTGTGGTCTTCAATGGCCGTCAGCACCTTCGCCTGGAGGCTCAAGGAAAGGCTGGGCACCTCGTCCAGGAAGAGGGTTCCGCCATGGGCGGCCTCGAAGAGCCCCATCCGCCCGGTGCGCGCATCGGTGAAGGCGCCGCGCTCATGGCCGAACAACTCGGATTCGGCCAACGTCTCGGGCAGGGCGGAGCAATTGACCTCGATGAGTTGCTGCGCGCCGCGCGGCCCTTGCTGATGGAGCCAGCGCGCGATAGCAGTCTTCCCGGTGCCGGTCTCGCCCTCAATTAGCGCAGGGGGCAGCGCCCCCTGCTGGCGCCTGTCTGCCGTGAGAATCCTTTGCAACTGGGTTTCCAGGCCCGCCAGGGCGGAGCCGAAATAGAACGCGTCCTGTTCAACCCGGCGATGCTCATCCGCGCGCGAGCTCTGTTTCGCGCGCTGCGCCCGCCCGACGACGAGCGGCAGTTCGAGCGGATCGAACGGCTTCACCAGGTAATCGAGCGCGCCCAATCGCATCGCCTCGACCGCACCAGCCGCGCCTCCGTGCGCGGTCATGATAATGACGCCGGTGTGCGGTGAAAAAACCTTTGCCTGGAGCAGCTCTGTGCCCCGGCCATCGGGAAGGTTCACATCCACCAGCGCGAAGTCGAAGCTGAGATCGGTGATGAGCTGGCGGGCCGCACTGATCGTCCCGGCACCGGTCACATCCGCGCCGAGTCGTTCCAACTGTGCGGCGAGCTGTTTGCGCAACAGCGGCTCGTCCTCGACGATCAGAATCCCCAAACCAGCCAAAGTGTCCTGGGCCATATTGCCTAGCATGCCTCAAACTGGGGGGAAATAAAGCGGGAATGGGCAGCGGCTCACACGGGCCAGCGGGCTCGATCCCTTGTGTGACCCACAGAATCGAGGGAGATTAATCAGGGTGCAGGGGAGGTTCTATTTCAGCCGCAGGACTGGGGAATAACCCCCTGGCAGGAGTTCGCGAGAGGCTTTCATTGGGTGCAAGTCCCCAATCGAACACGCCTGCGCGGGCCGGTCAAAACCGGCTGGAAGCACCTATCCTATGAATAATCAAGGAGATGTGTACTGGGCTTCAAGGGTGGCACGGGGTTTGCAAAGGCTAGTCAACATGAGTGACCGTGCTCGAGGCAACTGCGCGGCCTCACTCAGGCCAAGCACTGAATGGCTGGCCAGATTTAGTAAACAACCAAAGAAAGCAATAGTCTCGTAACAACCAAAGAAAGCACAATAGCATCATGAAGACATATTCCTATTTGGGAGCCTCTCTGCTCTCAGCTTTTCTCATCGGCGCCAGCTCTGGTCTGGCGCAAGTCAATCCCGGAGGACCAATCTCCGGAGGACCAATCCTCTGGCCACCGCCGCCCCCCAACGCGGGGCCTACGGTGGAAATCGTGACGCCGAGTGACGGCTCGATGTTCCTCGCGCCGGCGGACATCCCCATCGCGGCGTTGACCGCCTATTTCACGGATACCGTTGCCAGCGTCGAGTTCTTTGCCGGCACGAACAGCCTGGGCATTGTGACGAACAGATCGAAAGGTCTGGGCGGGCTTGGGGCTTCCCCGCTGCCCGATGGTTTGTTCTCGCTGGCCTGGAGCAACGTACCGCCGGGCGATTACGCCCTGACGGCAACGGCCACAGACCTCGCGGGTAACACGGTGACATCAGCCGCAGTGGACATCTCCGTGGTGACCAATTTCCCGCCTATTGTTGCGATCACAAAGCCCAAGAACGGCGCCGTGATCCTGGGCCCGACTGATATCAAGATCTCCGCCGCGGCCATTGACCGAGATGGTGGGACGGTGACCCAGGTGGAGTTCTTCGAGGGCACCACCAGCCTGGGCGTGGTGACGAATATTCCAGTCACCTACATCACCAACAAGCAGGGCGTGTTTCCCATCGAGAATACGAGCTTCAGCCTTACGTGGAGCAACGCGCCACTGGGCGATTACGTGCTCACCGCCGTGGCCACTGACAATGATGGAGCGACAACGGCCTCTAAGCCCGTGGACATTTCGGTGGTCTCGAATCTGCCGCCTAAGGTGAAGCTGATCGCCCCTTATAGTGGCGCGACTTACCTCGCCCCTGCCACCGTCGGGATTTGCGCCGCGGCCAGTGACCCGGATGGGACCGTTGCCAGCGTTGAGTTCTTCGCGGGGACAAACAGCTTGGGCGTCGTAACCAATAGCACTTCTGTCACAAACTGGGAGGGCATATACCAGCAGTTCTGCTTCACCTGGAGCGGTGTCGCCAAGGGCTCCTACGAGCTGACGGCTGTGGCGACAGACAATGCTGGAGCGACGTCAACATCGGCCCCCGTCTCTATCAGGGTTCTGCCACCCCCGCCGCCCTCGGTGAGAATCACCACTCCTTTCGACCGCGAGGTCTTCCTCGCGCCGGCTAATATCTGGCTTTCTTCGATGACCCGGTACTTCCCTGACCGCGTCGCCAGCGTACAGTATTTCGCCGGCACGAATAGCCTGGGGGTTGTCACGAACGGGCCGGGCTTCTGGTTCCACTGGACGAGCGTGCCGGCTGGCTTTTATGCCCTGACGGCCACTGCTACAGACGTCTCCGGCACCAACATTGTGACTTCGGCGCCGGTGCACATCACAGTTAAGCCTAAAGGGTGGGCTGTTGAGCACGCGGATACTGAGCCCGCGGCGGGCAACGGCGGGCAATAATACGGCCCTTTTACGCGGCTTTCGGCCGTGGAGAGCTCGGCTCTCCACGGCCTAACTTTTGTATCGAGGCCAGACCGGGTCATGAAGGCCGATGGCTCGTCGCACGGGAGCAGAGCTACTGTGGCTTCTCTGGTTCCGAGGATGGCTTACGATTGATCCCCCACACCTCGCACAAGACTTTGAACATCTCCGGATCGTGTTCCTTCAGTTCAGCGCGGGTAAAGGGGTAGAAGTCGTTCGTGCCAAAGAACGCTTCGGTAGATTCGGCAAAATACTCCTTCTCATTGTTCAAGGCATAGTGCCGGTCTCTTTTTCCGTTGATGCGCAGGACGGATTCATAGGTTTTGCCGGCCACTGCTTGCTCGAAGCAACGCCGGATGCCCGCGTGGTCGGGCCCCAGGAAACGCTGATGATAGCCGTGGGCCAACTCGTGCAACACCATCCAGGGCTGGTCGAGCGTCCAGGCCAGAAACGTCTCCGGGTTTGCCAATTCCACGGCGCCAGTTTTGTCCGGGTTCACCCCATGCGTGCTTAACCACTCCCGCGACTCGTGGTAACACATGCACGGGAACTGGGCGCTCGACCGCTCGACCCAGATCGGGATTTGCCGCAGCTTCGCCAACGGTTCAGGCGGCACAACGCGCACGATTTGATAGAGCTGCGCCGCCAGCAGCTTGAGGGTCTGTTCGCAGAGATTGGTCTCCACCAGCAATTTCTCATTCACCAGCACGCGCCAGCCCTCGATGTTTTGCTCGTGGTAAGCGCTGGTGGGGTCGAAGACATTCTTTGCGGGCGACGCATTCGTAGGAGGCTCTCCCGCTGGGAGACGGAACGCGCAAAGGAAAAGACCCGCTGCGAGAACCGTGGCTGGCAGGCAACTCGGCCAACCTGACGTTGGCAAGCCGGGCGCGCGCGAAGACATCGCCGTTCTTAGAGCGCGGCAGCCACCAAGTCGCCCACCTGGGAGGTGGTGTAGCCCATCTTGCCAGCGGCGAGGCTCTTCATCTTCTCGCGGGTGATCTTGATGACGGCACTTTCGATGGCCTTGGCGGCCTTGGTCTCGCCGAGGAAATCGAGCATCATCTGGCCGGCGCAGATCGCGGCCAGCGGGTTGATGACGCCCTTGCCGGTGTATTTTGGGGCGCTGCCGCCAATCGGCTCGAACATGCTGGTGCCCTTGGGGTTAATGTTGCCGCCGGCGGCGATACCCATGCCGCCCTGCACCATGGCCCCCAGGTCGGTGATGATGTCGCCGAACAGGTTATCCGTCACGATGACATCGAACCATTCCGGGTTCTTCACGAACCACATGGTCGTGGCATCCACATGGGCGTAGTCGCGCTTGATGTCGGGGTAATCCTTCTGGCCGATCTCGTGGAAAGCGCGCTCCCAGAGGTCAAAGGCATAGGTCAACACGTTGGTCTTGCCGCAGAGCGTCAGTTTCTTCCCCTTGTTCCGCTTGCGGGCGAACTCGAAGGCGTAACGCAGACAGCGCTCGACGCCGCGCCGCGTATTGACGCTCTCCTGCAAAGCGACCTCGTTCGGCGTCCCTTTGAAGACAAATCCTCCCACGCCGGTGTAAAGCCCTTCGTTGTTCTCGCGGACGACGACGAAGTCAATGTCCTCGGGCTTCTTGCCTTTGAGCGGGCAGAAGCGCTCGTCATAGAGTTTTACCGGGCGCAGATTGATGTACTGCTCCAATTCGAAGCGGGTTCGGAGCAGGATGCCTTTTTCGAGAATGCCCGGCTTCACGTCGGGATGGCCGATGGCGCCGAGCAAAATGGCCGGGAACTTCCTCAGCTCCGCCAGCACGCTGTCCGGCAACGCCTCGCCGGTGCGCAAGTAGCGCTCGCCGCCGAGGTCGTAGTTCGTGTAGTTGAGCTTGAGCTTGAACTTCTTCGCCGCGACTTCGAGGACTTTGACGGCCTCGCGGACCACTTCCGGCCCTGTGCCGTCGCCGCCGATGACTGCAATGTTATAGCTTTTCATGATAAATCGATTACCTGCGCCTATCGCAGGAAGCGCGGATGCTAGTTGTTCCTCGCCGAGAGGCAAGAGTTTCTGCGCAGTGCTGCGCCGTTTATTGCGAAATCGTAGGCAGGTACTGGCGGTATTAGGCTAGGACATGAAGATTGACTATACCGTGCAGATCTGGGGTGAGGGAAAGCAGTAGATCGCGCATGCCATGCCGTTGGACTTGGCCAGTGCCGGTGAAACGCCGGAAGGAGCCCGTCAGGCAGTGGATGAGACCGTGCGGTTGTTCCTCACCACTGCGGCAGAGCATGGCACGTTGGAAGAGGTCGTGGAGGGACGGGTCGGACGAGTGGGACGGATAGGGCGGATGGGACAAATAGCCAAGGGGGCAGTGACCGGATGGCAGATTCGAGAGCTCCGCTGAGGACTGGCGTCCGGGTGACTGCCCCGCTTGGGAAGGCAGACCGAGGGACGGGTGGTGTGGGCCTGGGCCTCTCCGTGGGAGTCAAAATGCTCCAGGAGTTGGCACTTGCTTCGGCCTCGCGCCGGGTGTATTCACTTATGTATGCCAAACGTTTTGACAGTGCGGTTGCCCAGTTCGCTGCTGGCGAAGGTGGACCGAAAGGCGGCGGCCATGGGCCGTGCAAGGGCCGAGCATGTCCGGCAGGTCCTCGAAGAGGACGTTGCGGCCGGCGCTTCCCGGCCCAGGCGGTTTGCCTCCCTCTCGCTCAAAGGCCGCTACGCCTTAGGCCACGGCAGTGACAATGCCGCCGTGCGACGGGCTCTGGCGCGCCGGGCTTATGAAAAAAATCGCTGACGCCGGCTTGCTAATTGGATTCCTGGACCGGCTCGACCCGCACCACATATGGGCGGCTCGCATCTTCGAGCGCGAATCGCCGCCTTTCTACACCGCCGAGCCAATCCTTGCTGAGGTTGCCGCCGTGCTGGGCAACGCGGATGACGTGCTGCGCATGGTGGAAACTGAGGACTTGGTTTTATCCTTTGATTTGGCAGAGGAGGTTTCGGCTGTGCGCGGCCTGGTGGTGAAATACAAAGACCGCCCAATGGACCTTGGGGATGCCTGTTGCGTTAGGCTGGCGGAGTTGATCCCTGGCAGCGTCGTCTATACTGTGGACAAAATTGACTTCATTACTTATCGCAAGAACGGGCGGCAACCCGTGCCTTGCGTGTTCCCCGGTTAGCTGCGTGCTGCTTCCGTGTCGTGTTCTGCTCTCACCCGGGTGTCCGCACCATAACTCTGGGCCATGCTCCGCGGCTTCCAACCGTTACTTCAAGTTATTAAGCGCGGGCAAGGGGGAAAAGGTACACTCGGCCGGTGAATTGAATTGCGCTCCTGGCGTTTTTGATGCTTACATAGGCCATTGGGTCGGCGCGATTGCGGCGACAAATCCTTCCGGCGGCCTGGGCGCGGATGCTCACGGACGCGGGGATTACGCCAACCCCTAAACGAATATGGCCAAAGTAAGCAAGAACCCTGCAAGCGGCAAACAAGGCGCTACCGTCAGCTATAAAACGCGCTACGGCCAGATCGAACGAGAAAAGGGCGTTCCGGCCAATCCCCGCACGAACGCGCAGGCCCGCGTCCGGACGTCTCTCGGCCGTTCCTCCGCCCGCTGGCGCACGCTCACCGACGAACAGCGCGCCGCCTGGATCAATGGCGGCTTGCAGGTCAAGAGCGATCCGCGCATGGGCCAGTCGGGCCACCTCACGGGCTGCCAGTTTTTCAACAAGATCAATTGCACGCTTGCCCTCACGGGTGAGCCGCCGACCGATGTCCCGACCGAACGGCCCAGTTTCGGCCCGAACCCCGTTGGCGCCCTGAACATCACCAACGACGATGGCGACATCGCCCTCAAACTCAGTATCCCCCGCGCGCCCACGGCATATACCCTCGTCATGGGCACCGCCCCTTGCAGCGCTGGAATGACGGTTCCCCGACGCTTCGTGATCCTGGGCCGGCTCCCCGACCCAGTCTCGCGCGTCAGCGATATCACGGGCTTGTACGTGGCTAGATATGGTGTCCCACCGGTCCGCTCCCGCGTCTTCATCCGGACCGTGCAGGTCGCCAATGGGTGGGAGGACTTCCCCAAAGACACCACTGCGGTCGTCCCGAAAGCGTAGGCTGGGCGTCCTGCCCGGCCACTTTTGAGCCTGCCCCTGAACTGGGGTGGTGGCGGGTCGTCATGGCATTGCGAGTCTGTCGTTTTGGCCGGGGAGGAGCCGTCTCCACCCCGATTCAGGGGCGGAAAGCGCGGTAGGGTGTTGGAGGGTTCTAGGCCGATAATAGCGCGGCACTTGTGAGATGCTCTACCGCTGACATGGTGTGCATATCGTGTACATATGGTGAGCATATGGTGTGCAGATCGTGTGCAGATATTGTACATATGGTGTGCACATGGTGTACATCTAGAGGTGATCCAGCGGGGCACGCCTGGTGATTGGGTGGGCCACTGCGTCGGAGATGATGGGTGGCGCGATGGGGGGAGCGGCTGTTAGCGGATTTGGTGGCGGATGGGGCGTCTTGAATGCGGATTTGCCAACTTGGGCGAGACGCCCGGGGTAGGAGGCGAGACGCCTGCCCCACAATTCTGCGACGGGGCCGTTCGCGGTTCACTTCCGCCGTTCCGTACGGGCGTTTTGAGGGCCGTGGTGGTGGCGAGTTGCGGCTAGCGGGGGGTGGAAACGGGGCTTTTGGCCCAGGCGCGAGCGTGGAGGGCGTCCCACAAGAGGTAGAATAGGAAGAGGGTGTTGTAGCGGAGGTAACGGGAGCCGAGGCGGCGGGGTTCGGAGGCGAGCCGGTACACCCACGTCAAGCCCAGCCGCTGCATCCAGGGCGGGGCGTCAGGCTTCATGCCGGCGTTTACATCGAAGGCGAAGCCGACGGTGAGGATGACCCCGCGCCGCAGCCGGGACTTGTAACGCTTCACCCAGGCCTGCTGTTTGGGGGTGCCGAAGCCGACCCAGATGAAGTCGGGGGACAGGCGGTTGATCTCCTCGACGACTGCCTCGTCGGCGGGGCCCTCCATCCGGCCATCGGTCTGGCATTTGCCGTGGAAGGCACCGACGAAGCGCAGGCCGGGGTTGAGTTTGCCGAAGACGGCGCGGAGTTGGGCGCCGCAGGCCGCCGAGCCGCCGAGCAGGTAATGGGTGGTCTCGGCGGGCGCGCCGATGAGGAATTGGCGCATGAAGGTGGGGCCATAGACGCGGTCGCGGAGGTGCGCGCCGGCCAGACGCAGGCACCAGATCAGCGGCATGCCATCCGGCGGGAAGCAGTCATAAGCGCTGGTGAGGTCGAGGAACGAGGGCTCGTGGCGGCGCATGGTGACGATCTGGGTGTTGGCGAAGTCCAGGGCGATGCAGGCGTCCGTTCGCGCCCATTGACGGCATTGCTCGCCCAGCCCGCGGTAGTCGGTCAGCAGGAGCGGGGTGCCCAGGAGTTCGAGCGCAGTCATTGGGGCGGAGGGTTCAAGGGGAGGTGCGGGCATTCAAGAAAAAACTTCTCAGGTCCGATGGTTCTGGCTAGGCTTGGTTGTTAACTTGTTGAGAGAAATGGTCGCCGGGCGCTTGGCCCGAGTCGCATGAAACTGCTGGTATTTGCTCACACACCGCCGCCGCACCATGGGCAGAGTTACATGGTGAAGCTTATGCTGGCGGGTTTTGGGGGAGATCAGCGGCGGCGGGCTCGGCGGGTGGCGGGTGGGGGCGGGGAGTCGCCCTACGGCATCGAGTGCTATCACGTCAACGCCCGGTTGTCCAAGACACTCGAAGACATCGGCGAAATCCAGAGCGTCAAATTGCTGCGGATTTTCCTGTTCTGCCTGGAAGCCATCTGGTGTCGGTTCCGTTACGGGGTGGACAATTTCTATTATGTTCCGGCGCCGGGCAAGCGCGCCGCGCTTTACCGCGACTGGATGGTGATGTTCATCTGCCGTCGTTTCTTCAAACGAATCATCCTGCACTGGCACGCGGCCGGACTGGCCAAGTGGCTGGAAACCTCGGTCCAAATACGCACCCGCGCGGTGACCTATCACGCTTTCAAGAGGCCGGCGCTGAGCGTGGTCATTTCCAAATACAATGTCGCCGACGCCGAGAAGCTCATGTCCGAGCGCATTTGCCGGGTGAACTACGGCATTCCCGATCCGTGCCCGGGTTTTGAGAAAACGGTTTTGCCACGGCGGAAGGCGCGCTTTGCGGCGCGGGCGAAGCTGTTTCAGGACGAGCTGCTCGGCTCGACCGATCTCGAAGGCACCGGCGGCGATCCGCAGGTGGTGAAGGTGCTATACCTCGCCCATTGTATGCGTGAAAAGGGGCTGTTTGCCGCCGCGGAGGCGGTGGTGTTGGCCAACCAGATTCTAGGCAGGCGGAAATGCCCGGTCCAAATGAAGCTGTTCGCGGCCGGCACTTTTGTGACCGATGAGGAGAAACTGGAATTCGACGAGCGGCTGAAGCGTCCCGAGTTTGCCGGCGCCGTGGCTTGCCTGGGATTTGTCTCGGGGGTGGAAAAGGAACGTGCCTTGCGCGAAGCGGATCTGTTTTGTTTTCCTACCCGTTACCCGGCGGAGAATCAGCCGGTGACATTGATCGAAGCCATGGCTTTTGGCCTGCCGATCGTGACCACACGCTGGCGTTCCATACCGGAGATGTTCCCGCCCGGTTATACCGGCCTCGTGGCCGACCAATCAACGGGGCCCATTGCCGAGGCGCTGCTCGCGTTGATGACGGTCGAGACCGGGGAAGAGTTGCGCGGAATCTTCCTCCGCAGCTTTACCCTGGAGCGGTATCTGTCTGGCTTGGCGGAGGCCTTCGAGCAAGTCGAGGCGTCTCGGCCGGCGACCCTTTCAGCCGCAGAGGCGAGCTCAGTCGCGAGATAGGCCCTCTGCCGCATTTGACCGCCAGCCTGCAAAATGGAAGGGTGCTGCATGTTAAATGCTTTCGGCGCGCCTGGCGGATGGACGGGAGGCTGTTCCCGCGATGAAGCTTAGACGACTTAACTGGATCTTCAGCGACCTTCTGCGCAAGTGGCTGAAGCGCTATTTCGAATGGTCGGCCCGGCTCAAAGGCCAGCGGTTTTACTGCCGGGCGCTGGGGGGCGAGTCGGAGTACAATATGACCATTAACTGCGACCTGACGGTCTCCTGCAATTGTCAGGACTACGACGGCTCAGGCCATATCGGCGATCTGAACAAGAACTCATTCAAGGACGTCTTCTTTGGCCCGGTGGCGCGGCATTTCCGCGAGGAGCTGGCCAAGGGGAAGCTGCCGATTATGACCTGTACCCGCTGTGGCGACTTGGAGCGCGTGCCGAAATCGCAGTCCCGGGCGGTGACCGGGATGCCTGGGGGAGTTGCCAAGGCCGCCGGCGGAACAGAGACCGATCCCGACGGGCAAATCTTCGCCGGTCCCAAGCCCCGTCTCCCGCATCGGGGCATGCTGCTGGAGAACACCGTGCGCTGCAATATCGACTGCATCGGCTGTGACCGGCAGTCGGCGGCGCGCATCCGGACGACGACGCAGATGGACCTGGACAAGCTGTCCCGCATGGCCGACCTGGTGCATGAGCTTGGGCTGGAACAACTGTTTTACCTCAACCTGGGTGAACCGTTCCTTTCGCCGAACATCGGCCAGGAACTGCCGCTGTTGCGCAAGAAGAACCCGGATTGCCGGATCGTGATTTCGACGAATGGAATCGTTCTCAACTCGGCGGCCAAGCGAGAGGCGGCGCTAAGTGCGAGCCATATCTTCTTCTCGATCGCTGGCGTGAGTGACGCGATGCTTAAGAAATACGAGCATTTTGGCAGTTACGAGAAGGCTTACGCCAACATGAAGTCGCTGGTGGAGTATCGCAACGCCCAGGGGCTGAGCCAGCCTGTGCTCGAGTGGAAATACCTGCTGTTTAATTGGAATGACCACCCGCAGACCATTGCGCAGGCGATCGAACTCGCCAAGGCGGCGGGCGTGGATGCCATTTCGTTCTGGCCAACCCACAATCCGTTTTACGGGTATTCCTACCGTTACGCCCTGGGCCGGCTAAACCACGTCGGGGTCAAGAGCTGGAAGGGGCGCGAGGTGGACCTTCGCCCGGCGTCCAGGCAACAGCCCCTTACAGCTTCCAGGGTGTGAGCACCTTGGTGCCGGGGGCCAACTTCAACGAACGATACTGCGGCCACGGACAACAAATCACGGCCAGCTTGATGTCACTGCGTTGCTGCAATACCGCGGGATCGGCGAGGAATTCGAACTCGTGGAGGCTGGGGGCGTTGGAGGGCCTGGCGCCGTAGTCGTGCACCACCACCCGATAGCCCTGGCGTTTGAGTTGTTGTGCGAGGAATAGCCCCGCCGCTTCCTCGGTGATGTAGGTGTCGGGCTTGTAGGTCAGCCCCAGGACAGCCACGGTGTCACTCTTGCCGGCCAGCTTCTGGACCTTCTCAAACAGGTCAAGGTTTGTCTGCTGGTTGATGCGGTCGGAGGCTTCCGCCAGGGGGGCCTCGAGGCCGAGCTGCCGGGCCGTGTAGGCCAGCAGCCGGTTATCGCGCGGGAAACACGGCCCGCCGTAGCTCAGGCCGGCGCGGAGGTATTTCTGGCCCACGCGGCTGTCGCTGCCGATGGCTTCGAGGATGTGGTGGATGTTGGCTTTAGGGAACTGCTCGGCGATCATCCGCAATTGGTTGGTGAAGCTGATCTTCATGGTGACGTAGCTGTTCACCGAAATCTTGGTGAGCTCGGCGCTGATGATCGCCATGCGTGCAATGCGAGGAGAGTTCCGGTTGTATTGCTTGTAAAGCTGCTCCAGCGCCGCGCCGCTGGCCGGGTCGGATTCTCCGATCAGCACCATGTCCGGTTCGAGCAGGCCATCGACCACGTTGCCGAGCGCAATGAATTCAGGGTTGTAGCACACGCCAAAGTCGCGCCCGCAAACCCCGCCTGTCTCACGTTCCAACATAGGGATCAACACCTGGTCCATGGCCCCGGGAGTCGTGGTGGAGCTGCAGACAAACAAATGGCCTTTCTTGCCCTGCGCGCGCACCGCCGCGGCGACGGGCTGCATTGCTCGCAAGAGGAATTCGTTCGAGAAACTCCCGTCCGGCAGACTCGGGGAGGGTGGAATGAAGAAGGTCACGTCCGTGGCCACCGCTTCACGGTAGTCCTGCGTGGCGCGCAGGCGCGCTTGGCCGGCGGTGATGGTTTCTGCCAGGAGTGGTTCCTCGACCGGCGGCTGACCTGCATTGATCTTGCGGACTTTCTCGGGGTCGATGTCGATGCCGAGCACGTCAAATCCACGCTGGGCGAGCGTGGCCGCGATGCAGGCGCCGAGCTTGCCCAGGCCGCAAACTGAAGCTTTTTGAAGCGGTTTCATTAAGTTATCGGTTGAAACTATGGAATGACTGGCACAGGTCAAGCGCGAAGCCGTTGGGCCGCTGAGGCGCTGGCGGCCTCGCCAGACTAAAGCCTATCGTTGGCGAGGGCTCTTGTCTATTACCTAGCCGGAACGTGTTCTGCCTTCCGGCCCGCCCGGGAAGTCACCAATCCGGGTTGGCGTTGAGACGCGTTTCACCTTTGCTTAGTGTCCGGGCAACAAGCGATCAGCCCGTTGGTTACAGAAGTGTGTCGCTCGGAGCGGAAGGCAAATATCCAGTTCCTCCTCCGGGGCAATTACGCAAGCCGGCCGCAAGCCAGCGACGGCGAAGACGCAAAACTATTGCTTGTTCGACTTACACCAAAACCAGGTCATGATTCGCGGGCGCCCCTCCGCCATCAGTGCGATCTGAGCTTCTGTCGGAAGTTCTCGAAGATTTGCATTTGGGAAGGCAATAGGTCTGAGTTCATCGGGGAAGCTGCGGATGACCTCGATGCGGTGCGTCGGCTCGAACACCCGCCAGAGATGTTCTGTAGTGAAAGGACGTATGAAGTCGTGGATCTCAATCAAGAAGTCATTTGGTGCAAGGCAGCCAATGCCAGATCCTGAGAACAGCTCCCGTTCGTAACCTTCACAATCGATCCAGACAATCGCGCGGTTGAGGTCGAGGCGACGGAGCTCATTCCAATCGCACCTTTCCCCAACATGGACGCGTTGACTTACATCATTGCGACTCGCCATGTCCAGGCATAGCTGGCGCGATGTTGGGTCTGTGTCGTAAGCGAAAACAGGTATACTTTCAATTCGTTTGGCAAGCCCGACAGCGTAATAGCCCTCAGCGCACCCAATATCGACGATCGCGGTATATTTGGCGTGGTCCAATTGCTCGACTACTCCATGCAGCTCCTGTTCATAGCTGCCCAAAAGCTTCGGGAGGAGGGTGCTGCCGACCGATGCTTCGCTAGGATATCGCAGGCCAGCAAACGGGCCCGAACGCACCGTGAGATCCCTGACGATCCGGCGGTATGCCGCCTGGGCAACAGATTCAGAACCTGGAACCCGCCATTGATGTTGCCGGTCAGCCAATCGACACAACCGGCCCAGAGGATTCCAAAATCTCGAATATGCCAGACGGTTCCTGGCACTCGTCTTGACACAATTCAAGAGTATGTTCCTTAAAATGCTGATAACAATTTACTCTTTGATGCTGGCAAGCCGGGAAGAGCAGCTTTGGCCCCTGATTACCATAACAGAAACTGCTTCTTCACGCTGGCGCACGTCGGCGAGAAACCGTTGTTGGCCTAATCCGCTCTTCAACATCGTGGATCCGATGGTGCGCATCGCCAGCCTCGTGGGTCAAGTCCGAAACGGTCCGCCGACGCCGGCACGCCGGCAGCGGGTCCGTCGGCAATCTCAGCCAAAATCAGCGGGAAATGGTCACGCCGACAGCCAATTCCAACAGCCAATTCTCCCTTGCTGGCAGGGCAATAAAAAGCGATTGTTCGCCACTCAATATGGGCCATAGAAGAATTGAACGTGCAAGCGAGGATCGCGTGAGCCTCCTTGAATACCGGGACAATAAATACAGCCAGTTTGGAGAAGATGGGATCATTGAGGAGATTTGTTGCCGACTGGGAATCAAAGAGGGTTGGTTCGTTGAGTTTGGGGCCTGGGATGGCAAGCATCTTAGCAATACCTACAATTTGTTGGCCAACAAGGGCTGGCAAGGGGTTCTTATCGAGTGCGATCCAGAGAAGTACAAAGCGCTGCTACAGACCAAAAAGGCTTATCTTGACAGGCTTCACACGCTTTGCGCCAAGGTCGGGTTTGAGGGGGAAACAAGACTTGACAGTCTGCTGGCGAAGACACCCATCCCGCAAGAGTTCGAGCTGCTTTCAATAGATATTGATTCTTATGACTGGCAGGTCTGGAACGCGCTGGAAAAATACAAGCCAAGAATCGTCATCATTGAAAGCAACTCCACGATCCCGCCGGGCATAATCCAGATCCATAAACCGCCCGAGAGTTGCGGAGCCAGCTTTACGGCTTTGGTAAGTCTGGGCCAGAGCAAAGGGTATCAACTGGTCTGCCATACTGGGAATTGCTTTTTCGTCCGGGATGAATTAGTGCCTAAGCTAAACCTGGAAGCCAAGCTGCTGGCCTCACCAGAATTGCTCTTCAATTATCCAAGGCACTACGCAGAGAGACTAATTGAAGCCGGCAGGCGGCTGCTACCCGGACCATTAATGCGCTTTTTCTTCGGCCTCTCTCAACGACTGAAGGAGGCAACCGGAAGACGGCCTCGGCCCAACGGCTAACGACGCTTGGCTGCAACGGAGCCCATCCTGAAGTGGAGACTGCGGCATTTAGTGTTGTCGCTAGCGACATATTAGTTCTGAATGAAGATTCTTCTTTCCGCTTATTCTTGCCACCCCTACATGACTTCGGAACCCCGGAACGCCTGGTGCGCCATCAACCATGCGTTGAGCCAGGGGCACGAAGTCTGGGCCGTTATCGAACGGAGCGAGTATGAGAAGGACACTCTGGAGTACTTGGCCAGCCATCCCATGCCCGGGTTCCATCCGGTCTTTTTCCAATTGCCGACGCTGCTAGTAAGATCGATTCGCGGGACTGGGATGTCGCATTCGGTTTATTATCATTTGTGGCAAAATAAGCTGCTAGGGGTGGCCGCAGAGCTGCACCGGCAAGTTGGTTTCGACCTGGCGCACCATATCACTTTTGGCCGGTATTGGACGCCCAGCGGGGTGAGGAACCTGGGCATTCCATTCGTCTGGGGTCCGGTGGGAGCCGCGGAATCGACACCGCCCTCCTTTTTGTCGGAATTGCCGGTGCGGGAGCGGGTGTTCGAACTGATCCGCGACAACGTGCGAGTGCTGGCGGTCAAGGACCCGGCGCTGCGCGCCACCGCTCGGGCTGCGACCATCGGCATTGGGGTCACGCGGGAATCCTGCGAGGCGTTGTGGAAGCTGGGGGCACAGAGGGTTGAGCAGTTGCCGCAGGCAGCGCTGCCGGATGAGGATATGGCTCTCTTTGACCGTTTTCCGCCACCGCCGGACGGGCCATTTCGCGCGATTTGCGTAGGCCGGCTGCTTCATTGGAAAGGCTTTCATCTGGCGATACGCGCGTTTGGGCTTTTTGCCAGGAACAATCCGGAAGCCGAGTTATGGATCGTTAACGACGGACCCTTCCGACGCGAGTTGGAGAAGACGGCGACGCAGGCGGGGATCGCCTCACGCGTTCGGTTCTTCGGCCATCTGTCCAGTTACAAGGAAGTCCTGGCGAAGCTGGTCCAGGCTCATGTGCTAATGCATCCGGCATTGCATGAGGCGTTTGGCAAGATCTGCGTTGAGGCGCTGGCCGCGGGGCGGCCAGTGATTTGCCTCGACATTGGCGGGCCGGCTTCCCAGGTGACCCCGGAGACTGGGTTCGCCGCCCCGGCCACCACCCCCGCGGAGGCGGTGGAAGCGATGGCCTCTTTTCTAGCCCGGGTTGCCGGGAATCGGGCGCTACTGGCGAGTATGTCAGCGAAGGCCCGAGCGCGTGCGCGCGAAAGATCCACGATGCGCGTCATGGGTTTGGCGTTTGAATCTTTCTATCAGCAGGCCGCCGCTTCGCACGCAACGTCAGCCCGGCGCTTTACTGACAGTTAGCAGGGGGCGTTGAGCGAGTCTGACTCCGCTCCAGCACCCGTCGATAGAATTCCTCGAAACGCGCCCCCGCCGCCTCGAAAGAACAGGTTTCCAAGACCCACTGGCGACCCAGCTCGCTGAGGGACTGCCGCAGTTGGCCGTTCTCGATCAACTGTTGCATTGCCTGGGCTAGGGCGGCAGGGTCGAGCTCGCTGACCAGTGCGGAGCGGTGCTGTACCACCTCTTGCGCAAGATTGCCCGCCGCGGACAAAATGGTCGGCAAACCGAGTCCAATAGCTTCAGCCTGAGCTATGCCGAATGACTCCCAACGCGAAGGGGAGACGAAGGCGTCCGCCATTCTCAGCGTGCTCCACTTGGCCGCGCCGATTTGGGAGTCCAGGAAGCGAACGCGCTCGTGGCAACCCAGTTGACTGGCGAGTTGTTCCAGGATTCGTCGGCCTCCGGCCCAGTCGGGCCCTACCAGGACCAGGTAAGAGTTGGTCGGTGCGGCAATCCTGGCGAATGCCTTCACCATCAAATCCAGACCCTTGTGGTCGATATCCAGCCTCCCCAGGTAGGCAAAGACAAACGACTTCGCAGGAATGCCCAGCTCCTCGCGTGGCCGGGGAAGAATTGAGGCCGGATCGGGAACCCGCACCAGGTTGTGATGCACAAGCACCTGCCCGCGCCAGGCAGGCAGGAGAAACCTCGCCCGGTCGGCCTCTCGTTGGGTGCAATACTGGAGACCGCCCGCATCCCGAATGAACCGGCTGACCAGGTTCAGGTAGATGAATTTCTTCAGCCCGTGAATGAACCCGTAATAGTGCAACTGGCCTTGAGACGTAAAGACATAAGGGATACCCGCCTGCTGGAGGTTCCGCCCCAGACGATTCGTTCTGGGGGCGATGCCCTGAAAATGGAAGATCGAGCCCCGACCTTCCGCACTCGCCGCCATGGCAGTCGAAGAGAAATCCGCTGCCCCGAAATCCACCTCACTGATGGGCAAGTGCTCGATTGGCTGGCGCTGCGCTGCCGGGATCCCATTGTCCACCGGGGAAATACCCCTCACGTCCATCCCATGGTTTAGCTGGCTTTCCATGATGGCCAGGATTGCGTTGCAGGGCCCGGAGGATAAGCGCGCGCTGTCAGGAAACACATGGACCACACGGAAGCTGGCGCTTGCTGTCATACGCGCGCGGAGTCTGGTTGGGCCATGATCCCCTCGCAAGCCGAAAGGAGCTGATCTTGAAGCGGCCCCTTGTATAAAACGTCGGCGCGAGGCGCTCAAGGCGGTCCTCGATCGGCGGTGCCTTTCGACAATTGCCTACGGTATGGCCGCGCGGTAGAAGCGCACTGGGTGGCTCCCAGTGGATTCGCTGAACGTCCAATTCCCATCGATGCCCGCCGTGTTGGTCGAGACATTCTCCCAGGCTGTCGCCGATCCCAGATCACTCTTAGCCTGGACGATGTACTTCGCTCCCGGGGTGCCCGAGAAGGACACCGCCACTGACCCGTCGCCGTTGTTCTGGATGCTAACGGTGATCGGCGGTTGCGGAGTCGCATTCACCAACTCCACCAGGTTGTCAACGCTGCCGAGGAAGTTGCTGTCAGGGAGGTAGGTCGCATCCACGTTGTTTTCGCCGATCTCGAAGAACGCAACGGTAATGATGGCCACGCCGCCACTGAGAGGCATCGGGCTGCCACAGATGACTCCGTTGGTGTAGAACTGGACGCTGCCGGTGGGCGTCGATGTCGCCTGGGTAATGGGTGTCACCGTGGCGGTGAAGGTCACGTTGGACCCTTGTAAGGACGGATTCTCGGAAGAAGCCAGGGCAGTGGCGGAGTTGGCTTGCGCGATGACGAAACTCCCGGCTGCCTGCCCGAGCAGGCTGTTGTAGTTGGCCGAGTCATCCGGCACGAAGTCCGCCGTCACCGCATACGTCCCCGCACCCGTCTGGCTGGCCGCACCGCCCGTCAGCGTGTTGGCCACCGACCCCGGCACCGAACTGGCCGTGATCCCGACGATAGCGGCCTTGGCCGTGCCATCATAGGTCACCGGTGAGTTGTTCGCCGCCACCGTCGCCGTCGGCGTCGCCTTCTGGATCACGAAATCCCCAGCGGCCAGCCCGGGCAATGTGTTGTAGTCGACCGAGTCATCCGGCACGAAGTCCGCCGTCACCGCATACGTCCCCGCACCCGTCTGGCTGGCCGCACCGCCCGTCAGTATGTTCGCTACCGACCCCGGCACCGAACTGGCCGTGATCCCGACGGTGGCCGCCTGGGCCGTGCCGTCATAGGTCACCGGCGAGTTGTTCACCGCCACCGTCGCCGTCGGCGTCGCCTTCGCAATGGCCGCCGTCAAGCCCGTTGGCTGCGTCAGCACGTACTCCCCGGCTTTGGTCCCAGTCAGGCTCAGCCCGCTCACGGTCACCCCAATGTCGGGGCCCGCATTCGGACTCGTGAATGTCGCCACATACCCGTTGGTGGACAGGTCCACCTGGCCGACATCCGTGTCCCCAATCCCGCTCAACACCACGTTGTTCGAGCTGATCGTCGCACTGGTGGTCCCATCATACACCTTGCCGTCGGCCGTGATCCCCGAGGTGATCGTCACCGCCGCCTTCCCAATCTTCGCCGTCAATCCTGTCGGCTGCGTCAACGCGTAATCCCCGGCCTTGGCTCCGGTCAGGCCCAGCCCGTCCACAGTCACCCCGATGTTCTCGCCCGGACCCGCATTGTCGAACGTGGCCGTATATCCGTTGGTGGACAGGTCCACTTGGCTCTTATCCGCGTCCACGATCCCGGCCAACACCACGTTGTTCGAGCTGATCGTCCCACTGGTGCCCCCGTCATACACCGTGTCGTCGGCCGTGATCCCCGAGGTAATCGTCACCGCCGCCTTCTGGATCACGAAATTCCCGGCGGACTGCCCGAGCAGGCTGTTGTAGTTGGCCGAGTCAGTCGGCACGAAGTCCGCCGTCACCGCATACGTCCCCGCACCCGTCTGGCTGGCCGCACCGCCCGTCAGTATGTTCGCCAACGAGCCCGGCACCGAACTGGCCGTAATCCCAACGGTAGCCGCCTGGGCCGTCCCGTCATAGGTCACTGGCGAGTTGTTCACCGCCAGCGTCGCCGTCGGCGTCGCCTTCTGGATCACGAAATTCCCAGCGGCTAGCCCCATCAGGCTGTTGTAGTTGGCCGAGTCATCCGGCACGAAGTCCGCCGTCACCGCATAGGTGCCCGCACCTGTCTGGCTGGCCGCCCCGCCCGTCAGCGTGTTGGCTACCGACCCCGGCACCGAACTGGCCGTGATCCCAACGGTAGCCGCCTGGGCCGTCCCGTCATAGGTCACCGGCGAGTTGTTCACCGCCAGCGTCGCTGTCGGCGTCGCCTTCTGGATGACGATATCCCCAGCGGCAAGCCCGGGCAACGTGTTGTAGTCGACCGAGTCATCCGGCACGAAGTCCGCCGTCACCGTGTAGCTGCCCGCGCCCGTCTGGCTCGCCGCGCCATCAGTGAGAATGTTCGCCACCGTGCCCGGCACCGAACTGGCCGTGATCCCGACGCTAGCCGCTTGGGCCGTCCCGTCATACGTCACCGGCGAGTTGTTCACCGCCAGCGCCGCCGTCGGCGTCGCCTTCTCGATGACGAAGTTCCCGGCTGACTGCCCGAGCAGGCTGTTGTAGTTGGTCAAGTCCGCCGGCACAAAGTCCGCTGTCACCGCGTAGGTGCCTGCATCTGTCTGGCTGGCTGCGCCGCCAATCAGAATATTCGCCACCGTGCCCGGCACCGAACTGACCGTGATTGCGACGGTAGCCGCCTTGGCCGTCCCATCATAGGTCACCGACGAGTTATCCACCGCCAGCGTCGCCGTCGGCGTCGCCTTCTCAGTCACGGAATTTCCGCCCTGGGCTGTCTGGTAGTGGAGGCGGACCAGATCGCTGTCGAGGGGCGCGGTATAGATCGCCACTTCGTCCAGCACGCCTTGGAGAAATTCAAAACCGGGGTTGCTCAGCTTTCCCGTTTCGTCCACTGCGACCGTGCCGCGGCTACCCAAATGCGGAGCCAAGTCGAGGCTCACGGGCTGGCAAACGTGAACGCCTTGGCTATCCAGGTCGCCATTGATATAGAGGGATACGGCTGCCTGGGCGACGTCGTGCACGGCGACGACGTGAAACCAACGATTCGAGGTCACGTCGTCCGGCGTGACCGTGGTGGCGCTTTCGAGCACGTCGCCGTAGCCGCCACCCTGCGCATCAGTTCCGACGATGAACTGGAAATGGTTGCTTGCGTCCAGGCCCAACAGAACATCTACGCCATTGCTTGAACCGTCGTCGTGAGCAAAGAACCACTGGTTGGTGTTCAGAGCGGCAGCCTGGACCCAGGCTTCCAAAGTGAAATTGGTCGCGCTGAGGCTGACCAAAGGCGAGTTGGTAGGAATATGGCCGCGATATATCGGACTGATGAGCACGGTTGTGGAACCTTTGAACTGCATGGCGGTGTCGGGGTCCTGAACGATTGCGCCGGCCACACCGAACCCCAGTCCGTTGGTTTGGTCATACCACCAACTGCTCTGCGTCCGCTGTATGTCGAGGCAGTCTTGGTAGCCGGCCTTGGAATCAAGCCGCCAGTAGCAGAGCAGATTGGGCTGGCTGGAGACAAGGCAGGAATAGGCGCTCGGGGCCCATTGCTGCATCAGTTGGGCAGCGTCGATGGTCGAACAGATGTACTCTTCGTTGTGAGCGGTGACTTCGCGGTGGCCGCGATCCGGTGTCATGGTCAAGTCCACGGCGGAATAATTGGTCGGACTGCGGCCATTGAGAGTCATCGAATCAGTCAGGTCGCGCACCATGATGGGCTCCAGGTTGCAGAATCGCTTCATTGGAACCATGCCAAAATCGCGAAAGGGAATGCAGATGTTGGCGGCGGCCCCCATGTAAAGGAGAGAGGTAATCCCATTTTCAGCGCAGTAGTTGAAGATTTCATTGCGGCTGAGACTGGCAAGGTCACCGGGCTTCATAACCAGATCGGGGTGTTGATGGGTCGGCGGCGGGTAAGCCGGCACGGTCTTGCTCGGCGGCACCATGTCGCCGGCGTCGGAATCATTGTAAGGGGGCGCCGGCGGGTTGAATCCGTTGTCGCTCATCGGGTGGAAGGGGGAGTTCATGATATTACTCCGATAAGAGGTGCCGTCGTAATCATCGAGGCAATCGGAGGGGCAAAAAATGACGGTGATCCCCAGGTCGCGTGCCGCATCCAGGGCCTGGTTCATGCGCGGCACCAGGGAAGCCGTGCGGGAGGCCATTTCCGAATCGGGGTGGGAATTCCAAGTGTCCACCAC
>Ga0181538_10001784_pt1 | contig 23482 bp, 14 predicted proteins | sample PEATcosm2014_Bin_40_FD_119773 | JGI IMG/M metagenome (GOLD analysis project Ga0181538, IMG submission 119773) | Peatland microbial communities from MTU Mesocosm Facility, Houghton, MI, USA - PEATcosm2014_Bin23_30_metaG | ecosystem: Environmental > Terrestrial > Soil > Wetlands > Peat | place... | reverse complement strand
GTTGTCGATAAAGGCGTTGTATTTGGCCATGACCAGCGGTCCACTGTTGGCGACATTGAGCGGGCCGTTGACCAGCTCCTGAAGCGCCCGCCAATACATGCGGAGGAAGGTGGGATTATTGTAGATATTCTGGGTGTTAGGGTCCTCACCGTTGACCGTGAACAAATCCTGTCCCGGGCCCCAGGAACCGCTGTTGCCGATGACGATGTTGAAATCCCACATCAACAAGGAATACTTCGTGCCTAGCGTGCCGATGTAACCATAGAGGTTCTGGGCGTTTTGCGCGCCAAACGAATCCCAGTTGCCCGCCGCGTGGTTGGCCGCGAACACCCGCATCCAGTTTTCCATGTCGGCGATATTCTCCATGTTGGCCACATAATTGGGCGTGCCATAGGAGTTGGCCGCATCCACCAGGGAGAAGACGTTGGTGAAGTCATTGTCGGAATCGGGCGTGCGACGAATCTCAAAATTGTAACGGTAGCGCGCCGGCTTTTTCACCCCTCCGGTGGTGGTGTAGGGCATCAGGTTGCACCAGGATTGATTGTCGAAGGCCATCGTGGCGCCCGAAGGGAATGGAGCCATTTCAAACCAGGGCTGCATTTTATACAGGAAGCCATCGGAGTCATTGGGCCAGTGTTCCTTGACGACATCGCTGGCAGGCACCTGTGTATCCTCCATTAATGTGCCGCGGCGGTTGCCGTTGACATAGACCGCCACATAGCGTTTGTAAAGCCACGGCACCCCAAGTGCGCGCAGGAAGGTGTTGGCCAACTGCTCTCGTTGAATGCTGGGGTCATCGCCCGGACCATTTCCGGGCTGGTGAATCTTGTTGAAGTCCGTCGCGCCCAGAAACTTATCATCATCGTTAAACTCCCATTTGTAATGACACAGGTTGCCGGTGGGAGTGTCAAACTCCTGATGATACGGACTGCCGGCAAATCGCCCCTGCATATTGTAGATCACGCGGGTGTCATTGACGAAGGTGCAATCGTTCCCTTCATTGCTCAGGTCGGACAGGTTGGCCCAGCGGGTGGCATTGGCCTGTGTGATCCATAAATGATACACGCCGAAGCTGCCGCCGGGATTGCCATCCCCAAACATTACCAGACATTCGCGCACCGGTTCATTGTCATTGGGGCGCAGCGCCGGAAAGCGCGTCGCCGCGCCCCGGCTGTCCGTGGCGGAAATGTAAAACGCCACGATTTGATTCGCCGCTTGTCCAGGAATGGTCGCGCTAAAAACGCCGTCACGCGCGATGGCGTCGCCGCCTGTCCCGTTGTCAGTCATGGACACGGCCGTGTAAGCCGTCGCCGGGTCGAGACGATAATACAGCGTCAGGCTTTGCACGCCATCGGGATCATGCGCCTGCGCCGTGACCACCGTCGCTTGGTTGGCGGCCGGCAGGCTCGGCGTGTGGGTCACGTTATAAAGTGCCGGTCCCGCATTAGTGATGTATTGGCTGTTGGGCATTCCCGGCGTGCCGAGGTTGGTCGGCACCGGCATCGCCGCGGTGGCTTCCAGCCAGTTGCCGTTTAACCGCAACAAAACTTCCGGCCAGCCGTGCAGCCAGCGCGCCTTGAACCGCAAAGTGGCCGTTTGGCCAGCCTGGAGGTTGGTATTGGCCAGTGCAACCTGGCAGGAATTATCCCCGGTCCAGAGGCGATCGCTGCATCGGATGTGCAGGGAATAACTGCTTTGATAACCGCTGGGTTCCAGGCTGGAACGCGTCATGCAGCCTTGGAAAGACCAGCCGTTCGTGCCGCTTTCGAACGTGCCATTGGAAACGTAGTTAGTCCCATTGTAATCCACTTCGATGTTGTCCACCAGGCATTCGCCGGCATCCAGCAGGCCAATCTGCGCATAATCAATGGATGGATCGTAATTTGCGCCGTTATCGAGGACGCCGGTGTTCTCAATGTCCACCCAGGAGGACTTTTTCGTTTCGTCGCTGTCCGCCCAGTTGGCCGCCAGGCGGTGATTGGAATGGGGATCAATCAGTTCCAGGCTGCTGCCACCGCCGGAGGACCATTCTCCCCAGCGTCCGCCCGTCCCATAAGTCACTTCGTCTTCCTCAACGTAAATCGTGTTCGTTCCGTAGAGCGTCTGTGGCATCGCGAGCGCGAGTCGCTCGCCGTCGTGCGATAGCTTGCCGGTATAATTGCCCACTGTGTTGGCGGCGCTCAAATTCGGAAACTTGGAAAATAAATTCGTCAGATTACGCGCCACGACCAGATACCCGTTCGGCGACAAGGTCGCATTCGTGGGAAAAGTGAACGAAACGCCCGACGTGAACAGCCAGCCGGACAAGTTCACCGTGTTTGTGCCTTTGTTGTAGAGTTCAATGTATTGGTCGTCATCGTTGCCGCTGATCGGATCATACATCAATTCGTTGAGGACGATGTCCCCAATTAAAATAGCGCTGTTGTTTGTGCCCGGCGTGTTGGCGGTGAAGGCGTAAAAGTCGTTTGCGCCATCCGGCCAGCGGCCATAGGAAATGCCGTCGGCCTGGCCGCCAAATTGCACCGCGTCCAGAATGCGGCTGCCGTCCGGCTTAATGAAGTAAAGCGTCTCGCCCGCGCCGTTGAGCGTGAAGCCAAATTGCGATTGTGCAAATGAAACAAAACCCGCTGGGCCGATGAAAGTGCCCGCTGGAACGACAAACTTATTCGTCGTCGGATCATCCGTCAAAATACAACCCGAAACGTCCACGCTGTTCAGGCTGTGATTGTAGAGTTCGATGAACTGCGGCACGGCTGCATTTTCCGAATGCGGCAGGATTTCATTAATGGCCACGTTGCGTAGCGGGCTTGGGCGGAAAGATTCCATCTGGCCGGGCGAACCGCCCACGACATCGCTGATGTCCCACGCGCGCGGGTCGCTTTCGCCGTACGTCGGATTGGCCAGCACTATGGAGTGTCCCGTGCCGTCGGCCGCCACGGGCCAGGGGTAAGCATTGGTGTAGGGCACCGTGAGCAATACGTTGGTTTGTTCGTCCAGCAATTGAAGCGTCTCGGATTTCTTGAGGCTGCCGTTGTAGGGGCCAAAGACATTGGAAGTCAGGCCATAAACATTGGCGATGCCTTGCGGCGAAGCGGCCAGGACGAAAAAGGCGCCGCCGGGAATCAGAGTGTTGGTGGGGAACGTATAATTCATGTCCGCACACGTCACTTGATAGCTGCTGATGTCCTGGAAAAACGGGTTGGGATTGTAAATCTCCAGGAATTCCACGTTGTTGCCGTCGCTGCGCGGGGCGGGCTTCCACATGATTTCCGAAATGACAATGCCGGTCTTGCGGCTGGAAGGTCCCAGCGGTTCGTGGGGATTGACGGTCGTAGCCACCACCGCATTGGCGGGCGTGGTTTCGTAATCCAGGAATTGCGCCGTGGTCAGTTGGCTGATGTTGTGACTGGCGACCGCCAGGCCGACGTAAATCTGGGTGGGCATCGCAATCGTCACCGACCCCAATTGCGTCCAGTTCGTTCCGTCGTAACTGCCGAAACCAGTGAACAGATTGCCGACGCGGTTGAGCCGTAGCCAGGTATTGGGATAGTTCGCAGGGAAGCTTCCCGAGGTCACGGCCAGGCCGTTGGTGGTAGTGCGATCGGCGAAGAAATCACCGTTCATGCCTGGCGTGGCCAGGGCGGCGGCGAACGGGCTGCCCACATCCAGGCTGGCTCGGGCCATCAAGCCGGCCTGGGCCCAAAGGTCGGACAAACCCAGCCCGGCCAGACAGACCGTGAGGTCGAAATCGCCGGTCTGGAGTTGATACTCAAGGTTGAATTGATCGCTGCTGCCGCCAATGTAGTTGCCCGCGCTGCTAATGTTCACCCCGTTGGACGTGTAGGCGACGGTGGAAGCAATCACCGGACTGCCGATGTCCTGGGGTGCAAAAAGCGAGGCCGTGAAACTGGCCAGCGTGTTGGTGGCGATATCGTTCGGCGTGCTGGCCCGGTCGTGAATATTATTAATAACAACGACATAATTGCTCCCATAGACCAGCGGCGCGGTCGTAAGCGTCACCGTGAAATTATCCGCGGCCAGTGCCGCGCTGGTAATCGCGAGGCCGTTGGTGAACACATAATTAGCGACATCGGTAGCGTTCGTGACGGCCACCGGTTTCGAGAAGACGATCTCGACGTTATTCAGCCCGACGTTAAAGACTCCGGTCACGGTCGGCGGCACGGTGTCGCGCAGCACCGTGAGGGTGATGGGGGCGCTGGTGACGGACCCCGTGCCGTTGGTTATGACACAGGTGTATATTTTGCCATTATTGAGCGCGAGACTGGCATCGGAGACCATGTACACCGGCAGGGTGGCGCCGGCGATTCTTGCCCCAGTACTGAACCATTGGTAGGCCAAGGAGGCTTGGTTTGTGGCCAACACGGAAAAGACCGCACTAAGATTCTCGACGACCGTCGTGTTGCTGGATTGGGCAAAAATGCCCGGTTTCGTGTCCACTCCGGTGTACGGGATTAGCAGCGTGCCGGCCGCGCTGACCGCCGTCATCGGCAATTCCTGGATGCCATTAGGCAACTGCCAGCCTACCGAGAGATTATCGCCGCCTCCGCCCTGCTGCATGAGCGCCTCGACATAATAGCGGCAGCCTCCCTGCAAGGCGATGGGGGCGGATTGCTGGCTGGGGAAATCATACCAAGCTTCAAACGAGGTCCACGAACTGTTGTAGGCGATGAGAGCCACGCCCGCCGGGGTTTCGTCGGTGCTGAGGAACAGATCGGACGTGTCGTCGCTGGCAATCCAGAAGGTGTAATTGCCGTTGGTAGGGGGGACCACGAACGCCTGCAGGCGCTGCCCGTAATTGTCCATTCCCGTGTTTGCCTCGGTTTCGAAGTTGGTATAAACCCTGGTGTAGGCTGGGTCTGGGTTATTGGGCCAGTTCGGGTTATAAGTCGTGTTGGTCAGCACGGTGAGCGTGTCGCCTATGCTGGAATCGAGATTGGTCCAAAGCTGACGAAAGACGCCGAAGACAGGGGGCGGCAGGTTCGAAACGGTCACGTTACTGAAGGTGGAGGTGCTCAACAGGGAGTCGTTGTGCGCCGTCACCGCCAGGCCGACCAACCCGTCGCTGATCATGGGAATTGTTTGGTCCGGCCCAAGAGAGGTCCAGGTGACGCCATCAGTACTGTAATAGCCAGCGAAATCGCTGCCGTTGTGAACCAATTTCACCCAGACCGGCGCAGTCACCCCGCCCACGTCCGTGTCGTCGCACCCTCCCCCGGTGCTATTTCGCCACTGAAAGGTCACCCCGTTGCCGGGAGTCGCCTCAACCGTCGCGAACATCGCCCCGGCCGAGGTGTCATCGCGAAACATCACCCCCGCCTTCGCCCACGGGTCGGTGTCCCCAACGCTCGTGACCTTTGCGATGATAACCGCATTCGCGGTCGAATTCGAAAAGCAGAAATTGAACTGATCCGACGTGTTCCAGATATCAGCCCCGCCGCCCGACACCGTCCAAATGCCCGCGGAATACGAGGCTGACCCCGGGTCGGACGGTGAGCCGATGTCGGCGTCCGTCCACCCGGTCGGGATCTGGGCGGCCGCTTTCCCGGCCGACGCCAGCAAAGCGACCGCCATCGCAATCGCCAGCCATCGGGCGATTCCGACCGCTGGCTGAGTGGGCGGGGCGGTGCGTTGGGAAAGTAATCGGGAGGTGCCGGGAGCACGTTGATACAGAATATGCTTCATAATCATAGAACTGTGTTACAACTACGCCGGCAGAAGCCGGGGACCTGAGCCCTTCTCAAACAAAGGCAGCATAGAGCCCCTTCACTGTGAAACCTTATGCTGCCTATGCTCGCCATAGCACGCCCGCCAGAGATAGCGCTCACGGCCACTGCCCGCACGATAGTTAGTTTCAGGGATTAAAGCAAGGCTTTTCGAGCGCCAATCGGCAATTCGCGGCAGCGGAGTGCCGCCGACCTCCCCGCCGCGATGCCCTTGACACCAGCTCCGTGTTTACTGGGCGCGACCCGCTCCACCCGTTCAACGCCACCCGTTCCACGAGCTGCCCCCACGACAACCGTCTGGTCCCCTGGGACATCCCGTAGCATCGCCGAACCAACACGCTCGCAGTGCAAATGTCCCCTGTATACCCCCTGTATAGCCCCTGTATAGCCCCTGTAAGCGCTTGGCGAGCCGTTGGCCCTCGGCCCGCGGGATATTCGAACCCTGGCTCGGCGGGGCTTTAGCCGTTTTCTCCATCGACCAGAACCGCCAAACCGCAAAAGGGTTGCCAGGCACATTCCGCCTGCTATCGACGCTCACGAACGATCAAACAAACCGCCGGTTTTGAAGTAACGCCATGCACTTGTAACCAACTTGTAACAATGACAGCCAGCCCATTCACATACACTAGGCTTGGTTTATGTACATCACGCGTCGCCAATACAATCGTTGCGTCCGCCCAGCCCGCCACACCGGGCTGCGCCGGTTTGGCTTCGCTCTCCCTTTCCTCAAAAGCTACAGGATACCATGACCAATATCGCATTCTCACCTTTCTTTGCCAGCGGCGCATTGCGCTTCGCCTTTGAGAAGGCCACGACCGAAGGGAAGACGTGCATCGTCGCGTTGATCATTCTCTCCATTTTCAGTTGGACGGTCATCATCACCAAAGGCCGCCAGCTTTACCGGGCGCGCAAGGCAGGCAGGAAATTCTTCAAAGCCTATCGCGAGACCAGAGACCCCTTGGAACTTGCCCGCAGCGGAGTTGAATTCGACGGCGCGCCCGCGTACGAACTCTACTACACCGGGGCGGAGGAAGTAGAATACCACCTGAAAAACAATCCGGTTCAGGTCGAGCAAGGCAAAGCCGTGGCCCATGGTGACAGCCTGGAGGCCACAAAGGCGGATACTGACCTCCTGGCGCGCCGGATCACGACCAAGATTGGGGCGTCCTCTTTTGACCAGGTGAGGGTTTCGCTGGAGCGGGCGGCGAGCACGGAGGCCCTGTCGCTGGAGAAGGGCATGATTATTCTCTCAACGGCGGTAGCCGGAGGGCCGTTCATCGGCCTGCTGGGCACCGTTTGGGGCGTCATGGAAACCTTCTCCGGCATCGCGAAAGCCAACACCGCCAGCCTCGCGGCCATGGCGCCGGGCGTGGCGGGCGCGCTCATCGCGACGGTGACGGGCCTCTTCGTCGCCATACCCGCCATGTTTGCTTACAACTACATGGTCACGATGGTTCGCGCCATCACGCAGGAGCTCGACTCGTTCGCCAGCGAATACGCCACGGCCATCGAACATAAATACGTGGATAACCGGTCCATGGTGGACGAGTTGCGGGAAGCGCTACGGCCGGAAGCGAAGGAGCCATCATTCGCCGAGCCGGCCTTCCGTGATTGAGAACAGCGGCCTATGAAGAAATGTTCCAAGAGCCATCACGAGGCGCTGGCGGAGTTGAACATCACCCCGCTGCTCGATCTGGCCTTCGTGCTCCTGGTCATCTTCATCATTACCACCACGCCGATTGTGAATGATCTCGACGTGGATCTCCCCTTGGCCGCCAAGCGGCCGAAGGACCCGAAACCGAAAGTCACCTACGTCACCGTTGAAAGCACCGGCCAGATATACCTGAATAAGGATGAAATGGATGTCGCCTCATTGCAGGACAAGCTGATTGGTATGCGCCTGGAAGACCCGGAATTGAACGTCGTCATCCGCGGCTCGGCCAAGACCAAGTACCAGAACGTCGTAAGCGTCATGGACGTGCTGCAGCAGGCCAACGTGGGCAAAGTAAACCTCGCCACCGAACCTTACCCGGATGGCGCCGTTAAGAAGGAGTAATTAATATGATCCCGCAGCGCAAAAAACGTAACTCGTCCAAGGTCAACCTGACCATTTCATTCATCTTTCACGGACTGCTCATCCTGGTCGTGTTCTTCTTTGCCGCCCGCGAAGGCCTGGTGGGCAAGAAGCTCAAGCAGCTCGCGGTTACGATGGTGCCGAAGGAAAAGAAGCCCGCCGAGCCTCCCAAAGAGAAGGCCGCTGAGCCCAAAGCCGAGCAAGCCAAAACGGACCAGGCGCCGAAAGCCGCTGCTCCTCAACCGAAAGTTGAGACCGCCGCCGCTCCGCCGCCGGCCGCCGGGGATACGGTGCCTTCGGTCGCTCCTGCCCCCTCGAGTCTGCCCGCGTTCGAATTCGGCGACGGCGCAAAGGCAGTGCTAACCATTTCCGACACGAACGGCGTTTACAAAGAACTCATCCAGCGTACCCTCCGCTCGCGCTGGAACCGCCCGGAGGACATCGCGGACGAAACCTTTGTCGCCGAAGCCGAGCTGGACTTGGACGCAAAGGGCAAGGTGACGGATTACCACTGGCTTAAGGGCTCGGGCAACAAGCGCTGGGATGATTCTGTCAAGGCGGTTCTGGCCCAGACGAAGACCATCAGCCGTCCGCCTCCCAAAGGTTTTCCCCTGCAGTTTCCCGTGCGCTTTGACGTCGAGACCAGCCGGACCGAGCCTTTGATTCAGCTCAGCAGCCAGTGAAGAAGTTCTCCAAAGGCCATCACAGTTCTCTGAACGAGCTGAACATCACGCCGCTGCTGGACCTCGCCTTCGTGCTCCTGGTGATCTTTATCATCACCACGCCGCAGTTGTCGAACGATTTGGAGATGAACCTGCCGACGCCCAAGAAGGAGAAGTCGCCCGCCACGCCCCCGAAGATTAACCGCATAAGAGTGCAAGCCAACGGGCGCATCGCGCTGAACGACGAGGCGCTGGAGCTGCCCGCGCTCAAGCAAACGCTCGTCGCCATGAAGACCAGCGACCCCGACCCAAACGTGGTCGTCCTCGGCGCCGCTGACGTGGATTACAGCCGCGTCATCAGCGTGCTGGATATCTTGCAGCAGGTGGACATTACCAAGGTCGGGTTGGCGACGGAAACCGTGCGCCAATGAAGCGCTGTCCCGGCAGAGAAACAACTAAAGGCGCGCCAGGGCCAGGCGCACGATTTCTTTCTCTTCCGGCAACAGCTTTGCCCCTGCGGCCCGTTCCAAAGGCGCTTTGGCAGCGTCTTTGTGTCCAGACTCCTCCTGGACGACCCCGTAATAGGCGGCGACGGAGGGGATTTGGAGATATTCCGGTTTCAGGCTGCTGACGACCTTGAGCGCCTCGTTTTGTTTGTTCTGCACCAGCAGCGAATAGGCGTAGGTGGAGATGTAGAAAGGATTCTCCGGGGAGCTGTCGTAGGCCTCCCGGGCGAGGCGATACGCTTTGTCCAGGTCGGCTTTCCGGAGCAGGGAAATGTTCGCGAGATTGTTCTTCAGCCGGGCGTTCGAGGGATCGACGGCGTAAATCTTCGCGAGGAAATCCCCCAGCGCGCGCGTGTTCCCCACCGCATAGAGTTTATTGACGAGCTGGTCCGCCGCCCACTTCTCTTTTGGGAATTGGGAGATAATCTCATTCAGAACCTCGGTGTTTTGCAAGTCCCAGCCCCAGCCAGCCGTCACTTGCGCCAGGCGGACCAGCCGGTCAAGCCGGCGCGCGGACAGGTGCAGCGCCTTGCGCCAGGTCGTCTGCGAGGCCGAGTCCTGTCCCAATGAACGCTCGCCGAGGGACTCCAGGGCCAGCCGGAAACAATTGGCCTCGGCCCAATCCTGCTTTTGCACGAGGGCAAGCAGCCCTCTCCAATCCTTGAGCGCGATCTGGCAGTCGGCGATGATCAGCGGCACGGGCTGATTCGTCTGGGTGGGCGGTGGCAGGGTCTGCAACCAGCGCAGCGCGTTGGTGGGGCCCTCGGTCCTCGCCATCCATTGTCCCAGGGCGAAGGCCTGAACTGGCGAATTGGTGGCCCCCTGTTTCAGGGACGCGAGCCACGGTCCGAAATCCGCGCCGTTGGCCAGGCGGAGCAACTGCAGGTAATCAATTCTGTCCCCCACCGACGCCGCGGGATCGCGCACGATCTCGGCGGTGTAATTCATGGCTTTGGAATAGAGCTTGCGGGTGCTGGCGTCCGCCGCCAGGTAGCGAAGGGCGACCACCCGGAACTCAGAATTGGTGGCCACTCGCTCCAGGGACAAACGGGCGGCGCTGGCAACTTCGCTATTGGTGGACGCCAAGCCAATGGTATCGAGGTTCATCACTACCGAAAGGTTGCCGGGTTCCAGGCGCAACGCCTCACGGTAATGCTTTTCGGCCTCGCCATTCTTGCCGAGGCCCCACGCCAGCGCGCCGGAGAGCTTGTGATACAAGGCCGTGCCTTTCGACTTCTCATCCAGGCCGGCCATCGCGTTGGTAGCGGATTGGAAGTCGCGCAATTTGATGGCGGTCTGTGCCCAGGCCAGCCGATTCGACATATTGTTTGGCTGAAGCTGGGCGTTCCGAACGCGCCAGCCGAGTGCCGCAGGCAGACCGGCTGACTCCAGCATGTCGGCCATCATTTCTCCGGCCGGGAGACTGATGGGATTGACCTGGAGCGCGCGCTGCAGGCACAGGACCGCGTTCCGCCCATCCTTCTTCTCCAGGCAACTCTTGGCTTCAGCTATCGCGCGCCGTTCGGTGGCCTTCTTGTAGGCCTTGCGCCCAAACCAGCCCCCCGCGGCGACCAGGGCCATCACCAGCACAAAGACCAGCATCTTCTTGACGAGACTATTCATAAGCATCCTTTCAAGCCGCCGCAGTCGTCGGGCGCCAAGCCGCGCCGCCTGCGGCTATCCAGCCCCGCCGCGGGCCGTCTTCCGCCGCCACAATCAACTGGCTGCGGTCCAACTCCACCGTGGTTTGGCGTCCGAGAAAATCGAGCAGCACGGCCACGCGTTGGCGGGCCGGCATCACCCGGCTTACGACTGCCTGCAACCCGTGCATCGCTCCGTCGGCAATCTGCACCGTATCGCCCGGCTGGAGGGTGTCCTCAACGACCCGCAAATCCTGGCCCGCCATCGCGGACTGCAGCTCCTGGATGGCCGCCTCGGGGACCGTCGGCCAGCGGCTGCCAAAATGAACGACCCCGCGCACCCCGCGAGCGGCCTGAACGCGGCGCAGCGAGACCAGCAAATCGAACCGGGCAAAAAGATAGTTCTGAAACAGGGCCTCGGTGACCCACGCCGGTCCGCAGCGGGTCAGGCGTTTGAACCGGATTCTCGGCAAAAAGACTTCGATCTCGGCTTCCTGGCGGAGCTGCGCCGCGGCAAGGTGCTCCTGCTTGGGAAGCGTGCGCAGGCAGAACCACGCTTCGGCATCAGGCCAGGCGTCCAGCCGGCCTGGCTCTCCTCGGCAATTGAGCACGCCGGGGACACCGGCTCCGAAAGCCGAAACTGCCTCCGCTCGGTCCAAATAATCTCCCGCGTCATGCATGTCATTTCACTCTCGGCGCCGCCCGGGATGCGGCTCGGCATCCCCATCAAAACATCCGGTCTCTTGACCGCCACATTGGCCTGACTCAGTCGAGCAGGAAGTAAAGTAGAGCACAATGCGAGCGAGCGGCAAAGACAGTCAAAGGCCACGACCTCAAGTCTCAGGACATCCCGTTCCAGCTCTGTTGCTGGCTGATTCACAGGGGAATACGCCTGGGGCGATGGCCTTCCCGTGCGCGCGGGGCGCCGCGTAACCTGATCTTCACCCGCTCGCCACAATCGACGCATTCAAGGCAGCTAGAAGTTGAACGTCTTGGTCGGCACGTGGACAATATCGTACGGCTTCAGATAGAAGGGCGCGTTCTCCTCACCCTGGAGCGCGCGCTTCAGATTCAGCCGATACATCTTCTGTTTTCCGTCCTCCACCCGCAGCACGCTGACCTGCGATGGCTTGGCCCGGGTTGGGTCAAACCCTCCCGCCTCCATGATCGCCTCCAGTGCGGTCATGGGCCTCTCCATAAGGACTTTGCCGGGCTTAAGCACCGCGCCCGAAATATAGACGCTGGTGGCGGAAGCAATGAGTTTTACCGTGATGACGTCATTTTTCACTTGCGGCTTGTAGAGTCTCCCCAATTCCGTTTGCAGTTCCACGACTGTTCTGCCAGCGGCCTTTACCGCGCCGACGGTTTCCAGGTTGAGCACCCCGTCCAGCGTGATCTTCTGCACCGCATTGAAATTGGTCGAATACTGGAAGGTGATGCTGACGACATCCCCTTCCTGGAGTGAATTGGTGGCGTAGTTGGCCGCCCGAGCGTCAAGCCGTGGGGGCGCAACCGCTCCCTGATTCGCCGATTGGGCAAGAATCCCATCTACGTTGTAGAAAAGCGGCGGAGATTGGCACCCGGCGAGGAGCAGCGCCGCGCCGCTTAGCAGGCACGCTGCCAGCACTCGGCAGGCATTGGCAGCGCGATGGCTCGATTTGTCCGCCTTTCGCGCGGAATTGCTAGCTGGCACATTCATAAATTGACGCAAATGAGACCGGTTTGAACCCTGGCTCGCCGGATCAGCCCCAGGGCGCATAAGTAAATAGAACGGGCCGGAGAATCAAGCGGCAAACGCGCCCCCCCGGCCAAGTTCACACGTCCGTAACAATCGAAATCCCCGCCGATCCGCATCTCAAAAGGCATAGCTGACGCTCAGGGTGACGCTGTTTTGTTTGTAACCCCTTCCGGCGAGATTCGATTCCCGCAGATAATAGTTGTAGCTCAAGCTGGCCGCGAACTTTTCCCGGAATTGCCACGCGACCGACGGTCCAACGGCATATTGGTCGAAGTTCTCGGTTTGGTTGAGCAGGAAACCGAACCCCGGAAAGAGCAATACCAGGTTCTGAAAGGTCTGGCTGCCTTGCACATAACTGAAATTGGCGCTCAGCGCGATTCTTGGCGTGAGGGCCAGGGACGCGGAGTAATTGGCCGTGAGTTGCTCGAGGTAGCTGCTTCCGGCATTCACGCCCAGACTGACATTGCGCTGAACGCCGATCTGGTGCGACAGGAAATCAGTCAATTGGTGGCTCACCTGCAACCCCACATAATACGAATTGAGGCTGCTGCCCGGGCTAGAACCGCCGCTGACATCGAAGAAATAGAGAGTTGGCCCGCCGCGCAGCGTGGCGTGGATGGCCTGCGTGACTTGCCATTCGGCGTAAGGCCCCACACTGATGCTCTCGGTGCCGCTTTGGGCGGAGACCTGGTATTTGGTCAGGCTGGCGCTGGCCTCCAGGCCGGCCTGTGTGTTTTCGGCAAACCGCCAGGCGCTCCGCGCAAAGAAATACTCCGAGGCGCGGTTCACATACTCAAAGGCCGTCGAGTCGGAGAAGTAATTGTCGTGGCTGTAACCGGCCTGAAACTGCCATTGGTTCGGGAGCCAGTTGACCCGCGCGCCAATGGTATTATCAAGGACTGGAAATATGACGATGCCGCTTAGCGCCGGTTCGTTGGCGACGTTCTGGGAGTAGCTGAACTGGTCGAAGAACGTCAGCCAGCCATCGTCAAAGAATACGTTCCACGCCAGTGCCGAATTCGGCGCGACTTCTACGTAGCTGAGTTGTGGATTCTTCACGTAGTAGGCGTACCCAATCCGGGAGCTCAGGCTCAGGTCGGACTGTGGCGTCGCCGGCCAGAAGAACCCCACGTTCGCCCCGGCCCGCAGAATCGCATCAGCTACAGGATCAGTTTGGGAGTAATTGATGTTGTCCGAGTAACTCACGCTGCTGTACAAGCCGAGCGAGAGTTGCACCGGCCCCAGATGTGGCTGGTCGGGCGCCAGGGTTGCGACCGCGTTTTGCGCCGGTTGAACGGCCTTAGCCACCGCGAGCGAACTGATCAGCGCGTCCTGCCCTGTCGCGCTGGCGCTCACTAGCGTCACCATCGCCCCGGCGACCAGGGACAGGGTCGAGCTGGCGCTTCGCCCTCCGGGCCGGCTCTCGGCAGACCTCCTGCCGCAGGACCGCGGGTAGCGGACCGCAGGAGCAAGGCCATCCTGCAAAGGCACCAATTCGGGCATAAGACGACAAACCACGGCCTTCTCTCGCAGCCGGCCCCACAAATCATCCGCTGGTGGGGTCGCCGGAAGCGGCCAAGAGATACTGAGAAGCGCTCCCTTTGGCAATTGCTTGATTTCGCCTCCCTGGAGGTCCTTTCGCGGGGCGGGTCGTTTGCGGCGGCGCCTCAAGCCGACGTTGTCGTCGAAGTGTGCTCCGCGGCGAGCGGACTTGGGATGCTCAAGACCCTCAGCGGAATCGGCACGCGCGGCGCGGCGACTCGCCACTTGCGGCCAGCAACTGCCCGGTAAGACTTGCGCGAGCAAGACCTGTTAGCCAGGCAAACGTAGCAGACTCGGCTGCCGGCATCAAATTCCTTCCCGTAGCACGGCGCATCTGAAAACTTCGGTTCTCGCATGACCACATCCTAACTTCGCCTGAGCCGACCGCACGTTACGAAGTGGAAACGTTTACCAGAAATGGCTTGCAGAAGAAGAGTCGATTTGATAAGCAAACCGTCAGTCGTATAATCATAGTTGCAACTCTACGAGGCTTATGAAAAGCTTCCCATTAATCACCTTGGTCACCCTGATTGCAGCAAGCAGCCCTCCCCAGACTTATGCTCAAGGCACTATGGCAACGCTGTCCCTGTTCATCAATGGCGGCGGCAGTGTTTCTCCGCTTACTAATGGTGAGTTGTTGGAGGTTGGCCAAGACTACAATGTGGTAGCCATTCCGGATGCCGGTTTCACGTTCAGCAGTTGGCAGCCTGTCAATGTATTTACTTTTACCAGATTCGTCATCGACACGAATGGGATGACTAATCCGGTGGTGTCAGTGGTTGCGTCGCCTGTTGCGGCATACACCAATCAGCCGTCATTGGATTTCATCATGCAGCCTGTGGTCGTGATTTATGACAGTCCCGGGGTCATGACCATAACCGAGAGTAGCGGGTGGCAGGCTAATTTCGCGCCAATTGCCCTTGGTATTCAGTTAAGCGGCTCCGCAGTGATCCTGACTTGGACAAACTTGTCGTGTACTTTGCAAGCGGCTCCGGCGCCAAGCGGCGCTTACACCAATGTTTTAGGGGCGGTCAGTCCTTACACGAACTACATCTCTGGACCATCTCAATACTTTCGGCTGATGTCGAATTAGTGCCTGGATGAGCATTTGCCAACGAAAGCCGAACCTAAGGTTTTCGCAGGCGATAGAACGTGGCCCCGGCGCCGGGGGCGTTGGTGACCGCCAGGCTGAGGCCCGAGGCGACGGGCATATTCGTGCTCCCCTGCCAGGACGCGTCGGCGCCAAGGCTAAGGCTGGTCTCCAGGGCAAAACCTGCCGCCGCCGCCGAGGCCGGCCACGCGACGATGACTTGACCACCGGCTAGCGAAATCTGCAAGGCGGCTGACCCGACAGAACCCTGTGCCGCCTGGCCAAAGCGGATCGTGTTATTGTCCGTATCGGCCACGTAGAGATTCCCGGCGCTATCAACTGCGATTCCGCTCGGGTCATTGAACCGAGCGTCTGCGCCCGGGCCATCCACGCTGCCGGAAACGCCCGCCGCTCCCGCCACCGTCGTCACCACCCAGTTCGTTCCCACCGGCGCAACCTTCCGCAGCGTATGGCTGAACGCGTCCGCCACGTACAGGTTACCTTGCGCATCGAGCGCAATGCTCGTGGGGGAGGCAAACCGCGCCACCGCGTTGGTGCCATCGGCAATTCCATAAAACCCCGGCGACCCGGCGATGGTGGCCACCGCCCAGTTAGTGCCCGCAGGCGTCAGCATCCGGACGGTGTTGTTCGCTTTGTCGGACACGAAGACATTGGTGGCTCCGTCCACGGCCACCGCCGTAGAGTGGAAGTACAACTGGTTCGTCCCAAAGACGTTGGGATCTACCACGTATGCGCCCGTTGAGCCGGGGAGGGTGGTCACCGCGCCCGCCGGCGTGATGAACCGCACGCCGTTCGTCCCGCCGTCCGCCACATAGAGATTGCCCAGGCTGTCCAGGGCGAGTCCGGAGGGTTGGTAAAAGAGTGCATCGGCGCCGGTGCCGTCCAAGGCTTGCGGCGCGCTGCCCAGGGTGAACCCATTGGTGGCCAGTTGGATGATGTTCGTCACCCCGTTGATAAGGGCGGTCACGGTCGGCACGTTCGTGATGATGACCGACACATTGGTGACGCCTCCAGCCACATTGGTGACCAGCCCGGAATAATTGACGAAGGACGCCTGGTCGGAGAAGGCAGTCGAGACATTAGTCGCCGTCCCGACCACATTCGTAATCAGGCCGTAATAAACAGAGCCTGACCGCCCGGCCACCGTGGCGACCATCCAGTTGGTTCCAGTCGGCGTGAGCTTCCGGATTTCATTATTGAAGAAGTCAGCCACATAGACATTCGTGCTGGCATCCACCGACACCGCGGCGGGGAGGTTGAAGGAGGCATTGGTGCCGAAGCCATCAGCGCTGCCCGCAAAGTTGGTGGCCACCCCCGCCAGCGTGCTGACCACCCCGCCCGGGGCAATCATGCGGATGGTGTTGTTTTGGCTGTCGGCCACATAGACGTTGCTCCCGGCATCTACGGCGACCCCCAGCGGAGCACTGAACCGCGCCAGGCTCTGGCTGCCGTCGTCGTCGCCCGGCCCGCCCGCCAACCCGGCGAAAGTGCTCACGACACCTGCGGTGGTGATCTGGCGAATCGTATTATTGAGCGAATCCGCCACATAGAGGACGCCGCTGGTCGTGGCGGCGATGCCGTGCGGGTAGTTGAATGAGGCATTGGTGCCGAGGCCGTCCGCGCTGCCGAAAGCCCCGGCGAGCCCGGCCACGGTGGACAACACCCAATTCGTCCCCAGCAATGAAAGCTCGCGGATGGTGTTATCGGAGGACGCCGCGACATAGAGACTGCCGGCGCCATCCACGGCAATGCCTGAGGGAAGGCTAAGATGTGCAATTGTGGTCGTCACCCAGTTGGACCCCATCGGCGTGATCCTCCGGATCGCGCTGTTGCCGGTGTCTGCGACGTAGAGATTCCGGTTGGCATCCACCGCAATGCCGGAAGGCCGATAAAAGCGCGCGCTGGTGTTGGTTCCATCCAGGTTGCCGGTCACGTTTGTCGAACCGGCCAGCGTCGTCACCACCCAGTTGCTGCCCGAAGGCGCCAGCATTCGGACGGTGCTGTTGTAGGTGTCAGCCACGTAGAGATTGCCAGCAGCATCGGCCGCCACCGCTCCCGGCAGGTTGAACAACGCGTCGCCATTGGTGCCATCGGCGCTGCCAATCACCCCCGGAGATCCCGCCAGAGTGCTCACCACGCCGCCCGGTGTGATCATCCGCACGGTGCTATTACGCGTGTCCGCCACATACACGTTGCCCGCAGCGTCCACGCCGACACCCTGCGGATGGGAAAACCGCGCACCGCCAGCCGCCGTATCGGCGCTGCCCGGCATTCCGGCGACACCGGCCAGGGTGCTCACCTGACCGCCCGGCGTGATCTTCCGAATCATGCTGTTCTCCGTATCGGCGACATAGACGTTCCCATTGCCGTCCACCGCAACTCCCTCGGGGAAATCAAAGCGCGCGCTGGTCCCCACGCCGTCGGCGCTGCCATAGCCGGCATTCCCCGCCAGTGTGGTGAAGGTGAATGGCTGCGACCAGAGCAGCCCTTCAGCCGCGGACCAGAGGCTCGCCGCCGCGAGGCAAGGGAGCAGGGATCTTCGCATGCTGGGCATGGGTTCTCCGAGGACTAACGGTCACTAGAACCTCACCGTCAGGTCGAGCTGCAAGAGGTTATAATGCTCGATTGGATTGATCTGGGGGATGTCCAGGTTGCTGCCGCCGGTGCCGAGCTTGTCGTTGATGCGGCTCGCGTAACCGTAGCGAAACGTCGCAATCACGTTGTCGGCCAAGGCGTAGGCCAAGGCGGTGTAAATGCCTTCCAGGTTGCCACGGCCCTCGAAGAAGTCTGAATCCAGCAGGTTGGGGTCCAGCGCGTATTGTTCCACGTGCTGCCAGTAAGTTCGGAACTCCCAGGTGTGCCTCTTCGCGACCGTGCCATACACCAGCCCCAGGCCATCGCCGTTGCCGATGCCGAAACCAATTTGGTAAGCCTTGACATCATTCCGTTGCGCGCCATAGCTGAGGAGGGGAGGTTGTGAGCCAGCCTGGGTTTGGGCTGACAGTGCGTTGTATGCGGCTGTGGCCCGCTGGCTTCCGTCCAGATTATAGGCAAAGTCACCAAACACCCGGGCATTAAGCTGCTTGATCTTGAAGTTCACCTCGAACGGCACGTCCACCACCAGCAGGTTGTTCACGCCGATCTGGTTGTACATCACCCCGTTCTGGGCGGTGAGACCATTGATGGGGCCTCCCCCGGCACCACCATACGAACCCTCCCCGATGAACGTGTCGCCTATGCTGCCCGAGTAACTGGGCGTAATCTGATTCGTTACCAACCCGATGTAATCATAAATCGTGCCGGCCAGCTTGGCCGAAACGTCCTCGCTGAAATGGTAGTTTACGCCTCCCTGCCACGCCAGCAGGAACGTGGTGTCCGCATCGGTCGCCGTCCGATTGATGCTGAGTTGCCCCGACTGCTGCAACGGCGCAACCAGGCTGCCCGAGATGTAGCTCGGGTTGTTGTCCTGGTAAAGAAACTGCCCGAAGTTCGCAAAGAAATCCGCCTTGCCGACGCTATACTTGAGCCGCTCCGCGGCGCCTTCCGGGTTCAGGTCCGGGTCCCAAACCATGCTCGTGCTGTAGAGCGGGTTGGCCATCTTGCCCACGGTAAGGTCCCCCCACTTCCCCAGCCGCCAGCCAATATACGCTTGTCCGACATCAATCCCGTCGGTGGACTTTCCAAACGGCGCGGACCCGGCTGAACCATTGGCCAAACCGACCGTTGATTGACCAAACGTGACCCAGGGAGAGCGCGGGTTGGACGAGGTTTCCAGCCTCATGCCCCAGTAGAAATCGTCGAACAGGTCACCCCGCAAGCCGAGCCTCAGGGCGAAGCGTCCGCGGTCCAACTCCAGCCGGTCCCCGGGCGGGTCATTCGCCTGACGATGCTCATACCGCAGGCGGATGTCGCCGTACAATTCCACCCCCTTGATGGCGTCGCTGATCTTCCATTTTGACTGGGCCGGCGGCATGGCCTGATTCAATGCGTTGGTGCGCAGGGCATCCGCTTCGGCTTTGACCTTGGCCGCTTCCTCCTGCGTGAGCATGCCCTTCTGGATCATCAGATCGAGGAGCGGGTCGTGCGCTTCCTGGCTCCACCCGACCGCGCCAGTGGCGAGCAGCAGCCAGGCGGCGAGGATCGTTAAAGCGTGGAAGCGTGGAAGTGCCGAAGCCTTGGCTCCGCCGTCTTCCCGCTTGCCCGCGTTGCCGCTGCCTGGGCAGCCGTTCGTGGTTGGGTTCTGCATCGGGCGGAGGCTAGGGACCGCTTGTGACGAAACGGTGACGCCCAGGTGACATTCCTGTTACGCCCGGCGGAAGCCCCGCCGCATCCCGATACGGTTTTCAGCCTTCAGGTTTCATCCCTCACCTTTCTGCATTCTCCCTTCTTCCTTCTGCATTCGCCGTTTCCCCCGCCCATCTGCATTCATCATTCATCATTCATCATTCTGCATTCGCGCCGGTGTTGGCTAGGTGTCGACTAGGTGTTCGATAGCTGTACACCATGTATTCGGTAGCGATTCACTAGTGTAGTGTCTCTGGATTGCCTAGGCATTCATCATTCATCATTCTGCATTCGCCCTTTGCCCCGCCTTTCTGCTTTCGTTTTATGGTGGCTTTGCCCGGATTTGCGCCGTCTGCGGTCGGCATTTCTGCTTTCTGCTTTCTGCTTTCGTTTTGCGTTGCTCGGCAGAATTTCGCGCAAGTCTCACGTTACCTTCCTGCGACAACACGCGCGCCGTGTCCGGCCAGCTCCTCCGTTGGGTGCTCAAACCGCTGCCAGTCAACCACTTGCGAATGCACCGAACATGTCTGAAAACGTGACATCTTTGTCCGCAAACGAGGCACACATCCGGGCGGCATTCGTATAGAGTCATCCTCGAAAGTTGCGGATCAATCGGGGTCCGCAGCTCAGTGGGAAAGAAATAGAAAAAACAACTCACATAGAAAACAGAAAACAGTATGAAACGAATAAACAAGATGGCATTGGCCGCAATTGCCGCAACGGCGCTCGCGGCTTCGGCTCAAGCACAATACATTTCCGGCAACAACGATCTGCTGCTCGGGTTCACAACCACTGCTTCGACGGGTGATCTTGCGATTGACCTGGGGAGCTTCTCCAGCCTCCCATCGGGTGTTGACCTGAACACCTCGGGTAATACAGGCTTCGGCAGCGACGCTGCCCTGAAAACCGCGCTTGGCCAGAATGGCCTGAGCTTGAACAGCCTCATTTGGGGCGTGGTCGGCGGCAACGCCGGCAACGCACCGGCCAGTTACAACATTTACTCCACCGTGGCGCATGGCGTAGCCTTCCCGCATCTTCCCGCAGCTGGCATCCCCATTGCCATGGGTGATGTTGACACATTGGGCCTCTCCATCACGAGCGGCAGATCAGCCATCGTTGACCCTACCTTGGGTAATGGCAATAGCGTGACCGAAGTTATGCACAATGCTGGTGGCTCTGCCCTCCTCCAGACTGATTGGACAGATCCCACCACGACGACCTCGGGCACTTTCAGCAGCGGCGGCACGCAATACGCGGTGGAGGATCTGTATTATCAACAGAAGGGCCAGGTTGGTGGGACTTTGGAGGGGACTTTCACCCTCGGCAGCGACGGCAGCTTCGTTTACAACGCGGTGGCGGTGCCCGAGCCGGCCACTTTCGGTTTGCTGGGCGGTTTCGGCCTCTTGCTCCTCGCGCTTCGTCGTAAACTCATCCCGGGACAATCTTAAGTCAAGCTACATCTACTCAGGAATAAAGAAGACAAGAACAAGAACAGCAACAACAGAGAAAGACAAAAACATAATATGAAATTGAATAAATTAGCAATCGGCGCCCTGAGCCTCGGCCTCGGCCTGGCCAGCGTGCAAGCAAACTTCATCCCGAACCAGGGTACGCAAGGTTACACGGTCATTCATCTCACGGGCTCCACGGCCTTCCGCGGCGCAACCTTCAGAGCCGTCTGCAACGCACTGGGCGGCGAGGCTGCCTGTAACGTCGCCGCCTATAATTGCTCGGCTGCGGCTGCGGTGCCCGCCGGCTATGTCCAGGAACAAACCGCCAAGTACCATGGCATTTACGGCACTCTCCCTGGTTGCGGCGTCGTCCTGGTCAAGTGCGCCTGGTCCGGTTCCGAGGCGGGCTATGTTGACGTATGCACTTGCGCCAGTCAGAAAGAAAACTTCATGGAAGATACCGAGCCTCTGGGTGACGTGGGAAGCCCGATCATCGCCACGACCGCCCCGACGCTGGCCCTCGTGTCTGAAGGTGCCGGCGTCAACGGCGAACTCGACCTGGCTATGGCTGACAACAGCCAGGCCTATTCCAGAAGCAAGGGCCTGGGCATAGGTAACTCCTATGCGGTCGGCGTGATTCCGTTCGTGTATTCGAAAAACGCGCAGATTAGTGGGGAGGGCGCCCCTTGGTCGGAGGTTAATAATATCACCCATCCGCAGATTCGGAATCTGATCAAGAGCGGTTACATCGATGCGGCCACCCTGACGGGTAATTCTGCTGATGCAGGGAAGTTTTTCTACTTGGCTGGCCGCAACTACAATTCCGGCACGCGCGCGAACCATCTGCTCAACGCCGGTTTGGCTATCTCTTTCGCGGAGAGGCAGATTACCATCGGCGGGTCGGACGGGGCTCCGACTAAGAGCGCGACAAGTAATGCCAACTTGGCCGGTCAAGACAGTGGCGGAACACTCGCGAACACGATGTCCTACCGGGGCAGCGGGGAGGCTTCCCCCGCCTGGTGGGCGATCGCTTATCTGGGCGTGCCGGATGCGGTTGGCGCTCAGCAAGTGAACGCGGGCGGCGGTCCGGTGATCCTGTCGCTTGCCGGCGTTACGGAGAGCACCGCAGCCATCCAGCAGGGCCAATACTCCTACTGGGGCACGGAGTACATTTCGGTATCCACCTGCGCCAATGCTTGTGCTAACACGCTCTATAATACTCTGACCGCCAATAATACGAGTACGGCCGCCTTTGATGCCGCCATTACCGCGAATTTGGAAATCGCGCTCGGTTCAATGGCCTGCACGAAAACGACCGACGCTTCCGACCCGGTTCATAACTAAGAACGGTTGGGCCATCATCAGGATGGCCTGATTTGACACAGGGCCGGCGCGAGCGTCTTGCTCGCGCCGGCCTAACGCTCGGAAGGTCAGGTAAAGCGAGATTGCCATGAATGCGCAGACGACTTCCAAAGGACACCGAAGCGGAGCCGGCGTGGCTCTGAGAGTTTCGCTGGTGGCGAACCTGATGCTGGTGGCCTTGCTGTGGTACCAGGCGAAGACCCTGCGGCCCGCCGTTGCGACCCCGCTGGATGCCGATCAGACGATTTCTACCCCCGTTACGGTTTCTGCGCAGGAGTGGCCTAATCCTGCCGCCTCCCAATCCCGACCGGAACCCGCCGCCGCGACGCATTTTGATTGGAGCCAGCTCGAAGCCGCCGATTACCGCGCCTACATCGCCAACCTCCGTAGCGTGCGGTGCCCGGAGCGGACAGTGCGGGAGATCATCACGGCGGATGTGGCGGACTTGTACGCCCAGAAGCGGCAGGAATTGGGCCTGGACAAGGCCGGCCTCGTAACTGGCCGCTGGTCCCGGAACGAGGAAGCCGCCTTCGTCGCGGCCCTGTTAGGAGGACCTCTTGACTCCACGCCTGGCTCCAAGTCGCCCGGCAACAGCTCAGCCGGTCAGGTCGCCGCCTCCCTGCCCTTGGTTTTTCAAAACAAGGCCCTTGAGTCCCTGAGCCTCAACGACGAGCAGAAGGCCGATCTGGAGTGGCTCAGAAGCGAGTTTGTCCGGGAGATTGGAGGTCTCAACCAGAACCCGAGTGACCCGGCATACCTGGAGCGCTGGCAAAAAGCGCAACCGAAGCTCGATGATATGTTGATCGGAGTGATTGGAAGAGATGGGATCATCGAGCTAGACCAGGCGCAGCACTAGCCCGAATGTTTCATGCCTGCCACGAAACGCCAACGAGCCGGAGCGCCGGCATATTGCCGGCTTACCGCAATCGGACCGCGTAAGCCGGCAATATGCCGGCGCTCCGGACTCCAGCACGTGAATCATCCCGGCCAGGCCGCAAAGCTGCTGTTTCTCATGAGCGTCTGGGCGCTCGGTTCCGCAGTTGGAATGGCGCAATCCGCACCGGCCCCAGGCCAAGCGGCGGCTCTGGTCCTTACGCCGACCTTTGCCACCGCGGTTTTGACCAATTCAGCGGGGCCCAGAATCCAATTCGACTCGACCAACTATGACTTTGGCCGGGTCATGTCCGGAGAGCCGGTTAAACACGTATTTACCTTTACCAACACCGGGAACCGCGAGCTCGTGCTGGGCCGGGTTTATGCAGGTTGCGCGTGCTCCAAGGTGGGCGAATGGACTGCGCAGGTTAAGCCCGGCGGTGTGGGCACGGTTTCAGCCGAATTGAACACCTTGGCTCTCGTAGGCAATGCCCT
>Ga0181538_10001782_pt1 | contig 23497 bp, 20 predicted proteins | sample PEATcosm2014_Bin_40_FD_119773 | JGI IMG/M metagenome (GOLD analysis project Ga0181538, IMG submission 119773) | Peatland microbial communities from MTU Mesocosm Facility, Houghton, MI, USA - PEATcosm2014_Bin23_30_metaG | ecosystem: Environmental > Terrestrial > Soil > Wetlands > Peat | place... | reverse complement strand
CCACCACGATGCCCAGCGCCCAGAACGCCATCGCCTTGCCGCGCCCTTCGGGAGGAAACGCCTCCAGCAGAATGGACTGGGAGAGCGGCTGCAGCCCGCCTCCAGTCGCACCCTGGATGATGCGGAAGACGATCAGCATGGGAAGCGTGGGCGCCATGCCGCAGAGCAAGGAAGAGAGCGTGAACCCGGCCACCGAGAGCATCAGCATGCGCTTGCGTCCGAACTGGTTCGACAGCCAGCCGGTCATGGGCAGGATGATGGCGTTGGCCACCAGATACGAGGTCAGCACCCAGGTGGCTTCGTCCACCGTCGAGGACAGGCTGCCGGCGATGTGTGGCAGCGAGACGTTCACCACCGTGGTGTCCAGCACCTCCATGAAAGTGCCGAGCATCACCGCAATGGCGACGATCCAGGGGTTGATCTCCGGCGCTTCTTCCCCGGCGACGGGATAAGTGGTCGCAGCCATGGCGCGCTACTTGGTTAGGACAGTGGGTACGACGGACATGCCCGGCCGCAACTGGTGCTGCGGGTCCTGCCCTTTATCGAAAACGATCTTCACCGGAATGCGCTGCACCACCTTGACGTAGTTGCCGGTGGCGTTCTCCGGGGGCAGCAGGCTGAAGCGCGCGCCGGTGGCGCCGCCGAGGGAGTCCACGTGGCCGGAGTAGGTGCGGCCGTAGGCGTCCACCTGGACGCGGGCCGGCTGTCCGGGACGCATGTTCTTCAACTGCGTCTCTTTGAAATCGGCGGTCACCCAGAGGTTCTCGAGATCGACGATGCCGAACAGCGGCTGGCCGGCCTGGACCGTCTGTCCGACTTCCGCGTTGCGCTGGCTGACGATGCCGGAGACGGGAGCGCGGATGGTGGTGTACTGCAGATTGAGTTGCGCTTGCGCGACGGCAGCCTGGGCGTGCTGGACGGCAGCTTCGGCGGCGCCGGCGCGGGAGCGCATCACCGCGACCTGCTGCGGCCCGGTCTGGGCGCTGCGCGCGCTGGCTTCGGCCTGGACCACGCGGCTCTGGGCGGCGGCCACGTTGGCGCGCTCGGCGTCCACCGTGGCCTTGGCCGCCTGCTCGGCCGCGACCGCGGCGTCATACTGCTGCTGCGAGATCTCGTCCTTGCCGATCAACTGCTGCATGCGGCGAAGGTCGGAGGCCGCCTTCTTGTACTTGGCCTCGACATCGGCCACCCGCGCTCGCGCCGCCAGCTCTTCTTTCTGCGCCGTAGCCACCGCCGCTTGCGCCATGCTCAACTGGCTGCTGGTGCCGGTGTGGGTGATGGGAACATTGGTGCGCGCGGCAGCAGCTGTGGCCTCGGCGTCGGCAAGATCCGCCTGAGCCCGCTGCAAGGCCACCTGGTAGTCGGTGGGATCGAGCTCGGCCAGCACCGTGCCTTTCTCCACATACGTGTTGTCGTCGAAGTTTACCTTGATGGCGGTGCCGGAGACGCGCGCGCTCACTGGATAGATGTAGCCGTCAATCTGGGCGTCGTCGGTGCTCTCGCGGACCGAGTAGTAGCGCCAGACCCGGACGAGGCAAACGATGACTCCCATCACCAGCAGCAGCAGCAGCCAGCGGGCCGCGGGGTGCTGCTGGAAGTAGGAGCGGGCGCGCTGCCGCCGCGAGGGCGGCTCTTCCTCGTGCCACTCTTCGCCGTGGCTGGCGGTTTCTTCTCTCCCCAACGGCTGCTTTTCGGGCTCGGTCTTGACGGAATCGGCCACTACTTCGTTCCTCCCAGGTAGCGCTGGGTCGCGGTTTCCGCTACGCCCAGCGCGCGCGCCAGCGACAGCTTGGACAGATTAAAGCTATTGAGGCTGGAAATGTAACTCTCGTTGGCCGTAGCCAGCGATTCCTGCGCCTGCACCACGTCGATGTTGTTGGCCACGCCGGCGGCGAAGCGGTCCTGCGCCTGCCGGAGCTGTTCCTGGGCCAGGCCCATGGTGCTCTGCGCGACCTGGACCAGCTCGGCCGCGGTCTTGAGATCGAGGAAGGCGGTGCGCACCTCGAACTCGATGCGGCTGCGCAGGTCTTCCAGTTCGGAGCGGCGCTGCTTCAGGAGTGCGTCCGCCTGCAGCACGTCGCCGCGCACCTTGCCGCCCTGAAAAACGGGAATGCGCAACCCGGCGGTGGCTGTGAACGTCCCATGCGAACTGCCGGGGGTGATGCCGACGTCGCCGTAATCGCCATTGATCCCCAGGCTCGGCAGACGCTCGGCTTCGGCCGCCCGCTTTCCCGACTCGGCGGCGTGCTCAAGACTGAGCGCCGCCTGGTAGTCGGAGCGGTTCTTGTACGCCGTCTCCATGGCCTGGTCGAACGGGATCTCGGGCGCAGGCTGGAAGGGCACGGTGTCAGTGAGCTCGAACTCCTGCGCGACGGGCAACCCGATGACGCGCGCGAGCTGCAGCTTCTGCTTTTCGAAGTCGTTGCTGACGGCGAGCAGCCGCTGCTGCTGCGCCTGCATCTCCACCTGCGCGCGCAGCACGTCGATGCCGGGACTCATGCCGGCGCGCTTGAGATCGAGCGCCTGCTCGTAAAGGCTCTTGGCGGTCGAGAACTGCGCCTGGGCGGCATCGTGACGGGCCGCGGCCGCCAGCACCTGGAGGTAGCTGCCGCCCACCACGAGCACAACGAGTTCCCGCGAGTTGCGATAATTCCAGGTCGCAGCCTCCAGATTGTGCGATTCCTGGCGGATGCGCTCGAGAGCGTGAAAATCGAGCACCGGCGCCGTGAGGAAGGCGCGCGCGTCAAACAGGCCGAACGGTCCCACAATCGACGGCAGACCAGGAATCGTACCCGGCTTTAAGCCAAACGCAGCGAGACTTACTTGCTCCGCCGTTTCCGAGATGCGGGTGTTGAGGTTGGGCAGCATTTCGCTGAGCGCTTTCCAGCGAGCGCCGCGCGCGGCTTGCGTCTGGTCGGAGGAAAGCAGCAGTCCTAGGTTGTAACGCAGACCGCGCTGGATGGCCTCGAGTATCGAGAGCTTCAGCACGCCTGGCGTCGTCGGTCCCGAGGGCACACCTCCCAGAAACGGATTCTGCTGCCCGGAGGCTGAAGACAATGGCGGCGCGCTGGTGCCCGTCTGCACCTGCGGGAGGGGCTGGGTGAATCCAGTCCCTTGCGCGACGGCCCCGGCAGGAAACAGCAGGCTGGCGCCGACAAGCAAGCATTTCGACGCTGCTGACCGCAGCCGGGGTTGACGTGCGAACACAGAACTTGGATGCATGCGGGCTGAGAGATGGCGCAGAGGTTTGCGAACAGACCTACCCTTCGCGGCTCCCCAGTAAATGATAACTAGGTGCGACCCCAACAAAGACACCAAGCGCGGAACGACAAATCATAACGCCCTCTACGCCGTCTTGTCCTGGCGGAGGTAGGCGTCCTGCTTCTGCTCCCAGTCGCGGCGCGGAGGGGTGAAGACGTCGATCACCAGCGTGTCTTCCAGGGCTTCCGCGCTGTGCGGCAGGTGGGGTGGAATGGAGACCGTCTCGCCCGGGCGCACCACCACGTCCTTCCCGCTGAAGCTCAGCTTCAACGCGCCCGCAAACACCGAGGTTACCTGCTCGTTGTGATGATGGTGCTCGGGAATGGAGCATCCCTGCTTGAGCTCGAAGCGCGCGATGGTGAGCTGCGGCGTGGAGAAGAACTGGCGCTGGAGCAACGGGGTGAGCTGCTCGCGTTCGACCTGATCCCAGGGAACGGACTTGGGCGCTGTGGCCACGGGACACCTCCAGAGGGCTGCCAGTTTACCCCATGGGCTCAGGGTCTCGGCCACACGGTAATCACCCGATGACCCGATCCCCGCTCACCCGATGGCTCCCACTCCCGTCATCGCGCCCTGTTTGACCGCCATCAGCTCGGCGGCTTTCTGCGCGATGTGCTCGGCGCTGACCTCGAACTCCTTAATCAGCTCCCAGGGGTATCCGGATTCGCCGAAGCGGTCTTTCACCCCGATGGCGCCGGTGATTACCGGCACGCCGTAGAGCTCGGGGCTCTCGGTCAAGATGCCGCTCACGCGCCAGGCCAGGGCGCCGATCTGGTGCTCTTCCGCGGTGACGATGGCGCCGGTTTCTTTGCCGGCGCGCAGGATGGCAGCCGCGTCGATGGGCTTCAGCGTGTGCAGATTGATCACGCGCGTCTCGTATCCGAATTCCTGCTTCAGGATCCAGGCGGCGCGCATTGCTTCCGGCACCATCGGTCCGCAGGCGATGATGCTTACATCCTCATGCTCGTTCGAGTACTCCTCGGCCAGCACCGTCTCGAAGGCATCGATGAAGTTCTCCGCCTCGTGGCGGAGGCGGATGACGTTGGCTTTGCCGAAGACAAACGGCGTCTGCTCGGTGGTGACGATGGGCGTGGCCTCGCGCGCGAAGCGGAGGAACTTCGGCCCCGGCTGTTTGAGCAGCAGGTACGTGGTGGCCTTGCGCGTTTCCACCGCGTCGCAGGGCACCACCACTTGCATGTTGGGCAGACCGAGGACATTGAACAGATCTTCGAGTGCCTGGTGGGTGGCGCCGTCCGGGCCCACGGAAACGCCGCCGTGCGCGCCCGCCACCAGCACGTTGAAGTCGCCGTAGCAGACCGAGACCCGCAACTGGTCGAGATTGCGCGACGCCGCGAAGGTTCCATACGTCCCGAAGACGGGCAGCTTGCCTTCCCGCGCCAGCCCCGCGGCCGCGGCCGTTGCGGACTGCTCGGCGATCCCCATGCTGATCCAGCGGTCCTTGCGCTCGGGCTTCCCGGCATAGAACTCGCTGATGGTGATGGAGCCGGAGATGTCGAGCCCGAGGCAGACCACGCGCTTGTCATCGCCATTCTCGGCCAGCGACTGCCCAAAGCCCATGCGCGTGGGCTTCATCGCGGCTTTCATGCTGCTGCCGGTGTTCCACCAGTAATTCCGGCTGAACTTAGGCAGCTTGGCATCCAGAGTGCGGTCCACCTCCGCCTGGAACTGTTTGGCCTTCTCCAGCAGGCGCGCGTAGGGGATTTGTTTGTCGAGCCCGAGCTCCTGCAGGCCCTTGATCATTTCTTCGACGTTGGGCACTTTGCCGTGCCAGCCGGCGATGTTCTCCATGAAGCTGACACCCTTGCCCTTGACGGTTTCGGCCAGGATCACCGTCGGCTTGCCCACAGTGGTGCGCGCCTTGTCCAGCGTTTCGACGACCTGCTGCATGTCATGACCATCGCAGCTCAACACTTCCCATCCGAAGGCACGGTATTTCTTATCGAGCGGCTCGATGTTCATGACGTCGCTGACGCGGCCGTCGATCTGCAGGGCGTTCTTGTCCACGATGCCGATCAGGTTGTCGAGCTTGTAGTGGCCGGCCTCCATGGCCGCTTCCCAGATGGAGCCTTCCTGCTGCTCGCCATCGCCCATGATGCAGAACACCTTGTGCGGCTTGCCGGCGAGCTTGCCCGCGAGCGCCGTGCCCACGGCCACGCTCAGGCCCTGGCCGAGCGAGCCGGACGACACTTCCACGCCTGGCACCTTCAGCCAGTGCGGATGTCCCTGGTAGGGCGAGCCCAGCTTGCGCAGCGTGACCACGTCTTCCGGCTTGTGATATCCGGCGAAGGCCAAGCCAAGGTAGAGTGCCGGCGCCTTGTGCCCCGCCGACCAGATGATGCGGTCGCGATCTTCCCAATTCGCGTGCTTGGGATCGTGGTTGGCGACTTTGAGATACAGCGCGGCGGTGATGTCCATGATGGAAAGCGTCCCGCCGGCGTGTCCGGACGCCGCCGCGGCCAGCACCACCAGGTCGTAACCGCGCATCAGGTTGGCCGCCTGTTGCAGTTCTTCGACGGAGTAATCCCGGATCACCTTCCCGGTCTTGGAATCAATGAGTGCCATGGCGTCCTCACAGGCTCCCGCCCTCGACTGGCAGAGCAGCCCCGAAACGCTTTATCGTACGGCGGAAGCCCTGCGTGCCTCAGTGAGTTCAGTCACAGCTGGGGGTGATGAAGGAAGTGGGAAGTTAAACGTGGGAAGTTTAGGTAGTGTCCTAAACCTTTCAGACACTACCGAAGTTTAGACCCAGCTTGCAAGCGGGTGTATATTGTTGAAGCTTCAAGGTCGACGGCTGTTCAGGCCAGCGCGGATTAAAAGCCTGACGCACCGGTTTTCGCCACTCCGCCGTTGGCAGCTCCCGCTGGAATGTCCCGGTCGGCCCCGGTGACCCAAAGTAGACCAGGAAAGCTAGTAGCTGTGGCTGGGTCCGGGCCGACTTGTGAGTGCGAAGCAGACGGCCCGAATCCCCGAGTAATAAGACTCGGGGGCGGGTTTATAGAATCTACGTGCAGCCAGCGTTTCTGGCTTGTGAAGTCCCATATGGATTAGGAGGTCGTGATGAAGTTCCCCCGTCTGACAGGTAAGTTTGCAGGAAAAGCTTTCGTAATGGTTCTGCTGTTGGTGCCCGCCCTCATGTGGGCGCAGGAAAAGAACAAGAGCGCTCCGGCGAGCAAGCCTGCACCGGCGCAGCAACGGCAGCCCACGATGGGGCAACACACAACCACCGCGCCATCGCGCCCGGCAGCCGCGCCATCGCGGTCGGCGCCAAGTTCCCGACCGAGTACGACCCCATCGACCCGTCCGGGGACGACCACCGGCACGCGACCGAGTACGACCCCATCGACCCGACCGGGGACGGCCACCGGCACGCGACCGGGGACGACCACCGGCACACGACCGGGGACGACCACCGGCACGCGCCCGGGGACCGCTACCGGCACGCGACCGGGGACCGCTACCGGCACGCGCCCGGGGACCGCTACCGGCACGCGACCGGGCACGACCACGGGCACACGGCCGGGCACGACCACGACCACGCGGCCGGGGACCACCACGCGGCCGGGGACCACGACCCGACCGACGCCCACGCATGCGCCTGCGCCGCGGCCCCCAAACCGAGTCATCGGAGGTCACACCGTTTCGTACCGTCCGGGCGGGAGGGTGGGCACGATCAGGACTGCGCACGGAGCCACGATCTACCATGGACCGCGTGGCGGACGCATCGCGGTGCGTGAGCACGGCGGTGTCCGTACCGTCAGCATGGGACGGCATGGCGGCTACGTCGAACACGCCTATCGCGGCGGCTGGCATGGTCACGAGTACCGAGTGCGGTCCTACTGGGTGGGCGGACACCGCTACGCCGTCGCCTATCGTGCCTACTACTGGGGCGGCCGGCCTTACTACTGGTACGCGCCGGGGTTTTACTACCGGCCCGGTTTTTACGGATGGGCGTATAACCCGTGGGCCGTCCCGGTGGTTTACGCCTGGGGTTGGGGCGGTGCTCCCTGGTTTGGCTTCTACGGGGGCTACTTCACGCCGTATCCGGTGTATGCCAGCGCCAATCTGTGGCTGACGGATTACATCCTGGCCGAGAACCTGCGCCTGGCTTATGAGGCCCAGCAGGACGCGGCCGCCGAAGCCGGACCCCCAGACGCCCAACAACGTCCGCTCTCTCCGGAAGCGAAGGCGCTCATCGCTCAGGAAGTAAGAGAGCAGTTGGCAGCAGAGCGGCAAGCGGCTGCCGGGCAAGCGAATGGCGCGCCTCCGCCACCGGAAGCTGCCAATCAGCCGCCGCCGGCGCTCGATCCCACGCAGCGGGTTTTCATCGTCGACAGCAACCTGGACCTCACCACGGCTGACGGCGGGGAATGCGGAGTTACTCCGGGGGACATCCTGCTGCGCACCGGCGACACCGTGGTCGACGGCACCAAGGTGGGAGTGAGCGTGCAAAGCAGCAAGAACGGTGACTGCGACCCCGGCGCCAACGGTAACGTGGAAGTCGCCGATCTGCAGGAGATGCACAACCACTTCCGCGAGCAGATGGACGCCGGACTCAAGCAACTGGCCGACAACCAGGGCAAGAATGGTCTGCCGGCCGCACCCGACACCGGCACCGTCGCTTCCAACGACGTACCCCCGGTTCAGCCTGACAACGACACCCAAGCCGAGGTACAGGGCCTGCAGAACGAAGCCGACCAGGCCGAGAAAGACGTCGCTCAGCCGGCCTCCGGCCGAGGAGGGACAAAGTAGGATTGCCGCAAGGCTGCCGGATCGCCGGGCCCATCCTGGCGATCCGGCCAGCTCGGCCCCGCACACCTTTCTGTTCTGAATCTGGAAATAACTGCCGATAACGCCGGTTTTTATGCCATAAATGACCCTGTTTTCTTGCCTCGGCCCCCTCGGCTGTGCCCCGGAGGTCTTGCGCTCCGGGTGTATAGTGTTCGGCTTCCTGCCCGCAGCCATGAAGGAACAGCGCAAGTTCTGATTCCTAACGCCCACCCTCACGGCTAAGGCCGGATTGCAAGTCCCCCATTCGGGCCAGTGTCCCAGGTCTACAGAAACTTTAATAATTTGTGGAAAGTTGCCGGTGGCGGCGTTTATGTCAGCAGGGGCGCCAATTCGGCGGGAGTCTTCGGATGAAGAACTCGTCCGGGATTTCCGCGCGTCAGGCAACCCCGAGTATTTTCGCGTGCTGTTTGATCGCCACAAGCGGCGCGTGTACCTGTCCTGCAAGGTCTTCCTGCAGGATGCGAGTGCGGCGGAGGACGCGACCCAGGAGACGTTCTTGCGGGCGTTTCAGAACCTGGCGAGATTCAGCGGCGGGCACTTCGGCGCCTGGGTCACGCACATAGCCAGGAACGTCTGCATCGACGCTTGGCGGCGCCGGCGCCGGCAAGCCGAGACTGGCGACGAGCATTTGGCTGTCATGAGCGATAAGCAGTCGCTGGAAGAGAGAGCTGCGCTGCGGGCCGCTGCCGCCCGTCTGCGCGAGGAACTGGCGAAACTTCCGGCGCAGCAGCGGCTCTGCATCGAGCTCAAGATCGAAGGCCACTCCTACGAGGAGATGGCCGCGCTGACCGGGCTGCCGTTGGCAGCGGTCAAATCGCACCTGCAGAACGGTCGGCGAATGCTGTGGATCCAGATGGAGAAGGTGCTGGGCTGAACCCAAATGTCCTGGTCCGAAGACGATTTTCTGGAGAAGCTGATGCCGCAGTTGCGTCAAGAACGTAGCGGCAGCGATGGCGCTTGTCCGGACGCCTCTACCATCCTTGCGGTGATCGAGGGCGAGGCCGACGAGTGGCTGCGCAACGCCTACGCCCAGCATCTGGCGCAGTGTTCCGCCTGCCTGGAGCTCGACAGCCGCCTGCGCAACTTCGACCGGCCGGTCCTGGCCGACGAAGCGGAGTGGAGACGAACAGAAAAGCGCCTGGATAACTGGCTGGGTGCCTTTGTCGAGTCGAGAGCGGCCGCCGCCCGTCAGGCCGTGGAGAAGCGTGCCGCGCGTGCAGGTTTTTGGGAGTCCATCTGGAGACCTGGCTTGGCGTGGAAGCTCTCGCTGGCAATGGGACTGGTCGCCCTGGTTGCGGTCGGCGCCAGCGTGTATCCAAAGAGGCGGCTTCCTTTCTGGTCTGACCAAGGCAAGGTGGCGACCAGCACTGCTCCGGCTGATGAATCCAGCTCAATCCCATTGCCGGCGGAGACTCCGCACCCGAAGAGTGAGGCTCCCAAGAGCACAGAGCGGGAGACATCGGGGCCAACCGCACCACTACTCCCGGGCGGAGTGATCAATCGGGGCGGACCCATGGCAGCCGTGCCGAACGCGCCTCAGGCGAAGCCGCAGTCGAAACCGGAGGAGAGCGCGACGGTAGCTAATAAGAGTCTCCAGTCTGAGCGGCGAGTACAAGCGTCTCTAGAGCCTCCGCCAGCCGCACCGGTGCGTCACGAGGCGACTCCATCTGAACCGCCGCGACAAGCGGCATTAGAGCCACGTCCTGCGCCTACCCCCTCACAAAAGAGCGCACCCACTCCTCTTGCACTTCCGCAGGAAGCAGCCAAGGTTGAAACGACGAGTCACGCGTTCGGTCCACTATCCGATGCGAATGATCCGAATGCTCCGCACGAGTCCGGAATCTACGCCTACGTCCAGAATGATTCCGGTAGGAACCTGGTTTTGTTGGAGCCCGCTCTCTATACCCAGGGCAAGTCCGGCGGCACGTTTGCGATGGCGATGACTTATGGAATTGCGAAGGCGAAATGGAAGGCGATAGTGCACAATCCACGGGCGAAAGCTAGGTTCAGCGACGCGAACCCCGTTTTCTATTTTTACCTTCAGGAGAAAAGCGCAGGGATGAGCCATGCGGAATCCGCGAGCACACCGAACGAGTTTAAGCTGCTACGGCTCGAAACGAAGGGTGCCACCCGGGAAACCGTCGTGATGAAGGAGAACGCCCCTGCTGCTTCCTCCGGCACTGAAGACAAGGCCAATGTCCCGTTCACATCGACGAAGACAGCACCCGGTGTTTACAAGGTCGTTCCGAATGTCCCGTTGAAACCCGGCGAATATGCATTCATTAGTGCTGGGGCCACTGGCGCATCGGCAAACCGGCTGTTCGACTTTGGCGTGGATACCCCAAGTCGTGTGCCGGCCCCTTCGATTCGTATTCCAGCTGGAACGCGCGTCTGGATCAAGGTGCAGTCTGTCACCGCCCAGCGAGAAGAAAAATTTACTTTCCGCGGATCGCTGTTGCTCCCCGTCTCCCTCGGAACGACGGTGTTGCTGGATAGCGAGACAGAGTTTTCAGGATCGGGATCAATGTCGAGGCGTGCCTCGGGGAACACGACTGAATACAGCACGTCGCTGGCAATCGCCGAAATTGTGGTTCAAGGCCTCCACTACAGGCTGAAGTCTGTTGACAGGGCCATGAACGCACACACGGTCGGGTCGGGCACGGCCGTGCGTTTCGATTCGGGAGGCGTTTTCGAGATGTGGCTGTCCTCCGACTCGACCTATGAGCGCGCAGCGGCGGCTGAATCACCGCAGCAATAGGTATCCGGGCTAGCTTTATGGAATTCATGTGCAGCTTACGTTCTTGTTAGTAAGGGATCTCAAAAAAGTTTTTTGTGGTAGGAGGTCGTGATGAGCTTCACCAATCTGAGAAGCAAACTCCAGTGGACAATTTGCTTTGCGGTCCTGCTGGCAGTTCCTGCGCTGGTTGGGGCGCAAAAAAATAACAACAAGACAAATTCCTCCCCGCCGCCGAGCAAGCCAGCACCCGCGCCGAGCCGGCCTGCGGCACAGCCGCAACGCCAGGCGCCGGCGAACCGCCCCGCTACGACGGGTCAACGTCCAGGAGCAAACGCTAATACGAAGCCGGGGACGGCCACACCTACGCGGCCAGGAACGGCCACTACCACACGCCCGGGAACGGCCACCAGCACGCGGCCAAAAACGGGCACTACGACGCGGCCTGGAACAGCCATCACCACGCGGAGAACGGCCGCCGTCGTGCGGCCGGTGCCGCAGCGCACGATTCGCGATGTTGGCGGGAATAAGGTCGGATACGACCCGGCCGGGCACGTCAGAACCATCCAGACCCGCAGCGGCGCGACCATCTATCGTGGAGCTCACGGCAACTACCGCGCCGTGCGCGAATTCCCTGGCGGCCGCCGCGTTGAGTTCGCGGGGCGGAATTACGGCCACATGGAGCGCAATTACGTGCGCGGCTACCGAATGCGCACCTACTACGAACACGGAGTTTACCGCGCCGTCGTCTATCGGCCTTACGCCTGGGGCGGACGCTCGTACTTCGTTTACGCACCCTACTACTTTTACCGGCCGGCTTATTACGGCTGGGCCTACGGTCCCTGGGGTGTGCCGGTGGCATATACATGGGGCTGGTACGGCGATCCTTGGTATCCCTACTACGGATATTACTTCGCACCCTCACCCTTCTATCCGGGCGCCAATCTCTGGCTGACGGATTACATCCTGGCCGAGAACCTGAGGATGGCCTACGACGCCCAGCAGAGCGGTGAGGGAGACCGTTTGTCAGCAGGTCCAGCACCGGACGCCAACGCGAACAAGCAGCTTTCTCCGGAAGTCAAGCAGATGATCGCCGAGGAAGTAAAGCAGCAACTAGCGGCGGAGAAAGCTGCGGCGGCGCGCACAGGGTCGCAACCGGCTCCCGCCTCAAATGATCCGCCGCCCGCACTCGATCCGGGACATACGGTTTTCGTCGTGGCCAGCACTCTCGATGTGGCCACCCCAACCGGCGACTGCGAACTCACGCCAGGAGACGTTATCAACCGCATTGATGACACTCCTGACAGCGATGGCATGGTTCTGGTGAGGGTCGCCAGCAGCAAGCAGGGAGACTGCACTCAAGGCTCGAAGCCGGCGGTCAAAGTGGCGGACTTGCAAGATATGTCCAATCGCTTCCGGGAACAGCTCGACTCAGGTTTGCAGCAACTCGCCGCCAACAGCGGCAAGAACGGTCTGCCAACCGCTCCAGATACCACTACTTCGGCCGCACCCGATGTGCCCACGCCCGAACCTGACAAGGACGTGTACGCCCAATTGCAAGGCCTGCAGAAAGAAGCGGACCAGGCTGAGCAGGATGTCAAGCAGCACTCTTCATCCGGCCAGACCGGAGGAGGTCGGTAAGGACAGCGCCGGGGCGGGCGCCGCCCCGGCAATCACGGGCCGAGTGGCAGGGAAAGGCAAATCACAGGAGGATAATCATGAGACGGAGAGCCGATGTCATAATCCAAATCGTAACGCTGCTGGTCCTCTGGGTTTCGCCGTTGTTCGCGCAGACGGCCAACCCGCCTTCGCTGAAGGAACAGCTCGAGGCACAATACCAACAACCGGGTACCGTGCTCACGATTCAGAAGGCAGGCATTCTCGGCGTTCCGGCCACCAGCAAGACGCCGTGTGTAACCAAGTATCAGGGCGGCAAACTCACCGCGGATGCTTCCTGCACTGCCTCCAAGCCTCTCACCGTGGGGGAGAAGGTTAATCTGTTTAAGATCGAGGTCGATGAAGCTAAGGGAAAAATCTCTTTCCGGATCGGTGAGTGCGACGCGTGTAACAAAGTGGGGTTTTCGTCCCGCACATCCCAGATCGACTTCCAGTTCGCCAAAGACGCCAGCGTCTCCGCAGTCGAAGGCACCATCGACGAGGTCTTGACCATTGACGAAGGTGAGGCTCAGCAGGCTCAAACGGCTAAGGACCCGCCAGCGGCGCAAGGGCAACAGGGCGGAGCGCCCAGCGAAGGGCTCACGAACAGCGACGCTGTGAAGATGGCGAAGGCGAAGCTCGGAGACGGCATCATCATCGACACCATCAAAACCTCGGCTTGCAACTTCGATACAAGCGTTGATGGCATGGTGAAGCTAAAAACTGCAGGCGTAAGCGATGCTGTGATCCAGGCAATGCGAGATGCCCAACAAGCTGCACAGGTGGCGAAAAATCCGCCAGCCCCTCCGCCCGAGCCCCAGCCGGATCCGGGGCCCGCTCCAGTCCCAGGACAGAGCTTCTCTGTCCGCCACCGCCATAGCGTCATTGTCGATTGGCAGCGTGTCGACTATTACTGCTCCGGGACCTTGTCCGTTTCCCCCGATGGCACGGTCGCCTATGATTGCGCCCAAACCGACGATCCAGGGGGCCGCTGCGACCACGTGTCTTTCGTCCCCGGCGCGTTGAAGGAGGCCAAGGTCGGCTCCGGCGGTAAGCTTCACCTCGCCAGCAAGACACAAGGCAACTTCGATTTCTACGGGAATCCCGACGACATCACGCAGGCCCAAGCAGCGATTGCTCCCTTGGTCCAAGCGACCCAAAAATAACGGCAAAGCCAGCGCCAGCGACTTGAATCACGGCATTACATCTCCCTCCGGCCCTCCATCGCCTTCATCATGGTGACCTCGTCGGCATACTCGATGTCGCTGCCCACGGGCAGGCCCATGGCGATGCGCGTCACCTTGACGCCGGAGGGCTTGACCGCCCTCGCCAGCCAGGCCGCGGTGGCTTCGCCTTCAACCGTGGGATTGGTGGCCAGGATGACTTCGTCCACCTCGCCTGCCTTGATTCGGCGCAGCAGGTTGGCGGTGCGCAGGTGCTCCGGCCCGACGCCGTGCAGGGGCGAGATCGAGCCGTGCAGCACGTGGTAGACGCCGTTGAAGTGGTGCGTCTTCTCGATGGCGGTGATGTTGGTGGGCTCCTCGACCACGCACACCAGGCGCTGGTTGCGGGTGGGGCTGGCGCAATAGAGGCAGGGATCGACGTCGGTGATGTTGTTGCACACCGAGCACAGGTGCAGCTTTTCTTTGACGTCGCGGATGGCGGCGGCCAGGCCCTCGGCGTCATCTTCGCTGGCCCGCAGGATGTGGAAGGCCAGCCGCTGCGCGCTCTTCGAGCCCACGCCCGGCAGCTTCTTCAGTTCGTCGATCAGGCGAGCCAGGGGCAGGGCAAAGTCAGGCATAGGGATTGGGTGATTGGGTAATTTGGTAATTGGGTAATTGAGGCTGCGGCTGCTGGATTTTTCAATTACGCAATTACCAAATTACACAATTACCCAATTACACAAGCCCCATCCCGCCCAGCATCCCGCCGAGACTCGACTGCATGGCTTCATCCACCTTGTGGCCGGCGGCGTTGACCGCGGCCATCACCAGGTCCTGCAGCATCTCCAGGTCGCCGGCTTTGGCCACCTCGGGATCGATCTTGATGCCCAGCACCTGCTTCTGGCCGTTCATCTTGACGCTGACGCTGCCGCCGCCGGAAGTGGCCTCCACCGTGGTCTGCTGCAGCTTGCGCTGGAGTTCCTCATACTGGCGCTTGGCCACGGACACCATTTCCTGCAATTGTCGTGGATCGAAGCCGGGCATGGATCCTCCTCCCAGCGAGGATAACAGGAGGCGGGCCTGCAGGAAACCCCGCTCAACTGCGCCCGACGTGGATGGAGCCGTCGCCGGTGCGGATGCGCAGCGTGGGTCCGCCGCCATTCAGCTTGCCGCGCACTCGCGAGCGGCCGAGCTGGCCCGCCATCTCCACCGGAATGTCCACGGTCACGTGCCCGTCGTGCGTTTCGGCGTCGAGGTCGGCGGCGAGTTTATCGGGAACGAGAACGTCCACCCGGCCGTCCTTGGTACGCACGCTCCAGCCGCCGCCGATCTTCGAGCCGGGCTGCGCGCTCACCCTCACGTGGCCATCGTGAGTGCTGACATCGAGCGCGTCGAAGCGGCCGTCGGCCTCGATGGAGCCGTCGCCAGTGGAGGCGTTCAGCGAGCCGTCGGCCCGGTAGACGCGGATTCTCCCGTCTTTGGTGGCCAGACGAGCGTCGCCTTTTATGTCCATCACTTCGATTCTGCCGTCGCCGGTGTGGATGTCGAGATCGCTCTCGCGCGGGAGCGCGACGTCGATCTCCACCGAGCGATTGGAGAAGCCGATCACCACCTGGTGCGGCACGCGCACTTCCACCTCCACGCGGTTGCCGGTCTGCCGCTCGGAGACGCGCACTTCGTCCCCGATGCGGTAGCCGGTGGCGGTCACGCGCACCTGGACTTCGCGCGTCTCGGAGCCGGTGATGTGCACCGAGGCGTCGTTGGTCTCAACGCGCACCGTGGCCTTGCCGGTGATGGTGAACGTCTTCTGCCAGTCGGCGGCAGAGCAGGGAACCGCGAGGCAGCCAAACAGCATGGCGGCGAGGAAGACTTTGGGTCGCATCGAGACACCTCGAGCTGGGTCAATGATGCAGGATACGAGGGTGGGCGAGAAAAGGTTCCTGGCCTCCGGCGCCCTGACCAGCAGCGGCTTGTGAAATGAGGATGCTACCGGTGTGGTGCGCCCGCGGCCAGAAAGGAAGAGAAGGGAAGGTTGCGCTTTGCCGTTTCAGGGTGCTACATTGCTTGATTTTGGTGCTACGCCCGGCTTTAGGCCGGGGATTGAACGGCTAACATTCAGCCACATTAAACCGTAAGGAGTCGAGTATGGCTCTCCAGCCCGCCATGGTTATGAACGCGCCTGCCGCCAAGGTTCGGGAACTTCGCGTGCGAGCCGTGAAGGTGCCCATGACTCCGCCACATCAGACCGCCAGCGGCACCATCACTGAATCTCCTTTGGTGTTGACGGATGTCATCGCCGAAGACGGTACCGTGGGGCACAGCATTGTCTTTACCTACACGCCGGCAGCTCTGAAACCAACCACTGACCTGATCCGGAACCTCGAGACCCTGGTCAGGGCGGAACCTCTTGCGCCGGGCGCAATCGCACAGAAGCTCGGCAAGCGATTTCGTTTGCTCGGGACACAGGGTCTGGTTGGCATGGCACTCTCGGCGATCGACATGGCGCTGTGGGACGCTGTAGCCCGCAGCCACAACATCTCGCTCGTGCGTTTGCTGGGTTTCACGGAAAAGCCCATTCCCGCGTATGGTGCAGCGGGGTATGACGGAGCCACCGCTTGCGCGCGCGTTGCTGAGGACTGGGCGAAACGTGGATTCAAGGGAGTCAAGGCAAAGATTGGCTACCCCTCCGTCAGCCAGGACCTCGAGGTCGTGCGCGCCATGCGCAACAGCATGGGGAACGATATGGCGCTTATGGTCGACTACAACCAGTCCCTGACCCCTGCGGAAGCCGTACAACGGCTTCGCGTGCTCGACAACGAGGGGCTTACCTGGGTGGAGGAGCCCGTACTGGCGCACGACTTCACCGGCCATGCCCTGGTTGCCCGTGAGATCAAGACCCCAATCCAGTGTGGCGAGAATTGGTGGGGACCTCTGGACATGCGGCATGCCATCGAGGCCGGCGCCTCGGACTACATGATGCCCGACGTGATGAAGATTGGCGGGGTGACGGGATGGCTGCAGGCCGCGGCTCTGGCTGAGGCGCACGGGATTCCCATTTCCAACCACTTGTGGCCCGAAGTCAGCGCGCAACTGATGTGCGCAACCCCCACCGCTCACTACCTGGAATATGCCGACTGGTGGAATCCTATTCTCGCCGAGCCGCTCCGCGTCGAGCACGGCATGGCCGTGGTGGAAGGCGTGATCGGAACCGGCGTTGCCTGGAACGAACAAGCGGTGGCGCGATTCCTGGCTTGAGCGGCGGAGCCCTCCTGGATCCGCGCGGGGAAGGGCTATGTTTCTGGCTTCTGTGCTACGAGGGCTTTAGGCTGGAGAGGAAGGTTGGTAAGCGAATGGGAAATCTCAGTCGTATCGGGGTGTCGATCGATTCCGAACTGCTTCGCCGTTTTGACCGGTTCATCGCCGAGCGAGGCTATGAGAACCGCTCGGAGGCGTTTCGCGACTTGATCCGCGACCGGCTGGTGGGCTCGGCGGTGGTGGCTCCAGCCGCCCACGTGGTGGGAACCCTGACCCTGATCTACGGCCACAACACCCGGCTACTGCCGGAAAAGCTTACCGACCTGCAGCACCAGCACCATGAAGTGATCATTTCTACCTTGCACGCCCATCTCGACCACGACAGTTGCCTGGAGGTGATTGTGCTGCGCGGCAAGTCGAGGGAGGTGCAGGAACTGGCGGACCGGCTGATCAGCACCAAGGGCGTTCAGCATGGGCGACTGGTGATGAGTTCACCGGGGATCCTTCCCCATCACCATCATCCCCATCACCACTGAGCCCTGGCGCGGCGCTTTGAGCTCTAGCCGCCGGCCGGAAAATCCTGATACCCGCCCATTTAACAGCTCCTCCATAAACGGCGGAAACCAGCGCCGGTCGGGCTTTTCCAGACAATAATCGGGCTTGACGTTCACGGCCAGACTGTGGTCTTATTACGCCGTTTGCGGTAGCACGAACACACCTTGCGTGTTACTTAGCGGTAGCACGAATGTATGAAACGTAACATAGCTTGGCTGGCGATATCGTTTGGGCTCCTCTTCATCCTGCTGCCGCTTCCGCTGCTGGCGCAGGAGATTGCTCTGAAAGGCCGTGTCGCCGACCCTCAGGGGAATGGCCTGCCGAAGGCGTCGGTCCAGCTGGTCGGCAAGAACCAGGTCCTGGCGCAGGCCACTTCCGGGCCTGATGGCGCGTTCGAACTGAAGGTGGGCGCGCCCGGACAATACCTGGTCAAGGTGGACGTTGCCGGCTTTCGCCAGGTCAGCCACCCGGTGACAGTTCGCGGCAGCGGCAACCCCGAGATCCAGATCAGCGTGAGCCAGCTTGCATCCCACATCGAGAACATCACCGTCACCGCGGACGTGAATGAGACCGATGTGCTCTCGCCCGACCCGGCGGAGAAGGTCTTCGTTCGCCAGGACCTGCTCGATGCCAACCCCGGACGGCCCGGCGCGCCGGTATCAATCCCCGGATATCCCATCGAAACCGCGTCCAGCGGCATCAAGGCGCCGCAGTACTTCGCCCCTGGCGTCGCCGGAGATCACGGCGAGCCCATCGCCCAGTACATTGCCGTGGGCAGCTACCTGTTGCCCAACAACCTGTCGGCGAACGCCCATGGCAACGGCTATTCCGACCCCAACGTTTTTATCCCGGAGGTTCTGGAAAGCGTGCAGGTGGATGGCGGGGCGTTCAACGTGCGGGAAGGGAACCATTCCGTCAACCTGGCCGCGACCTACGGACTGCGCTCTCGCCTGGATCCGTTCATTACCGTAACCGGAGACTACCGGGACATCGACGTGGTGGCGGGATTCAGCCCCACACCCGATTCCTTCATGGCCTTCGCCGGCTCCTACGGCAACGGCTTCCTCGACCGGCTGGAACATCGGCAACAGTACAAGTTCAATGGCCAACGGGTTTTCCGCGTGGGCGAGCACCACATCACCCTGTTCGGCATCGGGTATTACGGCTTCTCCTACGTGCCCGGACTTACCCCCATCTATCCGCTGAATCCCCCGAACCCCAATTTTTCGAATCTTGGGGACACTATCGATCCCCGGCAAAAGGACCAGACCCATACCGCGCTGGTGGCGGTGAACGATGTCTGGCAGCTCACGGGAAGCCAGCAGCTCCAGCTCTCCGGATTCTTCCGTACCTACAACCTCTCTCTGGACTCGGATTTTGGGCTAGGTCTGATTCGGCAGAGCGAGTTTCGCACCGTGGCCGGGGGCAGCGCGAACTATGTGAACAAGATCGCGGAAGCGTTTTCATTGCTTCTGGGATTTGACTACCAGCGCGAAGCGCCGCGCCGCGATGACCTCGACCACTATGGATTGTTTAATCCCAGCGCCCCCGCTTATTACGGCCCTTTCACTCCTGTGGACGGGAATAACATCACCATAAGTTCGCTGACACCCTATATTGCTGCCGAGGGCGCGCTGGGCCGTTACTTCCGCTATTACCTCGGCTGGCGCCGCGATCAAATTGATGTTGATAACGACGATCGTCTGAACCCACAGAACTCGTTTCACACATGGGTGGGCGTGAACTCGCCGAAAGCTACGGTTTCTTTTATTCCCAAGGAATCGTGGCTGGTTCCTCGTGTCTCTCTCAGCTTTGGCCAGGCTTTCTTTACGGAGGATCCTCGGATCGGCACGGGAACGACCGCAGGCACCCCGGTGGCCACGTCGCATTCGTATCAGCTCGTGGCCAGCAAGACCATCCACAAGACGGATGTGCGGCTTACGCTGGGCCACGTCACCAGCAGCGCGGAATTGGCAAAAATCGACCCGGACACCGGTTTGCAGGAGAACGAGGGACCCAGCCGCCTTCGATTTATGACGGTCGCGGTGCGTCGAAACTTCAGGTATGGGTCTCTGCTCGCGACTTTCTCCAAGGCGGATGCCCGTGACCTCGATTCCGGACAACCCACACCGGAGGCGCCGCGGACCATCTTCGATCTGTTGGGAACGATTCAGAAGCTTCCGTTTGGGTTACAGATGCGGGGTGAATTTGAGTATGTTGGCGCGAAACCTTTAGGCACGGGATGCCTGCCGGACTTGAATGCCCAATGCACAGGAACTCCGGTGAAGGAATTTCGCGGGGCGCTGATCCGGCCCTTCATGAATGGCCGCTTAACTGCCGGGGTGAACTTCCTTATCGCCAGCGGCTACACCGGCCAGACCATCGAGAATTTCTGCGTCCCACCACCGGTGCCCCCTGAGTTCGGTCCCCCTGTTCCTTGTCCAGCGCAGTCCCCGACACCGGGACTCCTAGTGTCCCCGATCTCGGAAGTGGTCGGAGTTCGCATCCCGTCCTACGCGAGTATCACCGTCACGTATAAGTTCGGGCGTCAGGCCGCGCCCTGAGGTCCACAGCAACTAGCGCGCCTTGACGAAGAAATACGCGCTCAGCCCCAGCCCCAGCGCGATGATGAACCAGCGCACCTTCCTGGGATCGGCCTTTTGCGCGTACTGCGCCCCGAACCAGCCGCCGCTCAGCGCCCCCGCCATCATCACCAGGCACTGTCCCCAGAAGACCGCGCCGCTCACGATGAAGGTCAGCACCGCCACCCCGTTGATCACCGCCGCCAGCACGATGCGCAGGGCGTTCATCACGTGGATCTCGCGCATGCCCAGGAGCGTCATCATGCCCAGCATTACGAAGCCGATGCCGGCGCCGAAATATCCGCCGTAGGTTCCCACCGCCAGTTGCAGCAGGCAAGCCAGGGCGATGGCCAGCCAGGAGATGTCCTTAGTCACGCTGAGGTTGCCGGTCCTGCCCGCCATCGCCCGCAGGCGATTGCCAAACATGAACAGGAGGGTCGCTCCCAGCAGCAGCCAGGGAATCAGGTGCAGAAAGGTGCGCTGCGGGGTCATGACCAGCAGCAGCGCGCCCGCCAGTCCTCCCAGGATGCTGGTGATCAGCAGCGGGACCAGCAGGCGCCGCGGTACGTTCAGGTGGCGCCGGTAGGAGGCCACGCTGGTAGCCAGCCCTGGCCATAGGGCTACCGTGTTGGTGGCATTGGCCTCGACCGGCGGAACGCCGACGAACAGCATGAGTGGGAAGGAGATGAAACTGCCACCGCCCGCCACCGCGTTGAGCACGCCCGCGATTACGCCGGCAAAGAATAGAAGGATGGCTTGCTTAAGGTGCAAGTATCACAGGATTCAGGCAAGCTGGATGAGGCTGCAGTTTTTCGCCGAAACGCGGATCACTTGGCTGGTGGCGTGGCCTCGGCTTTGACCGGCGCCACCCCCAGCTTCTCCACTTCCGCCAGTTGCTGCCGGACTTTCTCGGCGTTGGGGGCGGTCGGCGCTGCTTTGAGATAGGCGCGCAAGTGCTCGGCGGCCTCGGCATATTCTTGCCGGTTGGCCAGCATCACGCCCAGCAGCAGGCTCACCTGCGGAAAGGACCGCTGCGCGCCCAAAGTCTCGGCTTTGCGGGCGCTCACCTCCGCCTGCTCCAGGTTGCCCAGGCGGTAATTGGCCAGCGAGTTGTAGTAGAAGGCGGCGGGGAAATCCACGCCGTCCAACTGGGTGGCGCGGGCACTGAGGTCCGCCGCTTCCGCCCACCTGGACTCGCGCACCGCTACCGAGGACAGCCCTACGAACGCCGGCACAAACATGCCATCCGCGGCCTGCGCTTGCGTGAACGCGTTGCGCGCCTTGTCGAGCTGGTCTTGCTGCGCGTACACCCATCCCAGATCCTGCCAGGCAGCCGCATACTGGGGATACAGTTGCACCGCCTTCTCCAGCTCCTGCTGCGCTTCCGGCAGCTTGTTGTTCTCGATGGCGTGGTGGCCTTTGTCGTAAGCCTTCTTGGCGTCCTTGGGAGCGTTCAAACTGGTGGCGCTCACCGTCACTCCCTGCACCTTCTGCATGCTCTGCAGCACGATGGTGCCGACGTTCACAGCTCCCACGGTGGTACCGAGTCCGCCCTGGGGGATAGCCAGGCTGCTGGAATGAAATCCTGCCAGAGAGGCTCGCAGTTCGCAGCCCGCCAGCGCGCTGGCGAGAGCGGACGGGTTCTGCGGCGTTCGGGACTGGATCGTGCCGACCGTGGTGAGGCCGCTCCCACCGCCGGCTTCGGCGCTGCCTTCGGGGTCGCCAAACTGGAACCCTCGAGTGGCCGCGATACTAACAGTGAAGTAGCCTTTGAAGTCGCTGCGGCCATCGCGCGAGACGCGGCCGCTGCAAACGCGCTCGATGGATGCCGGTCCCGGCAGTGGCGAGCCGTCCTCCGTGATGACATTTCCCGACAGCATGAGCGTCACCTGGTTCCCGCCGGGTGGCGAGGGCGGCGCAATCGAGGTTCGGTTCGATGAACCTCTTCCTTGTCCGATGGCGGGTGGGGGCAGACCGGCCGCCACCACCACGACGGCCAATAACCTGAGCGCGCGAGGGAAGCTCATAACCCTACCTCGGGGGGGCCAACATCGGGGCTGGTCGGGGCTTGAGAAGCCAGCTTCGGTGGCGCAAGTGTCCGCCTCCGGGCCGGAGTTGTCAACAGCTATAGAGGCGCGATTGTAGTGTGGAGTGGCTTGTTGGGATTGTAACTTTTTGGTCCCAAATCGGAGAGCGGGGACCCGGTGATTCCGGCGTGATCAGTCGTGCAGCGGAACTTGCGGCGAGCGGCCCCGGCATTGGGTGGCCACCCGCTTGGGGTCGCCGAACAGGGCGTTGATGGTCACCACCGGACCGTAGCAGAAGACGGCATGGCCATCCTCGGCCATGTGCCAGCGGCCACGCTTCACCGGCTCCGGGTTGACCACGCGCGGCCGTTCCTTGGCAGGCTGCGGTGGCAGGGTGCTCTTGGCGCACGCCATGGCACTGACCAGCAGCAGCAGCCATGCCAGTCGCGTCCGCATGGCTTTACTCCGCCGCCGGCGAAGGCAGCGCGCTTCGCCAGGTGGCAATTTCTACTAATCCTTCGCGTTCGGTGCGCACGAAGAAGCGCACCCGGTGCCGCAAGTGCTCAAACTCGTGGATGTCGCTCCACAGTTCGGCCTGGCGGATCTTGGAGTGGCTGCCCGATTCCCCGCAGGTGGCGCAGCGGGTGTAGAGCAGGTCGTTGCGGCGTGCCACGCCCGGCAGTTCGATGATCACCAGGCGCGCGTCCTGCACCTCGTCCTGTTCCCCCAGTTGCACGTCGTACTTGAGCAGGAACGGGAAGCCCGCCCGGCGGGCTACGATCTCAGCCTCCAGGGAACTGGCGAACGGCCCGTACTCGGTTCGGCCGTCATCGATTGTGTCGGAAGCCATCCACCGCGTTACACTCTGTGCCATAGGACCCCAATCGGGAGAGAGGTGCTGTTTGCCTGCGCTGTTGAATTGAGCAGCTACTGTGCCAATTTGTCCCATTCCTAAATCACTGAGCCAACGCGACTTACGGTGTAGGCTGCGGCTCCCCGTGTGCAATGTGTTTCACAACTCGGGGCAAAAGCTTGTTTTCTTTTAGCACTCGCCGCTGCGGATACCGATTTGGGCTGGAAAAATCAGCCGGCATTCTCTATCGTGCCGCAGGTAACTGCGCTTATTACGAGCGTGTAGGAATCTGAAACTGGAGGCACGATGGCGCAAACTCTTTCTCGAACGCGGGTGGCAGTGCTGGGAGCAGGGAAGATCGGCGGGATCCTGCTGCAAGGCTTCATCAAGCGTCAACTGATCTCGCGCGACCACGCGACCGCGACGGTGCAGCACGCCGAACGCGCCCGCGCGCTCAGCCGCGAGTGGAAGCTTGCCGTCACCACTGACAACGTGGCCGCCGCGCGCCAGGCTGACGTCATCATCATCGCGGTGAAGCCGCTGGTGGTGGCCGAGGTCGCGGCTGAGATCCGGGCGGTGGTCGATCCCCACAAGCTGGTGAT
>Ga0181538_10001781_pt1 | contig 23497 bp, 19 predicted proteins | sample PEATcosm2014_Bin_40_FD_119773 | JGI IMG/M metagenome (GOLD analysis project Ga0181538, IMG submission 119773) | Peatland microbial communities from MTU Mesocosm Facility, Houghton, MI, USA - PEATcosm2014_Bin23_30_metaG | ecosystem: Environmental > Terrestrial > Soil > Wetlands > Peat | place... | reverse complement strand
ATCCTTCCGATTTCTTGCCTATTTCTCTTGCACTGTTGATTTACGCACAGAGCCCGCCGGTATCATAGGGTAGAGGAGAGCGAAGCCGTGACCATGAAGAACCGCAGTGGAGAGGCGTCTCCGATACGCGATCCAGCGCACGAATTGCGGGCGGAGCTGGCTCGCAAGATTGCCTTGTTCATTGGCTCCGCAGAGAACCGAGCAACGGACATTCCCGGGTTGACGCTCCACCGGCGCTCTGCCCCGACCGCCCCTTGCTCCATGACTTACGAGCCGAGCGTGACCGTGATCGCCCAAGGGCGAAAGCGCGTAGAACTCGGCCGAAACGTTTTCGTCTACGATGCTTCGCGCTTCCTGCTGACGTCGGTCGATTTGCCGGTTGTCAGCCGGGTGATCGAGGCAAGTGAAAAGGTGCCCTGCCTGGCGCTGTCGCTCAAACTCGAAATGCCCGTAGTCCGGGAACTTCTCAGCCGGGAGGAGATTCAGGTGGCTGAGGCGCCGTCTGATAGTCCCGGCATGGCGACCGGTGCGACCACGGTGGAATTCCTCAGTGCATGCTGCCGGCTGGTGGACCTGCTGGACGCGCCGCAGGACATTCCTTTTCTCAGTGGCCTGATTCAACGCGAGCTCGTCTACCGAATCCTCCACAGTGCGGAGGGAACACGCCTTCGAGCGATTGCAACGCTGGGAGAGCAAAGCCACCGGACGGCAAAAGCGATCGCCTGGATCAGGGCGAACTATGCGGAGCCGCTGCGAGTGGAAGATCTCGCGGAAATCGCGGGCATGGGCGTATCCACGCTGCACCATCATTTCCGGGTGCTGACCGCCATGAGTCCTCTTCAGTATCAGAAACAGTTTCGGTTGCAGGCGGCGCGGGGACGCATGCTCATGGATGGTCTGGACGCCGCAAGCGCGGCCTTCGAGGTCGGATACGAGAGTGCCAGCCAATTCAACCGCGAATACAGCCGTTTCTTCGGCCAGCCACCGATGCGGGATATTCGGGCTCTTCGCTCGCCAAGCGCTCCGCCGTTGGAGTCGGTCGGTAATCGGTAAAACGCTATCTGGTTGTCTGTTCCGGGTGAGTCGCCGTCAATCCGGAAGCAATCCGCAGGGAACTGGCGGCGCATCCGAGTGCGCGCCCAGCCATAATGGAAGGGATGGAAACTCCAGTGACGGTTGTGATTCTGGCGGCGGGATTAGGGACGCGCATGAAATCGCACAAGGCCAAAGTGCTGCACCGAGCCGGCGGCAAGACGCTGGTGGAGCACGCGGTGGATACGGCGCTCGCGCTGACTTCGGCGGAACGCGTTTTCGTGGTGGTGGGCCATCAGGCCGAACGGGTTCGCGCCATAGTTTCGACGCCCGGCATCGGCTTCATCGAGCAGACCGAACAGCTCGGCACAGGCCACGCGCTGCTGGCGGGGCGCGAAGCGCTCTCGCATCTGGATGGCTACCTGGCGATCGTTTACGGCGACGGTCCGCTGCTGCGGGCAGCCACGGTGCGCAGCCTGATCGAGACTCTGGAAGCGAGCGAAGCCGCGGGCGCGCTGCTTTCGGCCGACATGCCCGATCCCAACGGTTACGGGCGCGTGCTGCGCGGCGTCAGCAACCGGGTGACCGCGGTCGTCGAGCAGAAGGCCGCCACTCCCCAGCAACTGGCGATTCGCGAAGCCAACATGGGCATCTACTGCTATCGCGCCGACCTGTTCTGGCGGCACGCGAGCGAAATGCGCCCCGACAATCCCGCGCACGAATATTACCTCACCGACATGGTCGAGATACTCAACCGGGCCGGACATTACGTGACGGCGATGAAGATCGACGATCCGCGCGAATGCCTGGGGATCAACGACCGGGTCGAGCTGGCGGAAGCGGACCGCCTGCTGCGCGAGCGCAAGCTGCGCGAGCTGATGCTGGCGGGCGTGACGATCGAGAAACCCGAAACGGTGACCATCGATAGCGGCGTCGAGATCGGGATCGACACCGTGGTCGAGCCGTTCACGCGCATCCTGGGCGCCACCACGATTGGCGAAAACTGCCGCATTGGGGCGTCCAGCATCATCGAGGATTCCACGATCGGCGACGACGTGGCGATCGGTCCGCTGACGGTGGTGACCGCATCGAGGCTGGAGCGCGGCGCGCAAGCCGGGCCGTTCTCCCGCCTGCGCCCGGGGAATTACGTCGCGGAAGGCGCGCATGTCGGCAATTTCGTGGAGCTGAAAAAGACGCGCTTGGGCGCGGGCTCGAAGGCCAATCACCTGGCCTATCTGGGCGATGCGGAAATTGGCGCCAAGGCGAACATCGGCGCCGGCACGATCACTTGCAACTACGATGGCGTGCACAAGCACCCCACGCGGATCGGCAGCGGGGCCTTCGTGGGAAGCAATTCGACTTTGGTGGCGCCGCTCGAAATCGGCGACGGCGCTTACCTCGCCGCCGGCTCCGTGATTACCGACCCGGTTCCCGCCGATTCGCTCGCCGTGGGCCGCGCGCGGCAGGTTAATAAGGAGGGTTGGGCCGAGAAGCGCCGCGCCCGCTCGGCCGCCCCTCGCACCGGCGAGAAATAACGCCGGGGCGTTCCCTGCGGCGTCCGGCAGCCGCCGCCGGTGAAGTGCTGCGATGTTGTCTAGTACTCCCAGTCGAAAAAGCGGCCTCGGCGGCTGCCGGGCTCGTCGGTTTGCGGCGTGAAAACCACAATGAAATAAGCGGAAATCCGTGGAATTTCCCCCGAAGTGCCACGCATCGTCTCACTAATTTGGAGCAAGTCCGAATCGTCGGCATAGATCACGCGGTCGCCGAGGCGAAGGCGAGAGCGCGATCCACTGCTAACTAATGGAAAACAAAGACAACTAGCCCCAGGTTGCAATTGTGGCAACCGGAATGCCTTTGCCCTTTCGGGACATTGTGCAGGGCCCAGGGCGGGGGGATCGAGAAGAAATCAGGTTCCCGCCGACTGGGACTCAAGGGGCGGTAGCTTGCGCCAAGAGCCATTTCAAAGGCATCCATGGGCACCCAAAAACCTTTTGATTCAATCTCGATAGAGTGGTTCGCTCTTCGGGTGAAATCGCGGTGTGAAAAGGCCGTCTCCACGATTGCGCACAACAAGGGGTTTGAGGCGTTCGTGCCGATTTACGAGTGCCGCCGCCGTTGGTCAGACCGCTTGAAGTCGGTGGAGTTTCCGCTTTTCCCGGGGTATGTGTTTTGCCGATTGGACCCGCAACAACGGTTCCCGTTATTGACTATTCCCGGCGCGCTCCAGTTGGTGGGCATCGGAAAGATTCCCGTCCCCATCGACGACTCGGAGATCATCGCGATTCAAAGCGCCGTAACGTCCGGGCTGTCGGCTGAACCGTGGCCTTTTCTGGAGGCCGGGCAGCGCGTGCGGCTTGAGGATGGGCCCTTGGCTGGCATGGAAGGCTTCCTGGTCGAGGTGCGCAAGCGATACCGCGTAGTTGTCTCGGTGACTCTGCTGAAACGGTCGGTGGCGGTGGAGATCGATAGCGAGTGGGTCGCGCCGCTGGACGCAAGCGGGCGCCCGATGACGGCCCAGATCAGACGCCCAATGGCGGCGAGTCCTCAGTCCATATAGGCCGGGTTTTCCAACGCAACACCAAGCTTTTCGAGACAATCCGGCTTTGCCAATTTCGGCAGGACAAACAATCAATCAGTTTTGATGGCGATATTGAGGGTGAACTTGTGCTGAATAACATGCCCCGTCTTAGAACAAACTCCTCGTTAGGACCGCAATCCTTCATTGCCGATGAACCACAAGACAATGGGATGCTCGCCGAGGAACTGTTTGTTCGCATGCTCCGGATGGAACGTAAGAGAACCGAGCGTTCCCATCGGCGCTTTGTACTGATGATTCTCGAGGGCGGCGATCTGCTGAAAGCCGGCAACCAGGAAGAGACGCTCGGCAAGGTGCTCGGTGCGTTGTCGCAGGCCACGCGCGACACGGACATCAAGGGGTGGTACAGGCACGGACATGCTATCGGAGTGATCTTCACCGAGATCGCCGCCGCCGAGGAAAAGCCGGTGGTCAGATCTCTCTCGGGCAAAGTCACCGACGCGCTTTATGACACGTTGAGTGTCGGGCAAATCAACCAGATCAAGCTCTCTTTCCACGTCTTCCCCGAGGATTGGGACAACGACGGTCCGGACGGGCCGGCCAACTCGACCTTGCACCTGGACCTGGCGCGGGGCGCGAAGAAAAAACCGGCCACTGCCCTGCTGAAGAGACTGATGGACATTGCCGGCAGCCTGGCCGCCCTGGCCCTCTGTCTCCCAGTGCTGTTCGCCATTGCGATTGCGATTAAGACGACCTCGAGAGGCCCCATCCTCTTCCGTCAGGTCCGGCTAGGCCAATACGGGAAAAAGTTCACGTTCCTGAAATTCAGATCCATGCATGTGGGGAACGACCACGCAATTCATGAACAGTACGTGAAACAATTCATCGCAGGCGCGCAAGGACTGGAGCAAAGCGGACCGGGCCAACGGAGACAGTACAAACTAACCGCGGATCCGAGAATCACGCGAGTAGGACGACTGCTGCGCAAGACGAGTCTCGACGAGTTGCCGCAATTGTTCAACGTGCTGAGCGGAGAAATGTCCCTGGTCGGGCCGCGGCCGCCGGTGATGTACGAATTCAAGTGTTACGACCTGTGGCACAAGGAGCGCCTCATGGCGGTGAAACCCGGGATCACGGGCCTGTGGCAAGTGGAAGGACGAAGCAGGGTGAAATTCGACGAAATGGTTCGCCTGGACATCCGCTACGCCAGATCATGGTCCTTGTGGCTGGACATCAAGATCCTTCTCCAGACACCGGCGGCAGTTATCTCCGGATCCGGCGCGTGTTGAAGGCGGAGGGGTAATGATTCGAGTTGGCATAATCGGCTATGGCTATTGGGGGCCGCACATTGCGCGCAACTTTCATGCCGCGGAGGATTGCGAAGTCAGTGTAATCTGCGACAAGAGTCCCACCGCTCAGCGGCGGATTCAACGCGCCTATCCGGATGTGCGCGCGACGTCCGACGTTTCGGAAGTGCTGTGCTCGCCGAAGATTGACGCGGTCGCCGTAATCACGCCGGTTTGGACCCACTACGAGCTGGCCAAGGCGGCGCTGGAAAGCGGGAAACACGTCTTTGTCGAGAAACCATTTACGTCGACCGTGGCGCAGGCCGAAGAATTGATTGAGCTAGCCGCGAAGAAACGCCTGACGATCATGGTGGATCACACATTCCTGTTCACTGGCGCGGTCAAGAAGATCGAGCAACTGACCAAGGACGGCACGCTCGGCAAGCTCTACTACTACGACTCCACCAGAGTCAATCTCGGATTGTTCCAGCACGACGTGAATGTCATCTGGGACCTTGCACCCCACGACCTTTCGATCATGGACCACCTGGTGCATGCGAAGCCGGAATATCTGGCCGCCACTGGACAAAGCCATTTGAATGGCCACCAGGACGTCGCTTACATCACCGTCTATCTCAGCGACAACGTGATCGCACACTTCAATGTCAACTGGCTGTCGCCGGTTAAGGTGCGCACTACCCTCTTAGGAGGCGAGAAGAGGATGGTGGTATGGAACGATCTGGACGCCGACGAAAAGATCAAGGTGTACGACAAAGGCGTGGAGATCAAGAGCCAGCAGGGCGTATACGAGTTGCTGGTCAGTTATCGCACGGGCGATATGTGGGCGCCCAAAGTCGAACAGACGGAAGCGCTGGCCTCGGAGATCCGCTACTTCGTCGAATGCATTACGCGGAACGAAGTGCCTTTCAACGACGGTATCGCCGGCTTGCGGGTCGTCAAGTTGCTCGAAGCGGCAGATCGTTCGCTGGCCGATATGGGTGCGGCGGTGCGCTTATGAGCGACTATCTGTGCATCTCGGCGGACGTCAAGCTTGGAACGAACGTGAAGTTCTCCAAGTTCATTAATCTTTACGGTTGTGAAATCGGCGACAACACTAAAATCGGCGCCTTCGTCGAGGTCCAGAAGAACGCGAGAATCGGAAAGAACTGCAAGATATCGAGCCACACCTTTATCTGCGAAGGAGTCACGATCGAAGACGATGTTTTCGTCGGGCATGGCGTTACGTTCATCAACGATAGCTATCCCCGCGCCACCACCACCGAGGGAGGTCTGCAGACTGAAGCGGACTGGAAGGTGGAGACTACGGTAATCAAGAAAGGGGCGTCGATCGGATCGGGGGTCACCATCCTTTCCAAGATCACGGTGGGCGAACGAGCCATCGTCGGCGCCGGAAGTGTCGTAACCAAGAGTGTTCCCGCCGACACGATTGTAGCGGGAAACCCGGCTCGTGTTCTGCGAGCCGTAACATCAGAAACGCCGCGGAAGGTCGACTGAACGGCTTTTGTCTGGGCTTCGACGTGGGCCTGGACCTTCGCCATCCAGCGCCAAAGCCGTGGCTCGCGCGGAGCGCGTTTGATTCTCCAGTGAAGTCAGATTTCGAAACAGTTGAGTTCAAGAGGTGTGGGAGTTTGAAATGATCGAGACGACTCGAATTCCGTTTTTGGACCTGGTATCACCGCACAAGGAACTGCGCCGGGAGATCGTCGATAGCGTCAACTCAACGCTGGATACGGCGGGTTTCATCGGCGGCCCGGTGGTAGAAGCATTTGAGCGCGAGTTTGCCGCATTTTGCGGTGCCTCGCATTGCGTCGGGGTGGGCAGCGGCACGGATGCACTGCGGTTCGCGCTAATGGCGGCGGGCGTGGGCGAAGGCGACATAGCCGTAACCGTCCCGAACACATTCATCGCGACAACCGAGGCGATCTCTCAAACCGGCGCACGGCCCGTCTTTGTCGACATTGACGAGCGGACCTATAATATGGACCCCGAGAGACTCCAGGAGTACTTCGAGGGCGAGTGTCGCGTCGATAGCGACACTGGACACTTAGTAGACCAGACGCTTGGGAAACGGGTTGCGGCGATCGTTCCCGTGCATCTTTACGGCCAGCCCGCGGATATGGACCGGATACTGGAGCTTGCCGAGCGATATAACGTTGTTGTTATCGAGGACGCGTGCCAGGCGCATGGAGCGGAGTACTACTCCAAGAAGGACGACTGTTGGAAGAAGGCCGGCTCCATGGGGCTGGCGGCGGCATTCAGCTTCTATCCGGGAAAGAACCTGGGAGCGTGCGGCGAAGCAGGTGCGGTTACAACCAACGATGAGAGTCTCGCCCGGAAGATCCGGATGGTGCGAGACCATGGCCAAGCCGAGAAGTACTATCATGACATGGAAGGGTACAATGGCCGGCTGGATGCGATTCAAGCCGGCATCCTGCGAATCAAGCTCAGGCGCCTGGCGGCATGGAATCAACAGCGCCGGGAATGCGCCCGACGATATCGGGAGCTTTTGGGTTCGACACAAGAGGAAATAGGGCTCCCCTACGAGCCTTCGTGGGCCAAAGGGGTTTACCACCTCTACGTGGTTCGCGTTGAGAACCGCGATCAACTGCAGAGGCGCCTGGCCGCGGCAAACATCGGCACTGGAATTCATTATCCGATACCGCTTCACTTGCAGAAGGCTTACAGCAGCCTCGGCCACGCGAACGGGGACTTCCCAGTGTCCGAGCGCGCGGCCGCGGAAATAATCTCGCTGCCCATGTACTCAGGGCTTGACTATGAGCAGCAGAGTCGTATTGCCGAGCAGGTCACGAAGTTTGTTTACCCTACACCCACTCTGAAAGTAGCCAAAGCTGGCCATAACGGATGACGAACGCAACGCGGCCGGCGGTTTGTATCGTCGTCGAAAACCTGCCGGTTCCTCTTGACCGGCGCGTATGGAAGGAGGCCTGCGCGCTGCGCGACGCGGGATATCGGGTCTCGGTTGTCTGCCCTAAGGGAGCCGGAACTTCGGCGGCGAGTTACGAGAACCTTGATGGGATCGAGATCCACCGCCATCGCATGTGGGAAGCCTCCGGGGCGGCGGGCTATCTGCTGGAATACACTCTGGCGCTGGCTGCCGAGTTCTATTTGACCCTCAAAGTCTTCGCCCGGACGAGGTTTCGCATCCTACAAGCATGCAACCCCCCGGATACAATCTTCCTTATAGCGTTACTTCTAAGGCCTTTCGGTGTCCGGTTCATTTTCGATCATCACGATCTCGCGCCTGAACTGCTCGAAACTAAGTTCGGCAAGAAGACCAGCTTTTTCTACAGGCTCACGAAACTAGCAGAGTACTGCTCATTTACAGCAGCGAAAGTATGCATCGCCACCAACGAGTCCTTTAAGGACATCGCTATATCGAGAGGGAAAAAGCGGCCCGCCGACGTCTTCGTGGTACGAAACTGTCCCGACCTCACCAGCGTGCACCGCCAGCCGCCTACACCTGAAAGCAAGTTCGGGAAGTCATTGCTGGTGGTATATGTGGGCTTTATGGGGCCGCAGGATGGTTTGAGCCTGCTGCTGGAATCGATCGAATACATCGTTAAGCACGAACATCGGCAAGACACTCACTTCGTGCTTGTCGGCGGCGGCACGGAGCTTCCCATGCTGCGAGCTCAAGCTGCCAGAAGTGGGATAGAGTCTTTTGTGAGCTTCACGGGACAGGTCCCTCATGACCGTGTCGGCGATTATCTTTCGTGTGCCGACATCGGCGTGGCGCCCGATCCCAAGACCCCGATGAATGACAACTCAACCATGATCAAGATTTTTGAATACATGGCTTATGGGCTGCCGGTGGTGCTCTTCGATCTGAAGGAAGGCCGGCGCATAGCCGGGCCAGCCGCTCTGTATGCGTCGCCCAACGATCCTATCGATTTCGCCAACCGGATCCTGAGCTTGCTCGACCGTGAGACTCTTCGTCGAGAACTGGGTGAGTGCGGCCGTTCGCGGGTTGAAAACGGCTTGAACTGGGAAGTCGAGAAGGCCACCTTGCTCGCGGCTTACGCAGGGGCCCTTGAGGACACCTCGGCGACCCAGTCCGTGGGCGAGTGTGAGAACACCTAGAAAATTGATGGCACCGGCGCGACGCTCAATCATGGCCGTGAGTTCTTCACGCGCGATCTGGGTGGTGCTTGCCGCACTGCCGCTGCTATCGTCGCGGTGCTATTCTGCCGACGTCGTTCTCATCGGTTCATCAGGCCACTCATCCGCGGTACAACGGGAGCTGGAAGTCTCTACCACCTTCTATGGCCTGAACCTCAAAGTTATTACACCCGGCTCCCAAAGCGACACGCTTGCAATTAGCAAGGCCGTCGATCGGGACGCGACCAGGGCGGTAGCAATTGCGGCAGACGCGCTCGCTCTTGTCGATGAGAACGCGCTTCTGCAGCATCTGAAGCGAAGGTCCGGGGCCAGCGTGCCGCTGCTCATCCTCGGAGTTACGCCAGAAACAAACGCGACTCTTCTGACTGCGTGGTCCGGCGGCGCCGCGATCGGCTGTAGACGGCTCGAAGGCCCGCGCCCTTCCCGGTATGTCATTAGTCACGTGGAAGGCTTTACGCGGCAGTTAAGCGGCCTAGAGCTCCGATTCCCGGAAAGCGACACTGCTTACTTCGTACTGGGCCCAAGCAGCAACGCCCAGATCATTGCGAAAGTCGGGAACGAGGGACACGTTTACCCACTATTCGTTGAGACCGCCCTCCACCAAGTCAAGGTGTTCTTGGATTGCGCAGTAAGGACCTCAGACGACGCGAAGGCCGAATCGAACATCAAGCGTCTAGCGAATGAGTTCCTGACACTCGCACCCGCCATCATGTTTGTCAGATACTGCGCCGGCGATGCGGCTTGGCACGCCCCCGGCCATTACGCGAACCTTACAATTGACGATCCGTGGCTCCGGGAGCCGTACGGATACCTTAACTACAGAGACCTCCTCGGCGAAATGGAAAAGCACGACTTCCATACAACGATTGCTTTTATCCCATGGAATTACGATCGCAGCGAGCCTGAGGTTGTTTCGCTTGTTCGGGACCACCCCGAGAGGTTTTCCATTTGCATTCACGGGGATAACCACGACCACAAGGAGTTTACCGACTATCGAAGCAAGCCCCTGGCCGATCAACTTGCTGCCCTCAAACAATCCCTGGCCAGGATGGACAGGTTCAAAACGCTAACAGGGATTCCCTACGATAGGGTAATGGTGTTTCCGCACACCATCGCCCCGGAAGGAACCCTCGAAGCCCTCAAAACCTACAACTACCTAGCCACAGTTAACTCTTCGAACGTTCCGATGGACCGCCCGGATCCATCACTTCTTCCGCTCGATCTCCGCCCCGTCTCCGTCGCATTCGCAACTTTTCCAAGTATTACACGCTACCCGGTAGAGCTGCCAGTCCCGAGCGGCTTCATCGAGATCAATGAGTTTCTCGATAATCCCTTGTTCTTTTATGGCCACCACGACCTCTTTGCGAGTGGAATCGGCGCCTTCGATGGAGTGGCAGACGCTGTGAACACGCTTGAGCCGGATACTCGCTGGCGCGGTGTGGGAGATATTGCACGGCACCTCTACCTGGTGAAGCTGCGAGACGATTCGACCTCCTATGACGTTCTTGCGCTTTCAAGCGACTTCGATCTGACTAATCCTTCTCAGGTGGGTGCAACGTTCAATGTCACAAAGGAGGAGACTGGCCGCCCGGCCATAGCGTCAGTCAGTGTGGATGGCCGGCCCTGCCCGTACCGGTTCCACGGAGGCCAGCTTGGCTTCAGCGTAGATGTTCCGGCAGGCAGCGCTCGCAGCGTGGTAATTCAGTACGAGAACGACCTGAAGTTGGCCGCGATCGACACGTCGAGAAGGTCGGTGCGCGTTTATCTTCTCCGAATGGCTTCGGACTTCAGAGACATAACGTTGCCAAGATTCGGCGCTGGGCGCGCACTGGTTCGGTTCTATTCTCGACGTGGCGCGACAAGTGTGCAGTTCCTTGTTTATGTTTCTGTCCTAATGGTGTGTTGCGCCTGCGGAGCCTGGTTCGTATGGCTGCTGATTGGCAGACCGGCTCGAATGAAACGCGCGACGACGCTGACCTGAAGGCTCGCGCGTTCTACCGATACGAAGGATTTTAGGACATGAAACTGTCGATCGTAATTCTGTGCTGGAACGACCTCAAGGTTATCGGCAACTGTTTGCGTTCCATCTATTCAGGAACGCATGCGACTCAGTTCGAGGTGATCGTTTCCGACAATGGATCCACCGACGGAACGGTGGAGTTTATACGCGAGGCTTTCCCGGGCGCACGGGTCATTGAGAACGGAGCGAACCTAAGATTCTCAAAGGGCAATAACGTCGGCATCCAGGCCAGCACAGGCGAGTACGTTCTGATTCTGAATCCGGACACGATTATTCACGAAGGCACCTTCGATCGGTGGATTGACTTTGCCGATAAGCATCCTGAAGCCGGGGGGTTTGGATGCCGGGTCCTGAATCCCGACGGTTCCTACCAGGGTTCAGGCCGCCCGTTCCCCACGATCTGGCGCGAATGGCTGGCAGCACTCTATCTGCGACCTCTGGGCTATCTTTCCGACATTTTCATCTCTGACAGGTACGTCCGATGGAAAGGCGAGACCGAAAGGACGATTGACTGGCAGTCCGGCTGTTGCCTGATGGTGCGAGGGGAGTTGCTCAAACAGTTAGGCGGCTTTGACGAGCAATTTCAGTATTACTACGAAGACCTCGACCTGTGCCACCGCGTCTGGATTGCCGGCTACCCCATACTGTATACGCCCGAAGTGACGATCACGCACCTGGGAGGGCAATCGACCACGGAGCGTTTCCCGATCCCATTTGAACTGGACAAGTATCGCAACCGGTACCGCTATTTCTATAAGTACTTTGGCAAGAGAGGCGCGCGTCGTTGTCGTCGCACTTCGTTGGCTTGGATCCGGGTGCGCCAGGCTGGGTACCGACTCATTCAGCTCCTAAAGCCATCCGACGGTCTAACAAGGCGCCTGGAACTGTACCGCGCCGCGGCGGAATGGAACAGGCTTGTCGACCCGGTCCAGCTTGTTGAGAAGGGGAAAGAGCCGGAGACAGGCTCGGCAATCCCAGTCCATGTTCCGCACTAACGTTCAGCAGTTATCCCGGTTCTGAGGGTCATATGGACATTCGAGTCGAATCGAGGCATCTCGGAGAAATTGTCGTCCTCGTGCCCGATGTTTTCCAAGATAGCCGCGGCTTCTTCATGGAGACTTTTCGGGAGGATCAGTTCAAGGCCATGGGCCTCCCTTATCACTTCGTCCAGGACAACCACTCGAGATCGGCGAAGGGCGTTGTACGGGGTCTGCACTTCCAGTGGGATCCCCCCATGGGAAAGCTGATGCGGGTTTCGTTGGGGAGCGCTTTCCTGGTTGCGGTGGACATAAGGAAAGGGTCACCCACGCTCGGCCAATGGTTCGGCACTGAGGTCTCGGCCGAGAACCGGCGACAGCTTTGGGCTCCGGCCGGCTTTGCCAGGGGCTTCTGTGTCCTTTCCGACATAGCAGAGATCCAGTATAAGTGTACGGGCCTGTATAACAGCAAGGCCGAGTCGGGAGTCCGGTGGAACGATCCGCGGATCGGTGTGCAGTGGCCGGTCGACGAGCCATCGCTATCCCAAAAGGACTCTGAAGCTCAGACCCTCGACCAATGGCTCAACAAGCCGGAATCCGACCACTTCCATTTTCACCGGTAGCTACAAAGGAGAATTCATGAAACTGCTGATCGCCGGCGGCGCAGGGTATGTAGGCTGCGTCCTCATCCCGAAGTTGCTCGACAGAGGCTATAAGGTCGACGTCGTCGACTTATTCTGGTTTGGCAACCATTTACCACGCCAAGTCGGGGTACTCCAAAAGGACATTTTCCAGCTTACAGTAGAGGATCTGGAACCCTATGACCAAGTGATATTCCTCGGCGGGCTGTCCAACGACCCGATGGCGGAGTACTCACCCAGCAAGAACTTCATCTTCAACGCCGCCGCACCTGCGTACCTGGGCTATGTAGCCAAGAACGCCAAGGTGCGAAGGTACATCTACGCGTCTTCCTGTTCGGTCTACGGGTACACCGAAAACGAGCTGTACGATGAAACCAGGCCGGTGGCATCCAGTTATCCTTACGGTATCTCCAAGCTCCAGGGTGAGCAGGCCGCGATGCAAATGGCCGACTCCAACTTTTCGGTGATCTCGTTGCGCAAAGGCACGATTTCAGGTTACAGCCCGCGCATGCGCTTCGACCTGATCATCAACACGATGTTCAAATGCGCCATGAAGGACCGGACGATCACGATTAACAATCCCTCGATCTGGCGGCCAATTCTCAGCATTGAAGACGCGGCAACCGCATATACTCGCGCGATTGAATCAAACGAGAGAATCTCCGGCATCTTCAACATCGCCTCCGGAAATTACACGGTGGGAGAGGTCGGAGATCTGGTGCGGAGCACGATCGAGGACCGGCTTGGACACCGCGTAAGCCTGGCGATCAATCACAAGCAGGATTTCCGAAACTACAAGGTGAGCATCGAAAAGGCGCAAAACGTCCTGAGTTTTCATCCCGCCCACGACGTGAGATCGATCGTCTCCAACCTCATCGACAACATGGAAAAGTGCGACGACTGGGATAACCCGCTCTATTCGAACATCTCGAGCTTCAAGAACCTGGAAAACGGAGTCGAGACCTACGCCATGGTGAAGGCGGCGGCGCGATGAAAGTCGCAGTCATCGGCGCCAACGGTCAACTCGGGACGGACACGGCGCGCGCCTTCGAAGAGAGTGGGGACGAAGTGGTAGCTCTCGCTCACAGCGACATCGAAATCGCCGATCGCGATTCGGTCTTTGCCGCGCTACGAGGAATGCGGCCGCGGATCGTCGTGAACACGGCGGCGATGCATCATGTAGACAACTGTGAACGAGAGCCCGAGAAAGCATTTGCCGTGAATGCGGTGGGGGCGAGGAATCTCGCTTTCGCCGCGCGGGATATCGGCGCGCTTCTTATACACGTCAGCACGGACTACGTTTTCGACGGAGCCAAGACCAGCCCGTACCTGGAGACCGACTGTCCGCGGCCCCTCAACGTGTATGGGAACAGCAAGCTTGCAGGAGAGCATTTCGTCGAGTGCGTTGCGGAAAGGTATTTCGTCGTTCGCACGTCCGGCCTTTATGGCAAGGCTCCGTGCCGGGCCAAGGGCGGCCGGAACTTTGTCGAGCTGATGTTGAAGCTCGGTCGAGAGAGAGGCGAAGTGCGGGTCGTGGATGACGAGCGAGTCAGCCCTACGAACACACGCGAGCTGGCCCGGCAAATAGTTGCCCTGAGCCGGTCCGACGCGTACGGACTCTACCACGCAACGGCGGAGTCGAGCTGTTCCTGGCACGAATTCGCTCAAACTATATTCGCGCTGGCGCAGACCCAGGTAAACGTGAAGGTTGCTTCGCCGGATGAGTTTCCCGCGAAGACGCCTCGCCCTAAATACTCGGTACTTGAGAATCGCGCCTTGAAGCTCGCCGGCTTGAACACGCTCGGAACGTGGGAGGAGGGTCTCTGCGACTACCTTGGCGCTTCCCGGCTCTGCGCGGCGGGGAGGGCACAATGACCCGCTACGTGATCGTCACTCCGGTGCGCGACGAAGAGCAGTATATCGCGGCCACGATTGAATGCGTCACCAGGCAAACCGTACCGCCTGGCGAATGGGTCATCGTGGACGACGGATCGACCGATCATACGGGCGACATCATCGATCGGTACGCTGCACAACTCCCATGGATCCACCCGGTTCACCGTTCTAACAGGGGGTTCCGCAAGTCGGGCGGCGGCGTCATGGAGGCAGTCCATGATGGCATCGCCGCGATCCAGTCCAAGGACTGGGAGTTCATTGTGAAGCTCGACGGAGACCTGAGTTTCGCGGATGACTATTTTCAAAAGTGTTTTGAACACTTCAGCGAACGGCCGCGGCTAGGGATTGGCGGAGGAGAAATCTACCACGATGTGAGTGGTGAACAGCGGCTGGAGGCGAATCCCAAGTTCCACGTCAGAGGGGCGACGAAGATCTACAGAAGGGCGTGCTGGGAGGCTATTGGCGGGCTATGGGCCGCGACGGGGTGGGACACCATTGACGAGGTCAAGGCCAACATGCTGGGATGGGAGACCGGGGCCTTCGAGGACCTTCACCTACTTCATCACCGGCTGACGGGATCCGCGGATGGGTTATGGCGCGACCGGGTGAAACATGGCTTGGCGTGCTACATCTCGGGATACCACCCTCTGTTTGTGGCTGCCAGTTGCTTGCGCAGGCTGGTTCGGAAGCCTTACATTCTCGGATCACTCGGGCTTTCGCTCGGGTTCATCAAGGGTTACCTGCGGCGCGTGCCAAGAGTGAACGATCCCTTGCTGATTCGTTACATACGCTCCCAGCAACTAAGACGCCTGTGCGGACTGCAGACGATCTGGAGATGAGTCGCGAGCGGAAGAGCGTTGCAAGATCGTTACGCGTTATAGATTAGACGGTTGACTATGTGTGGAATCTGCGGCAAATTGAATTTCGAGCTGGGCACCACGGTTGACGCTGGGCTGGTCCGGGGGATGCTGGACACGATACGTCACCGCGGCCCGGACGATGAGGGACTCTATCTTGGCGGTCAGGTGGCGCTTGGCCATCGAAGGCTGTCGATCATCGACCTGGGCGGCGGCCATCAGCCGCTTTCCAATGAAGATGGCACGGTCTGGATCGTGTTCAATGGAGAGATCTATAACTACCGCGAGTTGCGCGCCTTTCTGCTGACCAAGGGGCATGTCTTCAGGACGAATTCGGACACTGAAACCATCGTCCACCTGTACGAGGAGTTTGGACCCCAATGTCTGGAGAAACTCCGCGGGATGTTCGCGTTCGCGATCTGGGACGAGAACAAGAGATCCCTCTTCCTGGCGCGAGACCGGGTGGGAATAAAGCCTCTTTATTATTGTCTCGCCGATAAGAGCCTGGTGTTCGCCTCAGAAATTAAGGCAATCCTGGCGGACCCCGCGGTGGATCGGAGGATTGCGCCTGAGCTGATTGACAGGTTTTTGACTTTTCTTTATCTTCCGGGCGAGGACACATTACACAGAGGCATCGTGAAGCTGGCTCCGGGGCACTATCTGCTGGCCAAGGACGGCCAGGTAGAGGTAAGGCAATACTGGGATCTTCAGTTTGCCAAACCTGCCGGAAGCCGGAACCTGGAAGATGCGAAGGATGAGTTGCTCAGTCTGCTGGCCGAAACAGTGCAACTGCACATGATCGCAGACGTGCCGGTGGGTGTCCTGCTGAGTGGCGGAGTGGACTCAACCGCGATGCTGAGCTTCGCCGTGGAAGGGACAGAGAAGGAGGTCAGCAGCTACACGGTGGGCTTTTCCGATCCTGGCGTTGCCGACGAAAGACCCTATGCCAGGCTGGCGGCAGAAGCGTTCGGCAGCAGTCATCACGAGATGTCGATGTCGGCCGCAGATTTCGAGGCATTTATGCCGCAATACGTGTGGCACATGGAGGAGCCGGTGTGCGAGCCGCCTGCCATTGCCCTGTATTATGTCTCCAAGCTTGCCAGGAACTATGTCAAGGTGCTCCTCTCAGGAGAAGGTGGCGACGAGGCCTTTGCCGGCTACGGCAATTACCGCAACCTTCTGTGGTTGGAACGCCTCAAACGCGGCCTCTCCGGGTCTACCGGCACGGTCGCGCGGGGGCTTTCCCTCGCTAACTCGGTCTTCCAATCCTCGCGCGTAGCCAAGTATGGGCCGCTGATGAATTCCCGTTTCCCCGATTACTATTTCAGCCGCACATCAAACCCATACCGCTATGCTGGAAACGGATTGGCCCAGTTGTATTCCACCGATTTTGCCCGATCGATTGACCGCGAGCACACACTCGAACCCGTGCGGCGGCTGCAGGCGCATGTTCGAAGCGAGAACACGCTCGACGCGATGTTATATATCGATACCAAGAGTTGGCTTCCCGACGACCTGCTGGTCAAAGCCGACAAAATGACGATGGCAAATTCCCTGGAGCTGCGAGTACCGCTACTCGATCACAAGGTCCTGGAGTTTGCCGCCGCGCTGCCCTCCAGCCTCAAAGTCCACGGCTGCACCACCAAGTACCTCGCCAAGAAGGCGCTGGAGCGCCGCGTTCCCAAGCGCATCCTGGACCGCCCCAAGGCCGGCTTTCCAATTCCTTACGAAGCTTGGCTGCGGAAGGACTTGCGCGGCTGGGTGCGCGATATTCTGCTGGACAAAAGAACCACGAACCGCGGGTATTTCGACGCGAGCCGCATGGAAAAGCTGGTATCCTCAAGCCAAGACCATGGCGGCAACTTCAAAGAGATCTTTTCACTGGTGACGCTTGAGCTGTGGCACCGGGCCTTCGCGTGATGCGAGTCCGTCCCTTGGAGGGTGCCGCAAAGCCTCTCATCCGGCTCCACGCACGAAGAGCGCTGACCTGACCCCTTCTGTTTCTGGGGGTGCAGCGGTACCCCCTGGGGCGGGTGGGTGAAAACATAAACGCTCCCCGGTCCGCCGAGATCTCGGCGTAAGCCCTCAGTTAACCTGCTGAATGTAAATCCATAACTTTTGGAAACTGGAGGTTACCAACCATTTTCACTCTTGTAGGCGGGAGCCGATTGGATTCTACTAGTTGTAGTATGCGCAAAGCCTGTTTTTCGATCGCCATAATTGTTTGTTCTCTTGCGGTGCCTCGCTTGGTTTTGGGTGGCACGTACTACATCGCGGCTAGTGGCAGCGATTCGAACAATGGCACGGCAAAAACCACACCATGGCTTCATGCACCTGGGATGCCTAGTTGTTCCGGCACTTGTGCGGGCCACACCCCAACGGCCGGGGATCAGTTCATCTTCCGCGGCGGCGACACCTGGCACTTCGGCAACTCGAGTGCCGCGCCCTTTATCGGCAACGGCGGTTGGAGCTGGAGCGGCTGGAGCGGAACCAGCAGCAGCAATATGATCTACATCGGTGTGGATCAAACCTGGTATTCGGGGAGCTCCTGGGCGCGACCGATCCTTACCGCCGACAATCCTACAAGCACGAGTGCAGTGTCCAGTTGCGCTTATCGGGTTGGCGGCTCCGGGGGCGCTAATCAGATGGTTGTGCTGAATGGAGTCAAGTTCATCCAGTTCGATAACTTCGAGATGACTGGCCTGTGCTGGAACGATACGGGGACTGGCTATCAGGATCAATATATCAACCACAACGGAGCCAGTACGGGGAATAGTAATGGTTATATCATCTCCAACGTCTATATACACGGCTGGACGCACACGGCATTTCACTGTGGTAGCGGGGCATGCGGAGGCGCAGGGGCATTCGAGGGGTACAACCAGGCTGGCGGAGTTACCTTACAATACAATGTTGTCGACGGCTCCGACTCGGACGACACGACTCTGGACACGATCTTCGCGGATGGCTATATCGTTCAGTACAATGTAATCCGCCATGTAGGTGGTTCCAGCGTTCCTAATAACTGCCACCTGGTGCACGACAACCTGTTCGAGTACATCAACAACTCCTCGGATGGGGCAGAGCATTCGGACGTGTTGATGTGCTATGGCGAGGCCGGACTAGGCTCCAGCAGCCCCAACATGTTCTACAATAACGTATTCCGATATATAGGCACTGAGCACAGTGAGGCTCCCTCGGTATCGACTCTGTGGCTATTTCCGCCGTCAGGCCAAACGGATTATGTTTTCAACAACGTCGTGCACGATATCTACAGCCAATCGAATTATTTCAGCCTGAATCAGGGTGGCGGACCTGGTGGTGGAAACATGACCATGTACAACAACACGATGGTCAACGCCGCAATCGGCTGTACCGCCGGCGGTTCCATTACGGCGGTAAACAATCAATGGGTGGGGATTTCCGGTTCGGCGTTCAACTGCTCAGTGACGGAGTCGAGCGCCCTTTACATGCCGGCCGCAACAGCGAGCAGCCAAGGCTACACGTCCGCGAACGATTACGCGCCCACCTTGGCAACGAACTCGACGGTGGGGGCAGGGGCTAATCTGACAAGCTCGTGCACGACGCTGCCAGCGCTGTGTTCCGGGACCGGCACCGCTTGTTCGTACAATTCGACCAGCCATACCGTGAGCTGTCCGGGGACGACGGTGAATGCCAGGCCGTCGAGTGGCGCTTGGGATACCGGGGCATATGAATTCAAGACCGGCACCACACAATCCACTCCCCCATCCACTCCCCCGAGTGTTACAGTGGTGGTTCATTAACAAGCTGCTGAAGGGCCCTGCTGGGAGTGTCGCCGGGTTGGCGCTCTTACGAAGCTGGGGCTGGAACTCCCAGGCTCGCCGCCGCGATTCTTAGAATCGCGGATCTCTTCATAAAAAGCAATCCGCCTGCCGTCCGTTCTCACTTGCCGGGTTTCACAAGGGCACTGTACAGACTTTTGAAGCCATCGGGAAATCACCCAGACTATGAAAGCTTCACCGAGCAGGAATATCACGTTCGCGGTGGCTGTCAATAACCGCGAGGTCTTCGAAAACAACTTTCTAGCGTCACCTTGCGTGCGCGAACCGTCCGATCACCAAGTCCTGGTCCAGGAAGGCTACAGCTCCGCCGCCAAAGCGTACAATAGCGCAATCGACCGAGCTTCCCACGATCTGGTCGTTTTCGCTCATCAGGACATCTTTCTCCCGGAGACATGGGTGGCGCAGTTGAACCGGGCGCTTGATTACCTGGAAGCGGAGGACCCGCAATGGGGTGTGCTGGGTTGCTACGGCGAGACGCTTAATGACAACGGACGCGGCCACATATATTCGTCCGGCCTGGGGACCATGGGGCGGCCGTTCGAACGTCCGGCACCGGTTCAAACCCTGGACGAGATCGTATTGATTCTCCGGAAGTCCTCCGGCCTGCGGTTCGACGAACGATTGCCCCATTTTCACCTTTACGGAACCGATATCTGCCTCAGGGCTGCCAGCAGGGGAATGAAGAGCTACGCCATCTGCGCCTTTTGCATACACAATACCCACCAAAGCCTGATCCTGCCCAAGGAGTTTTACGACTGCTGCAAGCACATCAAGAGGGTTTGGAAAGACTGTCTGCCGATTCAAACCACCTGCATCCGACTTACAAGATCCAACCTTCAGGTTCATCTGAGACGAGCGCAGGAGTTTCATTTGCAGTACATTCGCCGAAAGAGAGTCGGAGGGACGCGGGTCCGGAATGTGCAGCAGATTGTCGACGCAATTCGCGCTCAAGCCATAGAGCGGCCTCAGCCCGATCTGGGCCGGTTGCCTTGAAATAGGTTGGCCAGGAGAAAGGCATAGATAGTGGAGCCGACAGCCCTACGGTTCGGGGGAGGCACGGGAGCGACGGTGCTCCATCCGCTGGTGGCGCTGGCGATGGTGCTCGCTATCCTCTTAATCCTGTGTCTTCGCCGCGAGTACGCCATAGCGCCACTGTTGCTGGCGATTTTCTTCATACCCAAAGGGCAAGTGCTTGTGGTGGCTGGGGCGCACTTCACCGCAGCTCAAGTCCTGTTTCTGACCGGACTAGGTCGATGGATCGGGGCAAGGCGATCATCACGCCTGACTGGGGGCTTCAATTCCATCGACCGCATTTTTGTTTTGTGGGCCCTGTCTAGTTTGGTGATCTTCTCGCTTCAGTGGATGAATGGCCAGGCCCTGCTCAAGAGTCTCGGAGACTTCGTGGACGCCGTGGGCGGCTACTTTGTTTTGCGATTCCTGATTCAGGATGCTGAAGATGTAAAACGTACCATTAGAGTGCTCGTGCTGATTGCCATCATCGCAGCGGCATGCATGATCAACGAACAACTTACCGGAACAAACATCTTCGCGCGGCTGGGCGGAATGCCGCCCACGACAGTGCGGGACGGCAGCATTCGTTCCCAGGCGGCATTTGAGGTTTTTATTACCGCCGGAGCCTATGGCGCCACCCTGCTGCCGCTGGCCGTGTGGCTCTGGTCAAAGTCCAGGGTTGGCGCCATCTTGGGAATCGCCGGCGCAACCGTCATGACATTGACCTGCCATGCCAGCACCACGCTCTCGGCATATGTCGCTGGTATCTTCGGGCTTTGTCTCTGGCCTCTGCGCAAGAAGATGCGTCTGGTACGATGGGGCCTGGTGGCAACTCTGGTGGGTTTACACCTAGTCATGAACGGTCCGGTCTGGTCGCTTATCGAAAAGGTGGATCTGACAGGCTCATCCTCGAGCTATCACCGTTACATGCTGATCGACAACTGCATACGACACTTTGGCGACTGGTGGCTTTTGGGGGTGAAGGACTACGACAAATGGGGATTTGACATGTGGGACCTGTCGGACCAGTACGTGGCGTATGCGGTGAGCGGGGGATTGCTGACGCTAGCCTTGTTCGTTGGCCTCATTTCCAAGAGCTTCGCGCGGCTTGGAGCCGCGCGGAAACTGGCGGAGGGCAACCGCGAGGAAGAATGGTTTCTCTGGTGTCTTGGCGCTGCCCTATTCGCTCACGTAGTGGCGTATTTCGGGATCGGTTATTTTGACCAGATGCAGTTTGCCTGGCTTGCGCTATTGGCCATCATCTGCGTCGCGGTGTCCGAGGCCAAGGGGCCGGCCGCCCCCCAGGTTCAGGAGGAGGTCCCCGCATCGGCTTGCCAGGTGGATGGTCCTATCAATTGGAGTGTGCTGGAAACGATTCAATGAGCCTCAACAACAGACGCATTCGAGTGCTGTACAGCTTTCCCCACAAGTTGGGGGCAGACAGAATTTGTTACACTGCCTGGCAACAGGTGAATGGCCTGGCAGCGGCCGGAGCCGACCTCCTAGTCTACCCGGGCGCTGTGCACAGGCCAGTTCCCGCCGGCGTAACGGTTCATCCGACACTCGCCAAAGGGAAGTTACGGATTCCGTACAGGCTCCTGGGTAGCATGCGCGCGTTCGCCTTACACGACTGGATTGTTTCGCGCCGCATCGAGAAACTGAGGGACCACATCGATATCATTCACACCTGGCCCCTAGGGGCGCTCCAGACACTCAAGACGGCCGCCAGGCTGGGAATCCCCACCGTCCTAGAGAGACCCAATGCCAACACCCGTTTCGCCATGGAAGTGGTGCAGAAGGAGTGTGAGCGCCTGGGAGTCGCCCTGCCGCCCGACCATGAACACGCTTACAACCACGAGAAGTTACGCAGGGAAGAAGAGGAATACGCACTGGCCACTCGCCTGTTATGTCCATCCGATTTCGTCGTGAGGACCTTTCTGGACAAGGGATTCGCAGAGGAGAAGCTGGCGCGGCACATCTACGGCTTCGACGAGAACGCCTACTACCCCAGCAGCGAAGCGCGAGACCCCAAGCGGGGATTGACGATGTTGTTTGTGGGAGTCTGCGCAGTGAGAAAGGGCGTGCATTACGCGCTGGAGGCGTGGCTCAAGTCTCCGGCCAGTCAAGAAGGCACCTTTCTGATCGCCGGAGAGTTCCTGCCGGCATACGCCGAGAAGCTTGCTCCCATGCTTTCGCATCCAAGCGTGAAGGTCCTCGGACACCGTAACGATGTGCCGGAACTAATGCGAAAAAGCGATATCCTGGTTCTCCCCAGTATCGAGGAAGGCTTCGGTCTGGTGATCACCGAAGCAATGGGGAGCGGATGCGTCCCGCTCGCCTCCGAAGCATGCACCGAACTCTGCCGGCACATGGAGACGGGGCTGGCACATCGCGTCGGGGATGTTGCGACTCTTACGCAGCAAATCACGATGATGCATGAGGACCGCGCGCTTCTGGAGAGGCTGCGCGCAGCGTGCCTGAGGACTGTCAACGAGATAACATGGACCGCAGCCGGGGCAACGCTCCTCGATGTGTATCGCGAAACAATCTGCTCGCGACAAGAGACAGCGCTCGAAACCGGCGGGGTGCGATAACACTCGATGCCCCCGACGATCTCTGTCGTAATGCCGGTCTATAACCGCTTCGATCTCTTGAAGTATGCCGTCGAGAGTGTGCTGACTCAGTCGCTCCCCGTCTCCGAGGTGATTCTGGTGGACGACGGCTCGCTGGATGGCACCTCTGAATTGCTTCCCAAATACATCGAGGAGAACCCGGCCTGGCGGGACCGTGTTCGGTACTTCCACCAGGAGAACCAGGGACCAAACGTTGCCCGTAACACAGCCATTGCACATGCGAAGGGCGAATGGCTGGCCTTCAACGACAACGACGATCTCTGGCTTCCGCAAAAGCTGGAATGGCAATTCCGGGCGCTCGACCGATTCAAAGATCAATGTGGCGCTTGCATTACAGACGCCTGGTTCATGAATAATCCGTACATGAAGATGACTCTCTTTCAGCTTGCGGGCAAGCAACACCGTGAGAGCATCGGCATGATCCCAGACCCCCTCAAGTACATGCTCGAGAGGAGCTCGGTGGTAGGGGTGCATCCCATATGGCTGCAAAATCTCGTAACTCGAACAGACCTGGCACGCCGTGTGGGCGGGTTCGACCCGGCGTTCCGCTATGGCGATGACGATGACTTTGCTTTTCGACTCGCGTCGGAAACGAACTTCTGCTTTGTCAGTATGCCTATGGT
>Ga0181538_10001778_pt1 | contig 23515 bp, 15 predicted proteins | sample PEATcosm2014_Bin_40_FD_119773 | JGI IMG/M metagenome (GOLD analysis project Ga0181538, IMG submission 119773) | Peatland microbial communities from MTU Mesocosm Facility, Houghton, MI, USA - PEATcosm2014_Bin23_30_metaG | ecosystem: Environmental > Terrestrial > Soil > Wetlands > Peat | place... | reverse complement strand
GGGTCAGCCAGGTAATCATCGGCGCCCGCCTTCAGAGCCGCAGCCTTGTCGCGATACGTGCCTCGCGACGTAAACGCGACGATGGTGGACTCCGAATGCGAGCGGATAGCGCGCAGCGCCTTGACCCCTCCTACGCCCGGAGTCCGACTCTCGAGCAGGATCGCGTCGTACTTTTCCTTCTCCAGCTTCTCGACGGCCTCCTTAACGCTGCGAGCTTCGCGGACCTTGTAACCGTGCGAGGTCAGGGCGTTTGCCGCGGCCTTAAGGGCCCGTTCATCTTTGCTGACTATGAGTACCGACTCTTCGCCCACAAGACCTTCTCCTTCGTCGCCCGCGGGGTATTGCACTTTTACTGAAAAAACTACGCTGGCATTGACCGAGAACTCCACCGTTGTCTTGTGCGTGGGGCGCGCACCCGGGGCTCGCTTGACATTCCGTGATGACGAATTCCGAGCTGAGTGGCCATCTAAGCCTTTGTTCCTTATACATGCTATACCTGTGTGCATGAAGAAGGCATGAAAAAGATATGAGGATTTGGTGATGTGAGCCGGCTGGCGGAGATCCTAAGTTTTGGGTTGCAACACCCTTCACCCCTGGCGAGCAATCGAGCCGTAGTATGTGTACGGTGCTTCTTGTTTATAGCAACCAGAAAAAGAATGAGTCGTACATTTACCAAATCCTTAGACAATCTTCATGCCTTCTTCACGCCGAATTTTGTAAGCTGTCGGTATTGCCGAGGGTAAAGCACCGCGAGTCGATTAAGTATTCATGAGGAGGCTGATCAGAGTGAGAATGCGCACACTTGCAAGTTGGGTTGTAACGTTGTTGCTCTTGCCCGCTGCATACGCAGCGTCCCTACCCGGTGACATCCACGGAGTCGTACGAGACTCTGAGGGACAGCCTGTGGCTGGCGCACAAGTTTTCGTCCACAATGTGGGTGAGAACACTGATCACGTTGTTTTAAGTGCAATGGACGGCGCTTTCCTGGTCAAAGGCTTGAAGCCAGGACAATATCATCTCACTGCAAGCAAAGAGGGGTGCCGAGCTTCGCAAGACACCACGGTGAAGATCGCGAGTGACGAAAGTTTGTCAGTCGAGATGAGACTGACAATTCCGAAAAAGCCTGGTGAGGGTGATGGCTCGTCCCGCACCACATTGTTGACGCTCTCAAAGCCGGGTCCGGCCTCGGTCAAACAACCGAGTGTCGATCGGGAAGGCAACGGAACACAACCGTCGACGGCAAGTGTTGGCGCAGACAATCCTCCACTTAGCGAGCGGGAGAAGCAACTCCTCGCCCGCATTGAACGGTTGGAGCAACGTCTGTCCGCCATGGAAGCCAACGAGCCTCGACCAACCACGACCGCAGTCAAATCTCACACTGAAGAATTGGGAGTCGAGACCGCTTCCACGGCTCAGCCCATGCTGGCTTCGCTGGGCCCGGTCGCGGTGTTGCCTCCGGCCAGGACGACGGGTTCCGCGCCGGCGCTTGAGGTTTTGGCTCCTGATACTCCCCAGCAGGCAACACCCGTCGACAAAGCTTCAGCCCCTCAAGCCGCGGCCGCTACTGCTCCGGCTCCCGCAACGCACATCCTTCCGGAAGCTCTGGAAGCTCCCGAACCCACTTCGGGAGTGGATAATTTCACCCCCTTTGCTTACGGCGACTTTACCTGGCTAAACGGCACCCCACGAAATAAAGATACGGTGCTCGACACCAAATTTTTCACGCCTGAAGTGAGATTCGACACCCACTATATGGAGGACTTCAATCAACCCAGAGACCACACGATGGGTGGCGCCACGGAGTCGTTCCGGTCCGGCGAAATTCAGGTGGAGCAGATCAGCGTGGGTGGTGACTTCCATTGGAACAACGTGCGCGGCAGGATCCTGACCATGGACGGCTTATTTGCCACTACCACTCCGCGCAATGACGCCAGCGCCGGGGTCGGCCAATGGGATGTCCGCGGGGCGTATAAATATGTTTCGGAGGCCTACGGCGGGTATCACTTCGACTTTATGCATGGGCTCAACGTCGATGCAGGAATCTTTGTGTCCTACATCGGCCTGTTCAGCTACTACAACTTCGATAATTGGATTTACCAACCTTCCTTCGTCTCGTCCAATACACCATGGTTCTTCAACGGACTGCGAATTCAGTGGTTTCCCACGAACAAGCTCAAGATCGAGCCCTGGATCATTAACGGTTGGCAGTCGTATAACAAGTACAACGGGCACCTGGGTCTGGGAGGGCAAATTCTGTACATGCCCCGGGAATGGCTCAAACTGGTCCTTAATCAATATGGGTACGGACAAGATAACCTGGGAGTGCCCAAAGTCGAGCGTATCCACACCGACGATAGCGTCGAAATGAGGTACTACAACCACCCGGAGAATCCCAAGGGAATCGATAAGATGGCGTTCTCCCTGACAGGTGATTTGGGCTGCCAGTACGGGCCCGGGTACAGGTGCACCGGCGGAGCAACCAAGGATGCGTTTGCCGGTTGGATGGGTTACGACCGGGTGTGGTTTGGGAAGGATAAGTATGCCATCTCGTACGGTGGAGGCAGGATGAACAACCCCGGCCGGTATCTGACTCTGCTGCAGCCGATCAATGGCGCGGATGCAATCTCCGGTTCCCCATACTTCCCGGAGACTCCCGGCCTCCCGGCCCACATGTGGGATACCTCGCTTGGTTTCCAGTGGATGCCCAAAGAGTACGTCACGTGGTGGGCGGAAGCCGGGTATCGCCACTCGGATGTGCCGTATTGGACGGGTCGGGGAGGCATCACGCCTCCTGGAGGCAATAACGGCTACCCCGCCGCCTACGCCTGCGAGAGCGGCGCGGCGGCCTACAACTCGATCAATAATACGTATTTGACCCTGTCCCAGGCGCAGGCGTTCTGCGGCAGCAACGGCAACGGAGGCCTCTGGTTCCCCGATCTTCGCAAGAGTCAGGCCGTGGTTAGTTTGGGCATCATGGTCAAATTCTAGTTCGGTAACGCCCCCGGTTTTTGGGTGGAGGAAAAGACGTCAGGCGCGACTTGAATGGGGCAGCGTTCCGGGCTTGGTTCCAACTCCGGCGCTGCCCCGCAAATCTCGGAAATGCCCTGCTCAACGACAGCAGGACATGAATCCTTTCGGCTTCTGCCCTACATGTTTCTCGAAGTCGAGTGGGCAGCAAGCCCCGAGAGCGCAGTGGGAATTAGTGGAGTGCTGCGTCACCTTCGATTTCATCGGTTTGGTCCGACAGGGCCACTCCTGAATTGTTTACGAAATCCTTAGCTTTTCACCGCGAGATCCTTACAAAGCTTTTATGCCTTCTTTATCGACACTCCCGTAAGCTGAGCGCAGCGAGTGGACATGTCGCCCTGCGGCCGCGAAGGACATGCCCCCTTGGAATAAAGGGACTCGCCAAACTGAGGGTACGGCCACACCTGGGCAAGTAGCATGGGCAGAGGAAAAGAAGCAGGACAAGGGGATTGCCGCTCCTCCGGATATGAAGGTCATTGGGTTTCGTCAAACACGCATGTTTCGCCAATCGTGGTTTGGCTTGGCGAAGTTGGGACGCCGCTTCAATGGCGCGTACGGCGTCGCTTTGGCGCTCTGGGCGCTGTCGGCATTCACCGCGAGCTGCTCTGAAACAGGGGCGGCGTCGCCAGGGTTCGCCACTGCGCCCTTGTCCATCCAGCGCGGAATGGCGGCTGGTGCTAACGGCCGCGGCCGTTTCGACCTGGTCACGGTTGAACCCGAGGGTCGGGCGCCGAATGGCTTTCGGTATCGGGTTGTCTTGGGTCCCGCCACTCGAGGCGCCTCGAGTTCTTGCGAGCTTACCGCCGCAGAAGGCGGGTTGCTGGTCATTGCTCGTGACGTCGATGGCATCGGGGATGACCTTGATCTGATTATCAAGAGCGCTCGGTCACTTGCTCCCGTCGGCGTTTGGATCAACAATCACCGCGGTGGGTTCACCAAAGCCGATTCGAGCCTTTACGCGGCGTCCATCTGGTTTGAAGTTCCGCTGCTCGCCCCCAATAACCCTGCGGAATCAGTTCATTCGGCCGGTCTTCCGTCGCACCCATCGTGCATTAATCCTCCGGCTCGACGCTACTCGTTCAAACACGCAGTGGGCGAGATTCTTGTTAACTCGGTGAACTTCGCGTTCTCGTCCCGCCTCACCGCAGGACCGCATCAAACCAGGGCCCCGCCACTCCCTCTCTCTGCCCAGCAGAGCTAGCCAAACGCTTCTCACACGAGAAGATGTCATGCCCGCCGCAGACCGGTCTCGGCGTGGCGGCAGACCAACTGGAACATGGATGGCTCGGAAACGTTCCTAGGTTTGGGACAGAGGAGTGTACTACATGTGAAAAGCAAATGTTTCAGAATGGGTGTTCTCTTCATATTCACTGCGTCGCCCGCGACTCTTGGCGGACGCGCCACGCAGGAAAGTTGCCGCTTGAATGTTGGCCAAGGTTACGACGGTTTGATAGGGGGAGTATAAGTTTATGTGGATAAAAATACAGGATGTAGATGTTAAATTTTGGCTACTCGTCCTCGCACTCGCATCGCTGCTGGGATTTACCGGGTGTGGCAGTACCAAGGCCGATCCGCAGGCAGAGGCGCCTCCTCCTCAACGGGTGATTCTGGGCGTGGACGTCACCGATTTCGCGGTAGAGCATCCGGAGCAGTATCCGATCGTAACGGCGACCCAGTTTCAAGCCCCATCGGAATTGGTCGCCCCCGGAGTCGTGCTTCCGGACATCGCGCGGAGTGTACCCGTGATTACGCTGGCCTCCGGGCGCGTTATCGACATCCGCGCACGTCTCGGCGACACCGTACAAAAAGGTCAAGTCCTGCTGCGCGTGCGTAGCGATGACGTTGCGGGAGGTTTCGATGCCTATCGCAAGGCTGTCTCCGACGAACTTCTCGCGCGCAAGCAGTTAAATCGAACCAAGGACCTGTATGAACACGGCGCCATGGCGGAGCAAGACTTCGAGGTCGCGCAAGACACCGAAGATGACGCCAAGGTCACCCTCGAGACCGCGACCGAGCATCTTCGGCTCCTGGGCAATGATCCTGACAAGCCCAACGGCGTCGTGGACATCGTTGCGCCCATCACGGGCGTGATCACCGATCAGGAAGTGACGAACGCAGCGAGTGTACAGGCCTATTCATCGCCGAACCCATTCACGATTTCGGATTTGACCACCGTATGGATCGTTTGCGACGTCTACGAAAACGATATGCGCAACGTGCGTCTGGGTGAAACCGGCACCATCAAGCTGAACGCTTATCCGGACAAGATTCTCAGCGGCAAGGTCAGCAACATTGGAGCCATTCTCGATCCGACGATTCGCACCGCCAAGGTTCGCCTTGAAGTACCCAACCCGGGTGGGATCATGCGGCCGGGCATGTTCGCCACGACCACTTTCTACAGCCTCGAGAAGCATACCTACACGTCCGTGCCAGCGTCCGCGATCCTGCATTTGCACGATCGCGACTGGGTCTTCATTCCTACGCAGGGAAAATTCCGCCGAAACCCAGTCACCAGTGGCGCACAGTTGCCGAACGGGATGCAAGAGATTCTAACCGGGCTGCAGCCAGGCCAGCAGGTCGTGTCCAATGCGGGCACGATACAAAACGCCATCGACAATGAGTGACGCGGGACCCGGAGGCTAAAGGGAAAAACGATGATTCGCAAAATCGTAGATTTCGCGCTGAATAACCGGTTCGTCGTGATCGCCGCTGCGCTCATGGTGATCTTCGCCGGGATTCTGGCCTTCCACGACATGCCTGTCGAGGCCTATCCGGATATTGGGGATAATTATGTGACGATTATCAGCCAGTGGCCCGGGCGTTCCGCCGAGGAAGTTGAGCAGCAGGTCACCGTACCAATAGAAATTCAGATGGGCGGAATTGCGCACCTCGCGCAGTTGCGGTCCGAGTCCCTTTTTGGCCTCTCGTTCATGACGCTCATCTTTGATGACTCGTCCATAAACGACTGGAACCGCCAGAAGGTTCTCGAGAGGCTTACCTTGGTTACGGCGCCGCCGGGCGTTCAGCCGCAAATAGGAACGGACTGGGCCCTGACGGGGCAGATCTATTGGTACACGATTCGAAGCACAAATCCAAGCTACGACCTGATGGACCAAAGATCCATTGAAGACTGGACCCTGTATAAAGAATTCAAGTCTGTTCCGAACGTCGTTGACGTAAGCGACTTCGGGGGCACCGCGCGCGAATACCAGGTACGCCTCGATCCGAACAAACTGATTTCCTACGGATTAAGCATCAGCCAGGTCGAGCAGCAACTCAGCAATAACAATGTCAACGCCGGCGGCAGCTTTGTAGAGACGGGCTTGCAGCAGATGAACGTCCGCGCGCTCGGACTCTACCGCAACCTGCAGGATATCGAGCAGACGGTCTTGACGACAAAAAATGGGACAGCGATTCGCGTCAAGGACATCGCGGTGGTCGAGATGGGCCCCAGAATTCGATTGGGACACATGGCCAGAGCGACCCATCGTCCGGATGGCGTGATCGTCGATGAACCGGACGTTATCCAGGGCGCTGTGCTGATGTTAAAAGGCGCGGAAGAAGGACCCACGCTCGAGGGAATTCACAAAAAAGTGCAAGAGCTCAATAACCGCATTTTGCCGGAAGGCGTGAAGCTCATTCCCATGCTGGACCGCAGCGATCTCCTTCATTTCACCCTGCACACGGTGCTGCACAACCTCGGCGAGGGAATGATTCTGGTTACGATCATCCTACTTTTGTTCCTTGGCAACGTTCGCGCCGCCATCATCGTTGCTCTCACGATTCCGTTCTCCTTGCTCTTCGCCTCCATTTGGCTGGATTTGAGCAAGATTCCCGCCAATCTTCTGTCATTGGGCGCATTGGATTTCGGAATGGTTGTGGATGGCGCGGTGGTCATGGTAGAGAACATCGTTCGGCACATGACCCCACGTCAAAACGGTACCGGACCTAAAACAACCGAGGAGTCCATCCGGGAGGCAGCGCATGAAGTCCAACGCCCCGTGTTCTACGCCATCGCCATCATCATTACCGCCTATATGCCGATCTTCACGCTGCAACGGGTGGAAGGCAGGCTGTTCCGGCCGATGGCTTGGACAGTAGCGCTCGCCCTTCTCGGCGCCCTGACCTACTCGATCCTTGTCGCACCGGTTCTGAGCAGTTGGTTGTTCAGCAAGGGAGTCAAGGAATTGCGAAACCCAGTGATGGCATTTTTAATCGCTCGCTATCGCCACGCTGTTCGCTGGGCCGTGGAGCATCGCATAGTGACAATCGGAGCGGGCGTGATTGGCCTATCTGTGGCCCTGTATCTAACGTTCGGCGGTGTGATCGGTGCGGAGTTCTTGCCCCATCTCGATGAAGGCGCGATTTGGGCCCGCGGTGCGATGGCGAACAGCACAAGTCTCACGGAAGGGGAGCGCTTCGCCACCCAATCTCGCCATATCCTCGCCTCGTTCCCCGAAGTCACCACGGTAGTTTCGCAAGCCGGAGCGCCCGACGACGGAACCGACACGGGAGGGTTCGGCAATACGGAGTATTTCGTGGACTTGAAGCCGCACGAGGAATGGCGGCCTGTTTTTCATAAGAATAAAGATGAACTGATTGCCGCGATGAATCGCGAGCTTCAGAAATATCCGGGGGCTTTCTGGAATTTCTCTCAGCCCATTGAAGATAACGTGGATGAGACGCTGACTGGCACGAAAGGCGGACTTGCGGCGCAGCTTTACGGGCCGGACTTGAACGTTCTCGAGCAAAAGGGTGAAGAGATCAAGAATGTCATGGCCCAGATTCGAGGCATCAACGATCTGGGGCTGCAACGCGATACGGGCCAGCCGAATCTCGATCTCACCGTCGACCGGTACGCGTGTGCGCGGTTCGGCATCAATGTGGCGGATGTGCAAGATGCCATCCAAACGGCCGTCGGCGGGTTTCCCATCACTCAAGTCCTCCAGGGAGAGGCCGTCTACAACGTAACCGCGCGTTTCCAGAAACCCTATCGTGATACGAAAGAAGCGATTCAGGATATTCGCCTTCTTTCCCCTTCGGGCGAGCGTGTGTCTCTGGCGCAAGTGACTAAAGTGGAGGTCAAAGACGGGGCCTACGACATCTACCGCAACAATAACTCACGCTATGCCTCCATTCGGTTTGAAGTGCGTGACCGGGACCTGGGGTCCACCGTCCGGGAAGCCATAGCCCAGATCGACCAGAAGGTGAAGTTGCCGCGAGGCTATCACCTCGAGTGGGTGGGAGAATACGAAAGCGAGGTGCGAGCCGAAGCCAGATTGCTGGTGATCGTTCCGATCACCATCCTGCTCATCTTCATCATTCTCTACACCATGTTTCGCTCGGCCAAATGGGCCCTGCTTATTTTGGTCACGGTGGCTATGGCACGCGTCGGCGGGCTGCTGGCTCTTTTGTTGACCCATACCTTCTTCAGCGTCGCCTCGGGTGTTGGCTTCCTGGCGCTCTTCGGGGTATCGGTACAAACTGGCGTCATCATGCTGGAATACATCAACCAGCTACGCGCCAAAGGTTACACCGTCGAGGTAGCCGCGGTCGAAGGAGCAGTCCTGCGGCTCCGCCCGATCATGATGACCATGCTCGTTGCGACATTCGGCCTCTTGCCAGCGGCTTTCTCGCACGCCATTGGATCCGATTCGCAGCGGCCGTTTGCCATTGTCATTGTCGGCGGGCTTATCGCCGATCTGACGATGAGCATCTTTATTCTGCCTACGCTGTATGTTTGGGTTGCGCGCGACGACGACACGCTGCCGGAAACGGAGGCAACACGCGTTGAAAGCTAATCGAACACCTCAGAACTTTTCGAAAATCTTTGCCGACTTGGCCGCTGGCGCCGTGCTAAGCTGCATTCTGACCGCGCCTCCGGCATTTGGCCAGGCCATCCACGGGCCCGTGAGGATCACGCTGGACGAGGCCGTTCAGATGGCCCTCCAACACAACCACATCTTGCAGGCTTTGCGAACGACTATCCAGCAGAGCGCGTCCGAAGAGATCACGCAAGGCCTGCGCCCCAATCCCACGATCTTTACGGACTGGGAGTATCTGCCTCTGGGCTCGCCTGCGCATCAAAACCCGGACCTATATCCAGGTGTGTCCACATCCGATTATCTGAGAAACAACACGGAAGGCGACATCGGCCTCAGCTACCTGATTGAACGTGGCGGAAAGCGCCATGACCGTCTTCAGGCGCAGAAAGATATAACGGCCCAGACGCGCTCGCTGGTGACGGATAACGAGCGCGGTCTTACGTTTCAGGTTGCTACCCTATTCTTCAACGCCCAGCTTGCTGAATCGACGCTAGATCTCGGCCAGCAGGACCTGAAGAGCTTTCAATCCACGGTGGACATCAGCGAAAGACAATACAAGGTCGGCGGCCTCAGCGAGAACGACTACCTGATGATTCAGCTGCAATTGTTGCAATTCCAGGCCGACGTTGAACAGGCGCAACTCGCGAAAGTCCAGGCGCTGTCGGACCTGCGGCAGCTACTAGGATACGATTCCGTGTCCTCTGATTACGACGTTGCCGCCTCCTTCGAATACCAACCCGTGAAGGTCAATCTCGAGGACTTGCAGTTGAAAGCCTTGCAGAACCGGCCGGACCTGCAAGCGGCGCAGCAAGGCGTGACCGCTGCGAGGAGCCAGTTGCAATTGCAAAAGGCGAATGGCAAACAAGATGTCACCTTGTCAGGCAATTACTCGCATGTGAACGGCATCAGCGCCTCCACCGTTCTTTTGTCCTTCCCCCTCGCGATCTTCAATCGCAACCAGGGCGAAATCGCACGCGCAGGTTACGCGGTTACCCAAGCCCAGGAACTGGAGGCAGCGGCGAGCGGGCAAGTGTTGGACGACGTGAGAGATGCTTACGAAGGCCTGCAATCAAACGACAGAGTGGTGAAGCTGTATATCTCGACGTATCTGGATGTGGCCACAAAGTCGCGCGATATCAGTGATTACGCTTACCATCGGGGCGGTATCAGCCTGCTCGATTTCCTGTATGCTGAACGCAATTATCGTGCCACGGAGCTTGCCTATCGGCAGACGCTGGCATCCTATTTGCTTGCTCTCGAGCAAGTTCGCGAAGCGGTGGGAACCAGGAGTTTACCGTGATTTCTGGACCCTCGAAGGAGGGTAACAATCGCCTGGAATTCCTGATTCGAAGGGAAACCATCCAAAGAGGGAGAAAAGCCAGATGATACGGGGACTGGTGGTAATCGGGTTGGCGATGAACTGCCTGCTGCTCGCGGATAACGGGCCCCAGGAGGTCTTCCAGGTAACCAAGACGGAGCACATCGACTTTCCCTCCGGCGGCACGCTCCGAATGAAGAACTCCATTGGCACTCTCAGTGTGGAAGGATGGGACCAGCCCGGCATGGAGATCACTACAATCAAGGCGATGAAGCCAAAATACAATTCAGGAGACCGCCAGAAGGACTCACGGGAGTTGGAGCAGGTACACATTACGTTGGAACGCCATGGGAACGAGGTCGTCGTCGGGACCGATTTCCCCCGGTACGGAATCTCTGCGCCCCCCCTGCTTCATCGTGGCACCCGCTTCGACCTCTACTACGACATCAAGGTTCCGCGCAGTGCCCAGCTATTCGTTCACCACGCCGAAGGCGACGTATTCGTCGAGAACTTTCGGGGTGACACACATGTGACGGTGCGCACAGGGCAAATTACGCTTAGTCTGCCGGAGGACGGCCGGTACGCGATCAACGCCGGGAGTAAATTTGGTGAAGTAGTCTCCGATTTTCCGGGGCGGGAGAAGCGTAAGCTGTGGCTGTTTGGCCATAAGTTTGCCAGCCCCACGCCATCTGCTGCACAAAAGCTCTATTTGCGCGCCGGTTCCGGGGATATCTTTATTTTCAAGAGGCCTCAAGCTCCAATTATTACTCCGTCCGCGGCGGCAGCAGTGCGGCCAACTTTAACTTTGAAGGTCTTCCCCACCGTGATCCAAATAGGACAATCTGCAACGCTCAGTTGGTCCTCTACCAATGCGACGGCGCTCAACCTGACTCCGGCCATCGGAGCCGTTGCTCCCGAGGGAATGATCTCCGTCACCCCAACCGATTCGACGAACTACACGATCTCGGCCACTGGACCCGGCGGCGGCGCCACCGCTAGCGTGCGGATTACCGTTAGCTTCTTCTCTCGCAAGACTGACTGACAGAAACCCTCGTTGGGGAGCAAATCTCCTGCTGTTCGGGCGGCATATTGTTAGGTTCCAGATTGGGACTACCGAATGTAGCGATCTGAAGTTCGTGATACTAGGATGAGATGAGCCACGCGATGCCTGCGCTGAGGAGCGCAATTGATGAATAAACAAGAGGTTCGCGCCTGGATATACAGGAATGTCCCCGGGAAAACGGCGCGGCGCAGCGCGTGTGAAATAGTCAGGTGTCGAGGCGTCAGGTCCACGCCAAAGGAGACGATGGGGTGAAGAAACACGAGGTGAGGGGCTGGATCGAGGAAACCGGGGTTATTGCCGCGGTTCGCGTGTTCTCAGAGGAGGACGCCCTTTTTGCCGCCCAGGCAGTCGCGGAGGGCGGTATTCCTGTCGTTGAAATCCCGCTCACCGTGCCTGACGCCACCAAGGTCATCTCGCACCTGGTGAAGCACCATCCCCGCATGGTCGTGGGGGCAGGCGGTGTGAGGAAGGTGGCAACCGCGCGTCAGTGTGTTGATGCGGGAGCGCAGTTTTTGACCGGTGACGGACTTCATCCAACAGTGACTGAGTTCGCGGCGCTCGAGGGGATTGTAGCGATTCCGGGAGCACTGACCCCGACCGAGGTGATGGACGCGTGGGAGGTGAGGTCGGATTTTGTCAAAGTCGTTCCTTGCGCCCAGATTGGCGGTGAAACCTATATTGGATCCCTCCATCAAATGTTCCCTCAAATTCCACTGATCGCCTCTGGGGGTGTGAATCAACTGAACGCAACCAATTTCATCATCGCCGGGGCCATCGCGGTCGGCGTAGGCCGTGAACTGATCCCTCCCGATGCGATCCGCCGTCGCCAACAGGACCGGATTGGCGAACTGGCCCGCCGGTTCCTGGGCTTTGTCAAGGCCGGCCGGGATTATTTGGCCGCGCGCACGGCAAGGGGAGCGCGTTGAGCCAGCGGACCTCGTGAAGTCCTGAGAAATGCGAGCAGTCCGGCTTGCTCCTCAATAACCTGCGGTCTTTCGGGGCCCTCGACAGGATGCTCGAGAACTCTTTGAACTGTCAGCCTGAGGGAGCCGCAGACGGTCTGTCGTGAAACGCATGAAGTATCTATAGAGCTCTTCGGTTCCAGAACGGAGATTGTTCGCTTCGCTCAGAACGGCAGTTCCGAGGTCTGCTTGTGCAACCTCTGAGGAGTCCCGGACGTTGGCGACGCTGAATGCAGGGCGCGGAACGCTTCGAGTGTCATGGCTCGGAGTGACGAAGTTTTTTCTGGGAGACTGGCGCCTATCCTGCGTTTTCTTGGTTCCGTCTTCGGTCATTCTCTATTTTGTTCACTCCTCGAAGGGCCTGCTCTTTCTATTTTCCGCGCTGGCGCTTGTCCCGCTCGCCGCGATTCTCGGTGGAGCTACTGAGGAGCTCGCAATCCACGCCGGCCCCGCGGCCGGCGGCCTGACGACCGCCACGCTCGGTAATGCCCCTGAACTGATACTTGGTTTCTTTCTTCTTCGGGCCGGCCATATTGAGGCACTCAAGGCTTCGATCGCGGGCAGCATCATCGGCGAGCTTTTGCTCGTCATCGGGCTGGCGGTATTCCTGGGGGGAATCGGGCGCGAGAAACAGGTCTTCAATCGCGTCGCCGTTGGTGCAAGTACCACGATGCTGGTGCTGGCGGTGGTGGGGCTTGTCATGCCTGCGCTGTTCGACCTTTCGGTATTCGGATCGATGCAGCCTGGCGGGGCAGCGACTGAACGCCTCAGCTTCCTAACAGCCCTGATCCTCATCGGCAGTTATTTCGCGAGCTTCATTTTCATCTTCCGGACTCACAGGGACCTCTTCCGCCCCCCGGTGCGCGCGAGTGCGCAAGTCACAGCGGCGGCCGCGGTTCTCGTGCTTGTTGTGTGTGGGGGCTTGATCGCTTTTGAAAGTGCGGTCCTGGTCGGCGGTATTGAATCCGTCACGCGTGCGCTCGGCTGGACGGAGCGTTTCGTCGGGCTGTTCGTCATCGCCATTATCGGCAACGCCGCAGAGCATTCGACCGCGGTGACAATGGCGATCAAAGACAAGATGGACCTCGCCCTCAATATTGCGCTCGGCAGCAGCACACAGGTGGCCCTCTTCGTTGCCCCTTTGCTTGTGATAGCCTCTCACTTCACTCACCACGGGATGTCGCTGGTGTTTCCGCTGCTCGAAGTTGTGGCGGTCGTGATCTCCGTCACAGTGGCGACCCTGGTTTCTTTCGATGGAGAGACGAATTGGTTTGAAGGCGTTCTGTTGATAAGCGTTTATGCTATCCTCGCGGTCTTTTTCTTCTATTCCCCGGCCCCTTGAGATCGAGTATTTGGAGCCTCGCCGTTTTCGAGAACGCAAGTCCGCCCCGCTAAACAAAACCGGCTACCGGTAAGATCCGGTGGCGGCCAGATTGATCCTCAACCCGAATCGAGATCCAGCGCCTATCCTCTGCTATCCCGTGTGTGTTCAATCAGCTACAAGGAAATTCACTGAGCGCATTTTACCATAGCGTGGAGTTCTCATAACCTCACCCTTGGCAGGGTTCTTCCCTCACCCTTCTCGGTAGGGACGACGATTCGTTCGCGAACCCTCGTTTATGGCCGCGAAAAATCCTGCTTGCCCAAGGGATTTTTATGTGGCCTACAAAATCTATTTGTTTGCTCCCTTTATATCTTATCTCGTATGGTTATCTTACTGGCCATTATGGGTGTGACGAGCGCCCTACTGTGTGCCCAGCTTGTTCAACTCCTCGAGAAAAAGGGGTACCTGCAAATGAAGCGTATTGATGCCGTAATCAGACCTTCCCGGCTCGAGCAGGTGAAGGAGCGCCTCCACGCCGTTGGAATTACTGGTCTCACTATCTTTGAAGCCCGAGGGTTTGGGCGGCAGAAGGGTCACACTGAGACGTACCGTGGAGCGGAGTACTCGCTCGATTTTCTCCCCAAGTTGTTTCTCAGCCTGGTTGTCGACGAAGAACTCTTGGAACCGGCTCTAGGAGCGATCATCGAGAGTGCTCGAACAGGCGCAATTGGTGACGGAAAGATTTTCGTGACCTCCCTTGACGAGGTAATCCGTATACGGACGGGCGAGCGAGGCCCAGCCGCAATCTGATTTCTTCTAATTTCAATTGTTTGTAAACCACGGCGCGGAGACGCCGCTGCCGTAATAAGGAGAGGAGCCTACGATGCCCTGCGGTTCTATCAGACCTCCGAGACAATGGGTGCCAACGGCAGTCATTGCCTTCATCTTCGCGCAACTTCTCAGTGGCTCGATGAGCGTCGCGCTCGCGCAGCAGGCGCAGCCTGACCCGTCGGGAATTGCGACGGGTGACAAGTCCGCAGTTTCCGATGCGGCGGGTAATCCTCTTGTCATTCCTGAACCGACCGACAAGACGGCGCCGGATTACATACAAAACAAGAAGGCTTTCGACGACTACCAGGCGCAGGCCGGCAAGGAACCCATCGCGCTCAGGCTTGCCGATAGTGTGGGCCATATGCGGATCGCCACGAACTTCTCGTGGACACTGCTTACCGGATACTTGGTGCTTTTCATGCAAGCCGGCTTTGCCTTGCTCACCTGCGGGTTGGTGCGAAAAAAGAACGCAGCGCATCTCATGATGTTGAACTTCGCGGCGTACGTCTTCGCATTTCTCGCCTACTATGTCTGCGGTTATGCCTTCCAATACGGCGCGGTTGCGCTCAATGCGGCTCCCGCAAATATTGGCGGCACTCCGACCCTTAATCACTTCCTCATCGGCAGTGGCCTATGGGGCTTCTTGGGCGGCAAAGGCTTCTTTCTGAGTGGTCCTGCCTATGATTCCGGCAGCCTTTGCTTGACGCTCTTTGAAGTCGTGTTTATGGAGACGACCGGTTACATTATAGTCGGCGCGATTTGTGAGCGGATAACGTTCTGGGCATTCCTTCTCTGTGAGGTTTTCATTGGCGGTATTTTGTACCCCTCCTTCGGCTGTTGGGTTTGGGGTGGGGGGTGGCTATCGCAGTTGGGCGCGACCATGCACCTCGCCCACGGTTACGTGGACTTTGCCGGTTCGACGGTCGTTCACGCCATGGGCGGTTTCTGCGCCATGGCGCTTGCCGTAATCCTTGGTCCGCGGGTTGGCAAGTATGGGCCAGATGGCAAACCGCGACCCTTTCCGGCACACAACCTCGTCTATGTTGTGACGGGGACTTTCATGCTTCTCTTCGGATGGATGGGCTTTAATCCTGGTTCCACGCTTGGTGCGAGCGACCTACGCATCTCTGTGATCGCTGTGAACACCAATCTGTCAGCGGTCGCGGGCGCCGCCTCGGCAATGTTTTTGTGGTACTTGCTGTTCGGTAAGCCGGACATTACGATGGCTTGCAACGGAATGCTCGCTGGGCTCGTGGCAATCACTGCTCCTTGCGCCTTCGTGTCGCCAAACTCGGCCGTCATCATCGGCATTCTGGCTGGCCTTCTCGTAGACGCCGGTGTCCTCTTCAATGAGCGCGTACTTAAGGTCGACGACCCCTGCGGAGCCATCTCGGTTCACGGATATTGCGGCTGGTTCGGCGCGGTCTGTGTCGGCATCTTCGCTGACGGTACCTATGGCGCCGGGTGGAACAGTGTCGGCGCTGCCACCTACCTCGGGCGGGCTGGTCAAGGGGTCACGGGCTTGCTCCACGGAGATGTGCGTCAGTTTGTTTGCCAGCTTGGCGGGGCGACGCTCTGTGCAGTTTGGGCATTCGGGGCAACCTACGTTGTCTTCTCAGTTGTAAACAAGATCAGAGCCATGCGGGTTACGCGCGAGGTCGAACTTGAAGGACTCGACGTTCCTGAGTTTGGCCTGCCTGGTTATCCGGAGGATGTGGCGGTCGGCGGCGAGCCCTGACCGGCGCAACTTCCATACTGTGGTCGAAAGCGACACGGGGTGCAACCAAAGAGGTGGCGGAATAGGGTGTCGGAGGGGATCGAAAAGTAGGCAGCCGCTCGTTGACACTTCCTCGGCCTGCCCTGCGCGAGGGGTTCCTAGACCCCCCTCTCAAAGGACCCACTCGCTGGAAGAATAAGTTCAAATGAAATGGCAATTTGCAAAAGACCTGCATTTTTTGCCGTAGCGCCATCTCCAAAGCACCGCAGAATCGGGGATTTGCGGAAAAGACCGCAAGAGCCACTGGGCGCAGATTGCGACACCGACGGGCTTTACATCTCCAGGTATTTCACACTCATGGGTTCGAGCTTCTGCTGACCTAAGTCTTGCACTCCGCTTCGAGCGGCCGGGCGGCACCGAATCTCCGCCTCCTGCGGTGAAGTGAACAAGTTCATGACGAACAGCGCCGATCGACCACCGGCAGTCCGAAGCGAGGTCCACAAGCTGGGGTTCGAGCACTCGACGCGCCGCTCGAGCCCTAAGCGCGCCATGAGCGCCTCCAGCATGCGACTATGCTCTCGCATGGCGTGCAGCCAGCGGAATCCCAGGAGGATGGCTCTGCCTCTACCTTCGGTCGTTGACTCCCAAGCCAGGATCCGGCCGGTGACTTCGTCTTTTCCGATTGCCTGGGCGCCCGCCGGCAAGCCGTGCGTGAAGTAATTCTCGCCGTTATCGAGAACATTCGCGACCTCCAGGATGGTGATCCGGGCAAAGGCGTTAGGGTTGCGTTCGATCACCGGGGCGCCCAGAAAATCGTGCAAAAGGGTGCAAGGCTGAAGATTCTCGTCCACAACCGGCAGAACAGGCGCAATCAGCAGGCGCCCTCCTGTTTTGAGAAATCGAATTACTCTCTCCTGTTTTACGCGCGCCAGGCTGGAGGAGCTGACCAGCACCACCGGCGTGGATTTGTCCTCCGTCCATTCGTCCTTGCTCAGATCGCAAAATACGGGCGAGAGGCTCGCGCAGAGGGCGGAGGTCAGAACCCCGGTGCGGAGGAAATCCCAGGCTTCGGCACTGCTCACAAGAAACCCCTCGCGGTTTTTCCAATACTGTCCCGCGCGAGAGTACTCGAAGTCGAGCGCAAACCGGCAATCGAACTCGCGCTCACTCTCGCTCAGCCACGATGATCTATCCAGGAACCTCCCCAGCTCCTTCTGCACTTCATACAAAGGTCGTATTTCATTCTTCGCCCCGATGGGGGCGCCATAATCGTAAACGTCTGTGGTAGCCCCAACGCCCGGCGGGTTAGGTCCGCCCGTGAAAATATAATAGTTGCTGCCTTTCATCCCCAAAGCCAGGTTGGTCCAATAGCACGCTTTGCAATCTCCGGCGGTGATGGGCGGCCAATCCGAAGCGCTGCCGGAGGGCATTTCCATGACCGTGGGAGGGTAGCCCATTAGCCTCAGAGTTTCCAGCGAAAGAAACACAGTGGCGGCATACTGCGGTGTGGGATTGTTCTGCGCCCAGCTCTGATCGAGGTTGTAGTAATGATCGGAACCCAGTAGAAAGGACTCATTGCCCAGGGCCTTCACGGTTTCCGAGAAATAGGTGTTCATGGTGGGGCCGCCCGAATTGTGCGTCAGCGGCGTATCCACAGCGTGCCCGCGTAACCATCCGGCGAGGATGTCTGCATATTCCGCTGCCGTTGACAGGTAAAAGTCGAAATAGTCTTTGGCGCGGCGGATTTGCGGCGTCCCCGCGTCGCCGGCCGGCACAACCGGTTTCACTTCTTCGAAAGACCTGAAGTTGGTGGCGTAAGCGCGGTTCAGTGTTCCCACTTCGTCATAACGGCGGCGAAGGAAGCGCGGGTAGCGCCCGTCCGGCTTTCCGAAACCCATGGACACCGGGTTGTAATCCAGCGAGCCAAACCAAATGTGGATGCCCGTCATCTCGTTGTCGAGCTGGGTGAGGGCTACAGGCCCGCCCTTCGAGACCGTGTGCGCCGCAATGATGGGCGCCACACGATCAAACCACCTGTGCGCTTTCTCCAGGAAGAGCGGATGGACGTAGGAGATGGACGAGATGCGGAACGATCTGCCGTCAATGTCCTTGGCGCGCAACTCCGGGTAGTTCTCGCAGAGCCACCCGGGCAGGCCGTCGTATTTCAATTCGCTGTACTGATAGGGGCCGGGGCGCGCGATTACGTACAGACCGGCTTCCCGGGCCGTACGGAGAAAGACTTCGAAATCCAGCACGCCGTTCTCACTGTTGAAGGCAAATTTGCCTTCCTCGGGTTCGTGCAAACACCATGGGATGTATGTCGCCAGGCAGTTTCCGCCGGCCGCCTGAAGGAGGTCCATCCGCCGTCGCCAGTCCGCCCTGGGAACGCGGAAGTAGTGAAATTCGCCGGAATACAGAAACGTTGGTTTGCCGTTGATTCGATAACAGACGGTGTCAAACTGCACGGGAGCGAGGACGCGACTGCCGGTCGATGCTTGCTGCGTCTGGCTCTCTACGGAAACAGACGGCGCCGCGAGCGACGGCCGGATATGGAGAGCACTACCGGCAACGCTCGAAGCGAGAATTCTGTTGAAGTTTCTTCTGTCCATGATTGCCTCAATTAGCTGGAATCTCCGCTTTAACTTCCGGGTTAACCGGCAATATACGCCTCTCCGCTGGACTAAGCAATGGCGCTGCGAGCGGCACGAAATTCACGGGTCATCCGCGGTTCTGGACGTGCGGGGCGTTACGCAAGGGGAGCCGTTTGGGGGTCCACTCGTAGATTTGTCATCCCTGTTGGCTAGCGTTTAGTAACGATTCAGGAAGGGTCGACCTGAGGTTTTCCAGGGACCACAGGCCGCCCGGGAAGTGTCGGCATCCTTCCTACGCCACCAGCGCCCATCATCGCAACGGAAACATCTTCGCAATGGAACTGCTGCGCTACCACGGCCCGCCGTCTAGTGCACTCCATAAGCCATGTTCCAGCAGTTTCAGGTGCGGGAATTCCGAAGCTGCTGCCTTGCACCGGCGAATTTGACATCGGATTTTCCGATTGATATTGTGACTCACGGTTTTCGCCAGGCGCGACGAAACGAAGACTTTTGTTCCCAATTTCGATGATTCGAAATGTCCGGCCGATCTGCGGGCCGGCCCAGGCGGGTAAAGCCCCGGGACCGTCGCTGGGTATTAAGGGATGATTGAGGTGCGTAAGCGGGAAGGCAGCGTCCTGGCCTTGAGCCCGGAAAGGGAACCACCAAGTTGATAGCGGTGCCGTGCAGGCACGATATTCCCGCCCCGGTTCCCTACATCCGGTGGAATCAGCGCAGCGCGATCGTGGTGGCCGCCAACCGAAGCACCCGCCAAGACGCCCAACTCAGGCTGCGAATCCCTCTCGGGGAAATCGGCCTGGCAGGACACTCAAGCTATCGCGTCGCCAACCTTTGGCCTGGGGGCGACACCAAAACTTGCTCGGAGAAGGACCTGGAGGATTTGGCATTCACCTTGAAGCCTGACAAAACCGCAGGCGGCGGCCTTCAGGTGCTTAAAATCGAGCCCAACCTTTGACGACTTTGCTTTCGCTTGGTTGGGCTAAACCCAAATTCCGAAGTTGCGAGGCTCTGTCGGAAGAGACCCCTCTCTCGGCTCGCTACTCTCGCCACCCTCTCCCAAAGGGAGAGGGCTGAAAGAATCATCGTTGACGGCCCGCTCCCTTGGGGAGAGGGTGGCGCGCAGCCGGCGTAGTCGTCAGCCGGTGCGGGACGGGTGAGGGGTTACTTCCGAAGAATCCAAACACCTGTTCCATTCTCGATGTTATTACGTCGGGCAATACGTTCTCCATCAAGATGGCAAGCGGCTGAAAAGCTAAAACATACCGGAGGTTTTCAAGGTAAAGCCTCGCGCGGGGATCATGTTTAAAAGCCTGAGGGTGGGCCTCGATTTCCCGGAGCTTGGAGCGATCACAAATTCGCCAGCAATCCGGTGTCGGGCGCGAGCATCAAGCTGAGAATCCACTGCACACCGTTGATCCGATGAAGCGAGAGATTTTCGACGGCGTACCCCGGAATCTCAAGATGCATTTCGTGAACAGTACGGTCCTGTCATGGAATGACATCGGCTCTAACAATGTGATATTCGTCGGCCCGCCGAAATTCAACTTGCAGGTGCGGGATCTGCCGGTGGTGCAAGACCTGGTGGACGATGCTCAGGGAATTCGAAATCTGCGGCCCCACCCTGGCGAACCTTCCTTCTTCGAGGAAGGAACCTTCGATCCTCAGAACGGCGCCGGAGAGACCCATGCGCTGATAAGCCGTCTGCCCGGCCTGCACGGGAGCGGGGAGATCCTGGTTGTGGCGGGGACAGCCACTGCGGGCACGCTGGCCGCTGCGCAGTTCGTGACTTCAGAGGTCTACACGCGCGACTTGCTCCGGCGTATCTGCCTGCCCAACGGCAAAATCCCTCCTTACTTCCAGGCTGTTATCTTCGCTACGGTCAGAAAGTGGACTCCCGTCGAGATTTCCTGCGTTGCGCACCACGTGCTGGACCCCCACTAAGCCCGTCACTGCGCCGCATAAGTTTGAATGGCCTGGCCATGGTTCTTTACCGTCCTGCGAGCGCTCAGGCCGCCAGATCTCGAGCCAGCGTGTCGATCAGTGCCTCGCCGTATGCAGCTCGGGCCTTGCCACGCTGCTCGTGTTCAACGATGCGTCGGCCTATCTCCCAGTAAGCGACCGTCATGACCGCGTTGACAGACCGCGCGGAGGCTCGCTTGGCCTGCACAAGAAGCTGCGCCACGCCGGAGAGCAGCGCCGAACAACTCCCTCCGCAACTGCCTTGACAGCCATCCTTGCATTGCATACAGTGAGGAACGAACGACGATTCCAACATTGCAGTCCTTAAAATCCAACGGAGAGAGGAAGTGCAAACGCAATGATGACTAAATCTCAGGTCGTCGCGCATTTGGCCGACAAGGCGGAGATCCCAAAGAAGACTGCCGCTGCGATACTCGTAGAACTCGTCACGCTGGCCACGAAGGAAGCCAAGAGGAGCGGGCAGTTCGTGATTCCCGGGCTGGGCAAGGCGGTGAAGGCCAATCGCAAGGCTCGAACAGGCCGCAATCCCCAGACTGGCGAGCCCATCCAGATTCCGGCCAAGACGGTCGTGAAGTTTCGTCTTGCCAAAGCGTTCAAGGACGCCGTCGTGCCGCCTAAGAAGAAGTAGCCTACGTCGGGGCCAACCTTCCACAAGGGAACGAAGACAGCGAAGCCGGTCTTCCGGTGGCAACACCGGTGTCAATATGCCGAACGGCATTCTCGAAATCGCCCCCGAGCCGATCAGTACTTTCGGGTGTTGCAATCGGTCGGGCACAGGAGTATGAATGAAGTATGCTTACGGGAAAGGAGGCATGACTGGACTCCACCTGGAATGCATACGACGGTCGAATGACCACACCGCTTTTGCGGTGCGCACCGCCTGCAACGCCCTATGAGCGCTGCCGCGGCATTAACGACGAAGACCTGAGGCGGGGAACCGAAAACGGTTCCCCCCTCTCGTTTTTGGCCCAAGCATGCCGGAAGCACGTAATTGTACGGGGCCAAGAGAAATCCTGCCGTATATCGAGACCCCTCTCGTAGCGAATGCGCATTCATGCCAGGTCGACCCTGGGCCAGGCCTCGGCTGTCAATCCAGCAGCCGGACGGCGGCAAACCCATAGCCACGCAGATCGATTTTGAATTCCCCATTCTCGATGCGGAGATCTTTGAGGTTTCGTTCAAGTAAGTCGGTCCGAATTGCTTTCCGAAAACCTCGAACGCTAAAAGTTACTGGCCCAGACTTCCCGCCCACTTCCCAAACCCGCAAAACGATGCCTCCAAGGGCCGGGTCATCCGCCGGCTTCAGACAGGTTGCGACAACATGCGAAGGGTCAACAGCAACGCGTTTCAAGGAATCCGGTTGCGGCAAATTCCCCAGGACCGCCAGGAGCGGAGAACGAACGCCACGGCTCCACTCGAATGACGCAGGCCCGCTGAAAGCTCCGGCGTGTGCCCTGAGCGAGTAACGGAAACGGAAGTCTGTGGCCCCGTCTTGATTCTTGGTAACCTCTTTATAGTTCTGATCGTTACCCAGAGCTTCGAAAGTGATCGGGTCCAAGTCGCTGCGCAGTGCGAAGGCCTCCAGGGGAGCAATGGTTACACCCGGACCGGCAGGGAGTGAGACATCAATGAAGTTCTGGATCGCCGCTCTCCGGGTGTCTGCACCGGGCAGCAGATCCCCCTCGGGCTGAGGATGGAATCGGATGACCGCCCCCGAGTCCTCGATTCGCTCGACCGAACCTGCGCGCATCACGGGGAACACTTGCGTCAAACGTTGTTCCTGGGTCGTGACCGGTTTCTTGATGCGGCAGTCAAAGTCCACGCGATCAAGGTCGGCATACAGCGTGATGAAGGTGGTAATTTCGATTCCTTCCGTAGTGCCCGCGATCTTGATTCTTGCCAGCACAGGTCCCGCCGCAACCACTTCCGACCTCACAGCGGCGAGTGCGTGCTCGCTTCCATCGAAGAAGACCGTTTGGCCGAGGGTACGTTTCCCACGGCCCACCACCAATTCCGTCCCCGAAGGCTTGGAAACAAGACTCGCCACGCCTCCCGTCACGCGGTCTACTTTAACGCGATAATAAGGACTCTCCAGTTCAGTATCCGTTGCTCGAAGCTCGTTGGTTTTCGCCTGTGTTTCCGCGGTCGCTCGCAGCTCAAGCGTTTTCAAGCCAAACCCCGCCAGTTTGGGTGAGACGAAGTAGAGCACAAGGTTGCCATCTTCTTCGACCAATTGTGATGGTAGCGTCACACCAGCCGAGAGAACGGCATTCATTCCGGCCGGGACTTCGCGACGAACAAGGTCAGTTCGTGGAAAACTCAGGCTATTGAAGAGGGTGATCGCGCGATCGTTCGGGTGAAATCCAAGAGCCGTCCAAGCCTGTCGGGAAATACTCTCGGCCAGCCGGGCAAATTCACCACTCCATTGCCGTCGAAGGTCCGCATTGACGATGCGGTTCCCGTCGTTCGAACCGTTCCAGGCATGATCTCCCAGCATCGCCCAGTCCCACTCAGCCTGGAGGCGATCGGCGCGGGAGGCCGGTAAGACCTCAGGATGGCGCATCGCGGCGAGGGCCAGCAGGGTCTCAGCGGCTAAGTATCTTTGCTCGGTGACGCGCAATTCGGCCACGTACTTCGCCAGCGTCACAGGCCAAAGCTCCCAGGAGTGGCCGAACGAGCCGCGGACGGTCGACATGAAGGGATGGGCGCTCTCGGCTTTTTCCACGACCCGGCAGAACTGCGGAAGCGTGGCATTGACAAGGGTCGGGTGAGAGCCAGGGTGACTGTTGTATTCGATAATACCATCGGCAAACCCCTTGGTCTGGGAAGAGCTGGTTAGGGAGAGGTCGCTGTGAGTTC
>Ga0181538_10001777_pt1 | contig 23518 bp, 18 predicted proteins | sample PEATcosm2014_Bin_40_FD_119773 | JGI IMG/M metagenome (GOLD analysis project Ga0181538, IMG submission 119773) | Peatland microbial communities from MTU Mesocosm Facility, Houghton, MI, USA - PEATcosm2014_Bin23_30_metaG | ecosystem: Environmental > Terrestrial > Soil > Wetlands > Peat | place... | reverse complement strand
GCCGGGCACGCCAGGGTCTTGGCGGCACAGCAACTGGGCATGACCGAGGTCCCCGTGATCGTGCTCGGGCACTTGTCCGAAACGCAATGCCGGGCCCTGGTCATCGCGGACAATCAGCTGGCGTTGAATGCCGGGTGGGATGAGGAGATGCTGCGGGTCGAATTGGCGTCGCTTCGAGAAGACGGCTTCGATTTGGACTTAGTGGGATTCACAGACGCGGAGTTGGATGTACTCCTGGCCGATCCGGAAGACGAGGAGAGGGCCAACGCGGCACCACCCTTGCCGGAGAACGCCGTGTCCCGGCCCGGCGACCTGTGGCTCTGCGGCGACCGCCGCAACCAACACCGGGTTCTCTGCGCAGACGCAACCAGCGCCGAGGCTGTGGCTCGGCTGCTGGGCGAGCGCCGCCCACACTTGCTGGTGACCGACCCCCCCTACGGAATTGAGCTGGATTCCGAGTGGCGCGACCGCGCCGGATTGAACGGTTGCGGCCCAGCGGAGGCGAGCTATATGAAGCACCGCACGGCGGGCCATACGGAAACGACCATCTCGGGCGACACCCGGGCAGACTGGTCGGAAGCCTTCGAGCTGGTCCCTACGCTCCAAATAGCATATGTCTGGCACGCGTCCATCTTCACGCGGGAAGTGCTGAACGGCCTGCTGCGAATCGGGTTCCTCTATCCGCAGCAGATAATCTGGAACAAAGGGCGCACGGTCCTGACGCGCACGCACTACTGGTATCAGCATGAGCCCTGCTGGTATGTGCGGAAGAAGAATGCTCCATGGTTCGGGAAGGCCGGCGAGAACTCGACGATCTGGGATTCGCCATCGCCAAAGTTCATCATGGGCGGCTCGGGCGAAGAGAAATACGACCACCCCACGCAAAAGCCGGTTGAGTTGATGCGCCGGCCGATTCTCAATCACACCAAGCGAGGGGAACTGGTGTACGAGCCGTTCCTGGGCAGTGGCACCACGCTCGCCGCAGCGGAGCTGACCGAGCGCGTCTGTTATGGACTGGAGCTGGACCCGAAGTACGTGGATGTGGTGATCTCCAGGTGGCAGACGCTGGCGGGCAAGCACGCCACCCTGGACGGCGACGGGCGGACATTTGACGAAATCGCTGAGGACCGCAAGAAGGAGCCAGAGTGAATTGCACGCTGCCGCCAGGAGATTGCGGCCATCGAAGCCCTGCTGCGCGCCGGACATCCGGATATCGAGGGGCTATGCCTGGGGTTACACGATTGGTCCTGGGAATTGTGCTTTCTACGGGCCGCCCACGGGCTGGCGCCCGTTGCGCCACAGGCGGCCCACGTTCGCGCCGCGGACGGCTGCCCGGTTGTGTTCTGCCAGGGCGGGCGACTGCCGCTGCGGGGCGCGCCAGAAATTGGGAACAGAAGTAGAGAAAGCCCGCCGCGGCAGCGCCGGGCGGGCCTGAGAGGGGTAAGGCCATGGCTACGCGTTGATTCGGTAAGTGCGGTCGCCCTTGTCGGATTTGAAGGACTCGACAGTGAAGCCGGCCTTCTTCATCGCGCCGGCCATGAAGCCTCGGACGGTGTGTTTTTGCCAGCCCATTTTGTCCATGATCTCGGCCAACGTGGCGCCGTTTTTGCGCTGGAGCAGCGCGACTACCTGGGCGGTCTTGCTGCCTTCGCGCGGGGCGCTAGTCTTGGCCTGCGCGGGCTTTGCGGCCTTCTTGCTGGCCTTGGCTTCCTTCTTCGGCGCGGCGGCCTTAGCTTTGCCGCCCTTGGCGCTTTTCTGGCCCTTGGGGGCGCCCTTCTTCTGGGTGGCACCCTTCTTCGCGGGGGCCTTCTCCGGCGCGACTTGCGCGCCCTGTTCCGCAGCGGCGGCGGTTTCGGTGGCGGTGGCGGTGGTGACTTCGTTGTTCTTCATTGCTGTTAATCCTTTTTGTTCAATGTCTTGCGCGTCTCCGCGCACCACGATTCATCACTCAGGTCGCTCGGAACATCAAGCAGAATCTGCGGACTTTCGGAAAAAAAGATAAGTAGCCCGAATATAAGGCGAACGACGGAGTTCTCGCATGGCTCTAACGCTGGCGCAGTTGAAGGCGAACCTGGACGCAGTCAACTCGGCGATTGGCGATCCGACTTTGCGCGTGCGCTTTCCGGATGGCCGCGAGGTCATGTACCGGACCATCGATGAGTTGCGCAAAGCGAAGGCAGAGATCGAAGAGGACAGAGTCGTTGCAACTGGATTAGGTGTTCGGATCGGAACTGAGCCGAACCACAGGTGCCTCCGAGGACCGCGCCAAGCACGCCATCGAGGAAGCGTTGTTGGCAGGCTACACCTGCGAACGAAACCCGGCAACGGGATTTCCGGCCTTCGCTTTTCGGCTGCACCAATTTATCAGCCGTGGCGATACCGTCTATGCCTCCCTGGAGGCTGAGGACCAACGATACTTGACGCTGAATCGCCAGCAGTTCGTGCCAGGTAATCGGAAGAAAGTCCTCTTACCTCTGGTTTTTTGCCGCGAGTGCGGGCAAGAGTACTACTGCGTCCGGCGGATGGAAGATTCGGATTCCGGCTCGGTTACCTACATTCCGCGCGAACTCTCTGACCGGAGCAACGATGGAGATTCGAGGGCCGGCTTTCTTTACTACAGTTCAGAGAATCCATGGCCATCAGGCACGGAGCAAGAGCTGTCAAAACTGCCAGAGGACTGGATCGAGGATACGAATCAAGGTCCGCGCGTCAAGTCTGGGAGGAAGAAGAACCTGCCTCGTCCCGTCATGGCGGGCAGCGATGGCAAAGAAAACGTGGGCGGCCAGGCCGGCCACTTTGTGGAGAGTCCCTTCCGGTTCTGCCTCAATTGCCGGGTAGCCTATGACTTCCGTACGACCACCGACTTCGGGAAGCTGACGTCCCTCGGGACCGAGGGAAGGAGCACGGCGACCACCATTCTCAGCCTTGCGACCATTCGTCACCTCCGGAAGGAACGGACGCTCGATCCCCGTGCGCGCAAGTTGCTCAGCTTCACCGACAACCGCCAGGACGCCTCTTTGCAGGCTGGCCACTTTAACGATTTCGTTGAGATCGGTCTCCTCCGCTCGGCTTGCCGACGTACCAACGACCTGAAGCTGTCTCGCGCCGAAGAACTCCCGAGCCCGTCGAACGAGCAGGGCGACGTCTGCGCCTTGGCGGCCTCGGTAAGTGTGCAGCTCATCCAATACCAAAAACCGCAAGCCCTGGGCAGCTTTGACCAATTGCTTTTCGTAAACCCTGGTCAGAATGAGCTCTAACATCACGTAGTTCGTCAGCAAGATGTCCGGCGGTTTGGCTACGATGGCGTTGCGCTCTTCGTCACGCTCTTGGCCTGTGTACCGAGCGAACGTGACCGGGCCTTTGCCATCGGGATACCCAAGCTGCAGGAATTTTTGCAGTTCCCCAAACTGACTGTTCGCCAGTGCGTTCATCGGGTAAACGACGATTGCCTGTATCCCGCGTCCGCTTCCGTGGCGCAATACGTGATCCACGATGGGAACGATGTATGCCAGGCTTTTGCCCGATCCGGTGCCGGTTGTGAGGACGTAGTTTCGGCCAGCCCGCGCCCTGCGAATCGCATCGGCCTGGTGCTGATACAGCCGCAGCGGCTTGCCTTCGCCCTTGTCCTTGCTCGCGCGAAAAATCCTGGTGCACTCGGAATGCAGAACTCCCTCGACTACCAAATCATCGATTGTGCCGGCGTACTGAAACGACGGGTTTAGCTGGATCAGCGGATCAGGCCAGAGGCGGCCTTGATCAAGACAGGAGGTGACAAGTGCATCGACGCGCCCGTCTCGAATTCTGATGAAACTTTTGATATAGGAGGAATAATCACTGATCAACCGCTCGCGAAGTTCGAATACATTCATGTCGTCGCCTAGAATTCCTATCTTTTCTTACCTGGGGCCCACGCGCTTCACCTGGCTCAGCGACCGGCAACACGCGACGGTGATCGCGTAAGCAAACCACTGCGTACCCGCTGCGCCCGCTGTTTGCTCGATATTCGAGAACAACCATTCTATTCCCCGGCGAGTTGTTCGGTGCTAGGGAGCTTTTCAATGACATGGAGACGAAAAAGGCGTGGCGCGCAATACGGCTACATCCGCAACCGTACATTCGCGCCACGTACTGCGACCATTGGCGCCGCGATTATGCCGTCCTTGCACTGGACGCGGCAAACTGGCGTGTTCCGTGGCAGTACGGGTACTTCGTGCAGCCGTAGAATTTTCCGAAACGACCGGTTCGCAAGGCCATGCGTGCCCCACATTGCGGACAGGATTTCACGCCAGCGGCCGTCGGCACCGGAACGGGAATCACCTTCGCGCGATGATCGCGCCTCACACCCTTGCAGGTCCGGCAGAAGCGGCCGACCCCGGACGCTAGGGATGCGTCCTTGAAATCCTCCGGACTTCGCAACTCTTTGCACTTCGGGCATTCCCGCAGCCCGCCCTCCTGAAGTCGCTTCACATCATTGTGAATTGCCTCAAGGATGTTATTGGAGGCGGTACCAGATTTGTTGCCGATCACGTGCTGAATGCGTTGATCAAGGGTGACAATCGAATCGTCGCCGAGGTTGAAACGGTTGATTCTGATAAATTTGTAGCCGTAGCTCTCAAGCACCTTCTGCCGATAAACGTCCTCTTCTGAATAATATTCACCATAATTAGACGCGTCGACTCCGATGGCTTCTCCGAAGTGCTCTTTGAAACCGTCGTACTCGATGATGATCTTTTTTTCCCCGCCCACGTCCGGCCGGTATACCAATAAGAAGTCAACCCGGTACTCGGGATGCTTATAGTACGGATCGAGCTGCTTGAGATAACGGCCGAGCTCAAACTGCGGCAAGAATTCGCTCCGCTCCTTTTCCGCATTCCAGAACTTCGTCTGGTAGAACCAAGTCAGTATCTGCGCCTCGCGCGCGGATCGTGGATCAACCGCCGTGGCAGGGGCCTCTTTTTTCGCTTCTTCCCGCACGCGCCAGAAATGGCGAAGCGCTTGGCCAACCGCGCCGCTGTACGACTCCAGCGGCTTACTGAGGACAATGTGTACGCACTCCTTGGCGCGGCTGAAACCGACATTGAGCCGCTGAGCCTTGAGTTTTCCGTCCTCTTCCAGATCCACACTGTCAAGGTCCTTGATGAAAACGCCCCAGAGCCGGTCCATCACACTATTGGCCACCATTGAATAGATGATGAGATCCCGCTCTTCACCTTGACACGTGTCGAACGTCATGATCTTGAGCCGGAGTTCCTTATAGAAGTAGTCGCGCTCAGGAAGCTTCCCAATAGTGTCGGCAAGCAGTTTTTGCTGGTCGGTGTGAGGCGTGATAATGCCAACACTGGGCTTATTCCCTTGTTCCTTGATTTTACGGAGCTCCGCCACAACGAATGTCACTTCTCCTTGATTACTATTGCGGTTCTTGGGAGGGGCCTCGGCGGTGAGGGTCGGCAACAACGTAAACTTGATGACGTTGTCGATGTTCTTCCCTCGGATCTTCATCACCTGCAACTTGTCGCGGTAGAAGCTGGTGTTTGAGTAGGAAATGAGCTCCTTGTAGCTACGAAAGTGTTTGAGCAGTTGCGAGTGATAGTTGGTGATGAATTCGAAGAACTCCAGTATTGAAGTTCGGATATTGAAACGCTCCATTTTTACGAGCTTCGCAGAGTCATTGGACACATTCAGGCGGAAGCTTGCTTCAAGACGATTGAGGTGCTCGCGATTTGCGTCCGCACGTGCCTGTATGGCTTTCACATTGCTGAATTGTTTCTTGTCTCCCAGGATGAGAATCTTCTTGGCGCGCAATAGCGCGGGAAAAGCCTGGGCAATGCTTACCTGAGACGCCTCGTCAATGACGAGCAAATCGAATATCTCCGGCTCAAGCGGGATGTACTCGGCGTAATCGCGTACGCCGGCAAGGATGCACGGAAACGCGTCCTTTAGTTTGCGAAATTCCGCTTGAGGGAATCGCTGCTTGCTTCGGATTACGTCTCGCAGCGACTTGGCAGTGTTCTTTTGATTATCGTAGAACTCAATGACGCGCCCATCCATGAGGTAGGTCATGTAGACCGTGACAAGGTCGTGCACCCGATCCTGCTCGGCAGTATAGTTGACTTCGGGAAGGTCGCGAAATGCGTCGCGGAGCTGTTGTGCCAGTGAGACGTACCGGAGCACGCTGGCAAACTGGTCGGTAGTCATGGCCGTGAGGCGGTTGGGGCCGATGCTCGCGAAGTCAGCAACGTTGACGCCACACCCCTGCATCGTGGAGGGATACTTCGAGATGATTTCTGGAAGACGGGACCCGGCGTCCGCCAGTTCGGCCAGCCGTTTCAAGAACGTTCTGAGATCAGGGTGCGTGAGGAGGAGTTGGCAGAGTGCGACGGGATCAGCGTTAAGGGGACAAGAAAGGCGTGCCGCTTCACCGCGAACAAGCCGGCCAACGTTTCGAACGCGCTCGATTTCAGCCAGGCGTGTGTGCGGCGGTCCCGATGCCGTGAAACCGAAGGTGACCCTGAATTCCTGGTCGAGCGCTTCCAGTGCCCGTCGGACGAAGAGGTAGCCAATCAATGGCTTCCGCAGTCGCGCGTACTTTTGGAGAACCTCCGACAAACCGTCCACGTCGGTGTTCGTCAGGCCTCGGACGCCCGCTAGGTCTTCCGAAGCGCCCGGGAAGGCGGTTTCGACCCGCTGAAGCAAGGAATCCAGAGAAGCCGCGCTTTGGAAAAGGCAGGCAAGCTCCGCGATGCTCTTCACATTTCCGAAGCCCAACGCGGCCAATATCGACTGCTCTGGAGGGCGCGCGTTGCGGAGTTCGTTGACGGCAGAAGTGACTCCATAGAACTCTTCGAGGTCAACCGCGGATTCGTCATGGGCGAGCACCTCTCGGAACTCAATGACATGACGATCACTGAAGGCTATATCCAGAGTCGCCCACTCTCTTATGCTCGGCACGCTAATGTCTTGGTACTTCAGAGCTTCAGCCTCGATATCCTCCTTGAGTCCTGCGCACGTAGCGCCGATCGACTGCTCGACAGCTTCGTGTTGCTTCTTCACGGCGCGATAGTGCGCCTTGATGTCCTCCATGACACTTTGAGAGAGGATCTGCGCATACGTATTCCCCGTACCGCCCAAGCGAAGGATCGGATTCTGGAATCTCTTGTCGGTGCGAACGCGGTTGAGGGTCGACGCGATCTTGTCTTCCACGACATCGAGGGCTTCCTTCTTATCCGACAGCACGAGTACCGACTGATTCTTCAGGACGCTGTTGCAGATAATTGCCGTGATCGTGTGGCTCTTGCCGGTTCCGGGCGGACCTTCGACAGTGACGTACTTGCACCGTTCCTTGTCGAGCGCCATCAGGATCTGGCGTTGCTCGCTGTTCAGGGGAATCGGGCTTTGATACACGAGTCGTTCCGGGACGCCCTGCGCATCCCACTCATCCTGGACTTCACTTGAGACACTCTCCGGATTTCGATGAATAAAATCGTCAATCAAACCATTGAACGCTTTCGCGATTGAACTGCCGGCGTCGGTGCCCAGTAACTGCAAAATTTGCTCATAGTCGTTAAGTAATGCCTCGTCTGAGTTGTCGAAGAGCGCAAGGTAACAGGCGTTTGTCATCCGCAGCGCCGCACTCTTCGCGGTCTGGGGAGTCGGATCAGCGAGATCAAGGGTTCGATCGAGCTGGAAGAAAGTCGACACTTCCGCTAGCACGCCGGAAAGAAACGTTTGAAACGTGCCCTGATGTTGCGACAAGTAGACGATTCGATCCGCCGTGCACTGCAGCGTACCCTTTTTGCCGGTCCGTTCGTTTTCTTCCTGTACCACGTATTCCAGCGCGCGCTTGTTGAGGTATACCTGCGCCCGAAACTCGAGCAGTAGCCGACCCTCTTGAATCGTTAGGCTGAACGGAATATAAAATATTGGATACTTGGCGCCGCTGTACGCCAAGTCGCAAAAATACAGATAGCATTCCTGCTTGTCGAGGATGCTCTTATTGCGCTCCAATTCAAACAGTTCCAGAAAGAGATCCCCTACTCCGTAGTTGGCGAAGAAGTCGGTAACCAAGGGTCGGATGGCCTCTGGTTGAAAGGCGGACCGGAGCTGTTCGCCGACCGTCACCGCAGTGTCGGTAATGATTTGGCGCACTACCTCCGAGATTCTGTTCCTCACAGGCTCAAGCAAGAGCTCGCGCAGTTCCTCTTCAATCAGAGCGAGTGTGTCTTCGTCCCCCAGATCGAGCCGCTCAAGCTGTTTTCGGATGTGGGTGAGGAACGGCAACAATAGATCGGCGCGCACTCGTTCACCGGCCGCCTCCATCGTCTCGGTGAGAGCCTTGTCGTAGTCAGTCTTGTTAGCCTGGCTTATCCGAATCAGGTCGGTGCCGATGCCCGTGCGTAGGGCGTCAAGCTGCTGCGTCGAGATCTTCTGAAGCTCCAGCTGGATGAGCTGAAGCAGTGCGGCTGGGAACGCGGTACGATACGTCCCTTTTCGAACATCCGCCACGCCGTCCTTTGTGAAGCCAGAAAGGATCGCTTTCCAGGCAGCCTGATTGAACACCGGATAGCGTGCCAGATTTATGCCGACGAGAAGATTGGCGGCGTTTCGAAATCGCACGCTCCGCTTGGGGCTCTTGCGACGATGGAAATCCGTCTCTAGGAAATCCATGTAGTATTTCGCCAGCTCTTTCACGAAAGCGATCGTGCCGGCGGAGTCCCGCACACCCTGCATTGCGTCGTTCATCGCGTAAACACTCGGTTTGAGTTGAGTGCCGGTATTTGAAGCGCTCCGCGTCGCTGACGTCCAGACTGCATCACCGTATCGAGGAATAGAGCGCCCGCGCCCTGCAACCACCTAATACATCGGTGAGACGTGGTGGGGAGAACGTATGACAAACTCGTCGCGCGCATGCCATTTGGCCTCTCGTGAACTGTAAAGGTCAATCGTACTCGCCAGCAACTTGAAACACAATCACGCTCCGGCCACCCACCGTCCCGGAGCGCATTCTCGCCCTGCGATGCGCAGGGCGGTTCGCGCCGAGGACTGCCAATTCTAGCAGGCGGTCAAGCTCGCTCCAGCCCTCCCCGCCGGTTCCAGCGAAGATTCCCGGTCGGGCTTTACACCGCGCCAGTTGCCGCCGCTCGGCAGCCAGACGACCGAGGACTCGGTCCTCCGGGTGAAGCTCTTCACGCCCCGGACGGGGACTTGCCGGGTAATGCCCCGGAAGGCTCGCCCGAGTGTAAAGACTTCATCTTCTACGGGCACGTGGAGGGCGTCAAGGCCGAGTGGGGCAACCTCTCCCTCCCCTGGGGCAGCCTCACAATTGAGAGACGAGTCGGACTACCTCATCGGGCCGGGCTTGAACATCGGAGGAACCGTGGCGGATATAAATCGTGCCCCCAATCATGTACGGGGGGACATCGCCTTTTGCGACCGCAACCTTACCAACCACGAGCTCGCTGAATTCCTCGAATGCGAGTTGGACAGGCGGGGTTGGCAATATCCGCGCCCTAATCAGTTGGCGAATCTTTCGTTCCATCCGGTCTTTGTGGCTAAAGTCAAGTCCCAGCCCTTTAACGTGGCCAGCGTCATCGACGCCGATGAAAATCACCCCATCGTTGCTATTTGCGAAGGCCGTGATCGACTTCAAGAGCTCTTCTTCAACACTACCAGATCGATTCTCGTTATCGGAAAGACCGCGCTTAAATTCAACGTTCTGGCCCTCACCGCTGCGCAGGGATTCTTTGAGGCTCGGCACGCGGATTCCGGTCAAAGCGAAGTAGTTCCGCAGGAAACGTCTACTGAGAAAATTGGTGATGGCACTCGTGCAGAAAAATCCTGCGGCACACCAACACGCGATCCACCACGAATTGCCAACCTCGCTGAACGAAGTGGCGAGTAACCTTCCGTTGGTATCCGTATGGGCTGCGTACACGATGTCGTTGTAAATGTATAACTTAAGACCCGGAACCGGCAATGACACACCCGTGGGCAAAAATGAAGGAAGCCAAGGACCCTGTTCGACCACTTGTCTCGTCTGCGGATCTACCACCTGAAAACCATCTACAGAAGAGCCGCTCCTTGATGGCCATACTGGGGCAGTTGGAGCTGAAAGGCCCAGCGCGAGCTTATCCGCCTCGCGCTCCAAGGCGGAATCCACATCACCCATCAGCGATTCCGGCGTCTCAATCGGCTTCGAAGGTGATTTCACTGCATACCCCACGACGACTTCGAAGCTCTTATTTCCTCCCGCCGGTGCGGCCTTTGAGTACATGCGCCAGACCTCCCCGTCTGGTGTGGTGTAGGATGTCGGCTGGCGAAATCTCGCGAGAAAATCGGTATCGGAGTAATCCAGAGGCGAAAAGCGTCCGCGGTTTGGCCCCGTTTGAGCCTCCACATCAATGATGTACCGAGTCCGCGTGTCTATAAGGTAATCGGGGTCCTCCCACTGAGAATCGGTCGTAAACCCACTCGTGTCACAGGTGAGGCCGGTGCAATCGATTTCAGATAGCGCATGCAAATTGATGTTCCTCCAGTGGAGGACGAATGGATATGATGAAGCGACGTAGACCAAAAGGGTCAGGAGAGTGCCCGCCACTCCCATCGATACCGAGAAGCGGCGAATCTTGCGATCCACATGCTTGCGGCGGGAGTGCGACTTGAGGCTTTTGCGGCTAGCCGAATCGAGTGCTGACACAACGATAGGCCCCTGCGGATCGAATATAGCATGTGGCGCGAGGGAGGAACATGCTGAGAGTGCTCCGAGATTGGGTAGTCATGAGCCTCGCACCGGCAAGCAAGTCCAGGCGTACTCGCAGGGTTGCTCAATGTACGGGGCGACTGCGGTGGACTCCCCGGCGCGGGGACGCGGCGAAGTACGGCCAGCGCGGAGCTATCGGCCCGCCTGTCAAGAATCGCCGCGCCACGGAGTTAGACGTGGGAGCGTTGAAGATCAGTCATTGCCATTTCCGATTAGGGTATCAGGCTACGTTGCGGCAAATCCGATCACGAGACGCGGCCAGGCACGGCTCACCTTGATATCTAGTGTTGTCGGAAGGCGAGACTGGAGCGCGAATGTCCGATGCGGTGGTCGCCGGCGTCGCACGAAAATCCCCAGCGTACAAGACAGACGGGTGATATCGTCGTCTGGGGCGCCGTAGCAGGGCCCCCAGAGAATATCGTGGCCGAAGCGAAAGTGCCCGAGTCGCAAAAGTCGAACGCCCGGATGTCCATTCCGGAGATCGCCCGCCGCTTGGCAATAGGGCGCCTGGCCGTCTATTCGATGCTGGAACAGGGGCTCCTGCCTGGTATTCGTCTCGGCCGGCGATGGATCGTCACGAGGTACGCGTATGAAGAGTGGGAGCGGACGTGTGGCGTCCATTCGGAATCCGGCTCCACGAAAATGACGGGAGCAGCCGATGACGGTGGGGCCTAAGAGAAATCAACGCAAGCGTGTGACATGCGCAATCGTGGGAAGCAATCAAAAGCGCGAAAGCGGTCCCCAGGCTTCCGCTGATCCCGAGGGGTCACGCCCAGCTCCAGCGTAGCAAAAGACATGGCCGCAACTATCCCCCTGCCGGTCTCCCGATCATTGTCCCCATCGTATTCAAATCGAAGTACTGTCCCACGGGCTCAAGGTGGAGAACTTGCGAGATCTTATCGCGGCCTTTGCGTTTGCGGCCGGATTGAACCTGGTGGCGCTCGATCTCTGAAGGATCGGTGGACCAGCGTACCACGCGGTAATTGCCGACGTGGAGCCATTCGTTTGGGGCAAGCTTTGCGAACACTGGGACCGCATAGCCCTTCCGGAACTCAGCCGCTTCAGCCTCGATGTCTGATCTGGTGCCGGGGAGGATGATGTCTGGCAGTTGCGGGTTATCTTCATAAGTGAAACACCCGCAGACGACCGTCCCGCCCTCCATGGGGAGGTACGAGATCTCGCTCCCGCCAAGGGCTGCGGCAATTTCGCGACGCGTGTATTTCTCCCCCAGCTTCCATTTCTGCTGCACGTTGGGCCTCCCTACATACAGCCTACCAGCGCGCGGGTCCACGCCAAGGCGTATCGCCGCCCCCTCGTGAGAAAACCCTAGGCTGCTCCGATCCCAGACACGCCAAAAACGGCCACGACGCCACACGCGCCACGCCGGAGGCCAGTTGGCGCCCGTCCTACCACCTGAACGGGGCCGGCGCGCCCGTGGCGCCCGTGTGCGCGAACGTGGGCCAATTCTGGGCCCGCTGCCGAACAGCCAGGCTTGCGCGGCACCTTCGCAAATCGCAAAAATCCGCCGGGCGGACCCAAGAAAAATCCTTAATTCGGCTCGGGGGACACGATTTGCTGAGAGACCCCGCTCTCCCCCGACTTGACCGCGTCGCGTCGCAGCCGCGAGGACCAGCGCCGCCAACAACGCTCCCAAAGCGGAGGAGACTGCCAAAGCCGGATGTCGAGGGCAACCCCGTCGCACCTCAGGGGTCACGGGCCGCTGTGGGCGCGCGCCCCATGCCTCAACTCCCGTGAATAATTCGTTATCGCAAATCAGCCCTCCAGCAGAGCACTGTTTCCCAAGAACATCTGCACCGTGATACTGTGCGGGAGGTGCCCACTTTCCGGGGTTGATAACCCGGAGCGAAGGCGCGTGACCTTGACGCTGGCGGCCACTTGGTTTCAGGGAGTCGCTAGGGGAGCGATGCCGACCCAACTTCCGGACGACGCGCGACGAAGACTCGAAGAAGGCCAGCTCGACTTGCGCCGCCGCTGCTGGTACAACGTTCAGCGACTTCACAAGTGGTCAGGCAGGTTAGAGTCCAATGGGCCCTCGGGAGAGGACGCCGACCACTACAAGACCATGGGACCACGTTCGCTGATCCTTGGCCCAATTGTCTGGGACGGACCGACTGACAAGCGGAAGTTGGAGTGGGATGAGATTACGGCCGCGCTCCGTGCCAACGTCCGTCATTTATTGGGGTTCTACGCGCGTGAACTCGTGACGTTGGTTGTCGGGGAGTGGTGGTCTCTGGGGATGACGGGCGCGGAATTTGAAGCGCGCATCACCGCCGTTCTCCAGTCCGTTCTCGTTGACCTGAAAGGTGTCGCCAAGGATGCAGACGCGGATCTTGGGCTCGGGTTGGATATCGCAGAATTCGTGGCGGATACAAATATCGAGTTGCAGTCGTGGTGTAAGGATTACGTTGAACGATATGGCTCGGTTGTCGGGCTCTACGGAACGGCAGAGGCCGGCGCGCCACCGCTGCCTCACGAAATCCCCCAGTCTCAACTCCGCGAGTCCCCTTCAGCCACCGAGAAGGATGCCTCCGGGCAGGCGTCTGCACTAGCAGATCAAACGGGTGCGGAAGCGGGAGGGCGGGCGTTTGTGTTGGGAACCGCAGGTATCGCCAGCGGAAAGCCCCCGGCAGGGACGTTCGCGAGCAATCCAAAGATCCAAAAGCTAGTTGAAGAACAGCCGAAGCTCTCAGGTCTGGTAAGCCAAGTTAGCCAGGTTGAACAGGCCCGCGCGGAAGCCGAAGCTGCCTTCCGCGAGCGCGAACTCGCAGAACAGTGGGGAACATGGTCCGGAGTTCATCCCTGGGAGGACAAGCTCGACCTGGAGACCACTGACTGCCCATGGTGGATAGCAGGTGCTGAATATGTCTTTCGAATTGTGTTTGCATGGCGAACACATTCCCCTTCAACATCTGATCGCACGGCAGCGGGAGTGCCGAAGCAAGTGGAGCTGACCGCGACCTGGGTTTATTGGAATCGAGTTTTCGTTCACGATGGTGTGAATTCGAAAAAACCAAAGATCGATGACCTTTTTGGGGACATGAACGCCAAACGGTTCGCGAACTTCGCGTTCCTATTTTGCCTGCGCAGGTTCGCTGAGGAGGACTTGGAAGAATGGCGCCAGAAGGCAGCGTCGCTGAAGGGGGTGGAGCGTGAGATCGCCAGCCCCGTAGCGGAAGGCGTTCCCAAAGAGACCGCACCGGTAGCCGATCAAGGTGCCATGCGTGTCACATCGATTGACGGGTCAGTTCGGTGGATCAATCCCGAAGGTGTCGATGCTGAAAAAAGCATCTGGACACCCGAAGACGAGAAGCGCATCTCCGCGTGCGTGTTCGACGGCCGTGCCGCGGTTCGAAGCGAGCTGGAAAAGATCTTCTCCGGCAAGGAGTGGCCGCCGTTGACGGATCTCATCGAGCCGTTCCGGCGCTATGCGATTACGGTGTTCGATGTGTACGCTTCAGCGTACCAGCAGGTGGCACGAACATCAGCAGCCTATCAGGAAGCCCTGGACGAGCTTCTGCTTCCGATGGTACTCAGGGATCTCTTCGGTCGCGAGTGGGACCGCGCTCCCGGTGATAGCGTGGTGCGGACTCTTTGGCAAAACGGGCCGGACGGTAAAACCGAGGGCCGAGAAGTTGAAACAGTTGCGGGAAACGATCCAGACCCGACCTGTGTCTTCTACGAGTTACTGAGCCATGCAATAGAGCATCGACACCGCTTCTTTGATCCGCTGCCGGCGCGTGAGCCGGGGGAGTTGCCGGGTATCGGTTTGACAAACCTCGGTCTGTGGCAATACATCGGGCTGAAGGAACGGCACAACATCGCAATGGCTATCAAGCCATACGTTGTAGACCGAGTTGCACACTGGCGATTCATTTACGTTCCGACGCCAGCCGACTCGGATAGCACCGGCGGCCCAACGAAAAACGAAGCAATACGACAGCCGGCGCCCGAGGAGAATACGGTGACAGCCCAACCGTCGATGGCTCCCCGAGTGTCGGCTGCGACTGCGCCCGAGATGGATTCGCCAACCAGAATTAAGTTCGAAACCGGGCTGGCGCTTGCCGAAGTGACATTGGCTCAGGATCTGAAGGAGCACGGTCCAAACCTGGCGATTGCGCGCAAGTACGTTATCAGCGCGACCCTGACGTTAGCCCGTTGTATTCTGACTCCGGATTGTAAACAGCCCTACGAAGCGATCCAGCGGGCTTACGATTTCGCAGAGTGGTTCGCTGCGGAGACAATGAAGAAAGCGTGGATCTGGTTATGCGTCTTTTCAGAAATGAACGCATCGGGGAAATTGAAAAAGTACGATTACGATGGAAAGCCTGCCGACAGTGCAACCCAAGGAATGAGCGACTCCGAACTACGCGAATGGCATGGATGCCTGCACAGCGTGGCCCATGAGGCCCTGGATGAGTTTCTTCCTGAGTTTTGGAAAGAACGACATAAGTACTTCTCAGAGATTGGGGACAGAGACGCAACCGTGTTGCCAGCCGTGACAACGGGCGACATGAAGGTCGGCGAGCCGGACCGAGACCGGACGGGTGTCGCGTCTGGCATCCCGGACCTGATACCGCCACGGCGGACTCCAGACCTCGCCGCGAGCCGTGAGCGGATTGCATTGGTTGACACGCTTGCTCGCGAGTTGGCAATCCTGAAACAGGATCTGAGGGGATATTGTACGACTGAGGGGTTGAAGCAGAAACATCCGAAGTTCACCGTGTGGACTCTGATCGAGGATTCCCAGATAAAGGCCCTCGTGGACGGTGAGGCCTTCACCCCGAAGGCATATGCCGAGAATCTCACGCTGGCCAAGTTCGGGCTCACCAGTCGGGAAACCTTGAAAAAAGACCGCCAGAAGCTTCGCAATGCCAAGGTAGCTGACCAGAAATAGCTCTGCACCGGCAGCGTCCCCATCTTTACCCTTTCAACCATACCCATCCTTACCCTCTTTTACCCGCCTTTCGGCTGGTGTACTTGAATCATGAGTTGTTTGTTGGAGCCGCTGCTGGATTCGACCAGAGTGGCACGAATCCTTGGTGTTGAAGTCGAGACATTAGGGGCATGGCGGCGCAGGGGCTACGGTCCACGATGGTATCGCATCGGAAAGAAAATCAAGTACGCGGAGCCAGACCTCCGTGCCTGGATGGGTGCTCAGGCGAAAGGCGCCATCTCCCCCACTAAGGAGGGCGCGAACGGTGCTGCATGAGCATGGGGGACGCGGCAGGGAAGCAGAGGATTACGCGGGCTCGATGACAACCGAACGGGTTACGGCGTCGCTGGTTGAGCGCGTTCTGGGCTGGCGAGTCGGACCTGACCGTTTCCTGCTGGGCAACCGCCAGTGGATTCGCCGCTCGGGGTTTGAACCTTTCACCAACTTGAAGGATGCGTTTCAATTGCTCGATAAGGGGGCTAGTGCGTTTAAACTGTCAGGTACGCCCGGCAGATTCACCGCGGAGGTGAGTGTAGAGAATCGGAGTGGCAGCGCAACCGGCGAACACAAAGCGGCGACTATCACCGTTGCGATTGCTCGCGCCGTTGGATTGGACGCCCCCGATAATCTGCTGCAACTGGCTCCGACGGGAGTTCGCCCAGGAGCCGGATTGAGACGGACGCGATGACCGCGCCTAAACCCACTCCGGACAGGATCCCACCGCCCTGGGGTGACGTGCTAGCCGATTGCGACTATGCCGGCCTCGCAACATCGTGGATTACGCCGGAACTCGCTACGCACGCGATGCTGCGAAGGGTGGACGCGCAGCAGGGTCGCGAGATCGTCGGGCAAAAGGGGAGTCGCGACTGCGCAGGCGTACTCTATCCTTATTATTGGCCGGGTGACGCGTCACCGTTCAACTATCGATTACGCCGTGACCACCCAGATGTGAAGCAAGGGAAGAATGGCGAACTAAAGCCGGACCGTAAGTACCTGGGCGCACCCGGAAGCGCCAACCGGCTTTACATTCCGCCGGGTGTCACTCTGGAGCAGCTTGCAGATGTGACAATCCCAATCGCTATTTGTGAAGGCGAGAAAAAGGCGCTGGCGCTTTCCCGCCTTGCCCTGCACGAGTCTCCCAAACCGCGGTTTATTCCCATTGCCATTGCGGGCGTTTGGAGTTGGCGCGGCAATGTCGGAAAGACCACCGGGCCGAAGGGCGATCGAATCGATATTAAGGGGCCGATTCCCGACCTGGATCGAATCGCATGGAAGAACCGTAAAGTTTTCGTCATCTTCGACGTGAACGTCCAGACGAACGAAAGCGTGAATTGGGCGAGGAAGGGAATCGCCCGAGAAATTGCCACCCGAAGCGCGGCAGTGTTCTTTGTCAACCTGCCTGAAGACTGCGGCGTCAATGGAATCGACGATCTATTGGCCGCCTGGGGACCCACTAAAGTACTTGAGCTGTTTGAACGATCGGCGTCCGGCTCCCGCCTACATGTTGTGCTGCCACCCCAGTTTCAATCGAAGCCTGAAGGAATGTTTCGGGTCACAGGCAAGGATGGCCAGCTATCGCAATTGCAGCTTACAAATTATCAGGCAGCGATCACCGCGAATATTCAACTGGATGACGGCATCGAGACGAGGAGGGAGTTTGAAATTGATACCCAGCTTTTAGGGCGATCGCACCGGTTCACCATCCCGGCTGACGAGTTCACCGCCATGGACTGGCCCATCAAATTCCTGGGGGCTGCTGCCATCACGTTCCCAAACCAGAAGGAATACGCGCGCACAGCGGTTCAGTCGCTTTCCATGACGGCGGAAGAGCGGCGCATCTACACACATTCCGGGTGGCGTGAAGTAGCGGGCCGCCAACTGTTTCTTCACGCCGGCGGGGCAATCGATGGCACCGGGCCGGTCTCTGATATCAATGTCCGACTCGGGGGCTCGATGGCGGGTTACCAATTGCTAGTCCCGACGGAAAAGGATGCACTCATCACCGCGGTGCGTGCCAGTTTGCGGCTGCTCGACCTCGGACCGGCATCGATCAGTTTTCCGTTGCTGGCAGCGACATGTCGGGCAGTGTTCGGTGACGCCGACTTCGCCATCCACTTGGCCGGCGAAACTGGAACTTTCAAAAGCGAATTGGCGGCACTTCATCAACAACACTTCGGCGCCAGCATGGACCGACTGCACCTGCCGGGGACGTGGTCGTCTACGGGGAACGCTCTTGAGGCGATGGCGTTCCATGCTAAGGACACGTTGTTCGTCATCGACGATTTCGCCCCGCAGGGGAGCGCTTCCGATGTGGCCCGCTACCACGCCGCGGCGGACAGAGTATTCCGCGCCGCCGGCAACCACGCCGGTCGGGGCCGGCTCGATTCCACAGCCAAGCTGCGTGAGTCGAAACCGCCGCGAGCTTTGATTCTTTCCACCGGCGAAGACATTCCGCGAGGGCATTCAATCCGCGCGCGCCTCTTCATCCTGGAGCTTGCGAAGGGAGCGATTGCGCCCGACGCTCTCACAGAATGCCAGCGCGACGGCCGGTCGGGGCTCTACGCCGAAGCCATGGGCGCTTTTGTAAGGCGTGTGGCTGAGTGTTATGCGGGTGTTCGCACAGCATTTGAGACAAGGCTGGTTGAGTATCGCGCCGCCACAGTGCGCAGTTCGGCTCATGCGCGCACACCAGAAATCGTCGCAAACCTGCTGGCCGGTTTTGATTTGTATTTGGATTTCTGCGTAGATTGTGAAGCGTTAGAGCGTTCCAACAGACAAAGTTTGGCTGATCGCTGCTGGGCGGCACTCCAGGAGGCCGCGAACGTGCAGGCAAAGCACCAGACGGCCACCGAACCTACGGCCAGGTACCTCGCCGTCATAAAGGCAGCGTTGGCATCTGGCCGGGCCCACCTCGAAGCGCGGGACGGTGGTGCGCCTGGCGGTCTGGAGAGATCCTGCGGCTGGCGTCAATCGGGCGGAGGGGGCTGGTCACCTCAAGGAGACTGCATCGGATGGCTGGACCACCACGACATCTACCTGGAAGCAGGCGCAGCGTACCGGCTGGTTCAGGTTGCAGTGCGGGACGCTGGGGAGGTTTTGGCAGTATCCGAACAAACGTTAAGCAAGCGGCTTCACGAGAGACAGCTTTTGGCGTCAGTGGATTTAAGGCGACAGACTCTCACAGTCCGCCGAACGATCCTCGGTTCCTCCAAAAGCGTTCTCCACCTCTTCCGTGAAAAGCTTCTGCCGGAAGCACCCGACGACGCCGACCCCCCCGATCAGGCGGAAAAATGAGCGGGCCAATTTGTCGGGTCGTTTGTCGGGTCGCTTGTCGGGTTTCTGGGCCTACCCGACAAGAGTCCGTCTTTTGGAGTCAACAAGGTAAGCCTCTAATGTCGGGTTTGTCGGGTTTCTGCAGTAGGAGAGAGCCCTGGAGAAATCACGGCAAATTCCACGCGCTTCTACTTGAGCCGCAAAATCCGCCTAATCCGTTGAAAAAATTGGACTTGAATGATGCTCGGAGCTGAAGGTAACCTTCAGTCGCTGACTGGAGGTCTGCGATTGAAAGTTCGGATACAGCACCCTGATGTTCACGAACGAACCGACCGTGGCGGCTCGTACTGGTTCTTCCGCTATTGGGATGATGTCCTGCACCCGGATGGCAGAACCAAGGCCCTGCGCAGGTTCCGGGTAGTGGGCCCGAGCAAGGGCGAGAACAAGCTCTCAAAAAAGCAGGCGGAGCTGGAGCGCGACAAGTTCCTGGCGAAGATCAACAAGCCCACCGTCCAGGAAAAGGTCGCCGATGGCTTGGCGCTGTTCGGAAAGTTTGTCGAAAAGTATCGGGCCGCACACGTCGAAGCGCAGGTCGCCGGGCGCTTCGTGCTCGCGAAACCCACGCGCGATAAATACGTGATCCACCTTGAGCAGCGGATCGTGCCCAAGTGGGGCAAGAAGCGGCTGAACCAGATCGCTCCAGACGAGGTGCAGCAGTGGCTATTTGAAACCTGCGATTCCTGGCACATGATGAACGACCTTCGCGGCATCATGTCCGGCATCTACACTAAGGCGGAAGAGTGGGGTTACTGGCCGGAGGGCCGACGCAACCCGATGTCCCGCGTTAAGATCGGGGAGAAGTGGAGCAAACGCCCGGACCGCATCCTTACGGAGGAGCAGACGGTGAAGGTGCTGGCGCGGTTGAGCGATCCCAACCTGTTGGTGCTCGAAACTGCCATCGCTACCGGCGCCCGCATCTCCGAAATCCTGGGGCTGAAGTGGCGCCACGTAGATCTTGAGAGCGGAGTCATTCGCATTGTGCAGCGCAATTGGCGCGGCGACATCGACGATCCCAAGTCGAAGACCAGCAAGCGACCGCTCACGCTGGGATACTTAGTTGACCGATACCGCCTCAAGGCCGTTGCGGCGAAGGCCGAAGATTGGGTCTTCGTCCGAACGGACGGTAGCGGACTTCCCTTGTGGGACTCAGGCGTTCGTAAGGCACTGAAACTCGCCGCGGCGGAGGAAGGTTGTGACTTCGAAGGTCTCGGACCGCACTCATTCCGGCGGGCGAACATCACGTGGCGGCAGGAGGTCGGTGGGTCGAGCATTGAGGCGTCGAAGATCGCCGGCCACAGCACCGTCCGGATGACGGAGGACTATACCAAGGTCCAACTCGACCGGCAGGAAGAACTCACCCGCCTGATTCAGGAGCGCCTAGCGGGCGTCGGCGAGAAGCAGTCAGCGCTGGAGCCGCTGGGGGCGGGAGCAATTGGTCCGCCCGTATCAGGTTTTGCCTAAAACGGGGGACGGCTAGACACCGACCCGTACGCGTTTGCGGGTAGCGGGCATCTCAATGAGCGGCACCGGAGCGAGCACTTCAACATCTTCCTGCGGGAAACCCACGCCGCAGGGCTCTCGGCGTTCCCTTTCGGCACTTCTGTACTCTTCTTCAGAGCAAATCACAATGATGTTGCCTTTTTGTGCGACAACCCGCCGTTGCGCCGTCATCCCACCAAAGAGGTGGACCGTAACTAGTTGTCCTTTAATCACTTGAGAGGCCTCCGTCCACTGAATATTAACTAGATTTCCTCGGTTGGTTCAAGGACAATCCACGAAAATCTTCTTGCTATAACTTTTGGTATTGACCGCTGTGTTCTGACATGATACGCTGCTTTCAGATCGCTGCCACAGCGGTCGGAGATCAAAAGTTATGACATCTACTCAATCGACTACGCCGGTTTATGTTCCATATCCAACGCTGACATCGGCCCTGGACGCGTTGCGGCAGCACGGAATTCCTCGGACTGGAAAAATTGATAAGACGATCTGGGATACTCAGTCCGGTGCTGTTCAGGGGCAGCTGATTTTAGGTTTCAGGTTTCTCGGGTTGATTGATGAGCACAAGGCCGTCCTCCCTGCCTTGCCGCCACTTGTCGCAGCGTCGGTTGAAGAGCGGAAACCGATACTCAAGAAGATCATCGAGGACAAATACCGGGACATTCTCTCTCTGGACTTGATGACTATCAGCCAGGGGCAATTGGAGGAGGCGTTCCGCAAGTTTGGTATCAGCGGATCGACGCTAATGCGGGCTACACGGTTCTTCGTGAAGGCATGTTCAGAGTTAGATATCCCCATCGCCAAACGGTTTTCAGAGCGGGCGCGACCTACGGGGCCGCGCAAGAAAAGAGCATCAAACGGATCAACTCAAACGGAAGATCGGACATCGAACGACTCGATGCGTCACGATTATTCCGGGGGATGGGAGGAGAAGCTTTTAGAGAAGTTCCCGGCATTTGATCCGAATTGGGCAGACGATCTAAAAGCCAAGTGGTTTGAAGGGTTTGAACGACTCATGAAGGTGAAAGGATAAACGATCTTCGCACGCGCATGACAACTGTGGAGGGTCCATTTTGGATTCTAGATGAGAATCTAAATGTCAACAGAAATGATGCGGCGATGTCCAATGGCACGAAAGCGACAAAAATTGTGGCCTGGGTAGAACCGAGACCGAAAGTTGACCGAAATGCCTGCTTTCGAATCTCGCTGGTGAAGTACTAGCTGTGTTTTGAAACGACGCAAGAGCAACGGAGCAAAAATGGTACCAGCTACGAATCCGCAGACTGTTGATGCACGAGTCCTCCTTGGCTGGATGCAACGTGATCAAGCCGTTCAATATTTGCGGGCAGAGTGTGTCTTTGATGATCCCCTAACCGAGATCGAAGCCGAGCAAATATGGCGCCGTTATTCAGAAGCCGTCCAGGGTCTCGGCACACGCAACGTCACGTGCCCGCCAATTCAAACAATGGATACCAGCGAGCGTAGAATCGCCGACGCGTTCATGGAAGCATTCCGCGTACGGCTCGGAGTTCAGTCGATTCAAGATGTTATAAAAATAGATCCTGGGCTCTTGGTGGCTAGGCAGTTTTATGTGATTATTGATCAGTCAAAGGGCTACGCTGAAGAGGTTTGTACCGCCGCGGGGTGGGCGAAGCACTGCTTGCCAGCTATTCCGCCACAGCCGAAACAGATCCGAATCTTTACGGGCGTCAACGCCGCTAATGTAGAACTGCCACATGCGGAATTCTTCTTCACGCACGACGCCCAACGTGGGCAGTTCACAATTCAGGAATATCTCCGGCACGTCTCAGTGTCGAGGTTTGCAGCACATGACCGAATGTTGCTGTGGGCCGGATATCACCGCTCGTACGCACGCATGGCCAGCGCCGTTCCAGATGCGATGGTACGATCTGCGCTGATGGTCTTGACGACAGACGGGACTTTCGACACCTCGCCGGGGGCGCCCGACCAGGGGCTACGCGCAATCATATGCGGGGATGCGCCGCCTCTCTTCGCTGATTTCTTGGATGATCGTTTGGTCATGAAAGTCAAACTCCGCAAGAAGCGGTTCGAACTGCAAATCCGAGCCAACCTCGTTGCCCTCGATGCCTAGTACCATTATCGGCCGGTTCTGGTCTCTCCAATAGGATCATCTGCCCGCACGAGCAGTTCAATGTGGCCTTTAGTACTACACCCATCATCTCCAAAAGTCAATATGGATGAATGCATCATCGTATCATGATTGTTCGGCTCCGAGAGCGCCAGAACCCCTACGACTTTTGAAACCCGATGGTCCGGGCAGCCGCAAAAGACCCTTCGGCGGCCGCCCTGCACTTGTGCAGTCCCGGAGTCCGGGTGGAGTCCAAACGCCAAAAAAGGCGCCCGTGGAGTCCACCGGCGTCCAAATTGCCCTCTGCTAAGTCTTTTGTTTTGCGCCAAACTGTCTGCAAGTGATTGATATTTCTTAAATGGCATGGAAGAGGTCGTGAGTTCGAATCTCACCAGGTCCACCAAAACGTTTCAAACACTTACCGCTAACACCCTGGCTTGAAGTGCGCCCCTGGAGTCCAACTGGAGTCCAAAAATGGACGCCACGCCGCGACGGTCCAATTTGTGTCGCCCTCGCTCAACGCCGTTCCGATTTTGATTGCCGCGAATTCTCCGGGGCTCTCTACTCCTATAAAAACCCGACAAACCCGACATTTGGCAGCTAACTTGTTGAGACTACAGCCCTGGCTCTTGTCGGGTAGCCCCAAAAACCCGACAAGCAACCCGACAAATTCCATATAAAAACCCGACAAGAAGGCGCCGCGCGCTCAAAACTGACTGGCTTCTCAGAATGCTTACATTACTCAGCATCCGGCGGCCGACGATCATTGCCACTTGCTCGCGCGTTCCGTGCACAGGGGCCAGCCTGGTCACCAAGTCGAGTTGAAGTCCTGAGATCGGGAAGGCGGCGAGACCCCCAGGATGCT
>Ga0181538_10001774_pt1 | contig 23534 bp, 20 predicted proteins | sample PEATcosm2014_Bin_40_FD_119773 | JGI IMG/M metagenome (GOLD analysis project Ga0181538, IMG submission 119773) | Peatland microbial communities from MTU Mesocosm Facility, Houghton, MI, USA - PEATcosm2014_Bin23_30_metaG | ecosystem: Environmental > Terrestrial > Soil > Wetlands > Peat | place... | reverse complement strand
TTGGTATCATTTTGCCGTTTGCTGATTATTTTGAGGGGTAGTGTCAAAGGCCTGCGTTCTACCGCTCCAGCGCCTTGCAATAGTCCAGCCACGCTTCAAAGCCTTCGCCGGTCGTGCAGGAGAGGGGAAACAGCTTCGCGGCGCTGTTCAGCTTGCGGCAATCCTCCCGCGCGCGCGCAAGCGAAAATTTTACATAGGGAAGAAGGTCGATCTTATTGACGATCACGGCGTTGGCGCGGGTGAAGAGCGCCGGGTACTTTGCCGGTTTCTCGTCGCCCTCGGTCACGGAGAGCACCGCCACCTTGTAGAGTTCGCCGAGATCGAAGGTGGACGGGCATATAAGGTTGCCGACGTTTTCGATGATAAGGAGCGAGGTCGTTTCGAAATTCATCGGCCGCATCGCCTTCTGTATCATGGCCGCGTTCAGGTGGCAGGAGCCTCCGGTCTGGATCTGCACCGCTTGCGCGCCCGCGGCCTTCAGCCGGTCGGCGTCGAGGGTGGTTTGAATATCGCCGGTGATGATCGCCAGCCGGTCGCCGTAGGTCAATGCCATCCGTTCGAGAATCGAGGTCTTGCCGGAGCCCGGCGAGCTTACCATATTGAGAACGCGCAGGCCGTGCGCGGCGAAGAACAACCGGTTCTGCCGCGCAATGGCGTCGTTTGCCGCCGCCACCGACCCGGCGATTCTGATGGTTTCACTCATTATCGACCTCTATGCTCTCTATAATGCACTGGTTGCCGTCGATGACCGTCCGGTCGAACCCGCCGCAGGCGGGGCAGGAGTCAAAGATTTCCGCGGGGGTGTACGTCGCGCCGCACGAGCAGCGGAACGCGGCGTTGACACGCTTGACAGAAAACAAAACCTCCCCTGACGGCTGCGCGTCGCGAAACAGCAGGTCGCAGTACATGAGAAGCGAGTCGCCGAACACGCCCGAAAGATCGCCGATGGATAAAATAACCTTTGTTATTTTCCGGCCTTCCGCGCGCTCCGTCGCCATGTGGACGATTTCGAGCGCCACGCCATATTCATGCATTCGGCGGGCTCCGTTTCTTCCATCAATGCGCGGAGCAGGAGATACACGGGTCGTACGCCCGTACGAGCATCTCAAGAGCGAACTGGAGCCGCTCCTTGCCGAAATCTTTGAAGAGGGGCACGAGCTTCTCCATATCATGCTGGATGTTGGCATGATTCTGGTTGGTGGGAATGATGCAGTTTGCCGACCGGCAAATGCCGCGGTCATCGTAGCCATACTCATGGAACAGGATGCCGCGCGGCGCCTCAACGGCGCCGACGCCACGGCCTTCCCGGAGACGGACCGGCGCATTTTCTCCCGTAAGGCCCGTATCGATGAGCCGTCCGGCGAGGTCGGCGCACATTTCGAGGGCGTGCGTGCACTCGACGACCTGTGCCAGGGTATTGAAGTATGGGTTAAAGTGCGGCGAACGGAGGCCGAGCTGTTCGGCCACCGACCTCGCGGCCGGCGTCAACGCCTCATGATTATTGTTGAATCGCGCGAGCGCTCCCACCATATAGGAATCGCGGTTGAATTTCGCCCATTTTGCCGTTGATTGGGCGACGATATACTCATTGGTCACGCGTCGATAGCCGGACAGGGGAATGGCGTTCCCCGCATCGCTCGATTTGATCATGCCCCGGTAATGCGCATAGGAAGCAGGTTCGGTGAGACAGATATATTCGGTCTCCCGGCTGAAGTCCGGGATTGCCGGCGACAGGGAGGCCACGACGGCGGCGAGTTTTTTCGTATCGTCCACGCCCTCCTCGAAACGTGCCCGGAGCGTTTCGAGTTCTTTCCGCTTCGGCACCATGGTCCAACCGCCCACCATGGTACGAATGGGATGGGTGGTCCGGCCGCCGATGAGATCGGCGGTTTCGTTGGCGAGCCGGTGAAGCTTGATGATGAGCAGCACGGTCTCCTTATGGGTGGCGATAAGAGGCAGCACGCTATTGACTTTGAAGAAATCGGGCGCCGCGAGGTAGCCGATGTGGAGTACATGGCTCTGCAGTATTTCGGCCCAGAGCAGGATGCGGCGGAGCGCTTCGGTCTCTTCGCTGATCGTAACCCCGAGCGCCTCTTCGGTGGCCTGCAACGAAGAAAAGGTATGACTGATCGAGCAGATGCCGCAGATCCGGGAGACGATGGGCGCTACCTCGGTATAGTGCCTGCCGATCACCATGGCTTCGAAGAAACGGGGAGACTCGGGGATCTGCCATTCGATTTTTTTGATCTCGCCGTCGTCGATGTCGACCCGGATGTTGCCGTGGCCCTCAACGCGGGTGATATGGTGTACGTCAATGTGCAGGGGCGGGCCGCTCATGGCAGGACCTCCGGATCAATCGCATACATCGTGAACATCCGGAATACTTCGTCGAGGGAGATGCCGTTCTTCGCCAGCACGTCCCTCATGGAGTTTTTATTCGGGTCAGGCACCAGGCCGCGGCACCCTTCGCAGGCGCTTTTATTGGTCGGACAGATTGCATCGCATCCGGCGCGGGTGACGGGACCCAGGCACGCCATGCCGATGTCGTAAAGGCACACGTTGTCCCGTTTCTTGCACTCGACGCACACCGGATAGTCGGGCAACTTCGGCGGCAGTCCCATGGCCAATGCTTTGACAATAGTTATAAACTCCCGGCGATTGACCGGGCAGCCGGGGATCGCGGCATCGACCTTCACCACCTCGTGCACCGCCCGGGTGGGATAGGTGTTGAGGTGCGGCATATTCCACGCGTCGCCGTAAACTTCCCTGCGCACGGCGGTCTCATCGCGCAGGTTCTTGAGCTTGTTGACGCCGCCGAGATGGGCGCAGGCGCCGAACTCGACGAGAATTTTTGAACGTTTCCGGATATCCTTCACCCGCTCCTCATCCGAGTTTCGCGTGATGGAGCCCTCGATGAGCGCGATGTCGTAGGACGCGGCCGAGCCGGTAAGCACTTCGCGAAACTCGACGATGTCGACGATATCCGCAAGGCCGATAATCTCCTCTTCGAGGTCCGCGATCTGGAGCTGGCACCCTTCACAGCAGGTAAAATCGAAAAAACCGACCCTTGGTTTCATGGTCAGAGGGCCTCCATATGGCCGATGATGGATTCGTAGGTCATAACCGGGCCTTCGCGGCATACATACATGCCGTTCACCTGACAGTGGCCGCACTTGCCGACGCCGCACTTCATGTGACGTTCGAGCGACAGCACGATATCGGTGTTCAGGAAACCGAGATTTTTGAGTTCGAGAATGACAAATTTGTACATAACGGGCGGTCCCACGAGAAACGCGACCGTGCCGGTCGGATCGAGGCGGTCGTTGATCAGCGGGAAAAGAGTGGTGATCACGCCGGTATTGCCGCGCCAGCCGGCGTCCGGCCGGTCCACGGTTTCCAAAAACAGTACGGATGCGTTGCTTTCCCATCGTGACAGTTCTTCCGCAAACAGCCGCTGGGTCGGGTCGACGCAGCCGAACAGAATGAATATCTTGCCGTAATCCGACCGGTTGTCGAGCGCATAGGTTATCGCGGAGCGCAGGGGCACCAGACCGATGCCGCCCGCGATGAAAAGCAGGTCTCTCCCCTTGTAACGATCCAGCTCGAAATGGGTCCCGAAGGGTCCGCGTATGCCGACGTGAGCGCCCGCCGCAAGTTGATGAAGCGCCGAGGTAACACGGCCGACGTTTCGAACGACCATTTCAAATCCCGGCGCCCTGGTCGGCGACGAGGAAATTGAGATCGGCGCCTCGCCGACGCCGGGGATCGATACTTCAACGAACTGGCCGGGCAGATGGCCGAGTTCGCGTTCATTAAGTTTAAATTCGAAGAAGCGGTCCCGATCGGTCATGGCGGAAGTTGTGATCAGCGTCGCGACTTCAGGGAGATACAGCGATCCATCGCGTCTCCCGGTCAGGGATTCATGCATGGCGACCTCCACTTCCCGTGATGTCGCCCACCGTTTCAACGATCGAAGCGATGGCAGCGGTACAGGTCTGGGTGCAGCGGCCGCACCCCACGCAGCCGGTGATGCCGTATCTTTCCTTCATGTAAATAGTCTTGCGGAACAGCCGGTGTCGCACGCGGTCCGAGGCGTTTTTACGAAAATTGTGGCCTCCCGCCACCGTGGCGAAATTCGGGAAGGTGCAGCCGTCCCACGTCCGGTAGCGCTCGCCCGCCTTAAGCGTGAGGTCCACTTTGTCACGTACATCGAAGCAGATGCAGGTCGGGCAGACCTGTACGCATGATCCACAGGAAAAACATTTGTCCCCGCGGGTCTTGAAGGTCGCATGGCGTTCCTGTCCCGAAAGGACCGCCGGCAGGTCAAGGCGATCGACCGGCAGGGCGGTTTCGTCGGGAATCGCCGACTTGCGGGCGTTCATGCGCTCGATCGCGTCTTTGTTCGCGCTGCGCGCCCCGCTTCCGGCAATAAGCTTTTTCCCGGCATCGGTCACGACTTCGACGGCCAGCGAGTCGTCTCCCAGATCGACCATCATGAGATCGGCGGTTCGGTAGCAATCCTCGGGGGCGATCATTGAGCTTGTAAATCTGTACCGGTAGGACCGCGTGGGATACAATCCGATAAGCATCGTGTTCCGGCGACGGGCGAGGTACTGGCCGTCGACCTCTTCGTCGCCGAATGCCGTATCGTACAGGGCAATCGCCGTGAGATCGCCGGGATGGACGCCGATGATGCACCTCGGTCTTTCATCGTAAACGGCCGCGTACGAATCGGGATCGCCCGTCGCATAGGTCAAAAGCGGATCGCGCGAGGGCAGCAGGAACTTCCTCGGCGACTGGGTCGTCTCGTCGTAGTCCAGGCGCAGGGAGCGTGCTGTTTCGACAATAGCGAAGGAATATCGTCCGCCGATGGCATCCACCGGACCGATGAACTCGAACCGCCGCTGTTCGATGAGGCCATCGATAAAAGAATAAAACTGCTGTTTCGTGATTCGGAAGATTTCCATGACAAAGCCCTTCAACCGGGTAACAAGTGAATTGGTCGCGAGATGCCGGGTAGCGCATTACCTCGGCATAAAATAATATCTTGAAGGAGAAGGGGTCGGAGAAAAACCAATGAAGTAATGCGCCTGGACCTGAAAAATCCGGGATTCTGTAAACCGTTGCCGGCAACTTTTCAGGAGGCATGTCGCGCGCCGGCCGGATCGATCGTCGTTCGCTCCTCTTCGGGGCCTTCATCGATATATTTTCTCTGTCTATTCTTTCTCAAACGATGGTCTCCAATCAATTTTCAAGAAATGCAGGAGGTACCCATGAAGAAGGCGATGGTTTTAATGGCGGCAGCGGGACTCGGCGCGATTGCATCCGGAGCCGATGTTTCGAACCAGGTAAAGCTCGAAACGAGTTATGGCGATATCGTTATTGCGCTCAATTCCGCGGCGGCGCCGGTTACGGCGGCAAATTTTCTCGGCTATGTCGACAGCGGCTTTTACAATGGAACGATTTTTCACCGCGTCATTCCGGGGTTTATGATCCAGGGAGGCGGCTATGATTCCGCAATGACGGAAAAAATAACGCAGGCGCCTATCAAAAATGAGGCGGGGAATGGGCTCAAGAATGATCGCGGGACCATCGCCATGGCCCGAACGAGCGATCCCAACTCCGCGACCGCTCAATTCTTTATCAATCTTGTGGACAACGGCTTTCTCAACCATAAGGACTCGACCGTCCAGGGGTGGGGCTACTGCGTTTTCGGAAAGGTCGTCAAGGGGATGGAGGTTGTCGACTCGATCGCTAAAACGCTCACTGCCCGCAAAGGTGCGTTCGAAAATGTCCCGGTCACCCCGATCGTTATCAAAAAAGCCTCGGTCGTCGGCGAGGCAAATGTCCCGGCGAAACCGAAAGTTGACGAAAAATAATAGACCCGCGGCAGGGGCGCCTGTCGGCGCCCCTGATTTCTTACCGGCATTCTTCATCGTGTCTTTCTTGTTCTTCCGAATTTGAAAACTTCGCGGTCAAAAACATGGATGCATGTGGCATGGAATTTGCTCATTTTGCAAAAGATTCATGAGTGATACTTTTCTATCTTCCCATAAACCACAAGGAGGTTTTGAATGGCCATTTTTATTTGCAGCGTGTGCGGTCATATCGAATTCGGCAAGGCACCGGATAAATGCCCGGTATGCATGTCTCCCAGGGAGAAGTACTCACAGAACGACAATGTCTTCATCGAATCCGAAGAGAAGAGCAAGGAAGCGGCGATCAAGCACATTCCCAGCGTCACGATCAACAAGGAGTGCAAGCTCATTCCCGGGCTCCCCCAAATTCCTCAGACAAAATACGGCGAATATCCGGCGAACAACAAACCTGAACTCTCCTGCATCGACGTCATTGTCCGTATCGGAAAAGCGCTCCACCCCATGGAAGCCACGCATTATATCCGTTTTATTGACTGCTATGTCGATGATGCTTACGTCTCGCGAGTGATGCTCTCTCCCGGCGTCTTTGCCGGGGCATGCTTTCATTTGAAAGCCAGGGGAAACAAAGTAAGAATCGTGGAAAATTGCAATATCCACGGCTATTGGCAACTGGAAGAGCAACTGTAAATAGTAAATAATTGAAAGGGATTATTATGCGCTATCGGCTGTTCGGAAGAACCGGCCTCTATGTTTCCGAGCTCTGTCTCGGGAGCATGACATTCGGAGGAAGCAAGGGCAGGTGGGCGGCGATCGGAAGGCTTTCGGCGCCGGAGGTGGAAAAACTGACCGGCATGGCCCTGGACGCCGGAGTGAACTTCTTCGATACCGCGGATGTCTATTCCGAAGGCGAATCGGAGCGACTGCTCGGGGCCGCCTTTTCCTCGCTCGGCGTACCGCGTGACAAGGTCATTATCGCTTCCAAGGTTCGAGGCAGAACCGGACCGGGCCCCAATGATATCGGCCTGTCACGGGGCCATATCCTGAGCGCCGTCGATGCGAGCCTGCACCGGCTTAAAACCGACTACCTTGATCTCTATCAAATCCATGGGGTCGATTTCGATACCCCTCTCGAAGAGACTCTTGGCGCCCTCGATGCCGTCGTTCATGCGGGTAAGGCCCGCTACGTGGGGTTCTGCAACCTGCCCGCGTGGTACGCAATGAAGGCGCTGGCCTATGCCGACTTTCACAACGTGCCGCGATTTGTCAGCGCACAGATGTATTACTCCATCGCGGGGCGCGACATCGAACGCGAGATCGTACCTCTTGCAAAGGACGAGGGGCTCGCCATCCTGCCGTGGAGCCCGCTTGCAGGCGGCCTGCTTTCCGGCAAATTCGATCTTGAGAATCCGGGGCCTGAAAATGCACGCCGCTCCACCTTCGATTTCCCGCCCGTAGACCGCGCCCGCGCAAAAACCGTTCTTGGCGTCATGCGCGCGGTTGCCGGCGGGATGGGGGTCTCCGTGGCCCGGATCGCCCTTGCCTGGATGCTGACACGTTCCTTTGTGACAAGCATCATTATCGGCGCGAAGACGGTCGAGCAGCTCGCCGATAATCTCGCTTCCACCGAGGTCATGTTGGCCGCGGCTGATGTCGCGCGTCTCGATGAGGCGAGCGCCCTGCCCCTCGAGTATCCCGGCTGGATGCTCGACTGGCAAAATCAGGAGCGGCGCCCGGAAAAAACGTTTCCGTGAGCCGGCAAGGCCCTATCGCCGGCTCATTTCCCCTCATCCTTTTTGCTGAAGATCGAAAGCAGGTCCATGGGCAGGGGTAAAAAAGCGATCGTGCTGTGCTCCGCCGAGATCTCACGCATGGTCTGCAGGTAGCGAAGCTGGAGAGCGACCGGCTGCGAGGCAATCATGCGGCCGGCCTGCACGAGCTTTTCAGCGGCTTGGAATTCCCCTTCGGCGTTGATGATTTTCGCCCGCCGCTCCCGCTCGCTTTCCGCCTGCCCGGCCATGGCTCGCTTCATGGTGTCGGGCAGAACCACATCCTTGACCTCGACGGTGGTGACCTTGATCCCCCAGGGCTCGGTGTGCCCGTCGATGATTTCCTGAAGGCGCAGGTTGATTTTCTCCCGCTGCGCCAGCAGTTCGTCGAGCTCGGCCTGGCCGATCACGCTCCTGAGGGTCGTCTGCGCTATAAGCGATGTCGCTTTCATGTAATTCGCGACCTTGACGACAGCCGCTTCGGGATCCATAACGCGGAAGTAAACAACCGCGTCCACGCTCACCGGCACGTTATCCCGCGTCATCATCTCCTGCTTCGGCACATCGATGGGCACCACGCGAAGGTCCATCTTCACCATGCGATCGACTATCGGGATGAGAAGAATGAGCCCCGGACCCTTTGCCCGCAACAACTTGCCCAGGCGGAAAATGACGCCGCGCTCATACTCGCGGAGAATGCGGATCATCTGGGGCAGGACGATGACAAGGAGAATAACCGCCGGCAGCGCCCATGATACAAATCCCATCATGTTGTCCATGTTTTTCCCTCCTCTGGTTTCGGTTGCACATGCAGGGTAAGCCCTTCAACCTTTACAATTTCGACCACGGTTTTTTCCTCTATCGGCGAGGCGCTGACCGCGTTCCAGTAGGCGCCGTCGAGAAAAATTGTTCCCGACAGGGGCGTAACCGGCGTCATGGTCCTGGCCGTTTTACCGATAAGCGTTTCGCGGCCGGCCCTGACGGGAAGCGCCTGAGCTCGCAGCCCCGCCCCGAATATATAGATGAAAAAGAGCGCCGAAATGATGGTGGCCGGAATGACCAATGCGAGCGAGAGGTGAAACGCGGAGACGGGGGTGTCGAAGAGCATCATGGAACCGGCGAAAAAGGCGATGATGCCGCCAACGGTCAGGACGCCATGCGTCGGTACGAAGATATCGGCGACGAAAAGGCCGACGGCCAGAACGAGAAGCGCCGCGCCGGTAGCGTTGACGGGTAGAATAGATGCCATGAAGAGCGCCAGAATCAGGGCGATGGAGCCCGCAACCGCCGGAAGAATCGCCCCCGGATTACTGAGCTCCCCGATGATTCCATACATGGCGATCAGAATGAGCAGGTACATGACCTCGGGGCTCCAGAGTCGCTGAAATATTTTTTCCCGCACCAGCATGGGGATCGGGCGGATTTCGATCCCGGCCGTATGCAAGACCCGTCCGTTGACGGTTTTTCCATCGAGCTGCGCGAGAAGGTCGTGCAGGCTTGGCGCGATGCAGTCTATGACTTTCAGGTCAAGCGCCTTTTCGGCGGTGATGGCGGCGCTCTGGCGAACCGAGGCAATGGCCCATTGCACGTTCCGGTGACGCCGGGCGGCGATGGATTCGATGAAGCTTGAAGCAAAATTTTCAAGCTTCTGTTTCATCACCTCGCCGCCCTCATTTTCGCCTCCGCCTGTTCCAATGGAAACCGGATGGGCGGCGCCGATGCTGGTGCCCGGCGCCATTGCCGCGACGTCGGCCGCCATGGTGATGAAGCACCCGGCGCTTGCCGCGCTCGCTCCTGCAGGAGTGACATAGACGATGGTGGGGATGGGGGAGGCGTACAACGCTTCCACAATGTCTTTGGTGGCATTGAGCAGACCGCCCGGCGTGTCAAGCTGGATAATCAGGCAAAGGTAGTTGTGCCGCGAGGCAAACCGGATGGCGCGCTGGACATAGGTCGAGGTTATCGGACCGATAGCGCCGGAAATGGTTATCACTCCCGCCCCCTCGCCCTTCCAGCCCGGAGGAGGGTTCATCGGTCGGCAAACGAGCCGGGCGGGCATGCCAAGAAAAAGGGCGAGTATCGCGATGGCCATAAAAAACGCAGGTCTTCGCCCCTGGAAAAAGGAATCGGATGCACCGGCGCAGATTTTCATAGAGACAATCCACTCTCGTTCCCGCATCACGGCAGGGCGGGAACACACTTTTCAATTCCGCAAATTACATGCCATTTAATATAAATTGGCTGCATTTTACCATCCAGGAGACAATGCAAAACTGAACGTCCCCTGGTTTCCCGTTTGCTGGAACGGGTAGGCATAGTCGACTTCGACGATCATTGCGCCGAAGAGATTGAATCGGAGGCCGACACCGGTGCTGAAGAGCGGAATACGCGCGGTCGAAGTCCTGGACCACTGCAAAACCGGGTTTTCCTCGGCCGTCCATGCAAGGCCGCCGTCGACAAAAAACACGAGGTCGGTAGGCAGATACCTGAAGTCGAAGAGCCCGAATTGCCTGGTACCGAGGAGCGGGAGCCGTGCCTCAGCATTGCCGACCACGATTCTCGATCCGATAAGCCGATTGAACTCGGCATTCTGCACGCTGTCCGATCCGGCCGCAGGACTGAGCCAGTAGCCGCGAATCAGGGTCGGGTCGCCTAAATACATGATATTAAAGGGATCCGTTTCGGCGCCGCTGCCATAGTACCCTATATGCAACGCCCGGAAGGCAAGGGTAAGGGGACGCAGAAACCAGTAGTACCGGTAGTCGGCATATACCGAGGTAAAGGTCAGCGTTCCCGTGGTCGGGGAAACTTCAAATTCGAAGCGTTTCCCGCTTATCGGCCCGGTAAATCCGAAATAGGAGTAATCGCCGACATAACCGAGGCCGACGTTGACAAGATTAAGTGGAATATATCCCATCGACGCGGGAGAAATACCGGTGGTGGAAGTACCGAGAACATCGCCGTTGGCATCGACGGTATCGACTTCCTGGCTGGCGGAATAGGTATAGCGCGTAAAACCCGCGGAGAGCTCGATGCGCCTGTTGGCGCTCAGCGGGTACTGGGCGAAGAGGCTGACATTATCTACATAGAGGCGCGTTACGTCAATCGTATCGAACTGCACCGGCAGGCCAACCGTGTCAAATGACCTGAGCGACGTGTCCACCGTGGGAAGGGAGCCATTCCCCGTTGCGATGCCCTCAAAATACTGCGGGACATGGCTTATCGAGGCGCCCCAGTTGATCCGATTGGCCTGATTGAAATATTCGATCTGGCCGCCGATATCCTGCACGTCGCCGTTTATCTGGAGCGCAATCATGAGCTCGTGGTCGTTAAGCTCGTCGCTGAAGAGCATATAGCCGCCGGCGGCGACCCCTATTCCATATCCGGCGGCGTAGCCTCCGCCCCCGTAGGCCTGGCCCTCGGTTACGCTGGTCAACTTCGGATGATAGGGAGCGGAAATAAAGCCGGCCGTATCCGGGAAGCCGGAGGTGTGGTCCCGCAAATAGGCGGTAACGATTTTCCCGCCTGCGCACGGCGGAAGACCGGCATTTTTGACAAAAAGTGAGGAATCAGGACTATACGGCCTGCCGCTGGACAAAGAATCAGGCAGCGTATAGATGGCGTAGCCTCCCCGCTCAAAAACATTGAAAACAATTTTTCCGGAGTTTTTGGCGACCGACAGGGCGGGCGAGATCGCGGTGAGTCCGGCCACGCCGGTCGCTACGTTCGTCACCTTGAAAAAACTGCGCGATGCGAGGTCATACCGATAGATATTGGCGATGCCGTCCGGGTCGGCGATACAATAGACGCTTTTGCCATCGGGTGAGAATTGCGGGGAGGTATGCAGGGCTTTTTCGCTGATTGCCGCCGTGGTTATGTTTTTTGTCGCCACATCGAGGAGGCCCAACCGCAACGGGGAAAAGGTGAGCGAATCGAGGTTGGTTCCCGGCCCGCGATCCGTAACAAAGGCGATGGTGCTTCCGTCCGGCGACCAGACAGGCTCGATGTCACTGTACCCCTGCTCGGTAAGCGGCTCCGCGGTTTTGTCTCCGACTCCGCAGCGATACAACCGGCCATAGCCGTCTTTCGTGCCGAAAAAGGCGAGCGACCGGCCGTCGGGCGACCAGGAGAGTTGATAAATCGCATCGATATCCCTGGCCGACGCCATGCGTTCGACTTTTTTTGTCGCCATGTTGAAAAAGGCGATCGCATTTTTGCCTTTATCGTAGACTGCGACGGCGAACTGTTTCCCGTCCGGCGACCAGGCGCCTGCGGAGTTGATGTAACTGATCTCCTCAAAACGCTGGTCCCTGGTCGAAGAGGTGAGTTTTCTGAGGATTTTGCCGGTTGCGCCATCGGCAAGATAAAGTTCGAAACTGAACATATCCCGCGTGGAAAGGAATACGATGGAGCGGCCGTCCGGGCTCAGGGAGGGCGAAAGATTGTAGCCTCCCTGCCCGGCGATCAGGGCCTTGCCGATTTTCATTCCGGTATCGGCAGTCAATTCTTTCGCCGGGTAAGCGGCGCGTATTGCCGCGGGCCATCCCTTTGACAACGCGTCGAATTTGACGTGCAGCGCCTCCTGGAACCCTCTGGTCCAGCCGAGCTTGAGAACCGCTTCGTACAGCGGGCACAGTGAAGAGTCGCCATGCGTGCCATCGATATAGGCCCAGATGGAATGGCCGAAACGGTAGGGGAAATAGAGGTAGTCGTCGCTGGCTTTGGCAATTGTCGGCGTGCGGCCATAGAGCGCCGCATCGCGCATCCACATGGCGGTGAATGCGTCCTCGCCGCCGATGGAGAGGTACTCGGCCATCCCTTCGACAAACCAGGTGGGAACCGAAAGCGACTGCAGGGAGAGCTCCTTGTGCCGGGCGAGCGCGGCGAATTGAAACGCATGAACGAGCTCATGCCCGAGCACATGGTTGTCGTCGGCATTGACGCCGGTCAATGCCACGATGATTCGCTTGCCGAGCGGTTCGGTGACGCCCCCGACCTCCTGGGGAATGATGCCGTCGATTACATTCGTCTGTTCAAAATCCGCCGGACTCTCATAAAGAATGACCGGCTGATTGTGAAGGGGAAAATGGAAGATTTTTTGATAGCGGCTGTGCCAGCGCTCAAGCATCTGGGCGGCGGTATTGGCCCGCTCCTTTATCGCGCCGTAATAATAGACATTGAAATGCTGTGTATGAAGAACCTTGAAGTTGAAGTTCTTGTACCGGACTTTGTTGCGACCGAAGTACTGTCCGCTCGCCGCGGAGATCAAAAGTAAAATACCCATGGCGACGGCCAGGCCGGAGCGCATTTTCATCGTCGATGCCTCGGCAAGAGGAGAAAAACGCGATACACTGAATTGAATAGGGAAAAATACGCCATTCTCGCACCCGGGAGGCATGAAAGTGAACGCAGGATAACACTGAAGGGAGGCCTCCCCCCGATTCTTGACTCCCTTGATAAAGCTTCGTTTCGGTTATGAAACTATATGCTTTATCCCGACCGCTCCGCCCGTCTCTTCTCTAAAGACCATTTTGCCAGAATTGTCAAGATATAGAGCGCCATCCCCGCAATCGTTGCCAGGAGACCTTGAAAAAAATACGGCGGCGTGAAGGCGAGCTCGACGGTGTGACTCCCATTTTCGAGCGGTATCCCCATGAAGCCGATATTTACCAGCATGGGCGTTACCGGACTGCCATCCACGGTAGCCCGCCACCCCTTGTCATAAGGGATCGAAAAAAACAGGAGTTTTCTGTCGGCGACGGTGATCGTCCCTTTGATGTCATTCTGCCGGAACTGACCGATCGCCAGCGTATCTTTTTTTCTCGTAGCAATATCCGATGCATACCTATCGACCGGGTATGGCGCTGCGGTGTCAATATCCGGGAGTAGAGGAAAACGTTCCTTGAGCGCCGCGCCGCTGTCGAGGACAAAGGCTTTCTGCAGAAGCGTGCGTTTATAGTCGTTCGGGAGAGCATGGAATTTTTTATAGGGAATATATGAATCATAGGTAAATCCAAGCGGCAGATACAAACGGTTCTTTAATATGCAGACATCTCCAATCCTGGCTATCGAATCGTATCCGAGCTTCGTCCATGAAAGATCAGGCTTTTTCGCGAGCTGATATTTCAGGCTTACAAATGAATGAAGCCGGCGATCATCGGCAAGAACCGGCTTCACCCACCGGGTTTGCCATTCGTCCCTGGCGTCAATGAGTCCCATCTCGGTCAAGAACCGTATGAAATATTTCTGGTTGAAGGAATAGTAGGATGTCAGGCCATAGAAGTCCTGCACCTTGGCGTCGTTAAAGCTGTACATCATCGCCATACCCGAGGAGTAATCCTTATGAATCCGGAAAAACGTATGATCGATCGAATGCAGATACCGTACCGCATCGACGGTGCCGTCGTTATACCAGATCTTCTGTTTAACCATTTCATCGGTGATGACCGGCCTGGTATCGACGGTGAGGCAGGCGGAGTAGGCCAGCTCGCCGCAGGTTGCGGCCAGGATGAAAATCAACGGTAACGTTTTAATCTTCGGGAACCGCAAGAGCGCAATCATGCATGCATAGCCGGAAAGAAAAACGGTAATAGTCATGCGTAACGGTTCATCAACTGAGAATATCGGCCGTTTTTCGTGGAGAGGGTAAGGAAAATATAACGCCGTTAGAAGCGCTGCGAGGGTCACGGCAAGAACGGGTATGCTCACGCGATCCGGTCCCGCAAGGGCGGAAAAAGCCTTTACGCTGCATAGGATCAGGACAATTGCCACGAAAAATCCGTAGGTGCGGTAATAGTCTCCGGTAAATGCCCAGAAAGCATCCCGGAAAAACGGGAACGCCACCGGGACTGAAAAAGCAATGAGCAGGAGCGCGTAACCGATTTTCCGCCTTTTGCCGGGCAGCGCGAAAAGCTGCGGCGCCAGGAGGAGATTTACCAGGCCGCAATAAAACAGGGGGGCTTCAAGATAATTATTCCATCCGGTGAACCGTGAGCCGATTCCCAACAGATCGTTCGAGAACAGTCGCATGATAGCCGTTACATTCAGCCATTCCTCCTGCACGCTGAAGATCGGCCTGGCAAGCAGTGTTTTGAAAAATGATGCGTCGCCACCGCCCCGGGGACTGTCAAGCATCTGCTGGATTGCGCCGATGGAAAAAAAACAGCTGCCGAGAATGCCGATGGCGCCTAATCCGATCATTTTTATAAAGAGGGGCAGGGGCGCACGCGCCTTGTTTTTCACGGCGTCTGTTTCAATAATCCGGCATAGCGCATAGAACAGCAGGAAAATACTTTCTGTAAACATGCAGAACGGTTGAAAAGTCGCGATAAGGCCGACTGCCAGAGGGAACAACCGCAATTCATTATCCTGAAAAAGCTTTTCAAAGGCATAAAGAAGGAAAATGATCAATACCGCTTCGGTCGAAAACGCCTGCCATGCGCCCGCCAGGATCATAAATCCGGAGAGAGCGTATGAAAGCGCCCCCAGAACTGCGGCAATCCCTGAAATGGAGATTGTTCTCAGAAATAAAAAGCACAGGAATCCAGCGCAGACAATCTTCAGAACTTCGACATAAACAATGGCGCCGGTGAGAGCGTCCTTGCCGAAAAGGTACAACAGATCGGTAAATGGATCGGTAAGACTGAACGGGAAAATATTCTGTCCCAGCCCCTGCTTGAAGGACCACCGCGGAATACCATCCGTCCGCAGATAATCGGCGACATGATACGTGCCGGGATAATTAGCGGTTATCGTGTCGCTTCCGATATCCCGGAAGAGGTAGAATTTCTGGAGGAGCAGAAAATCCTTGAAGATAACGACGGCGAGGATCGCAATAAGGATTACTACAAGGTAACTTCCTTTTTGATTAAAAAAAATTTCGAGCGCCGACGGGACCGGAGATGTTCCGGACAACGCGATGGTCGACCCCTTCGAGGAACGGGCGTGCAAGGGAGCGCGAGAGGAACGTTTTGTTTTCGACATGATTTTTAGAAAATATACGGTTTCTGCGCCCTGGTTTGCGGCGGTTGCTGAAATCAATCAGCGCTACAGGGATTCAGAAATTTCTTCCGAGGATTCGATGCCGGTCGCTATTTCGGGCGTGATCTCCCTTTCGAGCGGTCGCAGCATATATTTCGCCGCGACAATATGCTTCGAAAATAAGCACGCGCCGAAAATACACAGCATTCCGCCCAGCAGCAGGGTATGCGGCGCACCTATCAACCCTGCGAGACCGCCTGCCATCAAACTGCCGAAAGGAGCCATGCCCATGAAAGCCATCGCATAAAACGCCATGATGCGTCCTCTTTTGTCATCATCCACCAAAACCTGGAGCATGGTGTTGCTCGAAGCCATCTGCACCATCATTCCACAACCGGTAAATGACAGAAGCAATAAAGAAAGCCATATGAACCGTGAAAATGAAAAAGTTATCAGTCCAATGCCGAATAAAACCGCGGCAGCGGGTATCAATCGGGCGAGCATGTCGCTGTTTTTTCTCGAAGCAAGATACAACGCCCCGCACAAAGCCCCGAGACCCGCGGCGCCCATGAGAAATCCGAGCGTGTGCGGCCCGCCTCCCAGCACCTGCTTTGCAAACACCGGCATCAATACCTGATAGGGCATTCCCACGAGGCTTACCAGCGCAAGCAGGAGTATGATTGAACGCATGGGAACAGATCCGTATATATAGGCAAATCCTTCCTTAAAGTCATGCAGCACATGCGTATCTTTCCGCCTTTTTCCCTTGGGAGGAACTTTCATCGCAAGCAACGCCAGTATAACCACCATGTAGCTCATGCCGTTAATGAAAAAACAAATCCCTTCGCCGGCGGAAGCTATTAAAATTCCCGTGATCGAAGGGCCCAATAACCGGGCACCATTCACCATGGATGAATTCAGCGCGATTGCATTGCCGAGATCTTCCTTCTTTTCAATCATCTCAATGACAAACGACTGACGGGCGGTAATATCAAAAGCATTGATTATTCCGAGGATGCTATTTAAAACGAGGATCCAGGAGACGGTAACCGTGCTCCGTATAACGAGTGTCGCAAGGACAAGAGCTTGCAACATGGCAAGAATCTGGGTAACAAGGAAAATCTTTTTTTTATTCCACCGGTCGGCGACAACGCCGCCGACCGGAGAAAGAATGAACGTCGGGATCTGGCTGACAAAACCGACCACGCCGAGCATGACCGCCGAGCCGGTAAGGCGATATACCAGCCAGGCGGTCGCTATACGTTGCATCCAGGTGCCGATTAACGAGGTTCCCTGGCCGAGAAAAAACAACCTGAAATTTCTACTTCGTAATGCCCTGAAAGTTCCAGCAAGAACCATCAAAACCTGCTTCCGTAGGCGTCGCGGATGAAACACGTCGCATCATCGCGCATTTAAATAATCGTGCATCAAAAATGGTTTCCCATGACCGGGGTAAACCGTAAATAAATCGTCTTCGGCGGTTAGCATTCCAATCGAACCGGGAGTGCGGCCCGGGATATGGATGATTTTCGCGACTAAGCCGTATTCTTCGAGGCTCTGGCCGTCTGACAAAAGAATGTATGGTATCGTTCTTTTCACGTAAAAATACTATCCCCCGAGCGGATCAAGTCGCCTGATCCGCATGGGTTGCCGGAAGGAAAAATGCGGTAAATGACTTCATGGAATTTTTACGATTGCGGATTTTGCAATTACGCATGAAGTAATTTATATTTAGGAAGAGGAGACCGCTTGATTGGACTTCACTTTCTCATTTCACCTTTTCAGAAGAAAACCTTATATGACCATAACGACTCACAAAGCCACGCGGGGGTCATTATGATCGTCTTCAAAAGTGTCATTGCCGTTCCGTTATTCATTGCGATAAATCTTAGTTGCGCCGGCAGTCAACAGATTCCACTGCTGAAATCCGGAGTGGAAAATTGGAATAAATGGAGAGAAGAACATAGAACTGTTATGCCTGACCTGGCGAGAGTAACCCTTGCGGGGGTCAACCTTGGGGGAGCCAACATGGGGTTAGCCAACCTTGCGGGAGCCAACCTTGCGGGAGCCGACATCGATAATGCCAACTTTGAGGGGGCCAACCTCGCGGGAGTCAACTTTGACAGCGCCAACCTCGAGGGAGCGAACCTCGATAACGCCAACCTTGAAGGAGCCACCATGTGGGGAGCCTGCCTTCGTGGAGCCAACCTTGCGGGAGCCGACATCGGGGAAGCCTGCCTTGTGGGAGCCGACCTCCGGGAAGCCAACCTTGATGGAGTCAACTTGAATAACGACAACCTGGACAGCGCCAACCTCGACGGAGCCAACCTTGATAACGCCAACCTTGCGGGAGCCCATCTTCGGGGGGCTCATCTTCGAGGAACCTACCTCGGTGGAGCCTTCCTTGTGGAAACCAACCTTCCGGGCGCCAGCCTTGATAGCGCCGACCTTCGGGAAGCCGATCTTCGTGGAGCCAACCTTGCAGGAGCTGATCTTACGGAAGCCAATTTTCTGAAAACCAACCTTAAAGATGCCAACCTTGACAGCGCCAACCTGTGGTTCGCCGACCTTAAAAGTGCCAAGCTTGGGGGCGCCAGGCTCGGCAAAGTCAGAACATTTTACAAAACAAAACTTGATACAGACATTCTATCCGAAATAAAGACCGAATGGCCTGAAAAACTTGCAACGATCTGGGATGATACGAAAAAAGATTGGGTTATCGACGATACCCTCCTTGAGCAGGTTAAAAAACCCGATTGGCATGGAGGGCCGGAGGAAGAAGATCAAGGTAAATAAGCGCTTAGGCCATAAAAACTCACAAAAATATACCCTGAGGTCAATATGAGCAGTTACAAAAACATTATTACCGTCCTGTCGTTGCTGGCGATAAATCTTGGTTGCGCCAGCAGCCAACAGATTCCACTGCTGAAATCCGGCGTGGAAAATTGGAATAAATGGAGAGAAGAAAATACAACCGTTATGCCTGACCTTGCGGGGGCAAATCTTGCGGGAGCAAATCTTGCGGGAGCAAATTTTGGGTTAGCCAACCTTGCGGGCGCCAACCTTGCGGGAACTCACCTTGCGGGCGCCAACTTTTGGGCAGCCATTCTGAGGGGAGCCGACCTTCGAAGGGCGGATTTTCGGTTAGCCAACCTCCAGAGAGCCTCCCTTGCGGGAGCCAACCTTGCGGGAGCCCATCTTGCGGAAGCCAACTTTGAGAGAACCGATTTTGTGAGAGCCGACCTTCGGGGAGCCAACCTTGCGGGAGCTGACCTCAGCAAAGTGAAATCATTTTACAAGGCAAAACTTGATCCGCGCATGTTGTCCGAAATAAGGACTAGTTGGCCTGAAAAACTTGCAACCATCTGGGATGATACAAAAAAAGATTGGGTTCTCGATGATACGCTTCTTGAGCATATCAGGAAACCCGATTGGCCCGGGTGGCCGGAGGGAAAAGACCAGGGTAAATAGCTTCTAAGGCAATGGCATTCGCAAAAACACACGAGGGTCATTATGATGTGCTGCAAAAACATAATTGCCGTTCTGTTGTTGCTTGCGATAACTATTGGTTGCTCCCAGCAACTCCATCTGCTGAAATCCGGAGTAGAAAATTGGAATACCTGGCGGGAAGAAAATACAACCGTTGTACCTGACCTCGCGAGAGCCAACCTTGATAGCGCTAACCTCGGGGAAGCCAATCTGCTGAAAGCCAACCTTGATAGCGCCAATCTTGATAACGCCAATCTTGATAACGCCAACCTTGAAGAGGCCACCCTTTGGGGAGCAACCCTTCGGGGAGCCGACCTTGCGGGAGCCGACCTTGGGGGAGCCCGGCTTGTGGAAGCCGACCTTGCCGAAGCCAACCTTGAGGGAGTCAACCTTGATCACGCCAATCTTGAGGGCGCCAACCTTGAGGGAGTCAACCTTGATAGCGCCAACCTCGAGGGAGCCAACCTCGATAACGCCAACCTTGCGGGAGCCTCCCTGTGGGGAGCCGACCTTCGCGGAGCCCACCTTGCGGGGGCCGACCTCGGGGATGCCTGCCTTGTGGAAGCCGACCTCCGGGGAACCAACTTGGAGGAAGTTAATCTCGATAACGACAACCTTGATAGCGCCGACCTTGAAGGGGCCTATCTTGATAACGCTGACCTCGGAGGCGCCCGCCTTCGAGGAGCCCATCTTCGGGGAGCCTTCCTTGGGGGGGCCTTTCTTGTGGAAGCCAACCTCCAGGGAGCCACCCTTGATAGCGCCGACCTTCGAGAAGCCAATCTCCGGGGAGCCCGCCTTGCGGGCGCCCATCTTGCGGAAGCCGACCTGCGGAAAGCCAACCTCAAGGATGCCAACCTTGAAAAAGCCAACCTTTGGGGGGCCGACCTTCGGGGAGCCAACCTTCGGGGGGCCCTCCTTGAGGGCGCCGACATCTGGGAAGCCGACCTCCGGGGAGCCAACCTTCATGGCGTAGACCTGTGCAATGTCGAATCATTTTACAAGGCAAAACTCGATCCGGGCATTGTATCCGAAATAAAGACCAGATGGCCTGAAAAATTTGCGACGTTATTGGATGTCGGTTCCATGGACTGGGTTATCGACACGACGCTTCTTGAGCAGGTCAAGTCGCCTGAGTGGCAGGGGTGGCAAGAGAAGGAAGATCAGGATAAATAACCTCGCGGCAATCACAATTACCGCTATGGCGTTAAGAAGCTGAAAGCGGGAGATTAAACCGGCTCGGATGTGCAGGAAACTCGGAAGCCCAAAGGTATCTTTCCGTCGCGAAAGATTTCAAGGAAGCGAGGATTGCGAAATTGAAAATCTTTTAGTATATTGCTGAGCACAATTGAGTGCGGATACACAGCTTGTGCGGAGGTATCTCGTTGGACAAATTTGATAATGTCAAACTACACGGCGCTTGAACCGTGTCCGCATTTTCGGGCCATATCGGTCCGAGAATACGGCGGAGCCCGTAAAGGAATATCCATGCAACCACTCCGTTTTAATTTTTGCGGCCACTGGTCTTATGCAACGGTTCTGCTTCCCTATGTTATTTTGCTCGCTCTTTCCATCTGGAGATTTCGCGTCATAATCAAAATTGTAAAATGGCGTATTTTTTTCAACTTCTCGCTGGCGACCTTTCTGGTATTAGGTCTTTTTTTTGAGGCCATGGCCGGAGCATTTTATGTGTGGTCTTTTCCGGCAGGACGTCATTTGTGGCAAATGCGGATTCCTATCTTTGGATGGTTTACGGGTTTAGTCATTCCGATCGAGGAGTTCTGCTGGATCGCTCTGGTGATCCCGCTATTTTATTATCTTTACCTGTGGACGACCCTGGTATTCTGTGACATCATTTTCGTTCTCGGCGAGAAGGGACAATTCTACAAAAGAGAAGAACGCTGGGTGGGTTTCCTTGACGAAACACGGATATCCGTCCGCAATAAAGGGGAGCGCGGCAGGGAGTTTGAACGTCCCATCCTTGTCCGCCCCCCGGGGTTTGTCGCCCGGCGGGTCAATCGATTGCTTAAACGAAAACTCCGTTCTGCCAGAGTTGATGATTAGTTTTTAAAAAGGCGGGAATTTTTGTTAATTATGCACAATTGGATCAACGTATTCCCACGTATCCGGAAAACAGGGGACAATAAATTACCTCCTTCGGAGCGTCCGAAGAGCGTCATTACTCTTCTGGATTTATATTACCCGGTCCTTTTTTTCCTTATAATGACGGTCGGGATTGTTGCCTGGTTCCAGCGCATACCCAACCGCAATGCTATTCCGATAGTGGTTGTGCTCTATTCCCTGCTTCTTTTCCCGTGGCCCGGATTCAGAAAAATAGTGGCCGATTTTACTGTGCTGCTGTACCCGGTGGTAGTCATTGTCAATCACTATGAGTACATGATCGCATTGGCATGCTGGTATCCGGTTCTCGTAAACTTCGTCGTCGCCTCCTTGACACGGAGATCAAAGAACCTGTTTCTGTTTTTTTCCCTCTATCATGTCGCTTCGTTGATTATCATAACGCTGATTCTTGAAGATATGAGCAAGCCGTTATGGTATTTAGGGCTTATTGGCAACGTTGTTGCGGCGGGACTCCTGTGGATTACCTTCGAGCTTTTTATCGAGAACGTATCGTTAACGCGGAACCTTCAATGGATAAACAAAATTATCCGTCATGATATCGGGAATTGGACCCATTTGCTCACTCTGGGTATGTCCATCTCGAGGAAAAACAACCAGCCGGTCAATTCAATGGTTGAAGAAGCGACCATCGGCTTGAAGGACCTTGCGTTACGGCTCAAATCAAATCAGGCCGGCACGACGTTCGTTTCCATAAACGAAATAGCAATAAGAAGTCTCATGCGAAAAATAGAAAAAGACCTGAGCGGCTTGGTTCCATTTTCCTGCGTCTGTGAACCGTCCCTTGAAAAAAAACAAGTGGTTATTGATGCGCCCATTATGATAAATTGCCTGTTAAACCTTATGAAAAACGCGCAATCCGCCGGAGCAAACGCGGTTGAAATTGAGTTTCGAAAAGGCGGTAATGGAAGCGCCGAGGCGCTGATCAGGGACAATGGCAGGGGATTCCCGGCTGAATTAGCGAACGCGGTCTTCAAAACGCAAGTGACCAGCACCTCGTCCGGGAGTGGATTCGGCCTGCTGGGGGTTAAACATAATCTGGAACTTATGGGATGCACCATAACGTTGGACGATGCCAATACATCAGGGAAAGGCCGGACCTGTTTCGGGATCCGCGGCATACCGGTCGTTTAACGGCAGAGGCGGGACCTCTTTGTAACGGTTTTCAAGAGGCCCTGATCGCGCACGAGAAAGGGAGATAGACCCATGAAAAAGCACACGCTCCTGGTGGTGGATGATCTGAAAACCGCCTGTGAAGGAGTCAGGCAGTTGATAGATGAAAAGTTATTTGAAGTCGATAGCGCTTACACCCTGGAGAGCGCCATCGCCATCTGGAACGAAAAAAAACACGAAATAGTCCTCACCGATCTTCGCATGCCCGCGGGGCAGGAAGGGTTGGACCTGCTCACCCATGTAAAAACACACAGTCCGGAAACGAACGTGATAATCATGACCGCGTCGGGAGAAGTTTCCTCCGCCGTTCACGCGATGAGGCTTGGAGCCTTCGATTATTTAACCAAACCCTTTGGCGCGGAGGAACTGGCGTTCCGGCTTGACAGCGCCATGAAAAACATGGATCTGGTGAACGCCAACAGGTATCTGACCCAGGAAATTTCCGACGAACATTTTCTCATCGGCAACGCTCCCGTCATGCAGGCGTTAAAAAAAACCATCTCCCTGGTTGCCCGAAGCGATAGCCGTATATTGATTACCGGCCGGCCATGGAACGGGAAAGGAGCTTATCGCCTGGGCCATCCAGAAAGCATCGTACAGGGCTTCCAAACCTTTTGTCCGGGTCAATTGCGCGGCAATCGCCGAAACATTAATCGAGGCCGAATTGTTCGGGTCTGAAAAAGGTTCATACTCCGGCTCAAACGAACGGAAGAGCGGGAAGTTTGAACAGGCGGACGGAGGGACGTTGTTTTTTGATGAAATAGGGGATATGTCGCTGTCCGCGCAGGCCAAGGTGCTCCGGGTCCTTGAGTCGGGCGAGATCACCCCGGTTGGAAGTTCCAGGACTTTTACGATTGATACGCGGGTGATCGCTGCCACGAATAAGGACCTTTATGATGAGATCCGGCGTCAGCAATTCAGGGAGGACCTGTTTTACCGGCTCAATACGGTAGTAATTAAATCCCCCGCGCTTGCCGACCGTACCGAAGATATCCCGCTGTTGGTTGACCATTTTTTAACGCGCATGGGGCGTCCCGCCCTTAACGACAGCTTTACCGACGAAGCGGTCGATTATTTGCAAAAAAGGGATTGGTCCGGGAACGTGCGGGAA
>Ga0181538_10001768_pt1 | contig 23585 bp, 17 predicted proteins | sample PEATcosm2014_Bin_40_FD_119773 | JGI IMG/M metagenome (GOLD analysis project Ga0181538, IMG submission 119773) | Peatland microbial communities from MTU Mesocosm Facility, Houghton, MI, USA - PEATcosm2014_Bin23_30_metaG | ecosystem: Environmental > Terrestrial > Soil > Wetlands > Peat | place... | reverse complement strand
GCTCCCGATTCGGAATCGGGATTCCTTCTTTGCGTCTTTGCGCCTTGGCGACTTTGCGTTGGAAAATCTTTCTTATCCGGGAAATCCGTGGTTCAATTCCTTCGGTTGCGGCTGGCCGCGCTGTGTTCTTTGCGGTTAAATCCGCAATCCGCAATCCGCAATCCCGTGACCCTGCTCGACATCATTTACGAAAGCCCGGCCCTGCTGGTCGTCAATAAGCCCGCCGGCCTGGTCTGCCATCCCACCAAGGACGGCCGGCTCTCCAGCCTGATCAGCCGCGTCCGGCTCTATTTGGGCGCGGAAGCCTTTCTGGTCAACCGCCTGGACCGCGAAACCAGCGGCGTGACCGTCGTGGCCAAAAACTCTGCCGCCGCCGGGGAATTGGGCAAGCTGTGGGAAAACCGGGATGTGCGCAAGGAATACATCGCCATCGTCCACGGCGCGGTGCAGGAAGATTCCGGGGCCATTGATCTGCCGCTGGGCAAGGATGAAAAGAGCGAGATTGCCATCAAGGACTGCGCGCGCCCCGACGGCACGCCGGCGCGGACGGAGTTCCTGGTCGAACGCCGTTTCCAGCGCGGCGGACGGGATTTTTCCCTGCTGCGCCTGCTGCCGCGCACCGGGCGCAAGCATCAAATCCGGATTCATTTGGCGGCGCTGGGCCATCCCATCGTGGGCGACAAACTCTACGGCGGGAACGAGGATTTGTATCTGGCGCTGGTGCAGAACCGTCTAACCGCGCGGCAGCGGGAGGAGTTGCTGCTGCCCAACCACGCCTTGCATGCGGACTATGTGGGTTTGAACTGGCGCGGCGCGGAAATGGCCTTCCGCGCCCCGCCGAACGCGGATTTCGCCGCCTTTGCCGGCATGCAATCTGTTACCTTTTAATAACGGTGACGATTACATCCTAGAAATGAGCGAAAACGAGTTATTAAAGGCGTTCCGGGAAGAACGGTCGGAAGAGGCTTTTGCGGAACTGGTGCGCCGTTATGCCGGCTTGGTTTATTCGGTGGCCAAACGACGTCTCCTCAATGCCACGTTGGCCGAGGACATCATGCAAATCGTCTTCATCCGGTTCGCCAAGACGCCGCCCCCGGTGCAAAACCACGCCGAATTGGCTGCCTGGCTGCACCGCACCACCGTCAATGTCACGATTGACACCTGGCGGTCGGAAACCCGCCGCCGCACGCGCGAACAACAGGCCGTCGCTATGGAACCCGCCACATCTGAAAATGCTGTTTGGGAGGAAATCTCCCCACACCTGGACGATGCCCTAAATCAATTGAAGGACGAGGACCGCCAGGCGCTGCTTCTCCGGTTCTTCGGCGGAAAGAGGATGCGCGATGTCGGAGCGGCGCTGGGGGTAAGCGAGGACGCCGCCAAAATGCGGGTGAGCCGCGCGCTGGACCGGATGCGGACACAACTGGGCGTCCGCAGTGCCGCTTGCACGGCGGCGGTGTTGGGGACGCTTCTGGCCATGCGTTCGGTCGAGGCCGCGCCCGTTCAACTGGTTTCCCGGCTGGCGGCCATGAAATTGCCGGCGGCAGCGGGTGCGGCCGGAACAGGCGGAGCGCTCGTCGCGTTTCTGCGCTCCTCCTCCTCCTTCAAATTGGCCGCGGGCGCGCTTGTGCTGGCGGTGATAGGCGTCAGCAGCATTCATCGGGACCGGTCCTTTAATGGGCCGGCTCCCAATGTGGCGATGCCAAATTCCCAGACCAACCAGGCCGGAAACGCAAACATCGTTGCGAACCGGGAGCGGTTTGATTCGCGCGGTTTCAATGCGCCTGCCACACCGCCGCCAAGCCCGGTGGAGATGTTGTTCCATGTAGTGGACGCCAACACCGCGGAGGGGCTGGCCAACGCCAAGATTACCGTAATGTACGATAGGCCGCCCGCCGCAAACCCCGATCTGCTGACAGACAACAACGGTGCTGCCGCCATTCCGATTCTGGAGCCTGGCGATGCAAATCCACGGTACGGGCCGATGGTGTATGTGGTGGCGGAACAGCATGTGCCAAAGCGCGTGGACTTTCTTCATAGTGCGGTGGACTTTCAACAAGTGGGACTCCCGGCGAATTATACAGTGAAGCTGGATCCGGCAATGACGGCGGGTGGCTTGGTGGTGGATGAGCAGGGCTTGCCGGTGGATGGCGTGAGTTTAGCGATACTGGGAGAGCAAAGCCAACCGGGCCGGATGGAGAACGTGGATTTCATGACCTGTCATGTGAGCACCCATGAGGATGGAAGCTGGAGTTGCAGCTACGTTCCCAGGGACTGGAAGGAAATCCGTTTCATCCTGGAGAAGCATGGCTTTGCTGTAACGCCTGCGGTAGTCCCGGTGGCCCGCGATGATCCCACCGATTTGGTTCTCGTCATCAACCGTGGATTCACCGTCACCGGGCAGATCACGGACGGGCAAAACCGCCCGGTTGCCAATGCCCTCATCAAGCCTGGCTTCAGTCCCGATCATTTTCGGGAGTCGGCCAAGACGGATGAGCACGGTATCTTTCTGCTCGCCGGTCTAACGGGTGGCACTTTGATTTACCAGGGGCCGGTGCTCGAAACCAATGACAGAGCGAACGTCAAAACCATCATCCCGAGAACCGCCGTACAAGGCCGGTTGCATGAGGACCTGGCGATACAGGCTGAGGGTTTTGCGGCGCAAACTGGCACTGTGGAGCTGCTTGACACCACCAATGTCGCCAACTTCACGCTCACACCCGGAAACATCTTTCGGGGACAAGTAGTGGATGAAACGGGCAACCCGATTCCAAACGCGGTTATCAAGACCGATTTTGACGTCAAGCATCAGGCCGCGGCGGCATTCGAGTGGACATCGCATACGGATGGGAATGGCCGGTTCGAATGGGACTCGGCCCCAGCGGAGGAAATCTGCTATTCGTTTAACGCGGACGGCTACGCCTTGATTCGATCTATGCCTCTCCCGGCCGACGGGAGCGACCACGAAATCACGCTCAAACCGGAAACGGCAAAATGAGGCAAGCCGCCGGAATCCAACCATGAAAAACCCGGTGGGGCGAGAGTCTGTCGAGCCGTGAATGGATTGCGGATTGCGGATTGCGGATTGCAGATTTCGGATTGAAGGGTACGGCGAGGATTGAGCCCTGGATTTATTCAAGCAAATCAAGTCACGGCTCGACAGTCTCGCCCGGCGGTAATTGCCAATCCGCAATCCGCAATTCCATTTGACCTTAAACATTGAATTCCAGCGGCGGCCTGTTAAACTTCACCCGCATTCATCGAAAAACACTTATGATCGAACCAAAGAGGGCGGATTTACCAACGGCCGCAACCCCGGCTTTGTCGCAGGATGACGTCGGCGCCATTACCGAATTGCGCGAAGCTTATGGCAAAGTGCGGGGCGAACTGGCGAGAGTCATCATCGGCCAGGACAATGTGCTGGAGCAATTGCTGATCTGTATTCTGGCGCGGGGACACGGCCTGCTCATGGGCGTGCCGGGCCTGGCCAAGACCACCATGGTCAATTGCCTGGCCCAAGTGATGTCCCTGCAATTCAACCGCATCCAATTCACCCCCGATCTCATGCCCTCCGACATCACCGGGACGGACATCCTCCAGGAAACCGACCAGCCCGGCCGCCGCGCCTTCGTCTTCATCAAGGGGCCGCTGTTCGCCAATATCATCCTGGCCGATGAAATCAACCGCACGCCGCCCAAGACGCAATCGGCCCTGCTGGAAGCGATGCAGGAACACCGCGTCACGGTCGCCGGGCGGTTCTTCGCGCTGCCCGCGCCGTTCTTTGTGTTGGCGACGCAAAACCCGATTGAGCAGGAAGGCACTTACCCGCTGCCGGAAGCCCAGTTGGACCGCTTCATGTTTTTCATTCATGTGGATTATCCCAGCGAGGCGGAAGAGCGGCGGATTGCGCGCGAAACGACCGGCGCGGCGCCGTCGCAGTTGTCGCATTTGCTTTCCGGCGAGCAGATCACCCGCTATCAGGAAGTGGTCCAGCGCGTGCCGGTGCCCGATCACATTTACAACCTGGCAGTCGAACTGGTGCGCCGTTCCCGTCCGCCCTCCGGCAAGGCGCCCGAGTGGATCAAGAAATGGGTCAGTTGGGGCGCCGGCCCGCGAGCGGTGCAATACCTGATACGCGGGGCCAAGGCGCGGGCCGTCCTGCACGGCAGCTACCTGGCGCGGATGGAGGATTTGGAGGCGGTGGCCGCGCCGGTGCTGACCCACCGCATCCTCACCAACTTCCAGGCCCAATCCGAAGGCGTCGCCAGCCCCGCCATCATCACCAAGCTTCTGGAGGAAATTCGCGGAGAAGAACAACATTCGTGAGGAAATGCGTCACAAATGAAATTGCCGCCAGACTGCGTGATTTCCGAGGAGAAAATCACCCGCTATTTGCTGGTCCCACTCGCACGCGGCGACAAGCCGGCCTTTCTTTCCCTCGCGGGCTACACACAAGAAAATGCAGCGCAATTGCTCCATGACATCCGAACACAGATTCTCCCGTTGGATGCCGCAGCCAAGGAAGAAAACAAGTTTGGCCGATATTTCGCGGTTCGCGGTTTGCTTCGCGGGCCGAACGGGGTTGCTTTGCGGGTGCGCACAATCTGGATGAAGGAGCACTTGTCCGGCACCACCAAGTTTGTTACCTTAATTCCAGAGAAACGGAAATCATGATGAAATTGGAACTCTACACCGACGCGATGCTGACCTCTGATCTGCCGCAGCATCGGCTTCGGCGCGGCGACATTGTCAAACTGGTCGAACACCACGTTGCCCCTGACGGCACGGAAGGCTACTCCATCGAGGTCTTTAACGCCGTCGGTGACAACATTGCCGTCGCCGCCGTCCCATCTTCCGCTCTCGAAGTTTTGCGCGAAGACGAAATCCTCTGCGCGCGTCCGCTGGGGTAACCTTAAGAGCCAGCCTCCCAAAGCGACACGACACTATGGAAATCATCATCCGGGGAGAACACCGCCGTGGCTGAGGACAACAAACTGCTGGACCCGCAGGTGCTCTCGCGCCTCATGCACCTGCCGTTGCTGGCCCGACAGGCCATGGAAGGCTCCGTCTCCGGCCAGCACAAAAGCCCACATCGCGGCTCCAGCGTCGAGTTCGCCGAATACCGCAATTACGTCCCCGGCGACGACATCCGCCGCCTGGATTGGCGGGTCTTCGCCCGCACGGACCGTTTTTTCCTCAAGGAATTCGAGGCCGAAACCAATTTGCGCTGCTACCTGGTGCTCGATTGCAGCGGCTCGATGCGCTACGGCAAGCCGGGCGCGAGCAAGCTGGATTACGCCCGGCGCATGGCCGCCACCCTCGGCTACCTGGCCGCGCATCAGGGCGACGCGGTGGGACTGGTCTGCGCGGCGGAGAAGACGTTTTTCGACATCCCGGCGCGGCGGAATCCGGCGCACCTGAAGGTTATACTTGACACAATGCTCAAAGCCGCCCCGCGCGGCGAAACCGGGCTGTTGCCCGCCCTGCACGACTTGGCCGAAAAAGTCAAACGCCGCGCCCTGGTCGTCGTCTTTTCGGATTTCTTTTGCGATCTCGCCCCGCTGCTGGATTGCTTTCAGCATTTGCGCTTTCAAAAACACGACCTGGCCCTGTTTCAATTGCTGGACCGGGCCGAGCTGGAATTCAAGTTTGACCGCCCCACGCGGTTCGTGGATTTGGAAAGCTCCTTCAATCTGGTGACCGAGCCGGCGGCGGTTCGGGACGAGTATCTGCGGCAAATCTGGCTGTTCCTGGACGCGCTGCGCGAAGGCTGCCACGAATTCGCGGCCGATTACCGGCAGGTGGTCACCGACCAGCCCTACGAGAAGGCGCTGGCCGATTTCCTCGTGGCGCGCGCCCGCCTGGCCGCCGGCGGCTAACCTCCCAACATGCAATTTCTTCAGCCATTTCTGCTCTGGGGGTTGCCTCTGGTTTTTGTGCCGCTTATCATCCATCTGCTCAACCGCCTGCGCCATCGCTCGCATCCGTGGGGGGCGATGCGGTTTTTGGTCGCCGCCACGCGCAGTTCGGTCAGCAACACCCGGTTGCGCCAGGTGCTTATCCTCCTTTGCCGCATGGCGGCCGTCGCGGCGCTTTGCCTCTTTCTGGCCCGGCCCCTGGCGGGCGGCTGGATGGGCTGGGCGGTTTCCGCCGCGCCGGACGCGGTTGTCATCCTGCTGGACCGCTCCGCCAGCATGGAAATCAAGACGGGCGGGGTCAGCAAGCGCGAGCAGGGCATCCGCCTGCTGGCGCAGGCCGCGCGGGAATTTGAGGACAGCAGCCATTTGGTTCTTATTGACAGCGCAACGCTGGTGCCGGAGGAGTCCGGCCGCGCCACCAACCTCATGCAGTTGCCCGCCACCGGGCCGAGCGACACCGCCGCCGATCTTCCCTCCATGCTGCGCGCCGCCTTCAACTGGCTCATCGAAAACCGCGCCGGCGCGGCGGAAATCTGGATCGCTTCCGACGCCCAGCGCAGCAACTGGCATCCGGAGGACCCGCGCTGGAAGGACATCACCGGCCAGCTCGGCTCCCTCACCCAGAAAGTCCGCGTGCGCCTCCTGGTCCTCAGCCAGCCGGCGGACGCCAACGCCTCCGTCTCGCTTCAGGAAATGTCGCGCCGCGTCCAGGGCGGCAAATCGGAACTGGAATTCGTCCTGGACCTCCAGCGCAACCGCCCGGACACCGCCTCCATCCCTGTGACGCTGACGCTGGACGGCGTGCCGACGCAAATGCCGGTGACGTTCGAGGGCCAGTCCCTGCGCTGGCGGCGCCGCGTGGATTTGGGCGCGCACGCGGCGGGCGGCTGGGGCAGCTTTGCCTTGCCGGCCGACGCCAATGCGCGCGACAACACCGCTTATTTTGTGTACGGCCCCGAAACGCCGGTGCGGGGCGCGGTGGTGAGCCATACGCCCGGCACGGCGCGCTATTTGCAATTGGCCGCCGCTTCGCAATCCGGCCAGCCCGCCGCGCTGCTTTCGCCCGTGGAATTTCCCGCCGCAAATCTCGATGGCTGCTCCCTGGTTGTCTGGCAGGACTCACTGCCCCAGGGCGAAGCCGCCGCGCGCCTGCAATCCTTCGTGTCCGAGGGCGGGGTGGCCGTCTTCTTTCCGCCGGGCCGCCCCGATGCCGCGCAATTCAACGGGCTGGGTTGGGGCGCGGTGGAAGCTGCCGACGCGCCCGGCGGTTTCCGCGTCTTGCGCTGGAACGAGGACGAAGGGCCGCTGGCCCGAAGCCAGGAGCGGATGAGCCTGCCGTTGGGGCAAACCGATTTTCAGCGCCGCCAGGCCGTTGCCGGCCAAAAAAATGTGTTGGCCGCCTTTGAAGACGGCGCGGCGCTGCTGGCGCGGCAAAACTTGGGCCGCGGCGAAGCTTATTTTTGCGCTTCCCTGCCCGCCGACGATTGGTCCAGCCTGGCCGACGGCCCGGTCCTCGTGCCGATGCTCCAACGCCTGCTCCAGGACGGCGCCCGCCGCCTGCAATCGGCTTCCAGCGCCGTCTGCGGCGAATTGAGCGCGGCGGACCAGGCCAGGACATGGGTTTGCGTGGACAGCGCCGAGCCGAAGGACATCCGTTTTCAGGCCGGCGTTTATCAATCCGGCGACCGCCTGATGGCCGTCAACCGTCCGGCGTCCGAGGACGATCCGGAAATCATGGACTCCGGCGACCTGAAGAAATTGTTTGGCGATCTGCCGCTGCAAATGCTGCAAGACCGGCGGGTGGACACGGGCCAGTTGCAGGGGGAGATTTGGCGTTTGTTCTTATTCCTCATGCTCCTGTTGCTTTTGGCCGAAGGCCTGCTCATCCTCCCCGCAAAAAGGCCGGGGAAGTCAAGCGGGGCTGGCACGATGAAATCCACACCCCAACCGGAGGAGCAAATGGTCTGACGCGAATTACTTTAGAGGATTTACCAAATCTATATGTGGAAAGTCTTTCTCATTATCAGTGACCAGTTGCAAGTTGTGCGCAATGGCGATTGCGGCAATGAGGCTGTCCATCAGCGGAAGAGGCCGGCCGGCTCGTTCGACGTAGCTCGCCCATGCAGCGGCGCATTCTGTGTCAAAAACCAGAACCGGATAGTCGGAAAGCAATTCCTCCAAAAACCCCTGCAAGGTTCTCCGTTTCGGTCCCGCCGGCAAACGCTCAATGCCTCGCTGGATTTCGGCGATGGTGAAAACGGAAAGAACAATTTGAGCCTGATGAGCAACGATCCAAGCCCGCGCTTTGGCGTAACTATCGCGTTTCGAGATGAGCGATGTATCCAGAAGATAGCGCACGATCAAAACTTGGCAGGCCGGACTGTTTCGCGCGAGACAACTGGCACTCCGGCAAATTTATCCAGATATTCCGCCAGGGGCCGGCGCGGACCGCGCACGCGCCGCACCAATTCCGGAACGCCGATTTGCAGCCCATTCCGCATCACGTCCGCCCGGCTGAGTTTTGTAGCCCGCGCGCCGGACACAATAAGATCCTCGATGTCATTTGCCACCGGAACGGCCAGCATGCTGTTTGATCGTCTCATTCAAGGAACAGAATACACGGTCGTTTGTTCAAAAGCCAGCCCGTTTATGTGGCTCCAATCCTCGCCTGCCATCGGCGCGCAAAATTCCGGGGAGCACACGCGCCCCCGCGTGTTGTGGTCGGCGCCCTCGCCGACCACGTCGCGGGTCGAGCCAGAGGCTCGACGCTACATCCCTTGCCGCATCGCCTCCGTGTGGGGAGCGCGGGCGTCCCGCCCGCCGCGTTCGGCGTCCCGCCGAACGCTCTTGAGTCGCGGCATCGGCGAATTAAGAGAGGACTTCGGAAGGGTGGAAACCAGCCGGCGAGGGCGCCGACTGGGACACGCGAGGGCGCGTGTGCTCCCCGGAATGCTCGCTGCCCGCGTCAGGCGCGGATTGAGACCGAGAATCGCAGGGTGCGGATTCGATTTTTCCATTTCCCATTTTTTCCCGTGAACCACTTCCAACTTGCCGCCCCGCTTCCGGTGCTCGTCCCTGCGCTGGCCCTATGGCTCTTCGCGGGCTGGTTGAGCTTTGCCAACTGGCGGCGGAGCGGGCGCGGCCGGGCGGCGGGGCGGCTGGAAAGCCTGCGCTTTTTCTTGTTGACCTTGCTCGTCTTCACCCTCCTGCGCCCCGAATACGTCCAGCGCCTCCAGCGCAACCTCACGCCCGAAATCGCCATCCTCATGGACGCCTCCGACAGCATGAAAACGCGCGACCTGACCCTGACCAACAAGGCCGTCAGCCGCGCCGAATGGCTGCAGGCCAAACGCGCCGCCCAATTCTGGCTGCCCCTCCAGGGCAAGGCCAAGGTGGTGGTTGAAGATTTTGCCGCGCCTTCCACCAACGCCAACGCCATCAATGGCACGGACCTCAACGCCGCCCTGGAACAGACCTTGCAGCGGTTCAAGAATCTCAAGGCCGTGCTGCTTCTGACCGATGGCGATTGGAACCTGGGCAAGTCCCCGCTCGCCACCGCCACGCGCTATCGCGAGCAGAACATCCCCATTTTCAGCGTGGCGGTGGGCCGCGAGACCCCGATGCCGGACCTGATTCTGGAAAATGTCTCCATGCCGGCCTACGGCATTTTGGGGGAGGACATCGCCGTTCCCTTCAAGGTCACCAGCCACCTGGACCGCCAGGTCAAGACGTCCGTCGCCATTTACGACGCGCAGGGGCAGCAGGCCAAAAAGGACATCACCATCCCGCCCAACGGCGCGGTGGAAGACGCCATTCTCTGGTCCCCGCGCGCCGGCGGGGAAATCACCGCCACTGTCAAGGTGCCTGTGGAACCGGAGGAAACCATAGCGGAAAACAACGAACGCTCCTTCCACATTTCCATCCGCCAGGAAAAACTCAGGGTGCTCGTGGTGGATTCGCTCCCGCGCTGGGAATACCGCTACTTGCGCAACGCCCTGGCCCGCGATCCCGGCGTGGACATGCAGTGCCTGCTCTACCATCCCGAAATCGGCCCGGGCGACGGCCCCAACTACATCCCCGCCTTCCCCGCCACCAAGGAGGCGCTGGCCCCTTACGACGTGATTTTCCTGGGCGACGTCGGCATCGGCCAAAATGAGTTGACCGACACCAATGCCGCGATGATTCGCGGCCTGGTCGAGCAGCAGGCCAGCGGCCTGGTCTTTGTCCCCGGCCAGCGCGGCCGCGAAGCGACTTTCCTCAACAGCCCGCTGGCCGATTTGTACCCCGTCGTGCTGGACGCCTCGAAACCGCTGGGCATTGGATTACAAAACGAGGCACAATTGGTCCTGACCGACGCCGGCAAGCGCCACTGGCTCACCCGCTTCGATTCCGACGAAGACCGCAATGACGAGCTTTGGAAACAACTGCCCGGCTTCTTTTGGTCCGCCGCCGTGGAAAAGAGCCGTCCCGGCTCGGAGGTCCTCGCCGTCCATTCCTCCCTGCGCAACGACTTTGGCCGCATGCCCCTGCTGGTCACGCGACCGGCCGGCGCGGGCAAGGTGCTCTTCCTGGGCACCGACAGCGCCTGGCGCTGGCGGCGCGGCGTGGAGGACAAATTCCACTACCGGTTCTGGGGGCAGGTTGTCCGATGGATGGCCCATTTGCGGCACCTTTCCGAAAAAGACGGCATCCGCCTCAGTTACAGCCCGGAGGCCCCGCAGGCGGGCGACACCGTGTATCTCCAGACGACCGTGCTGGACGAATCCGGTTTTCCTATTGACAAGGGACCCGTCACCGGGAAGATCGCCTCCCCGGGCGGGCGGGCCGAGCGGCTGGAATTCGCGCCCATCGAGGGCGGCTGGGGCGTTTTCAGGTCCTCCTTCGCCGCCCAGGAAAGCGGCCCCTACAAGATCGAAGTCGCCTCCGAGGCGCATGGCCGCCATCTGGAGGCCGGGCTGCTGGTGGTCCCGCCCCTCCTGGAAAAACAGGGCCAGCCCGTCAACGCCCGGATTCTGCGCGAGATTTCCGGCGTTTCCCAGGGCGCCAGTTTTCCGCCGGAACAGCTCGACAATGCTGTCAATCAAATCTCACTCCTGCCCCGGCCCGGCGCCGTCGAAAAGCGCGTCCGCCTCTGGAGCGATCCGCGTTGGGGCGGCGCGATCCTGTTCCTCCTGGCCGTCTATTGGGCCGGCCGCAAATGGGTGGGACTGGTCTAAGTTTCAAAACCGCGTCAACAATCGCATGGCCCCGACCCGCTCTTCGATGGCGGCCCGGCTGGCGCGCGTCGTGGCGGCCAGGCCGAAGCCCTCGCAGCAAAACGACGCCACCGCGCTGCCATACACCATCGCCCGCCGCAGGTTCGCCTCCACCGGGCCGCGCGACGCCGCGAGAAAGCCCATCATGCCCCCGGCAAACGAGTCGCCCGCGCCCGTCGGATCCACAACGCGGCCGAGGGGAAAGGCGGGCGAGAGGAACAGTTGGCCGCCGGAGGAGAGGATCGCCCCGTGTTCGCCCTTCTTGACAATGACATGTTTGGGGCCGAGCCGGTGAATCTTCTTCGCGGCCAGCACCAGGTTGTCCTCCTGCGCCAATTGCCGCGCCTCGCTCTCGTTGAGCACAAAACCATCCACCCGCTTGAGCAGCTTCAACAAATCCGCCAGCGCGATGTTCAGCCACAAATCCATCGTGTCCGCCGCCACGAATTTCGGGCGGCGCATCTGGTCCAAGACATGGCTCTGTAAGGACGGGGCGATGTTGGCCAGCAAAACAAACGGGGTGTCCCGGTACGATTCCGGCAGGCGGGGGAGGAAGGTCTCAAAAACGCCCAGCTCCGTGGCGAGAGTGCGGCGGTTATTCATGTTGGCTTCATATTCGCCCGACCAGTGAAACGTCCTGCCCTCCGCGATCTGCAATCCTTCCAAGTCAATTTTGTGTTTGCGGTACATGGCGAGGTAGCGCGCGGGGAAATCGCGGCCCACGATTCCCACCAGGCGGACCGGGGCAAAAAAGCTGGCCGCCACCGCCGCATGGCTGGCCGAGCCGCCGAGCAGGCGCGGGTTTTCCGCGCGCGGTGTTTTAATCGAGTCCAGCGCCGTCGAACCGACAATCAGCACACTCATAATGATCTATTCCAACGTGCAATTTTCGCGCTTATGCTGTAACCTCAACGCCTATGAAAAACAACCCGATTTATTCTCGTATCCTATTGATCAGCGTTGCGCTTGGTTGCGCCTGGCTGCCGGCGCGCGCCCAAACCGCCCCGCCCGCCGGGCGCGGGACGAATGTCCCCAGGCGGTTTGAGCCTGCCTATCCGACTCCTTATGCGCCGTCGTCGGTGGAGCAGATTACCGCCGTGCTGGGACGGATTGTGGATTATCTGGACGTTGCAAGCCCGGTTCAAGTGGTCAACGCGCAAACGCAGGAGCCGGTCGCCGATCTGACCCGTCTTCCCGCGCAGGTGGGGCTTACGCGCGGGGACTTCGCGCTCGTCGGCTACGAATGGGGGGTCACTTACGCCGGAATGCTGCTGGCGGGGGACGTGACGGGGGACGCGCGGTTCAAGGAGTTTGCGGCCAAACGCCTGGGAGCGTTGCGCCTGATCGCCGAGCATATTCAAGCCACGCCCGCCGCCGAACGGGGCGCGTCCAATCCAGTGCGGCCCTTGCTCGAACCGGCGGCGCTGGATGATTGCGGGGCGATGTCGGCGGCGTTCCTCAAGGCGCAACAGGCCGGAGTGGGCAATTTCCGGCCGCTGATTGACATCGGCCTCAATTATATCAGCACCAAACAATACCGGCTGACCGACGGCACGCTGGCCCGCAATCGTCCGATGCCCGACAGCGTGTGGGCGGACGACGATTACATGAGCGTGCCGGCGCTGGCGCAAATGGGCCGGCTGACCGGCGAAGCAAAGTATTATGACGACGCGGCGAAACAGGTGCTGCAATTTTCGCAGGTCCTATTTGTCAAGGAAAAGGGCCTTTACATGCACGGGCTGGTGAAAGGGATGGAGCAGCATCCGCGTTTTTACTGGGGCCGCGCGAACGGCTGGGCGGCGATGGCCGAGGTGGAACTGCTTTCAGTCCTGCCGGAGGATCATCCCGCTTTTGCCCCGGCGCTCGCCCTGTTGCGGGAGCATATCCGGGGCTTGGCGGAGACGCAGGGAACCAACGGACTCTGGCATCAATTGCTCGACCGCCCGGAGACTTACGAGGAAACCTCCGCCAGCGCCATGTTTGTTTTCGCCGCCGCCCGCGCGATGAACCGCGGCTGGATTGACGCCAACGCCTACGGGCCGATGGTGTCGCTGGGCTGGAACGCGCTCGCGCAAAGAGTCAACGCCCGCGGCCAGGTCGAGGGCACCTGCATCGGCACCGGGCTGGCGTGGGACCCGATGTGGTATGCGTGCCGTCCGGCCAGCGCCTACGCGGCGCACGGTTACGGCCCGACGCTGATGGCCGGGGCGGAGATGATCGTGCTGCGCAAAGGCAGGGGCGCCAACGCGGATTTCCACGACGACGCGGTCCATTTCGCCCACCCGCCCGCGCCGCCGGCGCGCGGGCGATGAGCAGCGTTATTTTCTGCTTGAGCTCACTGAAGGCAATTGAAAATTGGCCATTGAAAATTTGTCATTGGCAATTTGGCGCGAAAGGAAAGCGGCCGGCAGGCCGCTTTGGAGTGCGGCGCGACAGCGCCGCTTTCCCTCATGCCACGGCAAAGCGGAACTGACGTTCCGCACTCCACGGCGCTTCGCGCATCTCCCGATGACCAATCTACAGGGCGGCGGCGGGTGTGCCGTTGTCCAGGACTTCGCGCACTTTGCCGGCCAGGGAGGAGGGGGTGAAGGGCTTTTGCAGGAGGATGATGCCGGGGTTGAGCACGCCCTGGTGGACAAAGGCGTTTTCGGTGTAGGCGGAGGTGAAGAGAATCTTGGTCCGGGGATAGAGGGCCTTGACGCGGTCGGCCAGTTCCTTGCCGCTCATGTGCGGCATGACGACATCTGTGAACAGAAGGTCAATGTGGCCGGTGGCGCGCTGGTGGGTCACGTTCAAGGCTTCCAGGCCGTTGGCCGCTGTCAGGACGGTGTAACCGAGCCGCCCCAGCAGGGTGGCGGCCATTTCGCGCAGGGCCGGATCGTCTTCCACCAGCAGGATGGTTTCCGTCCCGCGCGCCAACCCGGGTGTCTTGAGGGGCGGACCGGGCGGCTTGGCTTCCAACTGGACTTTGGGAAGATAGATTTTGAAGGTGGCGCCCCGGCCCGGTTCGCTGTAGATGTTGATGTGGCCTTCGCTTTGTTTGACGATGCCCTGGCAGGTGGCCAAACCCAGGCCGGTCCCCTTGCCGACTTCCTTGGTGGTGAAAAACGGCTCGAAGATGCGCGCCTTGACGGCGTCGCTCATTCCCGCGCCGGTGTCGGTGATGGCCAGCATGACGTAATCGCCCGCCTTTAATTCGTGGCAGCGGCTGACGTACTCCGGGTCCAGGAACGTATCGGCTATTTCGAGGGTCAGCTTGCCGCCGTGGGGCATGGCGTCGGCGGCATTCATGACGATATTGACGATGACTTGCTCGATTTGGCCGGCGTCGGCTTTGACGAGCTTGGGGCCGGCCGGCGGGGCGATATGGACATCCACATCGCGTCCGGCCAGGTGGCGCAATGTGTTTTCCATTCCGGCCAGAACGGTGTTGAGGTCCAGGACGTCGGGCTTGAGGATTTGCTTGCGGCCGTAAGCCAGGAGCTGGCGGGTCAGGATGGCGGCGCGGTCGGCGGCGCGGTGGACTTCGACGGCGTTCTTGCGGAGCGGATTTCCCTCGGGCAGGTCGTAGAGCATCAATTCGCTTTGGCCGAGGATGGCGGTCATGATGCTGTTGAACTCGTGGGCGATGCCGCCGGCCAGTTTGCCGACGGTTTCCATTTTCTGGGATTGGAACAAGCGTTCCTCGAAGCGCCGGCGCTCGGTGATGTCGCGCTTGATGGCGACGAAGTGGGTGATGGCGCCCCTGGCATCGCGGATGGGGGCGATGTGGATTTCGGTCTGGAATTGCGATCCGTCCTTGCGGTAGTTGACCAACTCGCCGTGGAAGGGTTCGCCGCGGGAGAGGGCTGCCCGCAGCCGCGCCAGCACGGCCTTGTCCGTGCGCTCGCCCTGCAGGATGCGCGGGGTTTTCCCCAGGACTTCCTGGGCGGTGTAACCGGTCATTTTGGTGAAGGCGGGGTTGACGAAAAGGAGCTTCGGGCCGGGCAGCTCGAGCTGCGCGTCGGTGATATGGATGGAATCCTCGGCCTGTTCCACGGCGGAGCCGAGCAGGCGCAACGATTCCTCCGCCCGCTTGCGTTCGGTGATGTCGCGCGAAACGCCCATGATGCCGATGATCGCCCCGTCGCCGTCGCGCAACGGCATCTTGGTGGTGGAGACCCAGGTGACCCGCCCGTCCTTCCAGTCTTCCCGCTCTTCCTTGTTAATAATCGGCTCGCCCGATTTTATGATCCGCTGTTCGTCGGCAAGAGCTTCGCCGGCATGTTCGCTGCCGAACAACTCGAAATCGGTCTTTCCCAGGGCGGCGGCGGGATCGGACAATCCATGTTTGCGGATGAACCCGTTGTTGATTCTGATGAAGCGGCTTTCCAGGTCCTTGAAATAAATGGTGTCCGGCAGGGCCGTGATCAAATTGTTGAGCAACCGCTGTTCGGCGACGAGCGATTCCTCCGCCCGCCTGCGTTCGGTGATGTCGCGGAAACTCCAAACCCGGCCGCAGATGCGGTCGTGGATGCGCTGGGGCTTGGAACAGCATTCAAAAACCCGGCTGTCCTTGAGTTCCAGCACGTCAAAACTCTCGTGTTCCGGATGGGCGGCGAGTTCGTCCATTCTGCCGGCGAATTTCGCGGAGCCCTCGACCATCGGAAGCGCGTAAGCCAGGAACCGCTGTTTGTTTTTCAGGGTTTGCCCCGGTTCGGAAACGCGCCACATTGCCGCCAACTGCTGGTTGAAGTTCCCGATCCCGCCCGACGTGTCAATCATCACGATGCCGTCGGCGGTGGCATCCAATGTGGCGTGAACCAGGGAAAGGGAACCGGCCAGTTCCTGCGTTCGCTGATCCAGCCGCTCCAGGGTGTCTGTCAACTGGGCGCGGCTGCGGCGGGCGGCCAGCAGGACGAACATGACCGCGCCAAAGGCGACCAGGATGTTCCCCGCGCCGAACAGGATGGCGTTGAGCTGGATGGCGCGGAAGCTGCCAAACGTCGCGTCCGCCTGCCCGCCGGAGAAATCGGACACGGATTTCTTCAAAGCCTCCGCCGCCGCATTCACCCGGTCTTTTTTGGGGGGGATGTCGTCATCCATCGCCTTCATGCCCGCGGCAAAATCCGAGTCCACCAGCTTGCGCACCGTCCGGAATTCGGCGTCCAAGTCATTCATGGCGGCTTCCAGCTCGAAGGCCAGGCGCTTGCCATCGCCTTCGGGAAGAAGCTTCTTGATGTCTTCCAACTCCGAGCGGGCCTGGGCGGCGACGGCATCCATGGTCTCCGCCCTCCCGGCTTTTTCGTTTTCGCGGGCAAAGAGATACTCGTAGGCGCCGAGCCTGCAGATGGCGATATTCTCCTGCAAGTGAGCCAGGTCGTCGAGCACGGGCAGCCCCTGGTGTTGCAGCGCGGCGGCGGTTTTCATCCCGCTGTCGCACACCCGCCAGAGCATGAACATCTGCACCACCGCAAAGACGAAAATCAGGAAGACAACCTGGAGAATCCTGCGGAACGTCGCCGCCAGGGGCTGGACTCCCTGTTCGCCGGCCAAGGGGCCGTCCGCGGCCGCTGCGGGCGGCGGTTCCCCAATGCCGTTGGGGCCGCCGGCGCCGCCCTGATTTGAATCGCGAGGCGTTGTGCTCATGTCCGATTGTGCATGGGCCGGAGGAGGCTGTCCGCCGCCCGGGATTTCATTTGATTTCAATTGTCTTGACGCCGTCCAGCGCGGCCTCCGCCGGCGCGAGGGCAATCGCGCCCCGGGTTGCGGCGACCAGCGCCACGAGCGAAGCGGCGTCCTCCGCTTTTTTGGGCAGTTGCCCGCGGCCGGAGAAGACCAGGCGCTGCCAGAAGGTCCTGAACTGGCTGGCGTCCATGCCGCTGGCTTCCTTCAAAGCCGCGTCATTGCCGTCCGCCATGAGGACGATGGCCACGCTCTGGCCGCCTTCCCAATAGGCCGTTTTGCCGGTGTAAATGTCCTTCAACGCGGCGGCGCTGAGGCTGGCCGCCGGCACGTCCTTGTTGGCGATGACCACGAATCCCTCCATCGGCGCCGCCCGGAGCGCGCCGGCCAGCAAGGCGGCGCAAACCAGGGCGATTTGCAGAGAAATCGGTTTCATAAATTTGTGGGTTGGACTCATTGCCGGTTAGAAGCTGAGGGTGGTTTTCACGCCGAGCATCCACCAGCCGTTGCCGCCCCGCGCCGGGTTGTCCGTGTTGTCAAACAACTGGCCGGTGCCGTTGATGTGATGGCCTTCGATCTTGAATGTCCACCACGAGGCGGCGTCAAACTCGAGCGCCAGGGCGGCGTCTTTTTGGTAGCCGTCGGAATGCGCCGCCAGCGCGGCGCCGTTCCGGTCATGCTTGTCGGGATAGTACTCCGTGTAGTAAGCGCCCGTCTCGAACCATTTGTTGAACCGGTAGGTGGCGCTGGCGAACCAGCCGTCGGGGTCAATCAGCTTGACGGAGTCCGGCGCGCCTCCGCCGGTGTTCTGATAGAGGACCCTGGAGGTGAAGTACTCCGCCTGGAACGTCCACGATTTCCAAAAGTATTCCAGCGAATAACGTTGCGTAAATGGCGAGCCGTCGCTCCGGCGGCCCTCCACGTTCACGAACGTCAAGTCCTGGTCCACGTTCAGCGCCACCCCGGCCCGCAATCCGTTCCACGGCGCGTTCCACCAAAGTTGCCCGCCTCCCAACAGGGGCGAATTGATCCAGGCCACCTTGAGGTCCGGCGGCAGGTTCTCCTTCTGGATGGCAAAGCCGCCGTCCAGTTGCGGGCGCTGGAATCCGTAATACAGCTCGTAGGACAAGCTGCCCGCTGTCTTCATGGGAATGGTTCCAAAAAGCTCCCCGCCATCCACCGACAGGTACATGTCCCGCCAGCGCGAGTTGCACACGCCTTGCGGCACCACCACCCAGGGATACGCCATGTCCAGGTCCTGGACTTCATTGAAGATGCCTTCCGGCCGCCGGATGCGGCCGGCGCGAATGCCCAGCCATTCGGTGAAGGTATATTGGACTTGGGCGTAATCCAGAACCACGTCGTAATCGCCCGCCTGGCCGACATCGAAGGTGAACGCCTGCGCCGAAATCCGCGTGCGCGGGAGCGGGTCCACCGTGGCATTCAATCCCGCTTCCGTGAATTTGAACGAGCCGCGCGTGGTGTCGCCCAGGTAATTATACGAGGTGGATGCCAGGAACCCCTGGCTGGCGAATCCGTGGAAATCCACCGGCGGTCCGTTGCTGCCCAACAGATTCAAATCCGCCGCTTCCAGCGGCCCGGCTGTGATCGCCGCCAGCGGCGTCAGCAGCAGAACCAAAGTCCACCGCATGTTCAGTTTGTTCTTCATAATTCTCATGCCTCTTGGTTTGGGTGCTTAAACTGGGATTGGCCGGGCATCCAACATCTCGCGAACTTTATGGGCGATGGAGGAGGGCGTGTAGGGTTTGGGCAGAAAATCCACCCCCGCGTCCAGCACCCCGTGCTGCGCGATGGCGTCGTCCGTGTAGCCGGAAGTGAAGAGGACTTTGATTTGCGGGAAGGTGGCTTTGAGCCACTCCGCCATCACCTTGCCCCCCATGCGCGGCATGATGACATCGGTGATGACCAGGTGGATCGGCATCCCTTTGTGTTCTTGCGCCACTCGCAATCCGTCCTGGCCGTTGGGAGCGGACAACACATTGTAGCCCAGCGAGCGCAACACATGAACCGCGAGATGGCGGACCGACGGCTCATCTTCCACCAGCAACAACGTCTCCTTCCCGCGCGGGGCCGGCCCTCTCTTTGCGTCCGCCGGGGCCGCCGCCACGCTCGGCGCCAGGCGCGGGAAATAAACCTGGAAGGCGCTCCCCCGGCCCAGTTCACTCTGGACCTCGATGCCGCCGCCGCACTGCTTGACAATGGTCTGGCAGGTGGCCAGGCCCAAACCGGTCCCTTTGCTTTTCGGCTTGGTGGTAAAAAATGGCTCAAACAGGCACGCCTTGACCTCCTCGGTCATTCCCGTCCCCGTGTCGCTGACCTCCAGCACCACGTAGTCGCCGGGCGGCAGGCCGGGATGCCGGGCGGCGGAGCCGTTGTTCAGCGTGACCGGGCGGGTTTCCACCACCAACTTGCCGCCGTGCGGCATGGCATCGCGGGCGTTGACCACCAGGTTCATCAGCACTTGCCCGATGTAGCCGGAGTCCGCCTTGACCCATCCGAGGTTGGTTCCAGGTATCACCAACAACTCCACATTTTCGTCTATCAGCCGGGTCAGGATATTATTCATCCCCGCCACCACTTCATTGAGGTCCAGCGGGACCGGCAGGAAGGCCTGTTTGCGGCTGAAGGAGAGCAACTGCCGCGTCAGGCCCACCGCGCGGTCGGCGGCGTGCTTGATTTCCTCCGTATCCGCCCGCAATGGATGATCAGGCCCCAGCGCCGCCAAAATCACTTCGTTGTAGCCGAGAATGACGGACAGGATATTGTTGAAATCATGCGCCACACTCCCGGCCAGTTGGCCGACCACTTCCATCTTTTGCGCCTGCACAAATTGTTCCTCCGCCCTTCTGCGGGCCATCCCCCCTTCGGCCTCCCGCATGGCGCGGCGCACGGCCGGACAGAGCCGGCACAGACGCCCCTTGAGGACGTAGTCCGTGGCGCCGCTTTGCATGGATTCAATCGCCTGCTCCTCGCCCATCGTGCCCGTTACCAAAATGAACGGCATGTCAGGATGCCGTTCCCGGCAGATCTTGAGCGCCGACAGGCCGTCGAAGTCCGGCAGCTTGTAATCGGCGAGGATCAAGTCAATCCCGCCGCCTTCCAGCGCCTTCATGTATTCGGCGCGCGTGGCCGCGCGGATGATCGAGCAGGCCACGCCCCCTGCCGCCAGAGTGTGCTCCACAATTTGCCCGTCCAGGGAGTTATCCTCCAAGTACAGTACGCGCAACGGGCTTTTCATGTCGCTATATCGGCACTTCAGCGGCAGTTCTTTAGTCACTTTCCTCTTTCCTCCCCGTCTGCGGCGGCGGCTCGTTGATGGCCGCCCAAAAAATGCCCAGATGCTTGACTGCCTTCATGAAATCGGCGAAATCCACCGGCTTGACCACGTAGGCGTTGACCCCGTGCTTGTAACACTCCACCAAGTCCGGCGTTTCCCGCGAGGACGACAGCACGACCACGGGGATGATCTTCAAACACTCGTCGGCCTTGATCGCCTTCAACACTTCCAATCCGTTGACCTTGGGCATCTTCAAATCCAGCAGCACGACGATGGGATGGCCCCCGGCGCGCGTTTTGAATTTCCCGCGGCGGCAGAGATAATCCAGCGCCTCCGCCCCGTCGTGGACGACCAGGACCTGGTTGGCCAGATGGTGCTCCTCCAGCGCGGCCAGCGTCAGTTCCACGTCCCGCGGATCGTCTTCCACCAGCAGGATGTTCCGAATGTCTCCAATTTCAGTGTCCATGATTGCCTCCGTTTTGGTTTGGGATTGAGAAGTAAAAGGTCGCGCCGCCACCCACCGCGCCTTCCGCCCAGGTCCGTCCGCCGTGCCGGCCAATGATGCGCCGGACATTGGCCAGGCCGATGCCCGTCCCCTCGAACTCGACGGCGCTGTGCAGGCGCTGAAAGACGCCGAACAGCTTGTGCGCGTAACGCGGATCAAATCCGGCCCCGTTGTCGCGGACGAATACCACCGTCTCGCCATTCGTCACCGGCGCGCAACCGATTTCGATTTTCGCCCCGGCGCGCGCGCCCGTGAACTTCACCGCGTTGGAGATCAGATTGGCCAGCACCTGGCGCAGCAGGTTGTGGTCCGCCCACACCGGCGGGAGGGGCTGGATTTGCCAGGCGATGTTGCGCGCCTTGGTCTCCGCCTGGAAATCGCCCAGCGTCTCCCGCACCAACTCGTCCAGGTTGACGCCCGTCTTTTGCAACTCCACCCGCCCGGCTCGCGAGAACGCCAGCAGGTCGTCAATCAACTCCCCCATCCGTTCCGCCGCCTCGTGAATGATCTTCAGTTGCGAGAGGCTCTTTTCGGAAAGAGACGGCCCGGCGTCCTTTTGCAACATGTCCGCAAAGCCCATGACATGCCGCAGCGGCGCGCGCAAATCGTGGGAGACCGAGTAGCTGAAGGACTCCAGTTCCGCGCAGGCCGCTTGCAGTTCGGCGGTGCGTGCCGACACCTGCTCCTCCAACTCGGCGTTGAGCTTCAGGATTTTCTTCTCCGCCCGCTTGAGATCTGTGATCTCGCGGATGTTGCAGTGGATCACTTCCTCTTCGCCGCATGGATACACGTTGCTGACGAATTCCACATCAATCCGCCGCCCGTCGCTGGTTTCCAACGGCTTGTCTTCGTAACGGATGTACTTCTTCCGCTGCAATTCCGCGAAGCGGGCCTGGTTGCCAACGATGTCCTTGAAGAAGCCCAGCTCCCACAGTTTCTTGCCGAGGAACGACTCCCGCGAATAGCCCAGCAACCCGATCAGAAACGGATTCACATCCACGATTATCCCGCTCCCGGCCTCCAGGATAAGAATGCCATCTTGCGCCGCCTCAAACAGCCGGCGATACCGCACCTCCGATCCCTGTAGCGCCTCCGTTGTCCGCGCCTTTTCCCGGTAGAACCGCACCCGATGCTGCCACCAGACCAACCCCACGCAGGCCCCCGCCCCAAAGAGCAATGCGCCGATCATGGCCGCCACCCGCCAACCTTCCTCCCGTATCGGCCCAAGCGCTTCCGCCACATCCATGCGGGCAACCAGCGACCACGGCGAATCCGGAATCACCTGCAACGCCGCCAGCACCGGCTCGCCCCGGTAATCCACTCCTTCCATGAAGCCCTCGCGGCCCAAGGCGGCCTGAACCGCGGGCAGCGCGACGCGATCCAAAGGCGCGCGCAGGTTCAGCGCGGTGTTCGTCTGGAACCGCAGTTCATTCAGAAAGACCGCTTCGTTGCCTTCCCGGCGGACCAGCAGCGTCTCGGCCGTCCGGCTGGCGCCCGGCCAGCGTTTGATGAAGGGGTAAAGCCAGGAATCGGGGTCAATGCGAAGAAACAACACTCCCAACGGCTGGCGGGCGTTCTTCTCATCCAGAATTGGCGCCAGGACTCCCAGGTGGACCCGCCGGTCCTGTTCACTGCGATAAAAATCCTGAAACGACACCCGGCCCGATCTCAGCACCCCGGCCAACTCCCTGGCCACCGGGTCGGAAACCGCCGGCAGTCCGGCGGGCAATGACAGGCGGCTCACCCCTTGGGCATCCAGCAGGCGAACCTGGTCATACTGCGGCCGGCACTCTTCAAACCATGCCTCAAGCTGGCCTTGGGCGTCCGCGTCATCCGGCTTCTCCAGAAAGCGCCGCGCCAGCGCGGCAAAGGAGGCGTTCTGGCAGAACACAGAGCCATCCGCGAGCCGCTCCTTGCGGTATTGCGCCAGGTCCCGCGCCTTCAACTCCGCAATGATGGAGAGCTGTTGCGCCATCCCGGCAATGTATTGCTTCTCCTGCCTCCGGCAGTACAGCCAGCCGCTGATGACAATCCCCGCCCCCAGCAGAAAAAAAACCAACAGCAAGAGATACCCCCCGCCGCAAGTTGGCCCGCTGTGGACGCAATCCGGCCTCCCCGCCTTCCTCGGAAGGCGATTTTCGCCCGCATCCATGCTCAATCCCGATCTCATATCCCAAAATCCCTTGCAAACTCGACCAAATTTGAATCAAACCACACGGAAGCATTCCGCGTTGTCCCTGATGGGTTGGCCGCCGAGCCAACCCGGTGTGAACTCCACCAATGTAACCCCTTTCCAATCCAAGTCAAGCCCTTATGGCGCTTTTGCCAAAACCCGGATGAGCCCTTCCGGCGGGCCAGTGGACCGACGGGCCGGGTCCCGATGGAATCGGGATGCCACCCAGGAACTATGCAAATATGCGCAAGTGGCTAATACTGCGTGACTTACAGACTGAATAATTTATTTTTATTTTTCCATTGACAATTTTGGCTTAAACTCTATACTGGATGGAGTATGGTAAGGCATAAGGAATGGAAAAGGCTGAAAGGTGAAATCGGCCGCAAGGCGGCGGGGCCAATGGCGGGGTCTCCCGGCCATTGCGGATCGCGGGTCGGCGGATTTAACGCAAAGTCGCAAAGCCGCGAAGGCGCAACGAGTTTTCCCCTTCTTTGCAGTGCAATCCGAGACGGTCAGACATTTTCGCGAGGATGTTCAGGCCGCCCAAGCGGTTGGGCACATTGTCCACGGCAAAGTCAGGGGAATGATAGTCAAGGGAATGGGGAAATGCGTTTTGAGGATTATTCCCCTGACCTGCATTCCCCTGACTTTTCTCCCCGCTTTTCCATCCTCCATCCTCCCGGTGGTTGCGGCTGGTCGCGTTGCGCCTTTGCGCCTTTGCGTCTTTGCGTTGAAAAATCTGCCTTATCCGTGAAATCCGTGAAATCCG